>Ga0181534_10002537_pt1 | contig 11227 bp, 6 predicted proteins | sample PEATcosm2014_Bin_37_FD_119758 | JGI IMG/M metagenome (GOLD analysis project Ga0181534, IMG submission 119758) | Peatland microbial communities from MTU Mesocosm Facility, Houghton, MI, USA - PEATcosm2014_Bin17_10_metaG | ecosystem: Environmental > Terrestrial > Soil > Wetlands > Peat | place...
CCAGCCCAGTCGCCCGCCGCCGTCCAACAAGACGCACTGCAGAGAATTGCTGCCGGCCTGCAGAGCGATGTGACTCTCTTTGCCCAGGACGGGAGCATCATTGCCGCGATAGGCCACCCGCTTCAGCCTCCTGGCGCGAAGCGATTCGGAGCGCTCGCCAAGGCACATTGGGAGGGTCTCGCCGTCTCGGTCATCCACCTCCAGGATGGCCGCTCACTCGTGGCACGGGTACCGCTGGGAACCGGGAGCACACGGCTGTTTTTCCACCTCATGTTGGTATTGCTGGTCGCCGCGATCGGCGTGGCTGCCTATCCGATAGCCAGGCAACTCACCCGCCGACTCGAACGCCTGCAACACGGTGTTGAATCCCTCGGCGCGGGAGATCTGTCAGCGCGCGTCGCCGTGGAAGGCCGGGACGAAGTGGCGCGCCTGGCCGAGAGCTTCAATAGCGCCGCAAGCCAGATTGAACAGTTGGTCCGGGCACACCAAGCACTCCTCGCGAACGCTTCGCACGAATTGCGCACTCCACTGGCCCGAATAAGGCTGGCAGTGGAACTGTTGAAAAGCTCAGCCGACGCAAAGAGCAACGCGGGCCTGGAACAGGACATCGCCGAGCTGGACTGGCTGGTCGATGAAATCCTGCTCGCCAGCAGGCTCACCGCGGTCAATGAGATCGAGATCACAGAGGAAATCGATCTTTTGGCACTCGCCGCCGAGGAATGCAGCCGCTACGACGACGTCCATCTCGAGGGCACGCAAATGAGTATCCGCGGCGATCCTCGCTTACTACGCCGCCTGCTGCGTAATCTGTTGGAAAACGCCAAACGCCACGGTATTCCCCCAACCCAAATGCGAGTGACTCGTGGGGACGGCACCGCCGTTGTTACTGTGTGGGACAACGGTCCAGGTCCCTCGCAACACGAATTCGAAAAGGTGTTCAAACCTTTTTATCGGAGCAGTAGCAGCCGCACTGGCGTTGGAACCGGATTGGGCCTGGCATTGGTGCGACAAATCGCGCAACGCCATGGAGGCGATGCAAGCTGCGTAATTGCCGACGATGGCAGAAGCCACTTCACCGTCACGCTGGCTCAGCCGTAACGTCTGCGAGGGCAGACCGGTCGAGCCAAATCCTAGGCAGAACCCTCAATTGGCTCCCCCCGATTGGCTCGACGAGCTGTCGCGAAAGCTGCCGTCCCGCAGAAAGATCTCACGCAACTTTTTCTTATCGATCTTCCCCACGCTCGTGCGTGGCAGCGCATCCACGATCTGCAAGCGATCCAGCAACGCAAACCGGCTCGCTTCCCCAGCGGCGATCGCTGCTGACAGGCAGGCGTTGACCGACTCGAGCGTGGGGCTGCCGGGATACTTGCGCGTCACGATGGCGATCGGTCGCTCAACCCACCGGTCATGCGGGATGCCGACCACCGCAACTTCCCCAACACCGTCGGCACGGGCGATGATCTTCTCGAGGTCAAGAGAGCTCAGCCATTCACCGCCGGTCTTGATTACGTCCTTCAATCGATCGCGAATGATGATGGTGCCATCCGGATCAATAGTCGCCACGTCCTGAGTGTGCATCCAACCACCGCGCCAGAGCGTGTCGGAAGCAGCTTCGTCTCCGACATAACAAGGCGTGAGCCACGGTGCGCGCAATACCAGTTCCCCCTGTGCCGTCCCATCCGTGGGTAGGACGTTCATCTGCGAGTCAACGATGCGGGCGGACACCAATGGGACCGGTACGCCCGATACGACCATCGACGCTATGCGGTCGTCCTCATTTTCATCCGGCTTCCGCCAGCGTGCCATGCCGATAATGGGCGCGGTTTCCGACATGCCGTAGCCGCTGATCAACACCATGCCCTGCTTCGAGGCTTCGGTGCAGAGTTCCACCGTCAGCGCGGAACCACCGATCTTCAAGGTCCAACCCGACAGGTCACTCTCGCGCTGAACGGCTGCATCCAGGATCATGCGCACGACTGTCGGCACACAGTGAGAGTAAGTAACCCCCTCACGCAGTTTGAGGTCGAGAATGAGCCTGGGCTCATAGCGGCCTGGATAGACCTGCTTCAATCCCAATAATGTGGCGATATAAGGCATCCCCCACGCATGCACGTGAAACATCGGAGTGAGCGGCATGTAGGTGTCCCCATGACCCAGCCCCCCGCCTCGCGTGACTCCAAACGGGGCCTTCGCCGCCAGTGTATGCAGAACGATCTGCCGATGACTGAAGCACACACCTTTGGGGTTTCCGGTCGTGCCGGTCGTGTAGAAGGTGGTAGCCAACGCATTTTCATCGAAGTCCCGGAACTCAAAACCGTCCGGCGCGGCGGCCAGCAATTGCTCGTATTCTCCACGTGCAAAATCGGGATCCGCCATTTCGACACCGTCGGCGATCGCGATCACCGCGCGGATCGCGGGCAACTGGTCCAACAGGGACTCGACCATGGGCAAGAAATCCCGGTGGACCAGCAGGACCTCGGTATTCGAATGTTGCAGCGTGTACGCGATCTGCGCCGCCGTCAGGCGAACATTGACCGTAAAGAGTACGGCACCCATCATGGGTACGGCGAAGTAGGCTTCGAGATAGCGGTGGCTATCCCAATCCATGACAGCGACTGTCGTTCCTTCGCACGCTCCGACGCTGGCAAGCAATGCGGCGAGGCGGCCAATCCGCTCTCTGAACCGGCTGTAGTCGTATCGGACCTGATCGCGGTAAACAATCTCCCGACCGGCCGATGTGGCTACGGCATTGTCCAGGAGGTGTTTGATAGTCAGCGGAAAACGGTAGGCCTCGTCGGCCATCTGTGCGAAACGTAGCGCCACGGCCCCTCCAGTGTCGATTCAGTTGAACGACGCAAAGACCGGCTCCTGACCCAATGTGAAGTAAAGCTCGCGAAACCTGTGATACAGGTCTTCATAGACCTGTACATCCTGCGGCGTCGGTTCGATCGTATGATAGCCGGGCGAGAGTGCACCCTGAGCGTCTTCCACCGATTTGAAGGTGCCGGCCGCCAGGAAGGCAAAGATGGCCGAGCCGAGACTGGTCGTATCGCCCGCAGGTACGAGGACGACGCTGTCCAACACCGAGGCATATACCCGGTTGAGCAATGCGTTGCGCCGCGGGATTCCGCCTCCATGGATCAGCCGAACCACCGGAACCCCGCATTCCTGGAGTCGTTCCAGGATGATTCGTGTCTGGAACGCGGTACCCTCAATCGCTGCGAACAGCTCATCGTCAGCTGTGTGATTCAGTCGCCAGCCCAACGTAATTCCACGCAGTTGAGGCTTGGCCAGGACGCACCGATCGCCGTTGTCCCAGGCAAAGCGCAGCAGTCCTGTCTGGCCCGCGCGGTAGCCTTCGAGTCGGGCCGCAAGTTCCGGAACCGTCGTACCGGCTCGCCGTGCGATCGCCTCAAACAAGTCGCCCACAGCGGACAGGCCGGCTTCAATACCGATCTTGTCCGGATGAATCGAGCCTGGCACAACACCTGACACGCCTGGAACGAGGTGCGTTGAGTCCGACAATGCCATGATGCAGGTCGAGGTCCCTATGACATTGACGACATCGCCCACGCGGCAGCCCGCTCCGATGGCGTCCCAATGAGCATCGAGGCCGCCCGCTGGAATCGGAATGCCGGCCTTCAATCCCAGGCGGTGTGCCCATTCTTCGCACAGCCCGCCGGCGATGCGGTCGGATGTCAGGTACGGCCCATGCAGACGATCGCGCAATCCAGCGAGCATGGGATCGACACCGGATAGGAAGTCCTCCGGCGGCAATCCGCCCAACGCTTCGTTCCACATCCACTTGTGTCCCATTGCCCCGACGGAGCGCGGCAACCACTTCGGGTCCTTGAGGCCACACAAAGTCGCGACCATGAAGTCACAATGTTCGAGGGCGGTGTACAGCCGGCCGCGCGCCTGTGGATGGGATCGCAACCAATGCAACACCTTGGCGAAGCCCCATTCCGCCGAATAGCTGCCGCCGCACCACGCAAGAGCCGGCAAATCGCGCTCGCGCGCCTTCGATGTTATTTCGGCGGCTTCGCGCCAGGCACGGTGATCACACCACAGGGAGTAATCATCCAGCGGCTGCAGATGCTCGTCCACCGGGATCACGGTTGACCCCGTGGTATCCAGCGCGAGAGCCTCGACCCTACATCCCATGATTCCAGCAATCGCCAACGCGGATTGGAACGCAATGCATAGAGCGCGGCAATGATCCTCATGCCGCTGAGTCGCTAAATCCGCATCGAGCGGGCTTCGGAGCACCGGGTACTCCGCCGAGCCGGCTCCGAGCCGGCCGCGCTCGCTATCAAAGATCGAGACACGGACGCTCGCCGTACCGAAGTCAACTCCTGCGACGACGGCCATCGTCAGTTGAGCGGGACTGTGCCGCAGAAGTAAGTATTGATGCCCATGGCTTCGAACATCGCTGCCTTGGTTGCAAGCGCCTGGCGCGCGCTGCGCTCATCCGGAGCATACGCCACCTGGATGTGATTGGAACAATGCTGCGCCATGAATTGATCGCGGCTGATACCGGGGAAAACGGTGTGCATCATGGGCCACTGTGGCGTGGTATTCGCCCAGCGCCGCTCCGTTTCCTCGCGCGACAACTGAACGGACAGCGCCAGGCCCAGATCCGCCTTCAGAGCGCCCCGCTCGATGTAAATGCGACTCCAGACGATCAGCCCCGGTTTGCTGATGCCCTTGATCGTCCCGCCGCCGAGCCGGAAATACATGGGCGGCTGACGCTCACTCACGGCTTCCGAGTAGCCGCGGGCGAAATGCGCGGGCGGAACGGAGCCTGAGATTTCCAGAACCCAGACGAACTCTTCCCGCTCACCTACACGGCAGGTCTCACCGTACCTCACATCGTGGAGGGTCGTCTCGGGGGCCAGGCCTAGAGCATTCCACACACGGTTCGTGACGAGTGCGTCCAGTCCCGTACATTCATCAACCTCGTTGAAGTGTGGCAGAGGTTGGCCGGCATAAAGCGCCCTACCCTCTCGATCCTGCACCGGAGGCCGCTCGGTGTTGTTGAGCAGACCTTCCGCCAGATCAGAGGCCGGTACCAGGTCTTTCAGACCCTGCTGGTACTGAATGCCCACGGCCGAGCAACCGAACTCATCTGCCATGCGCAAGGTTGCGATGTACATCTTGCATTGCTCGAGAACCTGTTCGGGCGTGAGGTCCGTATCAGGATTCGGGCCATACTTGAACTGCATGCCCTTTTCAACCAACCAATGGTAAACGGCGCGAGCTTCGTCGTCCGAAGTGCGCAGCATTTCCGCGTACAGCGCGGATTGACTCAGGCGTTCCTTGAATACACCCATGGGCTGCATCAGTTCATCCGGGACAATGGCGTTGTACATGCCCATGCAGCCCTCATCAAACACGCCGAGTATCGCCTTTTCTCGACGCAATCGCTCAGCGAGTCCCCTGCCCAGCCGGCGCGCATCTTCGGGCAGAGAGACCTCCGAGCCCACCCGTACGTGCGAGCGGTCGTGTTGAATCCGCTTGCCACCCAGCCAGGTCTTCAGCCCGTCGAGGAAGAACGAGTCTTTAAAATCGACGCTCCACAGCGTATCGAAGTCCTTCCCGGCTTTTCGCAGCGAGGCATTCAGATTCAGCAGACCAACGAGTCCCGGCCACTGGCCGCTCCAGTTCGCAACAGTCAGAATCGGTCCTGTGTGTCCGAGGAGGCCCGGCATCAGATGCTGACTGTATTGCCAGACCGCTTCAACTACCATCAGGGGCGCGTCGGGCGGGATTTCGCGGAAAACCTCGATTCCTCGCATCTGGCTATCAATGAACCCGTGTTGTTTTCCCGGATCATAACTATGCGCGCGATATAGCTGATGCCCCAGCGCTCCTACCGCGGCACTGATGGCTTCCTCCACCTGCGCCTGCGCGGCCCAACATTTCTGATTGGCTGACAGTCTCAGGTCGCCATTGGCGACGGACCAGATCTTCATCTCAAACCCTCTTCAGTATGGTCGCCTCGGGAAGATTCGCGATCCGTTCGGCCAACCCGGCAAGTGTCGGCAACGGAGCGCTGGGGGCGGCTTCGTACCAGAACGCTGCGGCCGACCAATCGTCGGCACGCTCGCGGAACTTGGCCTGGTACTCCTCGAGGCTTTGCACGCCGCTGCCCACGAGGCCGATCTGTTGGATCACCACGCGAATCTCGTTCTGCCAATAAATAGGATCCACAATATGCCAGCGGTACATTGATACACGGCCCGTGTCGACGGTGTCGTCCTTCTCGCGCCAGTTCACCCCGTGATACCTGAACGGCGTCTGTTGGATACAGAAGGAAATACAAGCGTAGTCCTCGGCACCGGTGCCGACGATCGTCGCGAACTCCTCGTCACCGTCGAGATAAATCTTGGCCTCGCCCTCCCCCCACCAATGTGGATCGAGCGGCCGCACGCCGATCACCGCGCCGACAAACCGTCCCGGCGATCCCGTGCGCGCTGGTAGAAGCGCGAAATCTTCGCGCCGGGTTGTCGGATTCTCGCGTCTGAACGAGGTATGGAGACGCCCAACTCCTGCCGCATGCTCATCACCCAGCGTGTAGTCGATCTGGTAGAACAGGGGAATCTGATAGGACAGCTCATTGCTCAATACAAAGCGCGCCCGACGGGTAAATGGCATCGGCAGCCATATGTTGAGCCCATTTTTTTCGCCCACCGAATGCGCCTCGGATTGAAACGGCGGTGTCAGTCCGTGCGCGAAGCCGAAGAAATCCCCCAGCGGACATTCAATGCTCGGATGAGACTGACCCTCCCAATACCCGCGTAACACGACGCCCCGGAGCACCTCCGGAGAGAAACTGGTGGTCATCCAGATATGCCGGATCGTGCCGGAACCCGCGATATCACAGAGTTCCACCGTGTCGCCCGGGGCGATAAAGCGTGCCGGCGCGCCCTTGCGCCCCGTGCCGAGCGGGCTTGCCGCGCGACCACCGGCGCCCCGCGCGCCCGTCGGATTCTCGAAGGTAATGGAACGGCTATCCAGGCGGACGCCGACATCGAAGACACGCATCAAACAGGCTCCCCCAGCTCGCGCGCCCGGGCCTGGATCATCGCCTCATCATGGCGGACGGAACGAAGCGCAAGCACGGCGAAGGCGGTGCCGGCGATCGGAACCAACAGGCTCAATGCCATTGCACAGCGTAGTCCCTGACCTGGATCACCGAGCGTCGCGGCAAACGCATCGCTCATTTTTCCAATGGCGTACGGTCCGACCGCACCCGCAACCAGATAGGTCACCATGAAACCGAATGCGGAAGCCGTCGCGCGCATCCGCGGCAATACCATGTCATTGAGCGTGGACACGCTGGGACCGAGGCCCGCTGACGAGAACAACAGCAACAGCAGGCTGCCGATATATGCGACGGTCAACGTGGATGCCGCCAACAACACGCTCGCGGCGAGCATGGAGCCCAGCAAGCTCGTTAAAACTACGATGAGCTTTCCCGCTACAAAACGCGCACGCAATCTGTCGGAGATGAAGCCTCCGGCGGCAACACCGAGCAGCCCCATGCAGGCGGTCGCAACACCGAACATCCAGCCGACCTGAGCCGATTGCAGATGAAAGTGGCGCTGATAATACGGAATCGACCAGTAACCGAAGCTGTTCAGCATGAAGTTGGTCCCGGCCGCCCCTGCGACCGTGAACATCAGCGTTCGGTTGCGGAAGATGAGTCGTGAGCTGACCGGATCGTGCAGGCTCAATGTCTGCTTCCAACAGGTCACCGCATAGAGTCCGATTCCGAGGCCGATCCATTGCGCATGGTCACCTGTGTGCTCGACCAGCAGGCCGGCGGCAAGCGCAATCAACAGGCCACAGCCAATATTGACGGCAACCGGACGCCAACCGCCGCGCCGCGCCAGCAGGTAAAAACTGGTCGGCGGAAGCATGGCGGCGAGCAGCCCGGCTGCCTCCCGGAACGGGTGCGGATGTCGCGGCGCGGCCACGCGGTCCAACTGACCGCGTACCGGCTCGCGCAGTGTCGAGACCCACAGCGCCAGCAGCAGACCGGGTATTCCAACCAGGAAGAAAGCAACCTGCCAGCCCTTCAACCCGAACGGAGCGGTGGCGGGATCCGGATACAGCCGCAGCCATGCGTGCAGCAGCAGGCCACCCAGAAAAATGCCGATGCCCTGCCCGATAAACACCCCACCGGAGTAGATCGCGAGCACCGTCGTGCGCACCCGACGCGGGAAATAGTCGTAAAGCAGTGAATACGCGGCAGGAGACGCGCTGGCCTCACCCACTCCGACGCCAAAGCGGCAAGCCGCCAGCGGCAGGAAGCCACGCGCGAGACCCGACAGCGCGGTCATCAGGCTCCAGAAGGCCAACCCAATGGCAATCAGGCTCTTGCGATTCCAGACATCGGCAAGCCGTGCGAGCGGCAATCCCATGACTGCATAAAACACCGCAAACGCGGCGCCGAACAGAAAACCCAGGTCCGCGTCCGAAATGTGCAGGTCTGCTTTGATGGACTCCGCCAGCACCGCCAGGATCTGCCGGTCAACGAAGTTCACGACATAGACGAGTACGAGGACGCACAGGACATAGCGGGCATAGGCGTCACTGAACCCGGTACTGCCGGGGGCAATCGGAGCACCGGCAGAGCGGGTACGGGCGCGCTGCTGCGACATAGTTTGTGACATCCTAGAACCGCAGCGTCAGGTCGAGGCCGAAGGTCCGCGGCGGCTCAATGTAGGCCAGGTAACCATTTCGCAGGAGTGAGGCCTGTGTAATGGTGCGTGAGAACACAACTCGGTCAGCGAGATTCTTGCCGTAGAACGCCAAGTTCCAGCGGTCGTCCGGCGAGTTCCACGAAGCGCGCGCATCGACCAGGCTGAAAAATCCCTGACGATCCGTTATGGGATTGTTGTACTCGCTCAGAAAGCGCTGTGCGCTGACGAAGTAGTTGCCGTTGAATTTGATATCGCCCGCCTCGCCGAGCGGCATCGTATATTGCAGACCGAGGTTGCCGCTCCACTTCGGCGCATTTGGCAGCTCATGGCCGCGCAGATTACCCGCGAGTGTCGGAAAATCCGAGTATTGCGCATTCAACCAAGCCGCACTGGCATTGACCAGGAAGCGCGAGGTTGCAAGCCAGGTCGCTTCGAGCTCCGCACCCTCGAGATCCGCACCCGCGGCGTTGCGGACGATTTCCGTGCCGATATTGTTCGGATCGAGGCTCTGCACCTGGAGATCGGTGTAGTGGTACTTGAAGGCGGCCATATCCAGCGTGAGCCGGCGATCGAGCCAGCGGGTCTTAGTGCCGACTTCGTAGGCGTTGATGTATTCCGGATTCACGGCGGGGTCGAAGTTCGATGCATTGAACGCACCGCTTTTGAATCCCTTCGAGTAAGACGCGTACGTCATCGCGTCGTCGTTCACTTTGTAATCGAGAACAAACTTCGGCGTCAGGCTGTTCCACGACTTCGCATCGAATTGGGGGCCGGTCGTCAGGGTGAGATTCACATATTGAGCCCGCTCGATCTCCTTCCTCTCGTGACTGTAGCGCACACCCGCGGTAAAGCGGATCTTGTCAGTGAGCTGGTACGAGCCGTTGCCGAAAGCGGCGTAGTTGTTGGTCGTCTCGAATGCATTCACCGTACGGTGGTTTGCCGCGAGCACCGGGATCAACGGGACGTACAGCCCCTGGCGGAGAGTCTTGTTGTCATCCTTCAGGTAAAAGGTCCCCGCCACCCACTGGAACGGCCCGTCTCCCCTGGAGGCAACATTGAATTCCTGCGTGAGACTATGCCCACCGTCTTCAATCCCGAGCACGTGGTTCCGCGGGTCCCCGTCGGTAACTCCGGCAATCTCCGTGTTGTCGAGGTCGCCGCTGAACGGCCCCACGTCGACTGATACAAACCCGGTGATGGAAGTCAGCCGGACCGCACCGACATCCCAATTGATCGTCGCATCGACGTATCCGTTGTCGATCGGCGCCTCGCGAGGCCCGAAGTCGGCGCGTACCGTACGCGGATCACTTATGATTTGCGCCCGCCCGAACGGACCCAACGGATCGATGAACTGTTTGAGCGCCGTCTGGTCCGAATTATCCCGGGATTTTCCGGCATGCAGCGTGATATCAAAGTTGTCCGCGGGCTTGTATTTCAGAGTGACGCGGCCGGCCGTCAAATTCTTGCGACCGAACGTTTCACCCGGATGCTCGAGGTTCCTCGTATAACCCGTGTGCTCGTCGTGCAGAACCACGGCACGCATCCACAATTGATCCCCGATCAACGGCACATCCAGCTGACCCAGAATTTTCCTCTGATCGTAGTTACCGAGCTCAGCGGTGACCTTGCCCCCGAAGGTGGACGCCGGGTCTTCGCTGACGTAACGGACCGCACCTCCAGTTGAGTTGCGTCCATAGAGTGTCCCCTGCGGACCGCGCAACACTTCCACCCGCTGGATATCGAGCAACTCGACGAGAGACGACACACCGCGGGAGCGATAGACGCCATCAACGTAGGTAGCGGAGCTCGGATCTGCTCCCGCGCCGCTCAGGCGAGTTGAGCCGACGCCGCGTATGAATATCTGACCGTCGCGTCCCGACTCGGCGAAGATGAGGTTGGGAGTGATGTGCTCGAGGTCCGCCGAAGTGCCGATGTTGGCCGCTTCCAACTGTTGACTGGAAAAGGCGGAAATTGAAATGGGCACCTGCTGCAGATTCTCCGTTCGCCGCTGCGCCGTGACGACGACCTCAGTCAATGCAGCTGCCGCACTCTCCTGCGAGTGCGCAACCGGCAGCCATGCGTTTGCGGCCAACACCACTGCGAATGTGGCGGCCCCCGCTCCGTGCCCGGTCAACCCCGACATTGTGAACGCGAATGCCCTCATGCCCCCTCCCCCTCAAGAAAGAACCGTCATTAATCGTGTTATTGAGCCCTCACGCCGGCGATTGTATCTAATTTATCCATGTGGTCAATATAAAAGACAGTCCTGTCCCGCCGCCGGGGATTGGCGGCTGCGCACGCGATCAGCGTATTTTCAAGGGGAATCGCGAAAGAACAGGGACAAACACAGTCGCTTGTGCTCGGCGAGAAACTCATCCGTGTCGACGCGTCGGCCGGTAATTTCCCTGACCTCGGGCGCCAGCAGCAAAGGCATCATCAAGGCGCCCAGAAAGAGGTACTGCAGGTGGTAGGGATCCCCCGCGACGTACTTGCCGGCCTGCTGCGCCTCCCGGATC
>Ga0181534_10002538_pt1 | contig 11226 bp, 7 predicted proteins | sample PEATcosm2014_Bin_37_FD_119758 | JGI IMG/M metagenome (GOLD analysis project Ga0181534, IMG submission 119758) | Peatland microbial communities from MTU Mesocosm Facility, Houghton, MI, USA - PEATcosm2014_Bin17_10_metaG | ecosystem: Environmental > Terrestrial > Soil > Wetlands > Peat | place...
CGCGCTTCGAAGTGACCGTGCTCCGGTAGCGGTGCGTGTACTCGAACCCCGCGGCCGACGGCTCGTTCAGCATCCCGACCACCTCGAAGCCGGCGCGCCGGAAGGCGTCGAGGGTGATGAAGCGCTGCGTCCCGTGCGCGCTCGCAGGCGTGGCGACCACCGCCGTCAGCGTGGTGTCGCGTGCGCGACGGCTCCGGGGTCGGTTCGAGCGCGTGAGGATCGCGTCGCGCAGCGACGTGAGGAAGCGGGCGACGAGCTCCGTGCCCGAGAGCGTCGAGCTCCCGAGCTGCACCTGGAAGTCGGGCGTGGAGCTCGGCCCCGAGAAGAGGCGCTTCACCGAGCGAAGGACCGCCCACTCGGGGTCTCCGGCGACCGCGAGCGCGCTCCATCCGAAGCGAAGCTCCCCCCGGCGTTCGGCGATGACCGACGGGTACCAGTCGACGGGGGTGTCGGTGTCGTCCTCGAACGTGAGGATCGGGTAGTTGCCGCGGTCGCAGCAGGCGACGACGGTGCGCGTGGTGCCGAAATCGATGCCGAGCTGCATGGTAGCCGTTCCGTTTTTTGCCCCAATGGTACGGGGAAAGCGGGGGAAGACCAGCAATCAGCCCAGCGCGTCGAGCGCGGCGAGCAGCGCGCCCGCCCCCTGCTCGATGGACGCGACGGTCTTCGCCGGCTCGTCCTTCACCGCGAACTGGTCGAGCAGCTCGTCGGGGATCTCGAGCAGGAACCGGCTGGGCGTGCGAGGGACGGCCTTGCCCCGCATCGCCCGCGTGGCGGCCCTCGTCAACGTGAGCGCCTCGCGGGCGCGAGTGACGCCCACGTAGAAGAGCCGGCGCTCCTCCTCGATGTCCTGCGGCGCCGCGTCGGTCGCGCGCGCGTCCAGCGTCCGCGAGTGCGGGAGCAGCCCTTCCTCGCAGCCGACGAGGAAGACGTGGTCGAACTCGAGCCCCTTGGCTCCGTGCAGCGTGCAGAGCGTGATCTTCTCGTGCGCCTTCTCTCCCGGCGTCTCCTCGTCCTTCTGCTCCAGCGTGAGCGCATGCACGAACGACGCGACCCAGTCGCGCCCTTTGCCCGGTCGCGCCGCTTCGCGCGCCTCGCGACGCTGGAACGACGCGAGGAGCGACTCGACGTTCGCCCATCGTCGCGCCGCGATCTGCCCCGACGGCGAGCTGGCATCGACCTCGGCGCGGAGCTCGACGCGCTCCGCGAGCCGCCGTATCGCCGACGTGGGGCTCGCGCCTTCGCCCTCGAGCTCGGCGGTCGTCTCGCGCACGATTCGCTCCAGCGTGCGGCACCCTTCGCGGGCTCCGCCCGGGACGTCGTCGAGCGCGTCCACTCGCTCCACCGCCTGCCAGAGCGTCCACCCCTTCGCGAGCGCGTGGAGCGCCAGCTTCTCGAGGCTCCCGTCGCCGATGCCCCGCGCGGGGTAGTTGATGATGCGGCGCAGGCTGATCTCGTCGGCTGGATTGAGCGCCACCTTCAGGTACGCCAGGAGATCCTTCACCTCCTTGCGCTCGAAGAACTGCTGGCCGCCGAGGACACGATGCGCGATTCCGCGCTCGCGCAGCGCCTCCTCGAGCGCCGCCGACTGCCCGTTGGAGCGGTAGAGGACGGCCACTTCGCTGCCGCGGACCTGGTCGCCTCGCACGAGGTCATCGACCTGCCGTGCGACCCACGACGCCTCGATCTCCGGCGTCGGCGCCACCACCGCACGGACCTTCGCCTCGCCGCCCCGCTCGGTGAAGAGCACCTTCTGGTGCCGTGCGTCGGCCTTCTTGGCGATGACGGCGTTCGCGACGGCGATGATCGGTGCCCGCGAGCGGTAGTTCTGCTCGAGCTTGACGACCACGGCGCCAGGGAACTGGTCCTCGAACTCGAGAATGTTGCGGACGTCCGCGCCGCGCCACGCATAGATCGACTGGTCGTCGTCGCCGACGACGCAGATGTTCCGGTGCTCGCCCGCGAGCTGCAGGAGGAGCTCGAGCTGAGCCCGGTTGGTGTCCTGGTACTCGTCGACGAGCAGGTAGTGGTAACGCTCCCGCCAGCGCGCGAGCACGTCCGGCCGGTCCCGCCACAGGCGGGCGGTGCCGCACACGAGGTCGTCGAAGTCGAAGGCGCGGAAGCCCTTCAGCGCGGCCTCGTACTTGGGGAAGACGATGCGGGTGATCTCGTCGTAGTCATCTCCCTCCCGGTTCGGCAGATCGTCGGCCGTCATGAAGGCGTTCTTGGCGTTGGAGATCCGAGCGAGGATCGCGGGCGCGTCGAGCCGTCTCCCCGCGTCGACCGTGCGGAGGATCTCCTTCACCGCCCCGAGGCAGTCCCCCTGATCGAAGATGGTGAAGGAGCCCCCGACGGCGGCCCGCTCGCGCGTCAGCACGCCGAGGCCGAAGGAGTGGAACGTCGTGATCGTCACGTGCCGCGGGTCGAGCGCGGCGCCGCGGCGTGTCGGGGGCCCCCCGCCGCCCTGACGACCGTGGAGCGCTGCATGCACCCGCTCACTCATCTCACCCGCGGCCTTGTTCGTGAACGTCAGCGCGAGGATGGCGCTCGGCGGAACGCCACGCGAGAGGAGGCGGGCGATGCGCTGCGTGATGACGCGCGTCTTGCCGGACCCGGCGCCGGCGAGGATGAGGATGGGGCCGTTCTGGTGTTCGACCGCGCGCGCTTGCGCCGGGTTCAACGGGAACTGCATTGCGGAACCTTCGCGGCGACTTTGACCCCCCTGCAACGCGGGCGCTAGCTTGTGCTTCCGAGGCCCATATGCTGGCGACAAGAGAGCGCCGACCCGACGTCGCGTCGCGAGACGTTCGCCCCCTCACGGTCGCCTGAGTCGAGCCCCGGAGACCGCCAACTTGGCCCGATCCGGCGAGCGCCGCTAACTAGAGGTAGGACATGGCCTTACCTCACAAGCTGGCGACCGTGATCGCCGGGTCCGCGACGCTCGCCTGGCTCGCCGCTCCCGCGCTCGGCTACTACGAGGAGTCGCACGTCACGGGCGACGAGGTGCGGGTGACGGTCGACCTCGGCGGGTCGGCCCGCATCGAGCACACCTTGACCTGGCGTCTCGTCGCCGGACAACCGCGTACGCTCGACCTGGTCGGCACCGAAGCCTCCGCGCAGCCGGAGGCGACCACGACGCTGGAAGGGGACGACGGTCGGGCGATCCCCGCGGCCGTCGCGGTCGTGCCCGGTCGCGGCGTGCGAGTCACCATCGGCCAGCCGAAAGCGCTGCGCCGCGGCCAGTACCGGCTGAAGGTCGCGTACGCCGTCAACCTGGTGGACGAGGGGGAGCTCACGCGCGAAGGGACCTCGTACCGCCTCGCGTGGAAGGCGCCGGTCCCGTCGGAGGGCTACGAGACCCCGCGAGTCGTGTTCTCCGTCCCGGCTGCGCTGGAGGCGCCGACCGCGTTGATCGGCGGCGGCGGCGACCGCGACCACGACGAGGGGATGCGCGACGACGGCGTCACCTCGACGCTCCGGCGCGACCGCGAGCGCGACGAGATCGAGCTCATGCGGCCACACGTGGGGCGCGGGGAGGACGTCGTCTGGGCGATCCGCGTGGACGCGAAGGCGCTCGATGCGGAGCGTCCCGCGCTCGCCCCACCTCCGCCGCCTCCGCGCTACGATCCGGCCCCCGGGCCGGCCCCGTTCGCGTACGCGGTCGTCGGCCTGCTGTCGCTCGTGTTCGCGGCCGCGATCGGCTGGAAGGAGCGGCGCTTCGTGGCTGCGCTGACGGATCCTCCCGCGAGGATGGGCGGGCTCGTCCGGCTTCGCCGCTGGGAGCGCGCCGCCCTGGGAGGGGCGAGCTTGTTCGCGGGCTGCTCGCTTCAGCTCGCCGGGGCAGCGACGGCGGGAGCCGTGGGGGTGGTGGTCGCCATGGCGTGCGGCGTCCTCCGGCGCCCGCGCACCGAACCAGGCGCGCGCGGCCCCGGGCGGTGGCTCATCCTGAGACCGGACGAGGCCTTCATGGCCGAGCCGTCGCGCGCCCTGACGAGGCTCGGCGCGCTTCTCTTGGGGATGCTCGCGGTCGGGTGCTTCGTGGCGGCGGGACAGATCCTCGCGCTCGCGCAGCCAGAGATGGCGCTCACGCTCGCGCTCGACTCCCTCGTCCTCGCACCGCTCCTCGCGACCGGTCTCGCGTCGCAGCGCCCACGCCGCGCGCGCCTCTCCGCGCATCACGCCTGGCTCGCAGAGGTCTTTCGCCGGCTGCAGAGGGTCAAGCCGCTCCGGGTGTCGCCCTGGGCGCGCGTCCCGACGGGAGCCAGCCAACCCGACGAGGTTCGCGTGCTGGTCGTCCCGCGTGAGCCGCTGCCCGGCCTGGCCGGCATCGAGGTCGGCGTCGCGTGGGACGACGCGGCGTCGTGCGACGTCGCCGCTCCCGAGGTGCTCGTCCGCGTGGAAGAGGCCACGGCGGCCTCGGTGCGGATGCTGATGCTCGCGCCCGACGTCGTACCGGTGCCCGGCCGCAAGCCCGAGGAGCGGGTGTACAGGCTGGTTCCAGCCGTGCCGACGCGCCGCGCGACCGCCGCGCTGGCGGTCGGCCTCGGGAGAGAGCTCACCGATCGTCGACGCGCGGACGCCCTCTGGGCGCGCGCCGAGCGTCGCGTTCCCCCCGAAGATCGCGCGGCTTCCATGGGCGCTTGCGTCGGCGCATCCATGCCCGTCGGCTGACGTCGCGCCGCGCAAGGGAGCCCCTGGGGCGAGGTGTGATGAAATCCTGTGGCGAAGCGGCTACAAGGGGGCGAGGACGCATGCCCGACGCCACTCCATTGCCCGGTTCGACGCTCCACGCGCTGTGCGTCTACGCCGAGCCGCTCGTCGCCGGCCGGCGCGTCGTGGTGTTCGGCGACGCGACGCTCGGCCTGGGAGAGCGTCTGCTCGCGCTCGGTGCGCGCCTCGTGCACGCGTACGATCCCCAAGCCGCGCGCGTCGCTGCCGCCTCGGAGCGGGCCGCGCGTGGTCTGACGATCCTGGCGCTCCCTGCCGGGGAGTTCGACGTCCGCGAAGGCGCGTTCGACCTCGCCGTCATCGTCGACGTCGCCGAGTTCCCTCAGCCGCGCGCGCTGCTCGCGAGGGTGCGGCGGCTCCTTGCCCCCGGCGGCGCCGCGCTCGTCCGCGCCCGCGCCGTCGACGCCGACGGACGAGGCCGTCCGCGCCAGGGAGCCGTCGACTACTACGAGCTCTACGACCTCGTCGCGATGCAGTTCGCGCAGGTGCGGATGGTCGGTCAGGTCCGCTGGGCGGGCGTCGCGCTCGCCGAGCTCGGGCGCGGCGAGGGGGAGCCCGACGTGACCGTCGACACGCAGCTGGTCGACGGAGACGAGGGCGCCGAGGCCTTCATTGCCGTGGGGAGCCAGGACGACGTCCGGCTCGCCGAGTACGCGCTCGTGCAGGTCCCCACCGCGCCCGCGACCGACCCCGAGGCCGCGGCGGTCCTCGACACCGATCGCGCCGACCTCGCGGCGGCGCAGCTCCGCGCGAGCCTCCTCGAGGCCCAGCTCGAGGAGCTCCGCACGCGGCGGAACGTCGACGGCGCCACCGCCGCCGACGCCCTCGCGGCGGCCGAGGCCGAGGCGGCCGACCTCGCCGCGGAGCGCGAGCGAGCGCTCGCGCACGCCAGAGACGCCGCAGCGAGGGCAGAGGAGGCGACCGCGCTGCTCCGAGGCCGCGACGACGACCTCGCGCGCCTCCACGACCGCGCCGCCATGGCGCTGAAGGAGCTCGAGGAGGAGCGGCGTCAACGCTCCCGGTTGGAGGTCGAGCTGGTCGCGGCGCGTGGCAAGCTCGAGGCGCTCGTCCACGATGCCAAAGCGCTCGTCACGACGGCCGCTCGCGCGCCCGCGCTCGAGGTGGCGGTCGCGCAGCTCGAGGCCGGCACCGTGCAGCTCGCCGAGCGCTTGGCCCGTACGGAGGAGGCGCGGGCCCAGGCAGAGGCGCGACTCGCGGCAGCCCTCCGCGAGGCAGAGATCCTTCGGAGCTCGAGGGCGGACGCCTTCCCGGAGGAGAAGGACCAGGAAGCAGACGGCAGGGTCGCGCTCGTCGCAGCTCGGGTCGCCGAGCTCGAGGCGGAGGTTGCGGCGCTCGAGGCCGAGGCGGCGGTATTGTCGGACGGACACGGATCCGAGCTGTCGGCGCTCGAGGCGGCCCTCCGCGATCGCGCGAAGCTGGTTCACGCGATGGAGGCCGAGCTCGCGAGGCGGGAGCGGATCATCCTCGACCTCGTCCACGCCGTGGACGAGGCGCGCGCCATGGAGGGCGCCCCCCCCGTCGGCGTCGCGGGCGACGACTCACGAACGCGCGCCGCCCTCGCCGACGCCGAGACGGCGCTGCGAGAGGCGCGTCACCGCGCCGAGCGCGCGCGCGCGGAGAACGTGGAGCTCCGCGAGAAGCTCGACGCGGCCGCGCTGGAGATCGCTCGACGTGAGGCGGACAGCGCGACCTCGGCCTGGCGCATCCAGGAGCTCGAACAGGCGATCGGCCGCCTCGAGGACGAGCAGAGCGAGCTCACGATGACGATCCCGCCGCCGGCCTTCCAGAAGGTCGAACGGCAGGCCAACGACGCGACGTTGCTCGCGCAGCGGCTGGCCGCGGCCGAAGACGAGGTCGATCTCCTCCGGCAAGCGCTGGCGCAGGAGCACGAGGCTCGCGTCCGCGCCGAGTCGGGCGAGGCGCTCACGCAGGCGCGCGCCGAGCTGGCCCGCCAGGCGGCCGTCCTCGAGAGCCTGTCGCGCGAGCTCGAGGCCCACGACGGGGCTCGTGCCGCGATTCCCGCAGGTGACCCCGCGTAGCCCATCGTCAAGTTGACACCTTGCCTGGCCGGCTTAACTTCCCGCAGCCAGCCCCCTGAGCGCGCCGACGCCGTCGGTGGCCCCGCTCTTCCTTCGAGCCATGTCGCAAAAACGCTGCTATTACGAGGTACTGGGCTGCGCCCGCGAGGTCGAGTCGGACGATCTCCGCAAGGCCTACAAGCGCGAGGCGCTCAAGCATCACCCCGACCGCAACCAGGGGGACGCGAAGGCGGAGGCGACCTTCAAGGAGGTCAACGAGGCCTATCAGGTGCTCTCGGACCCCGAGAAGCGTCGGATCTACGACCAGTTCGGCCACGCTGGGCTCGAGGGCGGCGGAGGCTCGGGCGGGATGGGAGACGTGTTCTCCCACATGCAAGACCTCTTCTCCGAGATGTTCGCGGGTGGCGGCTTCGCGCAAGCTCGGCCCCGGCGGGGTGGCGACCTGCGCGTGCAGCAGCGGCTCAAGTTCAAGGAGGCGGCGTTCGGCGTCAAGCGCGAGGTCGTCGTCCACGCTCCCACGCGCTGCGAGGACTGCAGCGGGAGCGGCGCGAAGCCCGGGACGAAGCCCGAGACGTGCGCGCAGTGCCGGGGGACGGGGCAGGTCTCCAACGCCCGCGGCTTCGTGATGTTCACCAGCACGTGTGGCCGCTGCCGCGGGCAAGGCGCGGTCATCAAGCACGTGTGCAAGACGTGCGACGGCCACGGCCTCGTCGAGAAGCCCCGCAAGGTGACCGTGACGTTTCCCGCGGGTATCGACGGCGGTCAGCGCCTGCGCGTGACCGGGCAGGGGATGCCCGGGCCGTCGGGGGCTCCGCCGGGCGACCTCTACGTCGACGTCGACGTCGAGGAAGATGCGCGGTTCGAGCGCGACGGAGCCGATGTCGTCACGCGCGTCCACGTGACCTTCGCGGAAGCGGCCCTCGGCGCCGTGGTGCGCGTCCCCTCCCTCGAGAGCGACGACACGACCCTGCCGCTCGAGATGCCGGCCGGCACCCAGCCCGGGGCGATCTTCACGATGAAGGGCCACGGCATCCCGAGGTTGGATGGGCGCGGTCGAGGCGCCCTCATCGTCGCGGTCCAGGTCGACGTACCGACCGAGCTCTCGGCGCGCGCCAGGACGCTGCTGTCCGACCTCGACGCCGAGCTGCGCGGGACGGCCGGAGCCGAGTCGCACCGGAAGGTCGCCGCCGGGAAGTGAGGCGCGGCCGCCACGGCGCCGTCAGTCGACCTGGAACGTGGCGGTGAGCGAGTTGCTCGTGTCGGCGCCGTCGCTGACGCTGATGGTGATGGAGTAGGTGCCGGCCGACGCGTTCGTCGGAACCACGACGGCGACCATGGCGTTCGCCATCAGCTGGTCGGCTCCCGTCACGGCGAGCGGGACGACTTCCGACGGCGTCGTGTACCCCGCCGGGTCGGTGAGGGTGAAGTGGAGCGACAGGCCCTCGACGCCGGACGAGTTCGACACGAAGAACGAGCCGTCCTCGGTGCCTCCCGGCGTGGTCGAACCCGCGAGCGTGAGCTCCGAGATCACCGGCGTCGAGACCGACGAGGAGCTGCCGCAAGCGGACAGCACCACCGCCGCGAGAGCGATCGCCGGACGGGACCTCATGCTCAGAAGGTAGTCGAAAAGATGGGGATGCTGGTGGCCGTCGGGACGATCCCCGTCATCGACCGGTCGTCGCGCCACGAAGGCAGCCGTCGAAAGCGGTCGTCGAAGACCTTCGCCGTCGACGCTTGGGACCCGGGTGGCGCGAACGACTGGGTCACCGTCGTGTTCTGAAGCGTCACGGCTCCGGCGATGACGGCCGCCGCGCCCGCGGCTGCGAGCCCGAGGCCGGTCCAGGCGACCGTCGCCGACGCGCCGCAGCCGCTGTTCTCCGTGCACGTCAGGAGCGCCGCGTAGAGATCGATGTAGAACACGACGCCGCTCGCGACCAAGGCGGCTCCACCGCCGATGAGGAGCCCCTCCGCCAGGTCGTGCGCGCCCTTGGTCGTCGGCCGGACGACCAGCGTCACGCGACCCCCAGCGTCGGTCGCCAGCTGGAACGACTTGGACATCTCGATGTCGTTGCCCGAGATGCGGTAGATGCCTTCCGCGTTGACGTCCATGTCGCAGGGGGCGGTGCAGACGGGCTTCCAGTTGGTCTCGCCGGGGGCCACGGTCTCGAGCAGGACCGGCTGATCTGCCGCGACGTGGACCCACGCGGTGTGACGGCTCACAGGCGCGGGTGGAGCCGGGAGCGGAGCCGGTGCGAGCTGCACGGGCGGGACGGGCGCGGGCTCTCCGTTGCGCCAGGGGACGACCGTGACCACGGAGGGACGCCCCCCGTTCGTGACCTCGACGACCGTGCCCCGCAAGGACGCATCCTCGTGCATCGTGACGACGACCTGTCCCGGCGCGCCGATCGGCGGTGGCATCGGCGGCGCGGCGGGGGGAGGTGGATACGAGACGGGCGGAGGAGCGACCACCACGGGGGCTGGCGTCGGCGTGAGCACGGGCTCCTGTGCCGATGCCGGCCGCGCGTGGGCCAGGGTCATGAGAGCGGCGAGAGCGAGCGAAGGAAGGAGCTTGGTCATCGGGTCCCCCGCACCCAGCAACGGGCGTGCCGCGTATGAAGCGACGCATCCGTGGCGACACGGGAAGGTTCCTTCGCACCGACGCCCGTCGACTGTCGCTCCGTCGGCACACTCCGCGGTGCGCCCGAGTGACATGTGCCCTCCAAGACCTGCCGACTCGCCGCGCCGCCGGACATCTCCTCGGTCTACGCGGGGTCTCCCGCCCACGCAACCTCGCCCACGTCGCACGAACGGATGGCAACGCTCGGAGCGCTCCGGTCCGTGCGGACGCGATCTCGAGACGGCGAGCGGCTGGCGGGGATACCCTCGCCCTCGTGGATCTCGACACGCTCCGAGCCAAGCTTGCCACCACGCCGGCGACGCGCCCGACGGGCAAGGTCCTGGGGGTGACCGGACTCGCGCTCCGCCTGCAGCTGCCGGGCGTGCGCGTCGGCGACGTCGTCACGGTTCACCGACGCGGAGCGCCGTTGTCGTGCGAGGTCGTCGGGTTCGCCGAGGAAGAGGCGCTCGCCATGCCACTCGGCGTCGTCGGTGGCGTGGGCCCCGACGATCCGGTCGAGACCACCGGAGGCCCCCTCGTGGTGCGCGCGTCACGTGCGCTCCTCGGCCGCGTCGTGGATGGTCTCGGGCGTCCGCTCGAGGGGGATCCCCTCACGGGTGGAGTCGTGGTGCCGGTCGATCGCGATCCACCGAACCCGCTGCAGAGGCGCCCCATCTCGGAGCCGCTCGCCACGGGCGTGCGCGTCATCGACGGCCTCCTGACGCTCGGCGAAGGCCAGCGCATCGGGCTCTTCGCCGGGTCGGGCGTCGGCAAGAGCACGCTCCTCGGCGCCATCGCGCGCGGAGCCTCCGCCGACGCCGTCGTCGTCGCGCTCGTCGGCGAACGCGGTCGCGAGGTGGCGGAGTTCCTCGCCCACTCGCTCGGCGACGAGGGTCGCGCGCGGAGCGTGGTCGTCGCCGCGACGAGCGACGCGCCGGCGCTCGAGAGGCTCCGAGCGGCGCAGGTCGCGACCGCCTACGCGGAGAGCTTCCGCGACGACGGCGCCCGCGTGCTCCTGCTCGTCGACTCGGTCACGCGGTTCGCGCGGGCGCAGCGCGAGATCGGCCTCGCCGCGGGCGAGCCCCCCGCCCGCCGCGGTTACCCCCCGAGCGTGTTCGCCATGCTCCCGCGTCTCCTCGAGCGGTCCGGTCAGGGGGACAGAGGGTCGTTCACCGCGATCTACACTGTGCTCGTCGAAGGTGGCGACATGGACGAGCCGATCGCCGACGAGGTGCGTGGCATCCTCGACGGTCACGTCGTGCTCGACCGCGCCGTCGCCGCGCGCGGCCGGTACCCCGCCGTGGACGTGACCGGCTCGCTCTCGCGCGTCATGGACCGCGTCGTCTCGCGCGAGCACGCCGCCGCGGCGAGGCGGCTCCGCTCGCTCATGGCCGCGTACGAGGCCAAGCGCGACCTGGTCGCGATGGGGGCGTATGCCAAGGGCTCCGACAGAGAGCTCGACGAAGCGCTCCTTCGCCTGCCACGGATCGAGGCGTTCCTGACGCAGGCGGCGGGCGAGCGTTTCGCGTTCGCGAACACCGCAGCCGCGCTCTCCGACGCCGTGAGGTGACGACGCGTGGTCCACCGAGCCTCGGTCATCGCAGCCGTGATCCTCGTGAGCGTGGCGGCGCCACGGCGGAGCGCGGCGGACGTGCCCGGCGTGTCGCTGCGCTGGAGCGCGCCGGCGGGGTGCCCCGACGCGGAAGCGGTCAAGCGGAGGGTCGTCGCGCTCGCGGGGCCGGACGTCGCCCTGGAGGCGGACGCGGTCGTGACCTCCGCGGCCAGCGGATTCGACGTGGTCCTCCACGTCCGGCTCGGCGA
>Ga0181534_10002540_pt1 | contig 11221 bp, 12 predicted proteins | sample PEATcosm2014_Bin_37_FD_119758 | JGI IMG/M metagenome (GOLD analysis project Ga0181534, IMG submission 119758) | Peatland microbial communities from MTU Mesocosm Facility, Houghton, MI, USA - PEATcosm2014_Bin17_10_metaG | ecosystem: Environmental > Terrestrial > Soil > Wetlands > Peat | place...
GAGATATCAAAGAAGTTCGCGATGGTTTCGGCGAAGGACACTCCGTCAGCCAGCGCGTGATGCATCTTCACGACGAGCACCGCCCGACCGTCGGACAGCCCCTCGATGATGAGCAGCTGCCATAGGGGACGCTGCGGCGACAGCGAACGGGACAGAAACTCAGCGACGAAGCCGTCGAGTTGGTCGTCGGTTCCCGGCGCCGGAAGGGCGACCCGGACAACGTGGCGGTCAAGATCAAATCGGTCGTCCTCGACCAAAATGGGCCACGTCATATCGAAGGGGGCGCGGACGACGCGCTGGGTGAGCACGGGAATCTCGTGGATCCGCGCGGCAATGACCGATCTGATGTCGTCGAATCGTTCGGCCGGGTCTTCGCTTCGAGCTTCCAGCTCGACGACGGCGCCGATGTTCATGGAGGTGCCGGGGTTCTCGAGAAGAATGAACGCGCTATCGAGGGGATCGAGAAACTTGGTCATCGGCCGGTGCTCCCGAATCCGCCCTCGCCGCGCGCGGCGGTCGGTAGCTCGTCCACCACCAAAAACTCACTTTGCGTCAACGCGATGACGACCAGTTGGGCGATGCGATCGCCCTTGTGAACGTCGTAGTCGTGGTCAGGATCGAGGTTGACCAGGGCCACTTTCAACTCGCCGCGATATCCCGGATCGATCAGTCCCGGCGCATTGGCGCAGGTCACGCCGTGGCGCGACGCGAGACCGCTGCGCGGAAGGACGAATCCCCCGTGCCCTTCGGGGATCGCGACCGCGAGACCCGTGGCCACGAGGGCACGACCGCCGCCCGCGCGCAGCGTGCAGGACTCCACCGCCACCAGGTCACACCCCGCGTCACCGTCGTTGGCGTACCGGGGCGTGACCGCATCTGGGTGAAGGCGCTTGGTGAGAATTTCCATAGCGGGAAGGCTACACAGCGGTGGTCTTGCCCTTAATTAAGTAGTGTCGACTCGTGCTCGCGTGGATGGACCTAGAGATGACCGGGCTCGAACCTCAGCGCCACGTCATCGTCGAAATCGCTACCCTGCTCACCGACGACTACTTGAACGTCGTGGCCGAAGGTCCCGACCTCGTCATTCACGCGACGTCCGAACAACTAGCCGAGATGGGCGACTTCGTCACCGAGATGCACACGAAGTCGGGGCTCTTGCCCCAGATCATCGCCTCCACCGTCACGGTGGATGAGGCCCAACAACAGACATTGGAGTTCCTCAAATCTCACATCGGCGAGGCGCGCTCGGTGCCGTTGTGTGGAAACTCCATCGGAACCGATCGTCGGTTCCTCCAGGAGTACATGCCCGAGCTCGAGGCGTTCTTCCACTACCGAAACGTCGACGTCTCCACTATCAAAGAGCTGGCTCGCCGCTGGAATCCCTCGGTCCTCGCGGGTCTACCCGACAAGGAGTCCTCGCACCGCGCGCTCGATGACATCAAAGAGTCCATCGATGAACTGACCCACTATCGCGACACCCTCTTTCAACCGCCGGAACCGACCAAGTAATCTCCTCTCGCATGGGTCCCGACCGAATGACGCTGGACGACGCGAACACCCAGTTGACGGCACCGGGTCAAATCTTTGAGACTGAGCACGCCCTGGTCAACGGGGTCGATTTGACGGTGTGGAAGAACGCCCCTGCGACCCTCCGTCAAATTCTCGATCTCTCCCAGCGCTACGGGGATCTCGAGTTTCTGGTGTACGAGGACCAGCGATACACGTTCTCCGAGCACTACGCCATCGTGGCCACCCTGGCGCATCGCCTGGGCGCACTGGTGACCAAGGGCCAGCGCGTCGCCATCGCGGCGCGCAACCTCCCCCAATGGGCCATGGCCTTCTGGGCCTCCGTGACCGTGGGCGCCATCGTCACACCCCTCAACGCCTGGTGGACGTCGGACGAACTCTCCTATGGACTCACCGACTCAGCATCATCGCTGCTCTTCGTGGACGAAGAACGCCTCGAGCGCGTCTACGAACTGATCGACGAGCTGCCCGATCTGGCGACGATCGTGGTACTCGGAGACCCCCACCACCTCGTTGCTCGCACTCACCCCCGTACTCACCCCCGCGTCGCCATCGTCGACTTTGCGGAGTTCTTGGGCCCGATCGATCACACCACGCCGCCGGAGGTGGATCTCTTGGCCGACGACGACGCCACCATGTTCTATACGTCGGGCACGACCGGTCACCCGAAGGGGGCCGTCGCCTCGCACCGCAACATCATCACGAACTTCATGAATCTCTGGTTCTCCGCCCACCGCTCGGCCCTGCGCGACGGCGTCACCCCGGATCCGTCCACTCCGGCCCCCCAGAACGTCGCCCTGCTCAACGTTCCCTTCTTTCACGCGACGGGCTGTTACGCGGTGCTGATACCGGGCACCGCCGTCGGCACCAAGATCGTTCTGATGCACCACTTCGACGCCGGCCGGGCCCTCGAGATCATCGAGCGCGAGCGCGTCGCACTGATCGGGGGCGTGCCGACGATCGCCATGCAGATCATCGATCACCCTGACTTCGAAAAGTTCGACACCTCGAGCGTCACGAGCATCGCCTACGGCGGAGCGCCCGCGCCCCCCGAACTGGTCACGCGTCTCCGCGCTCACTTTCCCCTGGGCCAGCCCAGCAACGGATACGGACTGACCGAGACGTCGGCCGCCCTCGCCTCAAATACCGGCGCCGACTACGCGGCGAAACCCTCCAGCTGTGGTCCGTGCTACCCGGTGAACGAGGCGGTGGTCGTGCCCGAAGGCTACGGGGGCGACGAACCGGGTGAGGACATCGTGCGTGGGCCCGACGTCCTCGGAGAGTTGTGGGTGAAGGGTCCGAACATCATTCGTGGTTACTGGAATAAACCTGAGGCGACGGCCAAGGCCTTCACGAAATCCGGTTGGCTGCGCACCGGTGATATCGCAAGGATCGACGACGAGGGTTTCATCTACATCGTCGACCGCGCGAAGGACATGATTATTCGAGGCGGCGAGAACGTCTACTCCGTCATCGTCGAGGCGGCGATCTTCGAACACCCCGACGTTCAAGACTGTGCGGTGGTCGGAGTCCCCCACCCCACGCTCGGCGAGGAGGTGGCGGCGGTCGTGGTGTTGCGCCCCGGTCGAGTGATTGAGGCCGAGGAGATCAGCCGCCACGTCGCCGCCCGATTGGCCAAGTTCGAGGTGCCCACCAAGGTGTTCTTCCGCTCCGATGACCTGCCGCGCAACCCTCAGGGCAAGGTACTGAAGCGCGAACTGCGCGACTCTCTCGTCTAACGAGCACGACCCCGGCCGCCGAAGGCGGACCGGGGTCCTCTCGAGGGGTCGGCTATTTGTTGGGCTGCGGGGTGAAGCGCAGGTAGTCCTTCACCTTGGTGAAGCCCTTGGGGAACTTCTCCTTCGCGTCGTCGTCACTCACGGCCGGCGCGATGATCACGTCCTCGCCGTCCTTCCAGTCCACCGGGGTGGAGACGGGGTACGCCGCCGAGAGCTGCAGGGAGTCAAGGACCCGCACGATCTCGTCCACGTTGCGACCGACCGACGCCGGGTAGGTCAGGGTTAACTTCACCTTCTTGTCCGGCGCGACGATGAAGACGCTGCGCACGGTGAGGGTGTCGTTCGCGTTGGGGTGGATCATGTCGTAGAGGTCCGCCACCTTGCGGTCTTCGTCACCGATGAGCGGAAAGTTAAGTTGAGCGCCTTGGGTCTCGTCGATGTCCGCCTTCCAGCGATTGTGGGAGTCCACACTGTCAACCGAGACGGCAATCAACTTCGTGTTGCGCTTGTCAAAGTCACCCTTGCGCGCGGAAAAGGCGCCAAGTTCCGTCGTGCAGACCGGCGTGAAGTCCTTGGGGTGCGAAAAGAGGATTCCCCAGTTGTCGCCCAAATAGTCGTAAAAGTTCAAGGAACCTTCGGTCGTCTCCGCCGTAAAGTCCGGTGCCACGTCGCCTAAACGAATTGCCATCTCTACTCCTTGCCGCCAGGTGTCGGTCACTCGACCGCACCGAGTTACCTTAGCGGTCGATTTTTAATTCTCGCAAATTACAACCGGATTTATAGGCTATCGACACGAGCCCGTCACCTAGCCCTGTGAGACTGGTGGGGTGACGAACTCTTCGGTGCCGACGGTCGCCGCGTTCGACCTGGATGGGACGCTCAGCGATGGGGGCAGCGTTTTTAAGTGGCTTCGTTTCCTGCGAGGCGACCGCGCCGCGTATTTTGCCGGCCTCACCCTGTTCGGCCCCCTTCTCGTCGGAGCAGTCCGCAGCGGACACTGGGCCGACCGAGCGAAGGAGCGACTCTTTCGAAAACTCCTGCTGGGCGAGGACTACAACGAGGTGGTCGCCGCGTCGCGGGTCTTTGCGGTGGCTCACTTTAAGGATCACGGTCGCGACTGGGTCCTACGGCGATTGCGATGGCACCTCGACCAGGGTCACGACGTGGTGATTGTCTCGGCCTCGCCCCAGATCTACGTGGACGTGGTGAGAGAACTCTTCGCCACCACCGGGGGCCTGGGCACGAGGTTGGCGGTGGACGCGCGGGGCAAACTGACCGGAAGCTACCTCGGCCAGAACTGTCGAGGTAAGGAGAAACTCCGACGGCTGAACGAGTGGATCACTGAACACCACGGCGACGTCGCACCAGTGCTCTACGCCTACGGCAACTCGCGCGGCGATCGTCGAATGTTGCGCGGAGCGACGTTCCCTTTTGACGTGGGTCGACTGGGGCCGGTGGGTGCCCTGCGCCACTTTCCCCGACTGAAGCGCTCCGACGTCGAGACCGAAACTACTGCTGCTGAATAGTGGCGCCGAGCTCGACGATGCCGCCTTCACGTCCGTCGTAGGTGACCTGGATAGTCGCGGCCCGCTCGCTCCAGGCGATCACGTTGTTCCCGCGCGGGTCGACGATGCCGACGTTGAGCCCGTAGACCCCGTCAAGTAGTGGGACCTGGCCGAGGTCGATGGTCACTCGATTGTGCCCGGGCAGGAGATTGACCGGGGCGCCTTGAGCGTCACTACGACTGACCAGGAGCCCGTTGTGGGTGAAGAGCTCCATGACGAAGTTGCCACTGTAGGCGCCCTGAGAGACCACGCTCACGTCCAAGTGCAGACCGGCCCCGCTCTTCACCTCGAAGGACCCCGACGGCGTCGACACCGACTCGATGCGCACGGTCCCCAGGAGGTGCGCGGGATCGTGCTCCACCGCGTCTTCCATCAGCTGCTCTCGGAAGATGCGCAACGAGTCGCGAGTCGGTCCGTCGGCGATCATGTCGCCGCTATTGAGCACGATGGCCCGGTCACAGAGCGCCCTCACCTGGTCGGCGTTGTGAGTCACCAGCAGGATCGTGCGGCCCTCTTGTTGAAAGCGTCGAATCCGGTCGACGCACTTGGCCTGAAAGCGCTCGTCACCGACGGCCAACACTTCATCGACCACCAAGATGTCGGGGTCGACGTTCACCGCCACGGCGAAGGCCAGGCGCACGTACATGCCACTCGAGTAGAACTTGACCTGGGTGTCGATGAACTGCTCGATCTCACTGAAGGCGACGACGTCATCGAAGATCCCGTCCACCATCTTGCGAGAAAAGCCCAGCATCGCTCCGTAGAGGTAGACGTTGTCACGCCCGGAGAGCTCCGTCTGAAACCCGGCCCCGAGCTCCAAGAGCGCGGCCAGACTTCCGCGCAGGCGAATCTCGCCCGTGGTGGGCTTGAGCACGCCGCAGATGCACTTCAAGAGGGTCGACTTGCCCGATCCATTGTGGCCGACAATGCCCAGCGTCTCGCCTTCGCCGACCGTGAAGTTGATGTCGCTGAGGGCGTCAAAGACCTCCGTCGTCCCCGAGCGCGGGTGTAAGAGACGCTCCTTCAGCGACTGGTGGCGTTCGTGGTGAATCTTGAACTTCTTGGAGACACCTTCCACCTCAATGACGTTGGCCATTACAACACCGACTCGAAATCGCCCTCGAGGCGCCCGAAGATCGCTTCGCCCACGAAGATCGCCACGATCGCAAATCCCAGCAGAGCGGCGTTCAAGATGAGGAACTTATCGAACGACCAGGTCGGCAGAACCTCGATGATGGGGTGTGGCGCGATCGTCGAGTGGACGATGGCATTCACGTAGAAGACCCTCTGGAACGTCATGACGATCAAGGTCACCGGGTTGAGAAAATACACCCAGGTGATGCCGTGGCGCTGGAGGAAGGGGGCTATGGCGTGTGAGTAGGAGTAGACGATGGGCGTCAGCCAAAACCAGAGCTGCAGTAACACTTCCATGAGGTGCTTCATGTCACGCAAGTAGACGTTCACCGCGGACATGACGACCGCCAACGCGCAGGTGAAGAGGTAGAGAGATAGAAACGAAATCGGCAAGATCAGAATGAACTTCCACGCGGGCGCGTGTCCCACCGCCGAGACGAAGATGACCAAGACAAACAACTGCACGACGAAATAGACGACCGCGGCACCGACGTTGGACAGAGCCAAGATCTCGCGGGGGAAGGACACTTTTTTCACCAGTGCGGCGCGATCGACGATGACGCCCGTCGCGGTATTGATCGAGTTTTGAAAGAGGTTCCAAACGATCAGACCAGAAAACAGGTAGATCACGAAATTCGGATAGCCATTCTTTAAGAACAGCCCAAAGACGAGGAAGTAGACCCCCAGCGTGATGGCCGGCGAGACCATCGACCAAAACAGTCCGAGGGTCGAGTTCTTGTACTTAATTCGAATGTCAGACGTGATGAGGCCGAGCAGCAGTTCGCGGCGCGACCAGAGGTTCGCCAGTCTCTGGGGCAACGCGAGACGCGCGCTGACGACACGGACCGGAGTGTCCTCCAAGGAACGACTACGTTGGCCCGCCAGTGGGGCGTCGCTCACTAGACCTCTTGACGCAGGGCCGAACGCTCGATGACGGCATCGATGAAGCCGTACTCCAGCGCTTCTTGCGCCGTAAACCAGCGGTCGCGGTCCGAGTCGGTCTCGATCCGTTCCAGCGACTGGCCCGTGTGAAAGGCAATGCGCTCAGCGAGCGTCTTCTTCATGTAGATGATCTGCTCGGCCTGGATGGCGATGTCGGACGCCTGACCCTGCATGCCCCCGATGGAGGGCTGGTGCATCAAAATACGACTGTGGGGTAGGGAGAATCTCTTGCCCGGTGCGCCGGCGCAGAGCAAGAACTGGCCCATGGACGCCGCCATGCCAATGCAGATCGTGCGCACGTCACAGTTGACGTACTGCATGGTGTCGTAGATGGCGAGACCGTCGTAGACCGAGCCGCCGGGCGAGTTGATGTACAGACTGATGTCCTTATCGCGGTCCTCGGCCTCGAGCAGCAGCAACTCGGCGCAGATGCGATTCGCCGTGCTCTGGTCTACCTGTGAGCCCAAAAAGACGATTCGCTCGCGCAAAAGGCGCTGATTGAGGTCGTTTGCGCCGAAGTCGGACATCGAGGAGTTAATCATGCGACCTAATCTACCGTGCGAGACCGGATTCTCCGTCTCTTCGCGGCGTAGAGTGGAGTCGCTCGCGGGCGTGGCGGAATTGGCAGACGCGCTGGTTTTAGGTACCAGTTCTTCGGAGTGTGGGTTCGAGTCCCTCCGCCCGCACCGGCGCGTCACGACCTTCGTCGCGGGTCTGCTAGCATGGGAAACGCTGTTTCATCGCATCTCGCGATAGAGACCGATTCGACATTTCCTTTCGAGTTGGGCTCATCTCAACTCGTAGGAGTTCTATGTCTTTGTCCTTTGCCGACCTCGGCGTGCCCGCACGCCTCGTCGAACGCCTGAACGCGCGCGGAATCACCGAGCCGTTCCCCATCCAAGAGGCCGCCATCCCCGACGCCTTGGCCGGGCGCGACGTCGTGGGTAAGGCCATCACGGGCTCCGGCAAGACCCTGGCCTTCGCCCTCCCCTTGCTCACCCGCCTGAAGAAGGCCCAGCCCCGAAAGCCCACGGCCCTGGTCCTCGTGCCCACGCGCGAACTCGCCGCGCAGGTCCAAAAGGAGATCGCCCAGTTGACTGACGACCGTGGTCGTCGCATCATCTGCATCTACGGCGGAACGTCCTACAACGTGGCCCGCAAGGCCCTTAACTACGGCGTCGACGTGGTCGTCGCCTGTCCCGGCCGACTCGAAGACATGCTCGAGCAGCGGGGCCTCGACCTGGCATCGGTCACGACCGTGGTGGTTGACGAAGCCGACCGTATGGCCGACATGGGCTTCTTGCCCGCCGTTCGGCGCATTGTCGCCGCCACCTCACCCGAGCGACACGTCATGCTCTTCTCCGCCACCATGGGACCCGACGTCTCGTCGTTGGTGCGTGAGTTCACCCACGACGCCGCCATTCATGACGTCGTCGGAGAGGAAGCCCCCAGTGACGTCGATCACTACTTCTGGCGCGTGCCGCGCGATCGTCGTCCCGAGATCACGGCCGACATCATCGAGCAGTACGAGCGAGCGATTATCTTCACCCGTACCAAGCACGGCGCCGACCGCCTGGCTCGCCAGCTGGGCGAACGCGGTATCTCCGCGGTGCCGCTGCACGGGGACCGTACCCAGGCCCAGCGCGAACGCGCGTTGCGCAGCGTAAAGAACGGTCAGATTCAGGTCCTCGTCGCCACCGACGTCGCGGCGCGAGGAATTCACATTGACCTCCTGCCCGTGGTGATCCACTACGACCCACCGGCGCAGGCGACGGACTACCTGCACCGCTCGGGCCGCACCGGCCGCGCCGGGGCTACCGGCGCCGTCATCTCGCTCGTGGGCGAAGACGTCATCGGACAGGTGAAGCGACTTCAGCGTGCTCTGGGCATCTCTCCCTCCATCGAAGTTCGCGACGACGCTCCCGCGATTCGACTGGGCGCGGTGGACGATGCCGCCGCCGCCGAGCGTCTCGATGACCGCGCACCGGCCAAGCGTCGCCCCGAACCCTCGCGTGACCGCGAACGTCCTCGCAGCTTCGAGCCGCGCGAGCGATCAGCCAGTACCCGTCGCGACCACCGATCGGGCGAGGGCGAGTCACGACCCTCGCGCGGCTTCGAGCGTCAGTCGACGCCTCGTCGCGACACCACGCGGCCCGAGACCCCTCGTTTCGACGGCCCCCGCGGTCGGGGCAAGGAAGCCGTCGTGAGCTTCTTTAACGACACCAAAGGTTTTGGGTTTGCCAGCGACGACAAAGGTGACGACCTCTTCATCCACTTCTCCTCCATCGTGGGCGACGGGTTCAAGTCGCTCAGTCAGGGACAGAAGATTACGTTCGAAGAGGCGCAAGGACCCAAGGGGCGCGAGGCCAAGAACGTTCGCGTCGTGGGTGCCGGCCGGGCTCGTCGCCACTAAGGTCTTCCACCATGTCAGACAAGCCCATCGTTGAACCCCACGTCGGATCACCACCGGACGATCTGCTGATCGAGGAGATCATCGTCGGCGAAGGTCCCGAGGCGCGCGACGGGCAGCACGCCGTCGTGCACTACGTGGGCGTCGGGGCCACCAGCGGCGAAGAGTTTGACGCGTCCTGGAACCGTAGTGAGCCCTTCGACTTCGAGCTCGGGGCCGGCCACGTGATTCAAGGCTGGGATCGCGGCGTCGTGGGAATGCGGGTCGGCGGACGCCGTCGCCTGGTTATTCCCGCCCACCTGGCCTACGGGGAGCGCGGCGCTGGTGGCGTCATCGCGCCGAACGAGACACTGATCTTCGTCGTCGACCTGCTGGAGCTTCGTTAGTTCATCGGCGCGCGTAGCTCGTCCACCGCGAGCATGCGTTGATAGTCCCCGTAGCGCTCACAGCAGATCTCGGCGACCAGGCGTAGGCGGTCGTTGGGGTTGCTCAGGCTCAACACCTTGAACTGGTCGAGCAGCGGCATGGGCGTGAGGGCACACAACTGCCAGCTGCGCACCCGCGCATCGTCATCCATCGTGCAGTTTCGCTGCAGGCACTCGTCGGCGTAGATCTCGCTCTGCAGAGCCCGTAGGGCGCGCACGGCGGACTCCGTCGACTTCAACAGGGTGGTCTCGATCGGCACGTCGTCACAGCATCGTTGCCCCACCATCGCGCGGGGGTAGGGATCGTCGCTCAACCACTCAATGACTTCGAAGCACTCAACACCCTCGACGACGACCAAAACCTGTCCGTTGGAGAGTCGATGCGTACCGAGGATCTCCACCACGGTACCGACGAAGGAGCGCTGGTCGCCCCCGCCCACGTCGGAACCTCGCTCAATGAGACAGGTGCCGAAACGTCGCTCGCCCTCCACGTCAGCGAGAAGTCGGTGATAGCGCGGCTCAAAAACGCAGAGACCGACGGTCTGATGCGGAAAGACCACCATCCCCAACGGAAACATCGCGAGCTCGCGGTTCATCACCCTCCCACCCTACGGGTGAACTTTAGCGAAGCGTCCTACGATCCTCCGAGTTTTTCCGCGGCGGCGCGCAGCGCCCGGCCGCGATGCGAGATCGCGCTTTTCTCATCCGGCGTGAGTTGGGCCAGCGACGTGCCGGGGCGCAGTGACGGCGCGAAGATGACGTCATAGCCGAAGCCACCGGCCCCAACGGGCGAGACGAGAATCTCGCCGTCGAGCACGCCGTCCACCCACCACGACGATCCGTCGGGGTAGGTGACGGCGATCACCGTACGGAATCGAGCGGTGCGATCGGGTGCGCCAACCCCCTCGAGTTCACCCAGGGCCTTAGCCACATTGTCAGCGAACGTGGCGTGCTCACCGGCGTAGCGCGCGCTGTAGACGCCGGGCCGCCCCCCGAGCGCGTCGATAAAGAGTCCCGTATCGTCGGCGATCGCGGGCAGTCCCGTGGCGTCGGTCAGGGCCCTCGCCTTAAGGAGAGCGTTTCCCTCTAACGTCTCTTCGTTTTCCTCCACCTCGCCCACGTCGTGCGGTCGCGCCAACAGCTCGACACCGTAGGGCTCTAAGACGCGACGAATCTCTTCGGCCTTATGGGCGTTCGCCGTGGCGAGGACGAACGTGGCCACTATCGCGGCGCGGGCGCGGTTTCGAGAACGGAGCGTTGGGCGTCGTGGATGCGACTGATACCAAGCGTGGCGAGGTCGAGGAGCTGGTTGAGCTCGTCGCGATCGAAGGCGGCGTGCTCGGCGGTTCCTTGTACTTCGACGAAACGACCGGATCCCGTCATGACGACGTTCATGTCGGTGTCGGCGCGAACGTCTTCCTCGTAGGGCAGATCCAACATGGGTACGCCGCCCACGATGCCCACCGAGACCGCGGCCAC
>Ga0181534_10002541_pt1 | contig 11221 bp, 11 predicted proteins | sample PEATcosm2014_Bin_37_FD_119758 | JGI IMG/M metagenome (GOLD analysis project Ga0181534, IMG submission 119758) | Peatland microbial communities from MTU Mesocosm Facility, Houghton, MI, USA - PEATcosm2014_Bin17_10_metaG | ecosystem: Environmental > Terrestrial > Soil > Wetlands > Peat | place...
CGGACAAGCCGCCGACGATCCGGGTGACGCAAGGCTGGCTGCGCGCGTCGCATCGCGCCGAAGACCCGGAATTGACCGCCGAGATGCGTCCGTTTCTGCGCCACGATCGTGAAGAGCCTATCGAACCGGGCCGTCCATATGAACTTCGCATTGAGTTGTTGCCGATGTCCGTCCTGGTGCGTGCGGGCGAACGGTTGCGGCTCGAAATCAGCAACTGGGAGTCGACGATCACTGAGGCGCCAATGACGCATTGGTACGGCCAAAAGGTCGGCACCGACACTTACTACCACGATGCCGTACATCCCTCGCGCCTTCGCCTCCATGAACGGCCGCGTACGAACGGAGCGTCCAGTCAACAATGACCGACATCACGCAGGAGAGAAAGAAATGAATTCACACTGGACAGCCTGAGAAGGAGAGCCCATGGCTTCAGTAACCGTACTCCACGCAGTCGCGATCTTTTCTGTCTTCGCGGTCGGCCTTATTGCGGGCCAGATGCTGGCGATCGGCATAGCTAACTATGCGGCTCGCGGACTGCCTGAGACGACTTGGACGCTTCGGTTCCAATCGGAGAACAACCTTTTTGCTAAGACAATGCCTCCATTCTTGATAGCGCCGGCAATCGGTTTAGTTACTTTATTCTTTCTGGCACATGATGATGCCCGTGGAATGTTCGCCGCAGCCGCCGTGCTGATTCTGATCGTTCTGGCAATAACGATGGCGATCAATGTGCCGATCAACAGGCAGGTGCAATCCTGGACTGCAGGAGCTGCGCCGTCGACTTGGATGTCCACGAGAGACAGATGGCTCCGGTTTCACCTGCTTCGAACAGGTGTGGGGCTAATGTCCTTTGCCATCGCGGCAATCGGCCTGACTCGCTTATGAGCAGGGACCACCAGAATGAAGAGTGGTGCCACGGTGAATCAAGACCTCTGAACGGACGACTACGAAAGTATGAACCAATGTCACAAATCCTCCCCTCAGGCACACCGGTTCCCGACTTCGCTTTGCACGTGACTCCGGACCAAACCGTTTCACTCTCCGAGTTTAGTGGGCGTCCAGTGATCCCGGCATTCTACCCCGCCGATTGGAGTCCTGTTTGCGGAGACCAGATGGCGCTGTACAACGAAATACTGCCGGAGTTTAGGAAATATGGGGCCGAACTCCAACGGCATACGGCATGATGGTGAGGCCGACGTCGGGACATTGGCCGCGGCAATCGAACAGTTTCTATAACCGACACTAGCGAATCCGTCGCTAGAGGTGGCCCGCGTGAGGTGGTGTGGCCATTCAATCAATATCTTCGGGCTCGGACCGGTACGCGGCGAGATGCTTAAAGATCTTTCTTAGCGAAATCTTAGAGGCTGAATATATTTCGAAAGCCGAGGCCGTATCTGTCGGCTTCGTTGGTCTTCTTACTCCGTGGCCCGATGAGACTATTCCAACCACTCATTTCAGCACTGATTGCCGTCAGCACGCTGGCGCCGATGTATGCCCAAGATCCACCCCGCCCGGTGTACCAGTTCATGCGGTATGAGGAAGATTGGTCGGCGCTCTCCGATCCCTCGCGGCGCAGCGACTGGCTCGACCCCTTGAAGTATATTTCGTTTGGCGCACCCGGCTGGTATTTCACCTTCGGCGGCGAAATCCGCGAAAAGTTCGAGTTGCTCGATCAACCGGGGTTCGGCACCGGACCGGCAGACCGAAGCGGATACTTTCTGCAGCGCTATCTGTTTTCCTCAGACTTTCATCTTGGCCCTCGCTTCCGCGTCTTTACCGAACTACAAAGCGCCTTCGAGGAAGGTCGAAAAGGCGGCCCGCGGCCGACGGACGTCGATCATTTGGATCTGCATCAGGCCTTCCTTGACATCCAAATCGCTGGCACGGAGCCCGACGGGGTCACGCTACGCGTTGGCCGTCAGGAAGTCGAGTTCGGAAGCGGGCGACTAATTGCGCCGACCGAGGGGCTCAACGTGCGCAACAGCCTAGATGGCGCCCGAATTCGAATCAAGAAGGGAAAGGTTGACTTCAACGCCACCGCATTGCGTCTGGTGGCTATCAAGCCGGGAGTTTTCGATGACGTCCCCGATCACACGCAGACCCTTTGGGGCGCAGGCATCATCATGGCACGCCCGTTCTGGAAGATCGCCAATATCAGCGCCTACTATATTGGTTTCGACCACAAGAATTCCATCTTTGCAAAGGGCGTCGGAAGGGAGATCCGGGAAACCTTCGGAACGCAGGTCTGGAAACGCGGCGGATCGTGGGACTACGACGAAGAGGCCCTCGTTCAGACCGGCTCATTCCGTGGCGTGCCGATCCGAGCATGGGCGCTCGCGTCGGATGGCGGACATACGTTCAATCACGCGCTACTCCATCCGCGGCTGGGTATCCGGGCGGATGCCACGAGCGGCGACAAAGGCGCCGGTCATCGCGCGCTAGGCTCTTTTGACCCGCTCTTCTCTGCAGTACCGATATGGTCGGGGCCTTCGGCGTTGCTCGGCGGCACAAACCTCATCAATGTGACACCCTCGATACGAGTGAACTTTGCTTCGTCGCTGGGGTTGACCCTCGAATCCTCCACATTCTGGCGCGAAAGCCGGTACGATGCAGTTTATACTGCGTTCAACACCCCGCTGCGCCAGGTAAACCCAGACGCGAGCCGCTACGTTGCCACTGCGCCATCCGCTACTCTGGCGTGGCAGGCGACCCAGCACACTTTTTATTCCATTATCTATACCCACTTCTTTACTGGCGATTTTTTTCAAGCATCTCCCCCCAATAAGAACGTGAACTATTTGGCGGGTTGGGTCTCGTACCGGTTTTGAATTCCCCGTCCACGGGCCGCCCATCACGACTAATCGAACGCCCTAACTCTTGTTGTCAAAACTATCGAAGGCGACGGTCCTCATATTGCGGCCCCGGTTTCCCTCGCGCATACGCAAATCAGGTTTGCGGATATTGAACGCGCGAGTGAGCCCTTTGGCACATAAATCACCTGCGCTATGGAAGATACTTACGTCATGCCTGTTTCACACGCTTCCTCGGCTCATCATTCGAAACCGCCGAATCGCCCGGCCATGACAGAGTTCGCCGACTCACGGAGCGGCAAGGACGAGGTATTCCCGATCATCTCGCGATCTCGACGAACTGATGGGATTGCAAAATGAATTGCAACATGACAGGAACCTCGATGCAGAAATTGTTCTGCCCGGGGAGATCGAATGTCTTCCCTCTTTCATTAAGAAAGCCATAGCCCTGGCTCCGAAATATCGAACGGAGTTGAAAGAAGCATAGATCGATGGGCGAAGAACAGTTTCACGAGCGAAGGGCGAAGGGGCGGCAGACGTCTCAACTGCATCCCCCCGCTCGGATGTGGACTTCCGTCCTCTGGTACTCAATTGTTCACGTTCGAGACAGGCCACTCGGGCTTCGACATTAATCAGGACGCGCAGCACAAAAGGAAAACATGAAACTGTTGACTCCGGTTGGAAGCAGGAAGTTATTTCTGAAAGCAGACGAAGACAGAATTATCGGATCGGTGTCAAAACGAATCAAAACGTCCGTCGGCTGGATAAATGTTCGGGTAGGCGGAAACGAAGGCGGACCGGCCATGGTGTTTTGGCCGAGTCTCATGATGGAGGGCTCCATGTGGAGTTATCAGTACGAGCACTATGCTTCGGACTATCGCGTTGTCTTGATCGATAGCCCTGGCGTTGGTGCTTCAGACCCGCTCCGCAAACCTGTCTACCTCGAAGACAGCGCGGAGATCGTGATCGCCATCCTTGATGCATTGGGGATCGACAGGTGCATCTTCGGTGGCAATAGCTGGGGTGCAATGCTTGCGGCTGTTTTGCCTGCGTGGTATCCGGAGCGCCTGATTGCCTCCATGTCTATCAACGGGACGGCATCCCTACCTACCATGCTTGAAACCGTTCAAATGTCAGCGATATCTGGCCTACTCTACCTGAATGCAACGATGCCACAGTGGTGGGCCAATCTGGCCAAAGGCGCGTTTGCCGGCGATACGGCGGAAGAAACAAATCCAGAGTTCATTGAATACATTAACTGTGTTCTAAATGAAGACCCGAAATCGATCCACTATCAGCTGCAGGGCATTCTGCTTGGCCGGGTGGACCGCCATGCGCTACTGCGAACTATCAAGGATGTCCCTGTACTCGTAATAGCAGGCGAGGAGGACAGACAGTTCGCGGTTCATATTGTCCGGAAAATGGCGAATGCAATCCAGGGCAGCAAATTTGTTGTTCTGCAAGAGACCGCTCATCTTGCCTCCCGCGAGCAACCGGCTCTCGTGAACGCTGAAATCGATGAGTTCCTGTCAGAACTGAAGCTTCCCGTTCCGCGCCAGCTTGCCAAGGACACCTCTTAGCCGCCTTGCCAAAATAGGCTCATCGTCTCATAAATTCATCTTCAATGTGACGCTTGGGTCACGACGATGGTCCATCCATCAATGCACCACATGAGTCACCCACAAGAAAGGTCATTATGTCTAGCAAGTTCTTGGAGAAGCAGGAAACACCGACGTGGATCGACCAGATGTTTGACGAAATCGACACTCTGGAATTTGGCGCTGGCTTCGAGCACCTTCAGAACGATGCGCAGATGCAGTTCGGAGCAACTGAGACTAACGGAGTAGATGCAATCAAGAAGTTCTTTGTCAGAATCGACTCTCCGCTCGAAATCAAGCATCAAGCCCTGGAAGTGTGGGGCGGGGACGGCACCAAGATCGTCCGTGGAAAAGCAACTTTTCGCAAGAAGGGATCCTCGGATGCCATGGTTACTGCCCCGTTCATTCAGATATTCACCACCTCCCCGGAACAGGATGACCTGGTCACGCATTGGCTTGTTGTTGCCGGCCCGCTGCAAACGGACTCCATCCTCTGAGGTTGGAGGTGCAGCTAAGCAGCCTGTCGCTAGAGTGTGAAAATGCAGCGAGAACCTATGTTGGAAGAATCACGAAGGACCTTTATGGGCAAACACGAAGCCCAATCTCTTGCCGGGCCAAAGATGTTGAAGCAGTTGGACGCGCTCAGCGAGATTTCCCCCGCCTTGGGCCGGTTGGTCCTTGAAGCGGGCTTCGGAGATGCCCTCGGCGGAGTCACCGTCGGCTATCGTGAGTGGTGTCTGATGACGCTCGCAGCCCTGATGTGTATGGGAGATGCTGCCGAACAAAGTCAGGTCTACCTCGAGGCCGCTACTCGGAATGGAGCCACCGAACATGAGATACGCGATGTGCTGAGCCTGTGCTATGGCTATGCCGGCGCACCGCGCGCTGTCACGGCTGCACGCCGTATCAAGGACTACCTTGACCAAGCGAATGAGCAGTTCCTTCCAGGATCTACTGAGGAACAGATTCAGCTTGCCGACCACACAACGATGATTTGGGACAGTTGCGGAAAGGGTCTAGCTCAAGAGGGCGTGCCCATGGTCTTGATCCATGCCTTGGATATGGATCATCGTTTTTGGCGAGAGGTATTTCCGGCGCTCGCGAACAAAGGCAGGACGATTGCCTACGACATGCGTGGGCATGGGCGGGCTCGTGGTGCCCCACTGACGCAGTCGCTTGAACAACTCGCGGGTGACCTCGCACATCTCCTCGATCGTCTAGAGATTCCAGTGGCGGACGTTTACGGAGCCTCATTTGGAGGCGCAGTCGTCCAGCAATTCGCCCTGCAAAGCCCGGCCCGCCTTCGTTCGATGGCGTTGATCGCAACCGGGGCCAAGGCCCCGAAGGAAGAGCTAAGCGCCCGCGCCACGGATGCCGAAGAGCATGGGATGGAAGCCCAAGTAGCGAAATCGGTCATCCGCTGGTTCTTGCCCGAGTCGATTGCACAAGATCTATGGATGGTTCGCTATGCCAGGAACTGTGTCCGTCGATCGCGAGTTGAAGAGTGGGCTGCGTCGTGGCGGGCTATGGCGGCTCTCGATATGACCGAATCCGCGAAGAAGGTGGAAATTCCCGTGCTCGTTCTTTCGGGAACGAAAGATCTATCGGCGACACCCGACGCAATGAGGGCCACGGCAAAGATCTATAAGAAATCCGAATTCGTCTCCATCGACGGAGGTACGCACATGTTGCCGATGGAGCAGTCCGAAAAGGCGAGTGAAGCACTGGGCGCCTTCCGAGATCGCGTGGAGGCTGAGTCCCGGGCGGTTAGATAACTTCCCGGCAGGAGTGAATGGATTACATCGTGGCCTCTCTAGGGCTGGCCCCTTAGCCTATCTTGCCAAAAGCGGGCAGCGAATGCGGTCCTGATCATGAAGTGAAGTAAAGGGGTGTGTATCCGGACTATGCTTGGGAACAATCAGATCCCACTTGCAAATTGTTCCGTTTCCGCCAAGGCTAATTACATGTTAACGTCGCGAGGCAGGGATTTGAGCCGTCGAACGATTGCGTTTGCGCATTGAGACACGTCGCATTGGGTGAGGGAGAACATCAGAAAATGCCCGGGATGCCGTTTCAGATTCACTTCGACAAAGTTCTTAGGAAGGATCTGCAATGCCGCCTTGCCGCTACTCGATGGAGCGATGCCGTTGCGTCGGATTGGCGATATGGGATGAAGCCGTCGTTCCTGAAGACGCTGGTAGAGTATTGGCAAACGACTTACAGCTTTGACGCTGCGGAACACCGCATGAACGCAATGACCCAGTTCCGTGCAACCGTTGGAGGATTCGGCGTCCACTACGTGCACTTGCGGGGACAAGGGCCACGGCCTAAGGCACTGCTCTTGATGAACGGATGGCCTTCGAGTTTCGGTGAATATCGCAGGCTCGCGCCGATGCTCGCTGACCCTGCCGCCTTTGGCGGTTCCGCGGAGGACGCATTCGATGTCGTCATGCCTGCGCTTCCAGGCTTTGGTTTCTCAGACCGGCCGACCAGCCCCAATCAGGTGACTGCAGAGGATTTGTTCAACACCCTTATGACGGAACATCTCGGCTATCCGACTTATCTCGCTTCGGGAACCGACATTGGGGCTGGTGTAGCGACTCGTCTGGCATTGAAATACCCCAGCGCAGTGCAGGGAATTCATATCGCTTCGGTTGTCGACCCGCCTCTAACCGGTGCGTCCCCGCCACCGAACGATGCCGAGAAGGCTTACAAAGCACGCTCTGTGCAGTGGGAGGACGAGGAGGGCGCCTATGAACACGTGCATTACACGAGGCCTCAAACACTTGCGTTTGCTTTAGCGGATTCGCCCGTGGGTCTGGCCAGTTGGGTTCTGGAGAAGTTTTATTTCTGGAGCGATCATGGCGATGACCTGCTAAGCACCTTTCCGCCCGACATGCTCATCGACAACCTGATGATCTACTGGGCTACAGAGACGATCGGATCGTCGATGCGCCTTTACTACGACCACCGTCATTTTCGGGCACCATTCAAGGCGACCGACCACGTCAGGGTACCCACCGCCATCTGCATTTGGCCGAAGGATCTGGTGATCGCTCCCAGGGAATGGGCGGAGCGGTTTTACAACGTTCAGCAGTATTCCTCGCAGAAGCACGGCGGCCACTTTCCAGCCTGGGAGGCACCAGATGCCTATGCTCACGACGTCCGGCTATTCGCGAGATCTCTTAATAGAAGCTAATTTCCCAACCTTCAAACTTCGAAAAGAATACGAAGACCACGCACGAAAGAAGGTGACAAGATGGCGATTCGCGTTGGTGTAGCTGGAGCAACGGGATGGACGGGTGTCCCGGCACTCGGCTCCGTGAGCCTCGCGGAACTTGCCGCCGTGCGTGGACGCATGGGACTTCCCAACGGCGCTCCAGAGCAGGAAAATCACCTAGTTGCTCGCTGGGGACCGGTCAGCAGAAACGTGGCGAACAAGGAACGTTTCGCGTCGGGTCGCCGCAGTTGCGCTGATGCTGGCGATCTAGACCGAGGAAGCTGATCGCGCAATTCCCGTGAAGTAAACAACCGTACTTAGAACGGCGGATGCAACACAGGCCGCCGCAGCGATTCAAATCGTAACGACTCGCCTGTGAGAGTGATACAGATGATGCCGCTCCAACTACGCCACATCACGCATTGTTCGCCTTGTTTCGGACGTTTCTTGCAATCCGGCAGAAGATTGTTCACACTGCTCAAAGTCGCGGAATCGGAACACCCATTTCGTTCGGGATTTGGAAACTCTCCGAGCGCAGATTCTTGCAGTTCTTTGCAAACCCGTGCACCGTTCATTGGATAGCGTATTATGCCTTAACTTCGGTCAGCGAGATTCTCTAATCGTGGCTTAAGGCTCCAGTAGATTTCCGCGAACTTCGCCCGGGACCGTCTCAATCGTGCTGAAGCCGCTTTTGTAGTGATGCCCAACCGTGGAGCGATATCCCTCGGCTTCTCGTCCGCGAGGAACGCATTCAGATAGGGAACCTGATCCGGGAGAAGTCGGGATTCCAGAAGGGTGACGAGTTCCTGGCGATAGGTGGTCTCGAAAGGATCTGGGCGCGCGTCTGCAACTTGTTCCAACGAGATCGGGTCACAAAAACAGAGTCTCCCCTTGTTTCGCTGCTTGGGGAAAGCCGAGCCCCACTCGTTCATAGTCAGCGTCTTTGCTTCGCTGGTGAGCGATTCGAGATCTGCAGAATCCAAGCCGCGAAGGTAAGCCCGTACACGTCTGACAGTGTCTTTCGCGTGCGCGGAGACACGCGAAAACCGTTCCGACGACTTCCCGCGAGAATCGGGAGCCACGACTGGGGGAGGCTTGACCGGCATTTACAACTCCGATCGGAATGGGCTTATTATACGGCCAAAATGATGCCATTCCAGCTGAGCGAAATTGCAAAGCGAAATTGCAAAACTGTCTGGGTCTGACGAGCGGACGGAGCCGTCTGTTAGGACTCGGTTGATGTAACCGCTGGACGGACGGTTATCCAACCGGACCCAACCCCGCATACAAGCTTAGTTAGCTTCGGGAAACTCTTGATGGCACGAGGCTTGCGACGAAAACACTGCGGTGAGCGTATAAGCGGCGGCCACGGACTCTAAGAACGCAAGACGGAAGGCTTTCGTCCGGATACCCGCGCGAAGCTTTGCGAAATGAAGAATATAAAGGAACACAACTGGTTCAAAAACCTGTAATCCGAGCGGCGAAATCGGCTTCTGCCAATGCCTATTTATATAGGGGCCTTTTTTCCGCGTGCGCGTGGTACCCGCGTTGAAAGCCCTGGGGATCGCAGTTGAGGGGTCTACTGATGAGCGCGACACACGGCGCAAAGGAAAGTGCCGCCTGGACAAGGGAACTCGGACTCATCCTGCTGGAGGGCATCGAGGACGACAGGCAAGGGAAGCAACAGGCACAAGAGCGAGTGAAGGCTTTGCACCCGCTGCCGCCAGGGAAGAACCACTATCCCCAGGATTTTGAGAAGTGGCTGACCAAAGTGTTTGAGAAGCCATCGGAGGACAAGGTACCTCCCTGGTTGTCCTTGGAATTCTGGGAGGGTGAAATCGACAAGGTGCTAATTCAGGGAATCTTCGCGCGAAATACGGCGAAAGATGAGGTGGTGGATCGGGTCCACTCAATCTGGCCAAAGCTTTCGAGCCTATGGCTTGGCGCCCGCATGGAGGAAGTTGCGCGGAGAGGACTCCCCAGATGGATGGATCAGACGTTCTGGGCGGCCGAGGTCGATCCGATACTGCTAAGCGGCATCCAGAACGCCACGCAATGCCAACACGAGGCGGTTGAGATCGTCGTGCGGGTGTTCCCGCACCTCCATGCGGGGATGATTTGGGATCGTCTCCGACGACTTCGAAAACAACCGGCGACGGATTTGCAGGCGATGGTGCCGGGACTTGCGTCGGCGGACAGCGGCCACCCGCGGGCGGCGTCTGCCCACCGAGAAACTGGTGCGAGCAGAACGGCCGACGTGGTCCAGTTCGCACTCCCTTCTGAAATGGACCAGAGGTTCTGGCGAACCGAGGTCGATCCGATCCTGCTAAGCGGAATTCGAAATGCGAACCGATTAGACCGCGAAACCGTTGACAGAGTCCTCCGTAGGTTTTCCGAACTGCGTATCGGCACAATTTGGGCGCGTCTTCGACGGCTACAGGAACAGCGAAAAGAAAACGAACACAACGGCCCGCCGTTTCGATGGACAGATGAGTTGGATAAACGGCTGATCCACCTTCATGAAGTAGTGGGTTTGAGCGCAGCCGTGTCGGGTGTTCAGAGCCTAACCGGTTGGCCACGAAAGGCCATCTTGCGGCGGGCCCATAAATTAGGGCTCCCCACTCGATCTATCGGAGCTCGCCGGCGTTGGACGATGGCCGAGTACCGTTTCGTTATTGAATCCTTGAACCACATGAGCGTACGAGAGATCGCCGAACAGATCGAAAGAACAGAGAAGGCGGTCTGGGACATGGTTGGCCAGCGTGGAGTCCCGGCTAGATTCCAAGACGGATATACCATGCGCGAATTGGCCGAAAAACTTCACGTGCGGCGATTGAGCGTTCAGAAGTGGGTTGAAGCCGGCCTCCTCCACAGGAAACGAAACGGTCGGATGGATGAAGCATCATTGCAGTCTTTCCTCTACAGTCACCCCGAATACTTGAAGTGGCCCTTGTTTGATGAGGATACGGCATTTTGGGTATCGGAGCTTGTGGAAACCGAGAAAGCGAGGGTCATCGGCACTGAAGCGCAGACTCACGCCATGTCTCAAATTTCGGAAATGATTCGGGTGCCTGAACTTTCCACGTCCGGCGGCACTGTTTCCAGTGGGCCTGGAACTGGTTCATCCGGGGATCGCGAGCCGCGTAATAGCCAAGCGCGTGGCGCCAACCCTGGGCAATAGGAACCTGAAAGAGCTTGTCATCAGCCCACTCAAGAAAGCGAAGCCAAAGAAACACCGGCTCTCGCGGGTGCTCCGCGGCGTACGCAGCCGCGTACTCTAGAAAACCGGGACAGCGCTCCTGCAGAATCGCGATCATCGGATCAGAAACGAATCCCTGGGTCTCGACGATCAGACGGAGCCAATAGGAAAATGCTCGCCACTCAACGAACTCCGTAATGGTTTGAACCAGGCGGTCCGGCGCAACAAGTTCGCGTTCATCCTCTGCAATCTGTTTTGATCTTCGCCCCAGGTCGGCCTCAGCCTTCCGGGATTTGGCAAGATGGTTCATCGTTATGCCCAAAAGCTGTGACGGACGCTGCCGACTCTGGCTGCCACAGCCACCGTTTCGCTACCGGGAAAGGCGGCTTGTCCA
>Ga0181534_10002542_pt1 | contig 11216 bp, 7 predicted proteins | sample PEATcosm2014_Bin_37_FD_119758 | JGI IMG/M metagenome (GOLD analysis project Ga0181534, IMG submission 119758) | Peatland microbial communities from MTU Mesocosm Facility, Houghton, MI, USA - PEATcosm2014_Bin17_10_metaG | ecosystem: Environmental > Terrestrial > Soil > Wetlands > Peat | place...
CCGTCCGACGGCGCTGGTCACACTTCGGGACATCACCGCGCGCATACTGGCCGAGGAATCTCAAACCCGGCTGGCGACCGCGGTTGAACAGGCCGCCGAAACCATTGTCATCACCGACACCAAAGGCACCATCCTATATGCCAACCCGGCGTTTGAAAAATCCACCGGCTACACCCGCGCGGAAGCCCTCGGCCAGAACCCGCGCATCCTCAAGAGCGGCAGACAGGACGACGAGTTTTACCGCCAGATGTGGGATGTCCTCAAGCGCGGCGAAGTGTGGCAAGGTCATTTCATCAACAAGCGCAAGGACGGCAAACCTTACGAGGAGGAAGCCACCATCTCGCCGGTGCGGGACAACACGGGCTCGGTCATCAACTTTGTGGCCGTCAAGCGCGACGTGACGAATGAAGTGCAGCTCGAAGCCCAATTCCGCCAGTTGCAAAAAATGGAGGCGGTCGGCCAGCTGGCCAGCGGCGTGGCGCATGACTTCAACAACATCCTGGCCGTCATTCAAATCCAGTCCGAATTGCTGAAGGCCGGCGGCAACCTATCCCCGGAGCAGTCCGGGCTGGCCGATGAAATCGGCATATCCACCCAGCGCGCCGCCACGCTCACGCGCCAGCTGCTGCTCTTCGGAAGGAAGCAAACCTTGCAGCCGCGCGATCTGGATTTGAACCAGTCCATCAACGACATGACGAAGCTGCTGCGCCGCGCCCTCGGCGAGAACATCGAGCTTCAGTTCAAATTCGCCCTGCAAGGATTGTTCGTGCGCGCCGACGGGGGCATGCTCGACCAGGTGCTGATAAACCTTGCGGTGAATTCCCGCGATGCCATGCGCAATGGCGGACGACTCGTCATTGAAACTTCCGCCGTTGAATTTGACGAATCCGTGCGGGAGCAGTCAGCCCATGCCCGGCCAGGTCCATACGTGTGCCTGAGCGTGAGCGACACCGGCTGCGGCATCCCGCCGGAAAATCTTCCAAGAATTTTCGAGCCGTTTTTCACCACCAAGGATGTTGGCAAAGGCACCGGCCTCGGACTGGCCACCGTCTTCGGCATCGTCCAGCAGCATCAAGGCTGGATCAATGCCTACAGCGAGGTGGGTCAAGGGACGACCTTCCGCATTTATCTTCCGCGCTTGGCCCGGCTGTCCGGACAAAAACCGGACCAGCCCGCATCAACCGCCGTGCGCGGCGGCAATGAAACGATTTTGCTCGTCGAAGATGACATGCTCCTGTGTGTTTCCGTGCTCAAAACCCTGTTGAAGCTGGGCTATCGCGTGTTTGAAGCCGTCAACGGCGTCGAAGCGCTGGCGGTCTGGGCGCAGCACCACGATGAAATCCATTTGCTGCTGACCGACATGGTCATGCCCGGCGGAATCAGCGGCAGGGAGCTGGCCGAACGGCTTTTAAAGGAGAACCCAAAATTGAAGGTGATTTATACCAGCGGTTACAGCCCGGAAATAGCCGGCAAGGATTTTCACCTGGAAGAAGGCGTCAATTTTCTCACCAAGCCGTTCCAGACGCAAAAACTCGCGCAAACCGTGCGCCAAAAACTGGATTCCGAACCCGGATCATCGCCCGACCAATCCCATGCTTGAATGGAAATCTGATTACGAAACGGGTGTGCCGGCCATTGACACGCAGCACAAGGTGCTTTTCAACAACATCAACCGGCTGGAAACCCTTCTGGAGAAGGCCGAGATTGAGCCGACGGAGGCGGAATACCTGCTGGCATTTCTGGATAATTACGCCGCGCAGCATTTCAAGGGCGAGGAGACCTGCATGGCGCGTTTCAGATGCCCCTCCCATGTGAGAAACAAGGAGGAGCACGCGCAATTTCTGATAACCCTGAAAGTCGCACAGGACGAATACCGGAACTCAACCGCGCCCAAGGAGGTGCTCCAGAGGTTGCATGAGACCTTGGTCTGGTGGATCAACAAACATATCCTCCAGGTGGACATCCAGTTGAAAGGCTGCACAGGAGTGACAGAAGCCGCGCTCTGACCGCCCGGCCCGGTCAGCTCCATGAAACCGGGAACGTGCATGAATCGGCAAAGTTTTTTTGAATTGTGTCAATGATCGCGACTGACGCGGCAGCATTTTTGCATGATTGATTGCGCGATTTAGGGATATGAGAGGCGAAAGAAAAGATTTCCCGCCGCTGCTGGATTTGTAACGGTGTTGTTGATTATCAATCCGGCGTAATCGCCCCAGGTGCCATTGGCCAGATCGCTGTTTGTTTGAAGCGTCCAAGGTGATGCCGAGGGCGGCCAGGCAACAATGGTCTGACTGTTGCTGCTGACAATGGTCAATGCCGGTGGCGGCTCGGACATGATTGTCAAGAAAGCCGCCTGGCCCAAACCTATGGCGGGAATTGAGTCCCATGTTCCGTTTCCGAGATAAGTGCTGGTGCCGGAGAGAAGCATCACCTTTTCACCGACATAGGGAATGCGTCCGATGATGTTCAGAAAAATATTTGTGCCAGTGTCAATAAAAGGTGCCTTGTCACCCAGCAGGTAAATACCGTCGGGGCCGGAAAATAAAGTTGGCGGCGGAATCGGGACATTATTCATCATGGGAATTCCATTGTGGTCAAGCGCCTCACCGATGATTGTATTGGTGAATGGCCTTGGGGCAAATACCAGGGCGCCAGTCCCGGGCGGCAATTTCAGGTCAGCCGACCAGGAACCATTGGTAAAAGTAGCAGTGGTGTCAAAAGATGAAGTGTTCGGGTTCCACAAAGAAACCGTTGTGCCATCTGGTATGGTGAATGTCCCCGAGGTTGAAATTATTGGTTGAAAAAGCCCGTTGAGCGTGTTGCTGCTGGTCAGCAATGGATTATTGAAAAGATTGCTTCCCGTCATGAACTTGGAAGGCACGAAGCCGGTTATGCCGCTATAACCTTGAGCCGAAGCACCCCCAATTCCAGCCGCAAAAAAAAACCACCAAGGCGGCCAGCCTGAAAAGTTTAATATTCATGACAATAAGTCGCCGCTTTGTTTCGCGATTACAATGACGGCTTCATTTTTGCCTTGCCGGATTCGTCGCCAGTTGAGCGCGAGGGACGGGCGTGGGTTTTTTATGGATCACCATGTGGACTCTGCGCCCGGCAAATAAGTTTGGCAAGAACAAACCAAACATCTGCGCGTGCCAGCCAGTCCAGCCCCGTCAGATTGTTCTCCGTCCCAAATGGACAACCCGGCCACGGCAACGGAGGATGACGAAGCTGCTCCCGATTTTCCACGAGGCTTGGTTTGGCACGTTGCCGCGCCCGAGGACGGGCCCGCTCCGCCGGAAAAATCCTGGGCGTGAGCGGACGCATCTCGTTTTGCGGGACGGCCACCTTATAAAAACCAACTTGCCCCGCCATCTTCGCTGGCCTATTCTGCTTGGCTGTGAAGAAGACGGTCAATCCACCTGAAGTCGCCAGAGGCAGTTGCGCGGGCGCGGAAGTCTGCCCATTGAGCCGTGTGCCGGTCGGCGTGACGGTCTGCATCAAGTCGTTTGCCGCCTCGCCGGAAGTGCGCGCACAGTTGCTCTCGCTCGGAATCTGCGAGGAGCAGGAAATGAAGCTCCTGAGCCGCGACGCAAATTTTGTCTGCGAAGTCTGCGACGCGAGACTCGACCTGAACGCGGAACTTGCCGAGGCAATCCTCGTTGCGCCGCTTGCGCTGCCCGTCCAGCAGTTGAAAAGCCTGATGTCCGGCACGACAAAATCGTCCGCGTCAAAACCGTTGCGGCTGGCGTTCCGTATTTTCCTGGTCTCCGCCGCCATTCTCGTCGCCGGTGTTTTGATCTGGCAGGGGTTGACCGCCGGCGGCAATCCGAATCCCACGCCGAACATGAGCCCGGCATCGGCGGCCATGGACATCGGCGTCCTGGTTTTCCGCGAAGGCCTGGAATCCATCCTCGTCCTCGCCGCCATCATCGCCAGCATGACGGGCGAGAAACAATCGCATCGCAAACCGATTGTCGCGGGCGCGTTCGTGGCATTTTTTGCGACGTTGATAACGTGGTTTGTGGCGGTCGGAATTGTCACGAGCCTCGGGCAGAGCGTTTCGGCGTTGAACTTGCAGGCGGCCACGGGGTTGCTGGCTGTTGTTGTTTTGTTGGTCGTGATGAACTGGTTTTTCCACAAGGTTTATTGGGGCGGCTGGATTGCGATGCACAACCGCAACAAAAAGAAACTGCTGACGAGCGCGAGCGAATTGGAAATTTCGAAACGCCGCCTGACGTGGGGGCTGGTGCTGCTCGGGTTCGCGTCGCTTTACCGCGAAGGTTTTGAAGTGGTGCTGTTCCTGCAGACGTATTACCTGCAAATGGGCGGGAAGATTGTCCTGGTCGGCTCGCTGCTCGGTCTTTTCTTCACGGGCATCGTCGCGGCCCTGACGTTTCTGGCGCACAAAAAACTGCCCTATCGCAAAATGCTCGTGTTCACCGGCGTCCTGCTTGGCGTCGTCCTGCTGGTGATGGTCGGCGAACAGGCGTTTGAAATGCAGCAGGCCGGCTGGATACGCACCACGCAGATCAACTGGCTCGCCGGCAGGATTCCGGCGTGGGCCGGCGTATGGTTCTCCATCTTCCCGACCGTGCAGACGCTGGTCGCGCAGGCGATTGCGCTGATCCTGGTTGTCGGCTCCTATTTCGCGGCGCGCTACCACAGCGCGAAACTGCGCGAAGAGGAAGAACTGGCCTCCCAAGTCTAGTCATTTACGATTTTCGATATACGATTTACGAGTTTCCCGGCAATCTTTGAAGCTAGGCGAGTGCCGTTGTCCCGCCCGATGCTTCAGCCATTTTCCCAAATCATCTGGCTATACCCCTGGACATTCCAGCTTTGCAGCCCGGCTGTCTGGCTAAAAAGCCAGGTCATCCGGCTGTAAAGCCCAATCGTCCGGCTTTACAGCCAGATCATCCAGCTTCACAGCCCGGTCGTTGGGCTTTACCGCCAGGTCATCGGGCGGTGCAGCCCAGCCATCTGGCTTTGCAGCCCAACCATCCAGCTTCACAGCCAGATCGTCTGGCTGTGCCGCCGGATCATCCAGCGCCCGACAAAACTACCAAAAAACGGTCGAAAATGACAGTTTTTGGCTTCTAACCATGAAAATGCGTCGAACTAACGCAAAAAGCTGCGGGATAAGGTGTCGAAGCGGTTGCGTGACGTGCCGCAGTCCAGCGCCGTAGGCGCGACATCTTTGTAGAAACCAGACCCAACCAAATTTCAAGCTCCGTCAGGAGCGGCATATTCAGCAAATTATTCCTCGCCAGTATTGAAAATGTATCGCGGGTCGTATTCCACACTGAACTTTTCCAGCAGTGCGACGTATTCCTCGCGGAATGATTTCTTGGCGTGATGCTTTTGCTGGTTCTCGATGTAACGAATCACCGCGCCAAGTTGTGAGCGCGAATGCGAAAACGCGCCAAAACCTTCCTGCCAAGAAAATCTTCCCATCACCCAATGTTTTTCGTTGATGAATTTTGACGAACCGGCTTTTACATCACGCACAAAATCTGAAAGGGATGAATCCGGCCGCAAACCAACAAGCAAATGCAGATGGTCAGGCATATTGTTGATGGCAATCAGCTTTTGCTTCTGACCGGAAACGATGCCGGTAATGTTTTTTGCAACTCGTCGTTGTGTTCGGGCTTGATGAGGTTTTGCCTGCCTTCAACGGCGAACACGACGTGGATATAAATTTGCGTGTAGGTGTTTGCCATACGCGGAATATGTCGCTCCTGACGGAGCTTGAAAATCTTTTTTTCTTCTGGTTCTACAAAGATGCCACGCCTACGGCGCTTAATGAGACCCGTTCGTTCGGAGCGTTGTGCAATAATGCGGTTCGTATTCAACCGCTGCGACGTGATGAAATCCGGCCATTTCCAAGCCGAGAGCTTGACCGCCACCGCCCGCGCAAAGTTCTATTGCTGTTAAACTCATCGCCGAATTATATCAGTTGTTAAAATTATTTCCGCCATGCGGCGAGTGTGCGCGGGAATATTTGCGGCGTCAATTCCGGCGTGGGCTTTATCCAGCGGTCAGCCCTTCATTTCCAACACCAAGCCGACAGCCTTCACCGACCATTGCCAAGGCTTTTCGCAACAGAAGCGCCGCAGTTATCCTTTCGACTTTTAGCTTTTCAGAAAAAGTTTATACAAATTTGGCGGTTGTGGTGTCTATCCATTGAAACCGTGAACGGCGACGCACATTCCAACTGGCTTGAAAAGTTCTACGATGCGAGGGCTGCCGGCCTGATTCTTTATGGCCGCGCGCTGGGCCTGGGTCATGGCGAGGCGGAGGATGTCCTGCAGGAAACGTTCCTCGCGCTGATGCGATTGTCGGAATTCCCGCGCGAGCCGGAGAATTATTGTGTCCGCAGTTTCAGGAACCGCGCGCTGAATTACAAGCGCTCGCTGTGGCGGCGTTTGACGCGTGAAGTCCTTGCGGACGGCCACCATTTTGCAGGCAGTAACAATTGGTTCGAGAAGGCGCAGGACGAAGCCGAACAATCTTTGCAGTCGGACGCCGTGCGCTGTCTGGAGGGTTTGCCGGTGGAGCAGCGCGAGGTGATCGTGCTGAAAATCTGGAATCAATTCACATTCGAGGAGATCGGCGGTCTGCTGGAAATTTCCCCGAACACGGTCGCGGGCCGTTACCGCTACGGCCTGCAAAAGATAAAAACCAAACTGGAAGGAGTTGTTTATGAAAGAGACGGATTCACTGGAGAACCAATTGCGTTCGTGGCGGCCGCGCCGGCCGTCGGCGGGGCTTAGGCGGAAACTGTTCGGCGGGCCGGTCAATGCGACGCGGCGGATGGCGTGGGTTTTAGGCTCGCTGACGCCGGCGGCGGCGTGCGTGCTGCTGTCGCTGTCGGTCTTTAATTCAGGGAATTACAATGGTTCTGCGCATTCCGCGCCAATGCTGGCGATGGTTTTGAGCAATCAAAGTGCGGCGGCGTATGCGTCCGGCAATGACCGGGCACCGCAGAACAGTTTATTTTCCGTCACTTTTGATTGGACAAACCATGGTAATTTCACTTCTAGTATATCTCCTTTTTCACGGACAAGATGAATTGGTTTTAAGATTTACAAATGAGCAACGACACGAGCAACGACAAAAACAAGGCGCCAGACGCAAAACAAAAGGCGGCTGCACCTGGACCGATAACTCCGGTCAAAAAGCCGGTGGCCGCCAAATCCGTCCCCGTCAAAGTCCCGCCGCTGTTCCGCAAGATTGACTGGCTGGTTTTGGCCGTCGTTTTTGCGGTGGTGTGGACGGCATATTTGTTCACGCTCGCGCCGGAACTGACGCTGGAGGATTCCGGCGAGCTGTGCACGGCGTCGTATTATGCCGGCATCCCGCATCCGCCGGGCTATCCGTTCTGGGCGATTTATTCGTGGTTCTGGACGTGGATCCTGCCGATGGGCAACGTGGCGTGGCGCGTGGAGGTGGGCGAATCCTGCGCCGCCGCGATGGCGTGCGGACTGGTGGGTTTCATGGTTTCGCGCGGCAGCAGCATGTTGATCGAAGGCATTGAAGAGCTAAAAACCCTGAGCAGCAAATGGGAGAATGTCATCTGCGTGGTCACGGGCATGGTCGCGGGGTTGCTGCTGGGTTTCGACCGTTTCATGTGGAGCGAATCGGTGGTCATCAACCGCATTTCGCTGTTTGACGTGCCGTGGATCATGATCGTGGCGCTCTGCCTGCTCCGGTGGATTTATGCGCCGCAGCAGATCCGCTATCTGTTCATCGGGATGTTTTTCTTCGGCCTGTGCGCGACGATCCACCAGACGATGCTGGTGGCCGCCATGGGCATTGAAGTGTGCATCGCCATCGCGCACCGCCGCTATGGGCGCAACTTGTTTCTGGGGAACAGCCTGGTTTTTTTCATGGTGTTGATTTTGATGAACAGCAAAAAAGATGGCGTGCCCGTGCTTCCCGCCTTGAATGATCTGGCCCCGATGTTCGTCGGCATTTTTTATGTGGTCGGCATCGGATCCGTTGCGGCCTACGCCTGGCTTGCCGTTCTTACCAAGGAAACCTTTTTTGAATTTGTGCGGGACGGCTGCGCGCTGGCCGCCTTTGTCTTTCTGGCCGCCGTTCCCACCCAGGGTTCCGTTTGCGTTTTTCTATCGCTGGCGGCCGCCGGCCTTTTTTTAAAGTTCGCCTGGGACACGAGGAAAACAGACCTCGGCTGGCTGCTGGTGATTGTCTGCGGCATTCTTTGGGGATGTGGCGCCGCGTTTTATTTTTATGAACCGCTGGCGGGCATGACGGATCCGCCGATGCAATGGGGCTATCCGCGCACAGTCGAGGGATTTTTCCACGCGCTGTCACGCGGCCAGTATGAAAAATCCTATCCAACGGACATCATCCACGACCCGAACCGTTTCATCATGCAGCTCGGCCTGCTGGTCAGCGGCCTCGCCGATTCGTTCGGCTGGGTTTATCTGTTCATCGCGCTGCTGCCGTTGTTGTTTCTCTGGCGGATGAAAAACCGCGAGCGCGCCTGGATCATCGGGCTGTCGGCCATCTACCTCTGCATCGGCGTGCTGCTGACGATCATCATGAACACCAGCCCGGACCGCCAGTCGGCGACGTTGTGCGAGGTGTTCTTCACGGCTTCCCATGCGGTGGTCGCCATCATGATCGGTTACGGTTTCGCGTTGATGGCCGCCTACATGGCGACACATTATGACCGGTTCCGGATTGTCGGCCTCGCGATGGGGACGCTCGCCCTCCTGCCCGCCTTCCTGGTGCTCTTTGACGGGATTGGCAACACTTTTTATGGCAGCATCGGTTCACTGACTTATCAAAAGACGCTTTTTGTCTATTTGAGCATGATCGCTGCCTTTGTCCTGGCCGCCATGGCCGTGCAGTGGTTCATGAAAAAATCCAAGTCATCGCCGGATGACAATTTTCTGGTCTGGTTGTTTGGCGGCGCGGCGCTGCTTTGCCTGGGAATTTCAATCTATCTGGCTTTTTCCGGGGAAGACCGCCTGGGCTTGAAGCAAGTCAGCGAATCGCTCCCGCGCATTTTCGCCCCGAACCAATACAGTCTCGAAGTCTGGGGGGCGCTGCTGATCGTGGGCAGTGTCATCGCCTTCATCGGCAGCCTGCTGCTTTACCGCAACCGTGCGCCGGTGCTGATCACATTGTGCATTTTTTGCGCCGCGCCGGTTTATTCGGGGCTGACGCACTGGTATAAAAGCGAGCAGCGCAACCACTGGTTCGGCTACTGGTTCGGGCATGACATGTTCACGCCGCCGTTCGGCATTTATCCCGAAATGACGCGCAACACGATTCTGTTTGGCGGCACCGACCCCGGACGCTTCTGCCCGACCTACATGATTTTCTGCGAAAGCATCATTCCGCATAAAGACCAGCCGTTGCAGGATCAAAAGTTTGACCGCCGCGACGTTTATCTCATCACCCAGAACGCGCTGGCCGACGGGACATATCTGGATTATCTCCGCGCGCAATACTTCCGCAGCCACCAGCAGGACCCGCCGTTTTTCAGCCGGCTTTTCAAATACATCGCGGCCATTGGCCTGGGCAGTTCGGCCAACGTGGTCATGGACGGCATTGATACGGGCAAGGGAAACACGGGGAATTCACTGGTTGAGAACGTCGCCGGCCTGCTGGATTCAACTCTGGACAAGCCATTCACTGCTCTGGGCGCAACAATTGAAAAGAACCGCCGCGCCGAAGGCGTCTATCCGCCAAAGGAAATTTACATCCCTTTGCCGGATGATTTGCAGGAAACGTTTCAGGAATACGGTCGCGAGAAACAGTTAAACTCGCCTGACGGGCGCATCCAGATTTCCGGCCAGGTGGATGTGATGAACGTCAACGGCCTGTTGTGCAAGATCATTTTTGAACACAATCCGACCAACGACTTTTACGTCGAGGAAAGTTTTCCGCTGGAGTGGATGTATCCCTACGAAACGCCGGCGGGGATCATCATGAAGATCAACCGCAATCCGCTGCCGGAATTGTCAGACGACGTCTTCAAGAAGGACCATGAATTCTGGACCAAATACTCCGAACGGCTCTGCGGCAACTGGATCACCTACGACACCACCGTGCAACAGATCGCCGACTTTGCCCAGAAGATTTACATCGGCAACAACTACGACGGCTTCACGGGCGACCGGAAATTCATCCGCGACGACGACGGGCAGAAGGCCTTCTCCAAGCTCCGCAGCTCCATTGCCGGAATGTATGCGTGGCGCTTGAGCCAGCAATGCCCGCCCGAATTCCGGCAGAAAACCGTCGAGGCCCAGAACGCGCTCATCCGCGAAACCGATTTCGCCTTCAAGCAGTCCTTCGCCTTCTGTCCCTACAGCCCGGAAGCGGTCTTTCGTTACGTCCAGTTCCTGGTGCCGCTGGGCCGCATCAACGACGCGCTGATTATCGCCCGGACCTGCCAGAAGCTCGACCCCAACAACGATCAGGTTCAAAACCTCATCACCGAGCTGGTCGGCATCCAAAAGCAGATGGCCGGCAACGCTCAAATGCAAAACCAGGTCCAGAAAATGGAGGCCGAGGCCGCCACCAACCCCGCCGATCTGCCGAACCTCTTCGGGCTGGCCGGCGAGTATTTGCAGACGCAGCAGACCAACCGCGCCATCGCCATGTTTGACGAAGCCGTCACCAACGCGCACATCACCAGCGAACAGCTTTTCGCCATCGCCAAATTCTACGCCGACAACGGCAACTTCAACAAACTTGAAGCCGTGCTGGAAAGAATAGTGGTGGTTGACCCCGGCCAGCCTGAACCGCACTACGACCTCGCCGCGCTCAAGGCGGTTCTGGGCAAAACCAACGAGTCGCTTCAAAACCTGCAGACCGCCCTTGAAATGAACTCCCAGCGGATCAAGACCAATCCGGCGGCGAACGACCTCATGGCCCAGGCCCGCGCCGACTCGCACTTCAACTCCCTGCGCAGCCTGCCCGAATTTCAAAAACTCGTCCCGCCCAACTGACGGCGGGCATGGCGTTTTGCGCTTCCCGACCTGCCTCCGTCGCGGCGTGCCGTTGAATTGAATAATTGGGACTGACGCCCGTCTTCCGCCCCGTAAAGCGGGCAAAAAACTCGGCAAGAAATGTCCGGTGATTCCCAAGGGATGTGGGGCGTCCCGGCTTTGACGCTGCCATGCTCGTCCCATTGATTTATGGAATCGCTGGCGTCAGTGGCTCATTCATTCGACCGA
>Ga0181534_10002543_pt1 | contig 11214 bp, 8 predicted proteins | sample PEATcosm2014_Bin_37_FD_119758 | JGI IMG/M metagenome (GOLD analysis project Ga0181534, IMG submission 119758) | Peatland microbial communities from MTU Mesocosm Facility, Houghton, MI, USA - PEATcosm2014_Bin17_10_metaG | ecosystem: Environmental > Terrestrial > Soil > Wetlands > Peat | place...
GAGACAGACAACGAGCCCGTAAAGCTCTTGGAGTCCGGCGAAATCGTGGGAGTGGGAGCTGCGTTCGTGGTAAGACCAAGGATTTGCAATTGCTTGTTGCTCGCCACGAAAACCTGACCGTTAGCCACCACCGGAACCAGATTGGCATTGCCGTTTACATTCGGCCACGCTCCGGCAGTGACTTGCAGCAGTTTAGTCATGCTACTTCCACCGGCATCGGGATTGAACGCATAAAGTGTAATCGGCGAGCCGCTTTTGGTTGAGGTAGGGCGGGTCACGGCCCAGACAATCGGATTTGCCGTTCCGTCCGATGAGACCGACGTGAAGAAACCAGGATCCTGGATCGAACTGGAGGCTACCGAAGCGCCGGTCACGTCGGTCAGCGATACCGAAGGCGAAGTCTGCAGCTTCCACACTTGCACGGTATCCCCGCCGCTGCTCACTACGCGGGCTGCGCCGTCGGAAGGATCGACGAAATACGATGGCCCGCACCAGCACGGGCTAATCTGGTAGGTGCCCAGGACATTGTTGGTCGAGGAAGAGTAACCACCGAGGCTGTCTTCGTTCATCAGGTACATATTGCCGTCCTTACCGGCGGCTACTGCTAGATGGGGAATGGAACCGGATTGGTCGGGTAGCACCATCACGCCCCCGGCCCCGAAATCCTCATCATGTTCGTCCAGATTGGCCCAGTCGGAGGGGGTGAACAGGTCCACTATGCTGCTGAGGTTGGGAGACACCGCAATCACACTCTCCTGGATATCGGTCACGCCATCGTATGTCGTACCCCCTCCGTCGGAGTTTCCCGTGACCACTAAGAGATTGCCGGAATCGTCTACGGAGGGCCCATAGCCCGACATCCACAGCGACGAGAGAAAGAAGGTGTTCGGAGAACTTGCCTGGGTGTCAAACATTTCGCTGGAGGTTAGCGGCGTGAGTGTACCCTCTTGCCAGCCCAATAACCACCCGCGCGACACATTGGCTGAATAATCGCAGAAGCTGCCGAATCCAGCATAAACGTTGCCATTGGCGAGCACCAGGGCAGGCCGCTGCCTCTGGTAGGTGGCATTAAAAACGAAGCTGCTTCCGTTGCTCAGAGTGTGCGACGCGGCGACTATTGTTGGAGTCACCTTATCCGTCAGGCTGCCCAGATCCAGAGCATGAAGAGTGTACGTCGGCCCCGCGCCGGCCTGGGTATAAGCCATGACATAGAGCGTGTTGCTGGCAGGGTCGATCACCGGGGTGGAGTTGATTCCGACGTTTGGGCCATTGTTGTTGCAGGTCAACGGAGCGGAGACTGGAGTTCCTAGATTCACCGTTAAAAGCACCGTGCCACTGTGCACATCGATGGCGTACACCGAGTTGTTTTCGGTGGCCACGTACACCACGTCGTGCGTTCCGACGAAGCTGCCAGCGGTTATCAACACGCCCGGGATGACAAGAGGTTGCGCGTCCACTTGATCATCGAGCGTCACTTGCTGCAGCACGCCGAACGTCGAGGCGGTCACATTGGCGGGCGTCAAGACCGTCTCGTTTTGGTTCCATCCCGTTCGGTTGTTATCGTAGTGATAGGTGGTGACTTGGGCTTGACCAAGGGCACGGTGAGGAGTTGCAGTCAAAAACATAATGAGGATTGCGGCAAAACCGCCCCGTCCGATGCGGTATTTTTCACCCATGCTCTTGTTCGCTCACGGCTTCGATCGGGACGTTCCGAGCCCCGAAAATTTCACATATGCAGCCGAAACCCCAGTGTTTTCGGCTGGAATGAGGAGCGAGTATACAACATCCGGTAATCAGCCCGATACGGTCAAAAGATTAAGATTTTGTCCTGCAATTCGGCCGAGGAGGGCAGAACCTCGTCGCTCGCAAGGACAACCGACGGCAACCTGGTTCAAGTGGTTGCGCGGTTCGAAACATCAACCAGAATGAACCGCTGCGCTGAAAAGCCGCGCGTGCAGCTCGACGCGCAACGCGCAACCTTAACACCGAGAAGGAGTTGGAAGAGGTGTTCGGAGGAAGAAATTGGTTGCGGGGGGTGGATTTGAACCACCGACCTTTGGGTTATGAGCCCAACGAGCTACCAGACTGCTCCACCCCGCACCTCGATCATAGTCAATGGCCTGCGCATCGTCAAACTCCGAACGGGCGGGTAAACAATTTTTCGTTCAGAATCGCTCCCTGATGGGCCGAAACTTCAGATTTCTGAGCTTGCAGCGAAGATGCCCCGGGGTAAGGCACCGCATCCAATCATCGGTTGTTGGCATCGAACAATCGCTGAGTCCCCGAATCATGGATGACAACCATGGATCGACTCAAGTCAGGAGCGGGTAAGGAGAAATTTGATGGCCAAGAAAGACTTAAACTCAAAACCTTCCGGCAAAGAACGCAGCGCGGTCAACTCCCAGCCGCGCTTCCACCAGCGGGCCGCCGAAATTCAGGCATATGGCACAGTATCGCATATGCTGCCTCTCGATCTGGAGGAGCCAGTCCGGCTCGAAATGACCGAGCAACTTAACCTTATGTTGGCCGACACCATGACGCTGCGCGATCTTTACAAGAAATCGCATTGGCAGGTGGCTGGACCAACTTTTTATCAGCTTCATCTGTTGTTCGACAAACACTACGGGGAGCAAGTCGAGCTTGTAGATACCATCGCGGAACGGATTCAGCTACTCGGAGGGATTTCTATCGCCATGTCGGCCGATGTAGCGGAAACCACACGTATCGAGCGTCCGCCCAGGGGCAGGGAAGAGGTGCCGGTGCAGATTTCCCGGCTGATCGATGCGCATCAAGTCATCATTGGTCACTGCCGCGAATTGGCCAAGCGCGCCGATCAACTGGGCGACGACGGAACCAATGACCTGGCGGTAAGCGACGTGCTTAGGACCAACGAACTGCAAGTCTGGTTTCTCAGTGAACACCTTGTGGATGAGCCACTTGTCAACGCCGGCCAGCCCCGCCTGCGCAATGCAGGTTAGGCCAACCTAAGACAATCAGCCATGAACGGGCTCCTTCACGGGGGCCTTTTCAGTTTTGCCGTTTCAATCGCAGTTCCTGCCCGGTCTTGCCTCGCAAGGATTGAAATTGAAAAGCATAACCTTCTCTTATATTCTTCCGAGGTCACCGACATGCCAGCTTCCATTGAGCAAATTCTTTCGAGTTACGACGATCAGGCCGCTTTGTCCCAGGCATCCACTATACCTGCCAGCTGGTATGTCGATTCCCGGATCGTAGAGCTTGAGCGTCTCAGCGTATTCAGCAAAAGCTGGCAACTGGTCGCGCACACCCAGCAAGTTAAAGCCGCAGGGCAGTTTATCGCCACTACTGTGGCGGGCGAGCCAATCGTCGTCGTGCGCGCTCAGGATGGCGTCCTCCGGGCTTTCTATAATGTCTGCCGTCATCACGCCGCTGCCGTAGTCACTCAACCCTGCGGACAATCCCCGCTCTTGCGCTGTCCCTATCACGGGTGGAGCTATGGCCTGGATGGTTCACTCAAAGGAACGCCGGAGTTTGAGGGTGTGGAGAATTTCGATCGTTCGCAGAATGGCCTGGTCCCCATTCGCGTGGAATCCTGGGAATGTTTCGTTTTCATCAACCTTGATCAGCAGGCTGCACCGCTGACGGAATTCCTCGGCGGTCTCGCCAGCCGCCTCGCTCCTCTGGAAATCGGCAAGCTCCATTATTTTGACCGCCGGACCTACGACATTCACTGCAACTGGAAGGTCTTCGTCGACAATTACCTCGATGGCGGTTATCACGTTCCCCATCTACATAAGGGATTGAACTCGGTTCTCGACTACAAGCAGTACACCATCGAGAATGAAGACCGTTATTGCCTGCAATCCAGCCCCATGGTCGCATCCGGCGAGGACGCGGCAACCGGCGCCGCACGCAAGGGCGACCGCGCCTGGTATTTCTGGCAGTATCCCAACTTCATGATCAATTGCTATGAGGGATATATGGATACTAACCTCGTGATTCCCCTCGATGTCGACCGTTGCACCGTGATCTTTGACTTTTATTTTGCGGATATCGGTGACGCCCACCGCAAATATAACGAGCAGTCGGTAAACGTAGGCAATCGAGTGCAGGAGGAAGATCTTGGCATTTGTGAGGACGTTCAGCGCGGTCTAAAATCCAGAGCGTATCGTGCCGGACGTCTTTCCGTTCGCCGCGAAGCCGGGGAGCAGTTATTCCACCGTTTGTTGGCCGCGGATCTCAAACGGGGCCGAGAGAATGCCTCTTCTCCCGCCGATTAGTAATTCTTTGGCTCCAGGACGTGGTGAATCTGCGGAGGGTCCTTTCTTCTCCGTTGATCGATGGAAAAGCCGTGTCAAGGAGCGCCACATGCGAATCAGCAAACCACGATTTGGCAGCCTGATCTTGATAATGTTCCTCGCGCTTGTGGCCGCCCGATCGGCGGCTCAGTTATCCGCTCTCGACCGCGAACGAGCCCAGGGGGTATTGGAGGGGGTTGCCTCCGATATCCGCAAGGAGTATTACGACCCCAAGTTTCACGGAGTCGCTTGGGATGCGAAGGTTGCAGAAGCCAAAGCCGGAATCGCCAAGGCGAACTCCTGGAATGCCGAAATGATCGAAATTGCGGTGCTCACCGACTATTTGAGCGACTCGCATACTGCATTTTTCCCTCCTCAACCCGTAGTTCGCACCGACTACGGTTGGCGGTTCAAGTGATCGGCGTCCACTGCTATGTCACGCAAGTGCAGCCCGATAGTGACGCTGCGGCCAAGGGAGTGACTCCGGGAGATCAAGTTTTGACCCTGGACAAAATCAAGCCCACGCGGAAGAGTCTTCCAAAAATCGAGTTTGCCATCTACTGCTTGTCCCAGCAGAAGAACCTGCAGGTTTCGCTAAAAGGGGGTTCCAGTCTCTTACGCTCCGTGGATATCGGCGCGAGAGTTGTGCTACCGCGTAAAGTCAGCCAAATGGATCACCCTGCGGGGGTTGATTGGCAATATTATGAGCGTGGTTGGTGGAACGAGAAACACCTCAGCCGGCTGCGATTCGCGGATCTTGGCGGCGATGTGCTTGTGGCCAAGGTTCCAGATTTCGAATTCACGGATGCTGACGGCGAAAAGATTGCAGCCAAAGCTCGTAAGTCGAAGGTACTCATTCTCGATCTACGGGAGAATCCTGGCGGCTTCGTTGAAAACCTCCAGCGACTTCTGGGAAGCATGTTCGACCACGAAGTTAAAATCGCTGATAAGGTCACTCGGCACAAGACGACTGCCCTTACAACCAAGAGCATGCACCATGATGCTTTCACCGGGAAACTGCTTGTGCTGGTTGATAGTGGATCGAGTTCGGCTGCCGAACGTTTCGCGCGCACCGTCCAAATTTAAGAGCGCGGGTTTGTCCTGGGAGATCGCACCTCAGGATTAGTAATGGAGGCGAAAGGTCATCTAGGTACGACGGGGTTGCCGCCGCTCTACTATTTTACGCAGATTACCGAAGCCGATCTCATCATGACCGATGGGAAGAGCCTGGAGCAGAGCGGAGTGACTCCCGACGAAACGGTTCTGCCCACCCCAGAAGATCTGGCCGCTGGCCGCGACCCCGCACTGGCTCGAGCGGCGGAATTGGCGGGGGTTAAACTGACCCCGGAGAACGCTGGCAAACTTTTTCCCTATGAATGGCCCGCGGGCTACTAGGCGACGCGGTTGAGACCACGGGGTGAGCTAGCGTATTTTCGCTTGAGCTTCGGCCTCACTGATGATCCCGCGGGATCGTTTCCTGCCAGGTTTTCGATTTAAACAGATTCCCGCTCTGCAACAGCTCTCGCGTGTATTCGTAATAAAAATTCTTTTGATCGGTCGTCACCAGCAAATGTCCCCGCCAGATGAGCGTGCGGCCGGTGAGCGCAAAGACGGTCTCGGCCTCGCCCCGCACAGAACTTGATTCCGGGTGGACATCATCCGCTTCGTAGGTCAGACTTTCATCGTCCGTTTCGGTGCCCCAAGGGTACTTTCCACTCTCGCGACCCTTCCAGTGCACGATAGCCTTATGGCGAGCTTCGTCGCGCTCCAGCGTCCACTCCCCCGGCCAGGGGAAACCTTCGCTTGTGAGGTCTGCTCTAGCTTCCGAAGGTTCGGGATTGGAAAACTTGGGCGGGGTCCGGCCATGCTGAGGAATAACCGGCAATACAAGCCGGGATCCTTGGTTTCCGCCAAGTTTCAGAGAAGTTGTCATGGAATATGGCGTCGGCAACATCATGGGCCACAGGGCGTTGGAAATCGCCACCCGAATTCGATGCCCCTTGGGGAACACCCACGACGTCACATGCATCTCCACATCGAGCGGATACAACTTTCCCGGCTCCAGCGCTCGTGGATCGCTCATTGAGTTGCGCTGCGCCCCGTTGATACCCGCTCCCGTGATTTGGGTCACGGTTCCATCGGGAGCCACATCCGAAAGCCGAGCGAACCAATTGGCTTGCGGCGCGGTCGCCGACGCCCGAAGCAAAGCGCGGGGACGCCCCAGAATAGAGAGATCCTCGGCCAGCGGCGCGGAATCATAGACCAGACTGAATGCATCCACCGGACGGACATCGCTCAACAACTCTCCCCACCAGAACCCCGCCTCCACGCCCGCGGAGGGAACATACTTCAGCTGATGCGAGGCAGACTGCGCGGGCCGGTTAGCCAGTGAGTGATTCAATTGGAGGAATAAAGTCAACGGTTGCACGTGCTTTGGTGGCCACGAATCTTCCTCTCGCCACTCGCCGGGCACATTTTCCAAACTTGGATCCGGAGGGTGCCAGTGCCGCATGTAGACGACTAGCCGCGGATCGCGCTCCACATCATTGTCGCGACCCTTCAGCCAGTGATCGAACCAGCGAACCGCCTGGTTGCGCCATTCGATCTGCGGGCCAGGCGCTGCGTCGTTCGGAAAAGTATGGTTCCAGGGACCGAGGATTGCTCTTACCGGTCCGCTGGACTGTGTCAGCATGTCGATCACGTTGTCGCGATAACCGTCGAGCAATCCGCCGATCACAAAGCTGGGAACTTTAATTTCCTTCAGCGGCCGCACGCGCTCCCGCCAGAACGGTCCATCCCGTTGATGTCTCAGATACAGAAGGGACCACGGTGGCGTATCGAATCTAGGACCCAGAACCCTTTCATCAAGCGTATAGTCGGGCGCTCCTGTCCATCCTTCGGCCATGTCCATGTTCAGTTCGAACTCGTCGATGTGGGCGATGCCGTCCACGTAATGCACATCGTCGTGAAAGAGTTCCGCGGTAGCATCGACTGCCAGGATAGCCTTCAACGCCGGCGCATGGCGCATCGCCAGTTGCAGGGCGGCAAATCCTCCCCACGAAATCCCAAGCATCCCAACGTTCCCATTCGACCAGCTTTGCTTCGCCAGCCAGGCAATCACCTGCTCTCCATCCTGCTGCTCCTGCTCGGAATACTCACGCTCCGGCGGCGCGCCTTCGCTCGCGCCGAATCCACGAATATCCACCCGTACACTCACGTAGCCGCGCCGGGCAAAATAGGCGTGCTTGGGGTAGTCTTCCGCCGCGGTCCCATCGTCCTTGCGGTAGGGCAGGTACTCCAGAAGGGCAGGAAACTTCTCGCCTGCCCGGGCTCCGTCTGGCATGTAGAGCGTCGCCGCCAGCCGCGCCCCGTCTTTCATCGGGATCCAAGCTTGTTCCATGCGCACTCCGTAGGCAGGGGAAGAAAGCGAGTCAACGGCGCGCAAAAAAGAAGCTGCCGCCACAAGTACTAAGACGCACAATGCCGAACGACATGCGGTTCTATTCAAACAAATCTCCCCAATTGTTCGAGGGTCGCTTCCGGGCTTCGCTTAAAAAGCCAGCGAAAAAGTCGCAGCGTTTCAAGAGAGTTACAGGAAAGGGAAACTCCGCGCAACTATTCTTGCGCCGTTTCATGCTGCCGCCTCCACGCGCGCAGGTCAATTCCCAAGTGCTCGGCTTTCTTGTAGAGATGACTGCGCTCCAACCCCAGAGATTTCGCCGCCAGGCTGACATTGGAATGGCTTTTTTTCAGTTCTGCCAGTATTGTTTCGCGCTCGAAGGCGTCGACCCGTCTGGATAAAGGGCCCAACGAAAGGGTGGCAGGAACCGCCAGATTCGCTTCGGCTTTTGGCAATGCGAATTGCACCGTGGCAAGATCAACTCTGTCCTCCGGCGACAGCAGCATCAACCTCTCGACCATATTGCGCAACTCACGGACGTTCCCCGGCCAGTAGTGCGCTTGCAGGGCAACCACAGCCTCGGGCTCGAACGTTACAGGTTTCCACCCATTCTGTGCGCTGACCTGAGCTGCAAAGTGTTCCACCAAGGCGGGAACGTCCTCCCGCCGCTCGCGCAATGGCGGCAATATGAGAGGAAAGACATAAATCCGATGAAACAGATCCTGTCGAAACGTTTCCTCGCGGGCGCGAGCCTCCAGATCGCGATGGGTTGCCACTACCACCCGCACATCCAGGGTCACCGGCTTCTCTCCACCGATCCGCTCGATCTCTCCTTCTTCCAGCACGCGCAGTAGTTTCGCTTGCATGGTTAGCGGCATGTCGCCGATTTCATCAAGAAAGATTGTGCCGCGATCTGCCTGTTCGAACTTGCCTGTGTGTCGCCCCGCAGCCCCGGTAAAGGATCCTTTCTCGTGCCCAAACAGCTCGGACTCGATCAACTCCGCCGGCACGGCAGCGCAATTCAAGGTTACAAATGGCGCACCCGAGCGCGCACTCCGCTCATGAATGGTGCGAGCCACCAGTTCCTTGCCGGTGCCAGTTTCACCCAGGATGCAGACTCGCGTTTCACTCGCCGCGACTCGCTCCACCTGGGCCATCAGTTTCTGCATGGCCTCGCCACGCCAAACAATTTCGTGCTTCCCGAGGCGTTGCGCGAGCTGCCGGTTGTCGCTTTCCAGCCGCTGTAGCTTCAGCGCATTCTCCACCGCGAGCAAAAGCTTCTCCGAAGAGACTGGCTTTTCCAGGAAATCCAGTGCGCCGAGCCGGGTGGCCTGCACCGCCATTTGAATGTCGCCCTGGCCCGACATCATCACCACCGTTGCGCCTATGCCCTGAGCCTTTAGTTCCTCCAGCAATGCCAAGCCACTCTTCCCCGGCATCACGATGTCAGAAAAGATAACATCGAATTTATGCGTTTTGGCCAGCTCCAGCGCCTTGCCGGCGTTGTCGCAAACGGTAGCCTCGTGTCCTGCCAGGCGGAACGCCCGCGCCAGCGATGCCAGAGTGCTGGCCTCATCGTCGACGATCAGCAGGTGCGCTTTGATGGGCAAATTTGCTCCACTCTGATTCCCCGTAAAATTCTAGTCGGTAGCGTGTGCCAAATCGTAACTGTGTGGCAACTCGATGGCAATGGTTGTCCCTCGCCCGGGTTCGCTCCGCACCCGAATCCTTCCACCATGGTCGCTCACCACCGATTGAACAATAGCCAGACCGAGCCCAGTTCCATGCGGTTTGCTCGTGTAATAAGGGGTGAAGATCCGCTCGCATTCCTCGGCCGTCAATCCCGAACCAGTGTCCACAACTTCAACCACAACGAGGCCTGTTGCGCACCGCGAACGCAGCGTGAGCCTGCCGCCCTCCGGCATCGCATCGATCGCATTCAGCACCAGATTTGAAATCGCCCGGTGCAACATCTCAGCGTCCGCCATGATGATTGCAGGATAAGGATCCATCTGTAACTCGGAAACGATTTGTCCATGCTCAGGCGAGGCTAGTCGTGCTTCGAACAATTGCATCACGCCCCGAAGTACGTGGTTTACCTGCACCGGACGCAATTGCGGCTGCGGCATTTGCGAAAAATCGCTGAATCTCGCGATGATTCCCTTTAGATTCGAAATCTCTGTCAACAGCGTCTTCGAAGCTTCCTGGAACACCTCTTCGAACTGCTCCGGGCCTTGCTGCCGCGCCCGCAGCATATTCTCCACCGTGAGCTGAAGCGGAAACAACGGATTCTTCAACTCATGCGCCAGGCGCCTCGCCAGTTCTCTCCATGCCGCCACCCGCTCCGCCTGCACCAGCCGATCTTTTTGTTCGAGCAGTTCAGCCGTCATCCGATTAAAGGAATCCGCCAGTTGGGAGAGCTCGTCGCTGCCCTCCACAGTAACCTGCGCATGCCAATTTCCTGCAGTCACTTCCTGCGCCGCCGAAGCCAATTGTTCCACCGGACGGGTGACCCGCGCCGCCGCCCAACTGCTCAGGAGGATCGCCAGGGCAATTCCCCCGCCGCCGACCAGCAAAGCCGCTTGCTGAATGCGCCGCTTCAGCTCAACATAGCTGCGCCGCGCATTCCCCACCAGCAAAATCGCCAGCAGTGGATGATCCTGCCCCATACTCTCACCCATTAAAGGGATGGCATGGAACACTTCATCGTCAGCCGAATCGCTGGTCCACGATATGAGCCTGATGGTCTCCACTGGACGACTGCGCACCGCCTCCACGATCGGCTCGTAGTTATCGGCCGGGTGGGCCGGGTTGGTTGATCCTTCGCCAGGATCGACCAGAGAATTCACGGAGAAGTGGTCCCGCTGATTCAGATACATCACCACCCGCATTCCCGCGGGAAGGTTCAATGCTGAGATAAAGTTTCGGTCCAGGCGCCTCCCCCCGACCACGAAAATCGGGGTCTCGCCCGCCTTTGTCGCCCGCACACAAAACAATCCGAGGGCGCTCTCACCCGGTAAAGGCTCCCGCTTCAGAAATGCCTTCTTTTCAGACTCCGCCTCCAGAGCGCCGAAGGCTTCCTCCGAATAGCCAAACCTCTCCGGCCACTGCGCAGACGAGATAATCGTCCCGTCACTTTGCACAAATTCCAGAAAGTCGAGTTCTGCACTTTGCGCCTCTATTTTGGCCGACTCAAAATAAGGGCCGGGATCAGCCGGTTTGTGGTCCATCGACAGCGCCATCTGATTCACTGCTCCCGAGGCGGCGATCGCTCCCACTTGCCGCTCCACCTGGTCGCCATAGCGATTGAATTCCCTCCGGAACTGAGCGACCAGGGAGGCGGTTCTCTCGTCGTCGCTGCGTGCAAAAGCCCGCCGGGTCATATCCGATACTAGCCATGCGACCGCGCCCACTGCCAGACACACGGTCAGAGCCAGCAAGGCCAGCAGCTTCCGTCGAAACATCATGCTTTCCGTAGTTGAAACGTCATTAATTTGTGCATCCTGATGACCACATCATTTTATAGATGCATGCAAA
>Ga0181534_10002544_pt1 | contig 11203 bp, 14 predicted proteins | sample PEATcosm2014_Bin_37_FD_119758 | JGI IMG/M metagenome (GOLD analysis project Ga0181534, IMG submission 119758) | Peatland microbial communities from MTU Mesocosm Facility, Houghton, MI, USA - PEATcosm2014_Bin17_10_metaG | ecosystem: Environmental > Terrestrial > Soil > Wetlands > Peat | place...
ACGATGTTGGAAAACTCGGCTCCGATCAGGCGGCGCGCTTCCGATTCGATGTTACAACCTTTTTCTCCGGCTTCTCCTCGTACCCTTCGAGGACGCAATTTATGTGTCGCTCGCGGATTCCATAGACCTCCTCGCCGTTGAGCTTGAACTTGAGCTCACCCTCCACGAAGCCCTGGATGTAGACGTACTGCCCGACCTTGAGTTCGCAGGGAATGATTACGCCGTGGGCCGTGGTGCGCCCGGGCCCCACCGCCATGACGCGGCATGGACCGTACTCGTGGGCGGCCGTGGGCAGCAGGATGCCGCCCTTCTCCTTCTTGGGAGCGACGCGCCGCAGGACGACGTAATCCTGAAGCGGGACGAAGCTCCCGTCGATGACTTGAGCGTGGAACATGGCTCAGGCGGGTTGCGCGGAGCGCCCGCGGTTCTTCTCCCCCCAGATGCGGTAAAGTTCCGCCACCTTGGAGACGGCCTGCTCGTGGCGCGGGTCCGTCGATCCCGGCATCCACGCGGCGTGGAGCGGGTTCTGGGGGTTGCTCATGATGTCGCGGGCCTGCTCAAGCTCGTTGCCCTGCGTCTCCCCCGTGGGATCTCCCTTGATGAGCTTGTCCTCCGAGACGAGGTTCGTCATGCGGATGGCGCCGAGGCGAGCCTCCGCGCTCTTGAAGCCGTTCCCCTTGAGGTCGAATCCGAGGGTGGCGGCGCCGCGCTTGGCGAGGGCCATGGCGTCGTCCATGGAGATGCCGAGCTTCTGGACGGCGGCCTCGAAGAGCTGGTCCTGCTTGGCCCAGTGCTCCTGCTCGATCTGCTGCCCGCGGGCGAGCTCCTGCTTGGTGATCCGCTCCTGCAGGCCCATGATCGCCTTGACGCCGGCCGGGGAGACGTGGAACTGGCGGGCCAGCGTGGCGAACTCATCGGCCGCGGCCTGATTCCAGAACTGCTCCGGCAGGTCCGCGGGCCGGGCGATGCCGTACCCCTTCGGGTCCTTCGGAACCCCTTGGAGCTGGTCGATCAGGGCGTTGTGCTCCGCCACGACCTCAGGTGGCTCGTTGCCGGAGAGCGGGGCCATCGCCTTCTTGACGGCGAGGGAGTGGGAGTTGCTGAACCCACCGAGGAGAGCCTCCACGGTGTCGTACTTGGCGAACAGGTCCTTGTGGGGCTTGAGGTACTCGGGAAGCCGGTCGAACGCCGTCTTGTCGAGCTTGCCGTCCGCTCCGTACAGGCCGTCGTAGAAGGCTTTGGGGGCTGTCTGGGTTCCGGTTCCAGCTGAGGTTCCGGTCCCGGTCCCGGCTCCAGCGGCCGCGCCGGCCCCCGTTCCCGTTCCGGTGCCAGCTCCGGCCGTGCCCGTTCCCGCGCCGCCGCCAGAACTAGTTCCGGCGCCAGCTTCGGCGAAAAGAGAGAATGGAAGGTTCATGGCTTAGCCCTCCTCCTCTTCCGTGCTGCGCCGGCTACCGATCGCAGCCAATTCCCCCGTCTCCGGCTCCTCCTCGTTCCACTCATCGCATTCGTCCGGGGTGTAGGTGAGGTGGGTCTTGCGCGTGGCGACGATGACGTCGACCAGGTCGCGGGCAACGAGCTGCTCCCCGCGGTACTCCTTCAGCCCGTCGACCGGACGAGGCTCCCAGACCGGGATCTTAAGCGTGGCCGGTCCCGTGTAGCGGCCGAGGACGCCGTAGCGGGTGGCGAACTCGTTCGGCTTGTATTTCTGGTACCACTCGACCACGGCGGGCGTCTTGTCGCCCTCGTGCTTGGTCTTCTTTGGCCGCGGAGGGATGTTCTTGCCAAGCGGTTTGTCCGGCTCCAGGTCCGCGCGCTGCCAGGACCGGATGAGCATCTCGTTCTCCGCGAGGAACGTCATGATGCCGGCCTTGTAGTTGCGCAGGTAGTTGAGGTTCGGGACGGTGACGACCTGGCTCTCCGGGTCGTACTTCGCGATCACCTTGTCCTCGATCTGCTCGTTGCCCTTCCCGCGCTTGCGGTGGATCTCGTTGGTCTTCGGATCGATCGTGAAGATCGTCGGTATGCGGTCATCTGCCATGTGTGTTTTCTCCTTGTTGTGCTGCTGCGTAAGCGATGTTCGCTTGAATGTATAGGACGATGGAGCGTGCCCCCTCCGCGTGCGCCATGCGGATGGGATCGGTTGCCCCGTTTCTGTCTGGAACCAAAGTCGTTCGCTTCATGTACCCGCGGGCTTCGAGGTCCGCCATGACCCGGATCTGCGTGTCCGTGCGCGTCTTCTCGTCCTCTCCGAAGAGTTCCCGGTAGGCCGCGAGGAGCTTCTCCTGCTCGATGCGGTCGGCGATCTCCTGGTCCGCTTTGGTGACGGGGGGCATCTTATCCGGCCTGCTGCATCGGGATCACGTTGCCGGGGGTGCCCTCGGGGATCTGATCGGAGACCGCGTCCTGCAGCTTCTGGGGCGCCTTGCCGAGCTTTCCGGCCGCCGTCGCCGCCTGCTCCGCCATGTCCATGGCCCGCTGCTGGGCCTGCTGCTTGGCCCGCGCGGCGCGCAGGGCGATGACCTGCCGCATCGGCCGCTCGTACCGGGCGGACATCCCCTGGTTGATGGCGTAGCCGCGGAACGCGGCATCGAGGTCCCAGTTGTCCAGAAGCTCCGGGCGGTTCATGTCCTTGGCGCACTGGGTCACGAACTGCAGCGTCTCCATCGTCGCCTTGTTCTGGAGCGCCTTGAGCGCGAGGGCCAGGCGGCTAGTGTACGTAACCTCCGGCATGGCGAGCCTCAGTTTCTTGCCCGTGGCGTCGGGAACGTACATCGACCGCGGGGGCTTCGGGAACCGGCCGTTGCGGAAGAGGATTCCGAAGATGCGCTTCAGGTCCACGCCCGTCTTCTCCGTGATGATCCGCATGAACATCGGGCTGAGCTGCTCCAGCTTCTCGCCCATCACCTGGGCGATGCCGAAAGCCGTGGCCCGGTTGACGTCCACCTGGGAGAGCGCCCGGAAGACGTCGACGTAGAACATCCGGTGGATGGCCTGCTGCTTGAGTTCGACGGAGTGTTCGGTGCCGGCGACGTCAGCCTGCGTCATCCACTCCCGAGGCAAGCCCGCCTCCCCGCCGTTGTTCGGGTCGAAGGTCGTGATCCCGCCCGGGCGGAGGTCAACCTGCCCCTTGAGCCCCACCGGCTCGAGGATTCTGGGATTGGCGCGAAGCTCGACCTGCCCGTCGATGAACCGGACCATGTAGTTGATCTGGCGAATGTTGGTCAGCGTCTCGAAGGCGGGCGAGTAGCCCCAGACCGTTCCCGTCCCCCAGTCGTCGAACCGGGTCACGGAGTCGGGCATCTCGTCGTAGCCCCCGACCTTGACGCAGATCTTGTCGTCGAAACTGACGTAGATCGAGGCGATCGGCTTGTTGGGACCGTCGATCTTCCCCTGGATGCGCTCCAGCTCCGCTCGGGGCCGGATGACGTGGAGGAAGACGAACTCCTGGTCCATCTGCTTGCCGTCGTTGCTCTCGACCGCCTTGCGGACCTTCTCCCCCAAGTTGTCGACGCCGAACTTCTGGGCCGCGGCGCGGGCGCTCAGCTTGAACTCCGTGTAGACCGTGTCGACCTGGTCCTCGTCGTCCTTGTCGATGCAGTAGGTGCCGATCTTGCGGGAAGAGCAGTTGACGAGCATGTTCCGCCCCTCCTCGATGTGCATCTGGCCCGTCCCGAAGACGGTCCTGCTCTTGTACTGCATGCCGCTCATCCGGTAGTAGTTGGACCGGGAGAGCTCGTCCAGGGCGATCTCCGTGCAGATCCCGCACCAGATGGCCCCGTCGTCGTCCTCCTCCATGTTGAGGTACTTCGGCGGCCCCCACTGGAACCACGGCTCCGCGGCGGGCGTCGCCCAGTTGCTCTGCCCGGTCGTGCAGGTTCGGGCGTCCTCGATCGCCGTGGAGTCGAACACCCGGTCCGACCACCCGCTCGTCCCCTCCGTCTTCGTCTCGTCGATGTCCGACATGTTGGGCAGGCAGTACCGGGAGAGCGTCTCCCAGGCGGAGTCGAAGACGGAGGCGCGCTTGTTCTTGAGCCGGTCGTAGCGGGCCAATTCCAGCTTGGCCAGCTCTGGATCTCCCCTGTCCTTGGCGCGCGTCCCGACCTCCATGTCCGCCCGCATCAAGTCGTTTCGGTCTGCCATGGCTCAGGCTCCCAGTTTGGTTGAACTACCCGAACCGTCGCCGGGCGGGTTCTGGACGTTGGTGGGGGATGGCGTTTCGACGGAGGGGAAGAAACCGCCAGGACCGCCCGTGTCACCCGCCAGAACCGTGCTGGCGAATCCGCGCTTCCTCAAGTTCTGCCTCCGAAGGTCCTGCTGCGACTGGACGACCTCCGCTGAGTTCTCCGTTACGGGAGGGGTTGCCGCGGGAACGGGCGTTGCCGCGACGTTCGTGGCACCGCCGCCCCCCGAGAAATACCGTAGGGCGTGCTTAGGAAATGAGCTGTCGAGCTGCATCAGGGGATGATCGAGACAACCGACACAAGTCTTCTGTTGGCAAAAAGGTCAAATCTTTAACGCCGGCCCGGAGGCGCTCGAAGCCGATCCACCCGAGCGGCCAGGGCATGATCTCAAGCGCCTTGCCGATGTTCCCGGCCATCGCGTGGACGAACCAGCAGTTGCAAAGTTCCTTGGGGAAAGCGTGGGTCGGGTCGGCGATGAGGTCCTGGGTCGACTCCTTGATTACCGGCCTCCCCATGACGAAGTAGTCCTGGTTGCTGTAGACGTAGCCGCGGCGGTGGTGGTAATCCACGTACCTCCAGAACGGCAACTCCTGGGGGTGCGCGTTGTAAACGGCCTCGATCTGCTCGTATGGGCTCACGGCGCGAATCCCTTGGGCCTGTCCGCCGGCTTCTCCGCCACGAGTTCCGGCGCGAAGTGCGTCTGGTCCTCGAAGTCCTCCGTCCACGTCACGCGGTAGGTGAACCCGTTGAACCCGCACGTGTAGGACGTCACCATCCCGCGCCGCGTCGGGTCGAGGCGGTGGAAAACGTAGTCTCCGGCCTTGAAGATCGGTTTGCTCAAAATCGTATGGCCCTCCGCGCCGCCGGGGCATTCCAGCCCGCCAGGATCACTTTTCTCGGCCCCTGCGCGCTCTCCTGTGCTACGTCGCTCGTCCCTTCCAGGAGTCCGCGCATCTCAGCTTCGGCGAAGGTTCGGAGGGCGCTCGCTCCGTGAGAATTTTCGTCGTGGACCGGCTTCTCTCGAATGATCCCAGTCGATGCGTCCTCCCGCGTGTGGTAGCCCTCCAAGCAACCGATTCCGCTCGGCATCGTCCGGCCGTCGTGCATCCACTCCTTGCCGCAGTTGGTCCGGTGGAAGTAGAATCGGGGGAGTAGCGCGCGGAGGCGGTTGATCCCGAGCCACTCGTCCGGGGTGCGGACCACGACCATCGTGTTGGAGACGCCCGCCTCCCGAAGATAGTCCCGGTAGCTCTTCCCGCTCTTCTCCTTGGAGTCGGCGTCATGGGGCAGGAAGTGGCGGGTGATGGCCATCTCGTAGACGCGCTCCCACTCCCTCAATATCGCAACGTAGTAGGGCGGCGCCTCACGGCAGGAGCATCGGTAGTTGAGCGCGCAGATGTCCCGGCCGCAGAACTGGAGGAGCCAGATCGCCGTGAAGTCAGAGAAGCCGATGTCCCAGAACGTGAAGAACGGGACGCTCCGGTCATGCTCGAAGTCGACGATCCGCTTGGCGGCGCGGAGCTGCGTGATCTTGGCCCCGTAGATCGCCCCCTTGATGACCGCCTCGAACGCCTCCGCCACCGTGCTCGGGAACTCGGAGAGCATGGAGTCCCCGATGGCGGCGTGCTTCTTGACGTACCAGTATCGCTGCTCCCGGCTCAGGGTGATCCCCTGCTCCGCCAGGCGCTTGAAGTAGTCCTCGTGCTCCCGGTCGATCTGGTAGCCGTGATCCACCGGCAGGACGTAGCCCGTGTGCCGCCACCAGGCGAAGAAGTGGAACGCCCAGTCCATCATGGAGAGCGGAGGATTGGCCTCCATCGCCAGCTTGAGGAGCGTGTAGAAGACGCCGAACTTCCCCCCCTCGTGGGTCGCCTCGATCACGATGGTGTTGCCGGCGTGAATCGTGTTGAGCGCGCCCTTCTTGATCTCCTCCGCCTGCTCCGGGTTGTAGAACGAGATGTGGCCAAGCTCCGTGATCCAGAGGAACTGGAGGGTGCCTCCGCGCATCGAAGTTCCGGCCCAGATTTTGGAGTCGTTCGACCACTCCATCTCCTTCGTGTTGTCGACCCGCAGGACGATTGACTGCTTGATGAGCGCGCCGATCCCCGCCGTGCTCGGGTCGTCCGGGTCGTCGAGGTGCTCGTAGGCGAACCGGATCTTGTCGAGCTTCTTCTTGGCGTCCTCGTCTGTCTTGTCGATCACCCCGCACGTTTTGTTCTTGGAGAAGAGGGCGAAGTCGAGCTCCCTGATCGCGCAGTAGGTCGAGATCCCGGGCTGCCGGCACTTGAGGACGATGTTCTGGGAGTGCCAGTTGTCGTGAAGCTCCCGCTGCTCCCACCGCGGCTTGAACTTAACCTTCTGGCCGTTCTCGTTCTCGATCCAGTATAGCGAGCTTAACCTCCACGCCTGGGAGGATAGCTTGCGTTCGATCTCGGCGCGGGCCGCCGCCTCTGCCTCAGGGTTCACTCAGATGTCCACCCCGAAGTTGTTGCCGACGTAGCGCACGCCCGCAGAGTTGGCGCCCCAGTTGTTCGTTAGGGCCGTCGTGTTGCTTCGGCAATCATTGTTCGTCACGATCCCGCCCGCGGCTCCGCTGTCGAGCAATACTCCAACGGTGTTGCCCGCTCCAGGATAGCCGATTCTGTTCGCCACGACGTCGACCAGTCCGCTCGTGCTCGTCGCGTGGAAGCCGTTGGTCGAGCTGTTGAGCATGCAGTTCTTGACCCAAATCTCCTCGGCGGTCCCGACGTGGATGGCGTCACCCGAGCTTGCTCCCAAGTTGCAGCCATCAACCCACACTCCGGCAACTCCGAAACCGCTGCCCGTGTTGTGCAGATTGAGCGCGTGGTTTCCGCTACCACCGCAGTTAGCGTTGACCCGCGAGAAGACGATGTCGCCTGAGCGCCCCACGGTGCTCGTGTCGGTCTGAACGCTGATCGCGTGGCTCCCCGTTATCCCGTTGCCGATGATGATGCGGTCGAAGTACGCGTCGACGATCCCTCCGTCCACGGCGTACTGCCAGAGCATCCCCTTGCCGAAGTTCTCGAAGTCACACTCGCTCATCCAGAAGCCGTCGATCCCCGGCGTGTGCGTTCCGGTATGGGCCGTGATTTGTGTGGTCGTCAGGCTCGGGGTGCAGACTGCGGATATTCCCCGAATGTAGATGTCCCCCATCGAGCCGAGGAAGTTGAAGACGATCCCACCCTGGCTGCTGATGTTGCAGTCCTCGATCCACGCGAAGTTGAACGCGCTTCCGGCTATGTCGGTCCCGAGGGTCAGGAAGTTGCCGCAGTAGTAGGCTAAGATTCCTCTGATGCGCAGGTTGATCCCGGCGGTCCACTTGATGAGGTTCGTCGTCGTCTGCTGGGAGGAATAATAGACGCCGAAATCCTCGAATCCGAACCCGTTGCAGTTGGCGGCGCCGCCCGTGAATAGATCGAAGTTGCCGTTCGGCTTGAACCAGGAGGCGCGCCCGCCGCACCCACGGATTATGATCGACTGGTTCGGAGTAGGGATGGTCAGGCTGGAGCTTACTAGGAAGCTCCCGGGGCCCACGAGGACCACCCCGCCCGTCGCGCCGGCGGCCGTGATGCACGCCTGCAAGTTGGCCGTGTCGTCAGCCACGCCGTTGCCCACGACCCCGTAGTCGTAGACGTTGTAGTAATCTGGCGGGACCCACTTCGTCGCGTAGGCCGCGGCGCTCAGCTTTGCTAGTCGCTGGTTGATTGACCCGCCGGAAGGGATGCCTGTCCCGGGAGGGCCGGGAGGACCGGCAGGGCCGGATCCGCCCGCCGCCGTGGCCCCGTCCGGCACGCTGCCGGCGTTCTGCCGATCGACGGAAACCACGTCGTCGAGGTTGGAGCCGGGGAGGACGCCCATGCCGCAACCTCAACGAACGCGCCCTAACTTTGCAACACCGGAGGCGCTCAGGTCGCCGTGACGGCGCTGGAGGTGCGGCACTTCTCGATCCAGAACACGCCGTCCGAGACGAACTCGACCACGATGGCCTTGCCCGTCCCTGGGTTGACCGTCCCGGTGGTGGCGAAGTTGGTCCCTAAGGTCAGGGTGATGCCGCCGCTGTCCGTGATGATCAGGATCAGCTCCTGGCCGAACTGGCCAGGCCCAGGGGCGTTGAGCGTGTTCGTGGCGCTCGTGGCGGCCACCCCGGCGATCTTGTGGACGATTCCCGCGTTCGGGTCGAACCCGGTGATGGACGAAGCCCCCCAGGTAGGCCCGAGAGCCGGCGCACCGGAGGCTCCGCAGAGCTGGGCCAGGCCGTCGGATTGGTTGTTGCAACCGTAAATCGTGGTGTTTCTTCCCATAGTGATTCGGGGATACGCAACTCGTCATACGTATGCAATCTTAGATTGTGTTATCACACGATAACCCGTTCCAACTTAGGCAGGATGAGGTCCCTTTTTTTCATGGCGTGGACTATCCCGGAGTCGTGCACGTTGCCCCAGTTGTTAGCGACGTTCTGGGCCGAGAGCCGAGCCCGCGTCTCGTCGTACCGCTTTGCGATCCGCTGCAGCCCCCCGATGTGGTGGCAGTGGAGCAAAAAGCAGGGCGGGACGGCTCGCGGCCAGTCCGCCCCGACGTAGAGGAACCGGCCGTCCTCCAGGGCGATCCGCGTGTCGTGGGCCCCTAGGCCGAAGGCGTTGTCCCCCACCACGGAAGGACGGAAGAGGATCGGCTTGGCGTACCACTTGTCGTCCCGGGCGCCCATCTTGACGTGGTCGTAGAGCTGGCCGGGGGTCGCGGTGGGGTCGAGCCACTGGTCGTAGAGCATCTCGAAGCCGTGGGGCTTGATGACCGCCGCCCCCATCTGCTCGTAGGCGCGCAGCGTGGCGAACGCTCCCTCCGGGAAATAGATCAACTCGTCCCCGTCCGCGCAGATCACCCAGTCCGCCTTGGTTCCCCGCCAGCACGTGTTCTTGAGCTTCATGGCGAGCTCGTCGTTGAGGGTACCGGCCGTGTCCCACTCCTTGGCTACGGCCCCGTACTCCGCGGCGATCACGCTGCTGTGGTGGAGGGGGCCGCCGTCGTGGACCACGATCTTGCTGGCGAAGGTCGAGTAGTGCCGGAGGGACCATTCAAGCATTTGTTCGTGGTCGTGCGCTAAAATATGTACCTCGACCGTCTGGTTGGCGAGGGGCTTGCTCACCGTGGACAGGTCCGCGGCGCCGGCGAGGCGCAGGATCTCGTCCCCCGCCTCCTTCCCGAACTCCGCGTAGTTGTCCGCGTCGTCCCCGATCATCTTGCGGAGGTTGACGAGCAGCGGGTCCCAGGTCGTGTTGCTGGAGTTGATCTGACGGTGCTCCCCGGAGTACCCGCGCACCCCGGGCATCCCCTTGATCCCGACGACGAGCCGCTCCTCGTCCTTGGGGAGCTTGAGGTACTTCGAGACCTCAAGGCACCAGAGGCGCGTGTCGAAGAACGGGGAGTAGGGCTTGTCGTAAGCCTGGATGACGTTGCAGAGCGGCTCGAAGAGGTCGGAGGTGATCGCGGTCGAGCAGAGGCTCGCGTGCCGCGCGTTCCCGCACTGGCTGTGCCAGCGCCATCTGATCTGGTAGTAGAGCGCGTACCCCTCGCCCACGAGATCGAACTTGTTGAGGTACTTTTCGCACCAAGCGACCCACCTGGGATCGTAGTGGTCGTCGTCCTCGAAGAAGATGATGGCGTCCCCCTTGACCTGCCCGGACTGGATGGCCCCGAGCACCTTGTCCGGCATCGGAAGATCGGGATCGTCGAGGACGAGCCACTGATCGACCTGGCGCGTCTGCCGTTCGAGATACCTCTTGCAGAGCGCCATCGCCTCCGGGCGCCCGGCGGTGCAGGTCAAGGCGGTGATCTTCATATCGTCGTCCTGGCGAACTCCGCCTTCTCCCAAGGGTGTGCGAACGGCTTGCACCAGGTCTTCTCGTCCGCCGTCTTCTTGAGGCAGAGCCAGGCTCGCAGGACGTGGTGGATCGTGCAGCCGGAGAGTTCCAGAGAGCCGGCCATCAGGGTTTCCCCGTGGAGCGGGCAGCCGGCGTCGAGGATCTGCTGCAACCGATCGTAGGTCGTGAAGTGCATCTCCGCGGCGCGCAGCCCGAAGAAAGCCAGCCGGTCGTTGATCCCGCCGTACCGCTCCCACCAAAGGCCGAACGCCTCTTCGTTCGACGGCATCATCGACGGCATCGTGAACTCGGAAAAGTAGGCGTCCATGCGAACCTTGACGAACGGGTCGTGGTAGTAGCAGTGCCGCTTGTACGAGTCGAGCGATTCGATCCACTTCCACGCCTCGTTGAAGTTCCAGAGCGTTCGGACGAGCGCGGCCGGCGGGCCGCCGCAGTATCCCGTGTGAAGCGCGTGCTTCGGGTCCGGCACGGGCAGATCAGTTGGCGTCTTGACCCGCCTCACGTGAACCCTGTCCGCCGGGTAGCGCGTGAGCAGGAGATCCATTGCGCCCGCTTCCGGCTCGTCCTCCACGAAGACGTAGAATACCGGGTCTTTTAGGTGCCGGTAGAAGAACCAGTATTGATTGGCGAAGCAGAGCCCGAAGGTGCGGGCTTGCCCCACTAAGATGACGGCGGTGCTGGGCATAGTTTCTTGAGTCGCTCTATCTCGGCGTCCCTCTCCTTGATCTTGCCGAGGAGGAAGCGGGCGTCGGAAACGTCGACGAAGGATAGTTTTCGGTTTTCGTAATACCGAAACATCCCGCGCAGCTTGGCTTCGGTGCTGGGCAGCATCGTGTTCTCTGATCCGTCCGGCATCGGCTCATATTCTAGGTTCGCCATTGGAGGATCAGGCCCAGGTCATGCCGGTGCATCTGGCGCAGGGCCTCGTAGTGCCGCCAGATTTCCTGGTTGATCTGGTTGTGGGTAGCAAATTCGTCGCGCTCGCCCCGGCTCTCCAGGAGCTTGGCGATGGCCTGGGCGTGCCCGCAGGCGCAGAGGTAGTGCCGGGCCAGGGCCCCGGGCCGGAGCCGGTGATGCTTGGACAGGAACTCATAGGCGACCGCGCCGTCGTGGCCCTTAGAA
>Ga0181534_10002546_pt1 | contig 11199 bp, 8 predicted proteins | sample PEATcosm2014_Bin_37_FD_119758 | JGI IMG/M metagenome (GOLD analysis project Ga0181534, IMG submission 119758) | Peatland microbial communities from MTU Mesocosm Facility, Houghton, MI, USA - PEATcosm2014_Bin17_10_metaG | ecosystem: Environmental > Terrestrial > Soil > Wetlands > Peat | place...
CGTCGCGGCTCTTGCTGTTCACGCGCACCTCGTCGCCCTGAATCTGCGTCGTCACCTTGAACTTGCCCTCGCGGATGAACCCGGTGATCTCCTTGGCCACCGCGCTTTCGATGCCGTTCTTGATCTTGATGCTCTGCCGCGCGTGGCCCAGCGGCGAGATGTCCGGCTCGCCCGATTCCACGCTCTTCATGCTCACGCCGCGCTTGGCGAGCTTGCCGATGACAATCTCGTTCAGCGTGGTGACCTTGAACTCGTTGTCGGCGGTGAGCTTGATCTCGGTTTTCTCCAGCACGATTTCCCATTTGCTTCCCTTGAAGTCAAAGCGGTTGGCCAGCTCCTTTTTGGCCTGGTTGACGGCGTTCTCGATTTCCATCGAGTTGACCTGCGAAACAATGTCGAATGAAGGCATAATGAATTTATGATTTGTGATTCACGATTTACGATTTCGTCCGCGGGCGCAAACCTTAAATCAAGGCCACCCGCCACCCGCATTTGCGGATTGAACATTTCAGGAATCTTTGCCAGCTTCCGTCGAACCGTCGAATGAGCGAAATCAAATCCAACGCCGATGTCGAGCCCTGCCTTTCGGTGGTCATGCCCGTCTTCAACGAGGCGGCGACGGTGGCGGATGTCATCAAGACCGTGCTGGCGCAGCGGCCGGTGCAGCAGCTCGTCATCGTGGATGATGCATCGAACGACGGCACTTGGGAAAAGGTGCAACCGCTCGCGCAAACCGAATCACGCATCAAGCTCGTCCGGCATGAAGTGAATCAAGGCAAGGGCGCGGCGTTGCGGACGGGTATCGCGCACGCCGCGGCAGCCTACGTTATCGTCCAGGATGCGGATCTGGAGTATGACCCGTCGGAATATCACCGGCTGCTGGTGCCGATTTTGTCCGGCAAGGCGGACGTGGTGTTTGGCTCGCGGTTCACCGGCTCCGACGCGCACCGCGTTTTGTATTACTGGCACTCGGTCGGAAACAAGATTCTGACGACGTTGTCCAACATGGCGACCGGCGTGAATCTGACAGACATGGAGGTTTGCTACAAAACTTTCCGCCGCGAAATCATCCAGAAAATCAAAATCGAGGAGAATCGCTTCGGCTTTGAGCCGGAAATCACCGCCAAGGTCGCCAGATTGAAAGTGCGGATTTACGAGGTGGCGATTTCCTACAACGGACGCACCTACGCCGAGGGCAAAAAAATCGGCTGGCGCGACGGCTTCCATGCCTTGTGGTGCATTTTCAAATACAATTTCCTCTGACCGCCCATGCCCGCCGCCATCGCCATCTGGATCTGGTGTTGCGCGTATCTCAATCTGGCCGGCTGGACATTGTCCGCCCTGCATGAACTGAACCCGGCGGGCTACGTCGTTGCATTGCTGATTGGTTTTGCCGCGCTGTTTGTCTGGCGGAAAAAAATCTCGGAAAATTTCCCGGCCCGGATTCACCGGCCAGCACTCCGCCGTCGTTTCCGCCGTCCGCTTCCGGCGATTTTCCTGTTCGTGGCGGCCTTGATTTTTCTGGGCGGTGCGCTGCATGCGCCGAACAACTACGACGCCCTCACCTACCGGCTGCCGCGCATGTTGAACTGGCTGGCCGCCGGGCAATGGTTCTGGATTCCGACCATCAACGACCGCTTGAATTATTCCACCACCGCGTGGGAATGGATGGCGATGCCGCTGCTGGCTCTGCTGCGTTCCGACCGCGGCCTTTTTTTAATCAACGCGCTGGGTTTTCTTCTGATGCCGGGGCTGCTTTTCTCCGTGTTCCGGCAAATCGGCGTGGCCCTCAAGGTGGCGTGGACATGGATGTGGATTCTTCCGCTGGCGTATGGTTATGCGACCCAGGCCGGGAGCCTTGGAAATGATTTCACCGGCGCGGTGTTCTGCCTGATGTCCGTCCATTGCGGTTTGCGGGCGCGGCGTTCCGGCCGGGTGTCGGACCTCTGGCTGGCCGGGCTGGCCGCCGCGCTGATGACCGGCGTCAAATTGTCCAATCTGCCGCTGTTGCTGCCGTGCCTCGTCGCGGTCTGGCCGGCGCTGGGGCAATTGCGGAAAAATCTCGCCGGCAGCGCGGCCGTCGCGGGAATTGCGGTGCTGGTTTCAGCCGTTCCGACCATCGTGTTGAATCAAACGCACACTGGCAGTTGGAACGGCGACCCGCAAAACCTCGCCCAGCTTCAGGCAAAGAGTCCGGGCACGGCGCTGCTCGGCAACGGTCTTCTGCTGTTGCAACAATCCCTCATGCCGCCGGTGCTGCCGGCGGCGCAAAAGGTGAGCGGCCGGCTGGACCAACAATTGCCCGCGTCATGGCGTCAGGCCTTGAAGGAAAATTTTCCAAGGTATTATATGACCCGCCTCAATGAGCTGCCGCAGGAGGAAGCCGCCGCCCTGGGACTCGGCATCACCTTGCTTCTGCTGGCTGCCATCGTCACAGCGGTTTGTGGATTGGGCCGGGCCGGCTCAAAACGAGGCATAATGGCGCTGATGTCGCCTGTCGGTCTGGCGGCGTGGGTGTCGGCGCTTTTCTTCATGCTCAAAATGGGTTCGGAAGCCGACGCCAGATTAATGCTGCCGTATTATCCGCTGGTCATCATTCCCATTTTGCTGCTTCCGGCGCAGAATCATCTTTTGCGCTTATGCGGCTGGAGGATTTTGATCGTGCTGGCGGCATTGAGCGTTCTGCCGGCGGTGGTTCTGTCCCCGGCGCGTCCTTTGTGGCCGGCGCAAAAAATTTCGGAACGGCTGGCGCGGCAACATCCCGACAGCCCGGCGTTGCAACGGCTGGCGGCGGTTTATTCCGCCTATGCCCGCCGCAACGACGCGCTGGCCCCGTTGCGCGACGGGCTGCCCGGCGGCGCGCGGAACATCGGTTTTGTGGCGGACACGGACGACTCGGATTATTCGCTCTGGCGCCCTTTTGGCTGGCGAAAAGTCGTCTCTTTGCGGGACCACGACCATCCTTCCGTCAATCTTCCAAGCGATGTCGAATGGATTGTGGTCAAGCGCCGAATCTGGCCGGAAGCCAGCAACGTGCCGCTGGAAGAATGGGCGGCGCAACACCAGGCGAAAATTGTCCTGTCGGTTCCCATCGTGACCGTCGTGGCCTGGGGTGAAGAAACCTGGTGCCTGCTGCACGTTGAAAAAAACTGACCGCATTCACTCCGCCGCAAAACCCGCGCTCGCCAGATCGCCGTCCCTTTGAGTAAGTTTGCCGCGTGGCCGAACCCGTTGAACTGACGATTCTCATGCCCTGCCTGAACGAGGCGGAAACACTCGCGCGCTGCATCGAGTCGGCGCGGCGCGGAATCCAGCGCGCCGGCGTGCGCGGCGAAATTCTCATCGCCGACAACGGCAGCACCGACGGTTCGCCGGCCATCGCCGAAAAATCCGGCGCGCGCGTCGTGGCGGTGAGGGAAAAAGGCTACGGCAGCGCGCTGCGCGGCGGCATCCAGGCCGCGTCCGGCAGATGGATTCTGATGGGCGACGCCGACGACAGCTACGATTTCTCCGAAGCGGACCGTTTCGTCAAAAAATTCCAGGAAGGTTTCGAGCTCGTCATGGGCTGCCGGCTGCCGGTTGGCGGCGGGACCATTTTACCCGGCGCGATGCCGTGGAAAAACCGCTGGCTCGGCAATCCGGTGCTGTCGTTCATCGGCCGGCTTTTTTTCAAATGCCCCGCGCACGATTTCCATTGCGGCCTGCGCGGGTTCACGCGGGCGGCGTTCGCGAAAATGGATTTGCAGACCACCGGCATGGAGTTCGCCTCGGAGATGGTCATCAAATCCACCTTCAAGCGGTTGAACATCACGGAGGTGCCCGTCACGCTGCGCCCGGACGGGCGGTCGCGCCCGCCGCACTTGAAGCCGTGGCGCGACGGCTGGCGGCACCTGCGGTTCATGCTGCTGTTCTCGCCGCGCTGGCTGTTTCTCGCGCCGGGAATTATTTTGTCGGCGCTGGGCGTCATTGTTGCCGCCGCGCTTTCGCTGAACGACATCAGGATTGGCGGCATTGCCTTTGACGTGGGCACGCTGGCGGTGGCGTGCATGACCGTCATCATCGGTTTTCAACTGGTCACGTTCGCGTTTTTCACCAAGGTGTTTGCCATCGCCGAGGGGCTGCTGCCGGATGACCCGAAATTTTCGCGCGCCTTCAAGTTTTTCAACCTCGAAAAGGGGATCGGCCTCGGCCTGCTCGTGCTGCTGGCGGGCGTCGCCCTGCTGGCGCGGGCGCTGTGGATCTGGCGGCAGGCGGATTACGGCGATCTGCAGCCGGCGGAAAATCTGCGCCGGCTGATTCCGTCCGTGACGCTCATCGTGCTCGGCGTGCAGGCCGTTTTTTCCAGCTTCTTCATGAGCGCGCTCGGCCTGAAGACCGCGTCGCGCAAACCGCCGGAGCCGCCGCAAAATTGATGACGCGAGTGTTCGAGGCGGAAACCGGCGGCGGGACATTTGACTGCACGATCGGTCGTGTTTCACCATTCTACCTTGATGGCAGCCACAATCCCGGTAGCATGGCCGAAGATTAACCGAGTCATGAGCCGTCTTGTCATCGAAACCGGGAAAACCGAAAGCGCCTGCCGGTCCGACCGGTGGCGGCAGCGCGAACTATTTTTCTTCCCGTCGCGGCCCAATGACCAGATCACACCAGCCTCAACGTGCGGATCGTTGTTTTCTTGAATGAGCCGGCTGAAAAATTTTTCGCGCAATGTGGCCACCAGTTACCTGCAATTGGGGGTGAACGTGGTCTATTCGCTGGTTTCCGTCCCGCTCATCCTTCATTGGCTCTCCAATGCGGAGTTTGCTTTGTGGGGGTTGCTGGTGCAGTTGATGAGTTACATCGCCCTGGTGGATTTGGGACTGACCTCGGCGGTAGGCCGGTTTTTTGTGGATCACAAGGACCGGCGCAGTGAAGGAGGATATGGAGCGTTGATCAAGACGTCGGCCTTGGTGAGCGTCGCCCAGGGCTTGATTATCCTCGCAGTCGTTACCCCGGGTTCTCCGTTGTTGGCCGTCATGATAAAGGTTACACCGGAACACCAGCAGACATTTGTGGCCTTGATGCGGATTCAAGGGTTGATTACGGCCTTCATGTTCTGCCTGAACCCGCTGGCGATGATGTTATCCGCCCATCAGCGCATGGACATTCTCATCTGGCAGGGCATGTTCACGTTGGTGGCATCGCTGGGGTTGCTGCTGCTTTTCCTCGTCAAAGGATGTGGCATTTATTCGTTTGTGTATGCCAATGCCGTTGCCGCCCTGATTGCCCCGTTTTATCTCTTCTGGCATTGTCGGCGGCTGGGATTTCTGCCACGTGCCGGCGAATGGGGAAAGGTGTCATGGAAAACATTCAAGGAGCTGTTTCTTTACGGAAAGGATGTTTTTTTGATAAATTTGGGGGCGCAATTAATCACCGCCAGCCAGGTCATTATTGTATTCCGCACCTTGGGGTCGGAAGCCGCCGCAGCTTGGTTGGTCGGCACCAAAATATTCATGCTCATGCGGCAGATCGTGTTCCAGCCTTACAGTGCGGCGAGTGCCGGGTTATGTGAAATGCTGGCCCGGAACGAAATCGAACGGTTGCGGCATCGTTTCAAGAATCTAGTGGTATTGACCGCCAGCCTGGGGGTTTTCACAGGAGTGACATTTGCGCTGTGTAATAGTCTGTTCGTCCACGTATGGACCGGTGGGAAAATAACATGGCTGCCCCTGAATGATGTCCTGCTGGGGCTGTGGATTTTTATCACCGCCTTGCAGGTGCCGCACTGCAACTTCATTTTCGTGACCAAACAGATTGGCGGAATGCGTTACCTGTATTTTGCGGAGGGTTGCAGTTTTGTGGCGTTGTCCTTGCTGGTCGGATACCGCTGGGGACTGTCGGGAATCATTGCCTGTTCGCTGCTATGCCTCGTGTTTTTTTCATATCATTTCGGGTTGCGCCGGAGCGGACGGTATTTCCAAATCCGTATTTGGGAGCTGGCGGTGGACTGGGTGCGCCCGTCTTTGAAATTGGCGGTGGTATTGACCTCGGTGGCACTAATCACCTGGTTTGTCACCCTTGGATTGCCCGTTCTTTGGCGGTTGGTGATCCACGGCGTGGTTGCGGGATTGGTCGGCGGCTTTTTCTTTCTGCGCATCGGACTGCCACCGGAAATGGTTCGGGAAGCCGGGGCGCGACTGCCCCGCCCGGCTACACGGCTGCTGGCGGTGCTCGTGCCATGCAAGGTTTGACTTTTGAATACAACCAAACGCCTAAATAGATCTAAAGACCGCAGGCATGGGCCAGTGCAGAGTTAATAGCAAAACATCAGGCCGCGAGAGACGAGCATGGGCAAAAGAGCGAACGATATGAATTTATGGATCTGACCGGAAAATTAAAATCAGCCCTCTGGAAATTTTACGGGGACCCATCTTATCCTGCTGAATGGGATGGCAAGACATACGGCGGGGGCAAACTCAGCCAGCGTTTTTGGGAATATCACCAGACCATTGAACTGTTGGAACTGACGCCCGATTCGGTGGTCTTGGATATTGGTGGCGGGTCGCCAGCCACAGGCGCGGGTTTTTTCACGCGCGTCATTGCGCCACATGTCAGGGAAGTCCATGTGATAGATGTCAATATTGGAGAAACGCAGAAAGCCTCCTCGAATATCCGGTTTCATCGCAGCTTGGCCAGTTACGAAACCCTCACAAAATTATTGAAGGAAAATCCACAGATTACGCACGTGGCCTGCATTTCGGTTTTTGAGCATATCCCGCATGAAGTGCGTTGTGGCATGGTCAGGGCCTTGAACGAGGCCTTCACAGGAAGCACATTTGTGGCAACACTCGAATTTCATTCGAAAGAAAGTTATTTTGAGCATCAACTTATTACGAAAACGGTTTCAGAAATGTTCGGGTCCTTTACCGCCTTCTATCCAGATGCGATATGCAAATCCCCATTCTGGTGCGAGAATGCTTATCATCGTTTAGGCAGGGGACAACGAATTTTACGGCGGGTCGGGCAAGCGAAGGAAAAAGAAGCCGGAATTCCCCTCTGGTATCCAGTGGCCTTTAGATTCCGGCGTGAGACAAAGTGATAACGGTTTCGAAAGCGTCATTATGAACGAAACCACAAAATCCAAACAATACTGGGGTTCCATCGAGAAGGAGGCGACATCTGGTCGGGGAATAGACATTGGTTGTGGCCCCGACCCGGTCACACCGGATGCGCGCCGGTTTGATTTGGAACACGGTGATGCCAATCTGGTCAGCCAGCATGTGAAGGAGCAATTCGACTTTGTCTATTCCTCGCATTGTCTGGAACATATGCACGACCCGCGGATGACGATTTTGGACTGGTGGAAGCTGGTCAAGCCGGGTGGCTATCTTTTCGTGGTGGTCCCGGACGAGGATTTGTATGAACAAGGTGTTTTTCCCAGCCGGATGAATACCGATCACAAAGCCACCTTCACCATTTCGAAAGCAAAGTCATGGTCGGCGGTAAGTTGCAATGTGCTGGAGCTGGCGCAAAGTCTGCCCGGCGGCCAGCTTATCAGTCTGCAATTGCAGGATCGTGGTTATGACCGCCGCTTGATGTCCTTCGGCAGCAAGGAACCATGCCTTTTCTCGAGAGCCACGGCCAAAATTTATGGCTGGTTGAGTAAAATCGTTGGCGAATCAACGCTCGTTGAATTTCGCCGTTTTTTTGCAGCTTATTATCCTGTTGACCAAACGAAGGAGCCGTATGGCGCGCAGGCGCAAATTCAATTGATAGTCAAAAAGATGGTTTCAGCACCAGCGAATGCTGATTGAAATCCCATGCCTGAATCATATTACGGAAAGCTCAAGGACGCATTCGTTGCAACCGTCATCAAGGTGGCCCACAACCAGCTGACGCATTTTAACAATGCCCGCCTCGGCTTTCCGTCCCGTGTCTTTCATGGCGGGGGCGGCATCGGCGACGACTTGCTTTGCACCACGGTTTTCCGGGAGCTGAAAAAACGCGGCAGCGCGCGCATCGTCGTGCGTTCACAATACGCCGCGCTTTTTCAGGGCAACCCGGATGTTGACGTGGTCCTCCGAAAAAAAATTCCCATGGTCGCCGGTTTGCTGGTTCATGGCCTGAATTTTTTACAACTGACTTACGTCGTGCCTTTGAAGGAGCATTTTCTGGCCAGCATGTGCCGGACGGCGGGCATCAGCGGCGAAGTAACACTGCGGCCCTACCTTTTTTTGCGCCCCGACGAACTTGCCGCCGGACGGCTCTTTGACCGGCAGCTCGTCATCCAATCCGCCGGTTTGGGTTCAACCACTCCCATGAAAAACAAGGAATGGTATCCGGAGCGGTTTCAAGAAGTGGCCAGCCGGCTTCAATCCCGCGCAACCTTGATTCAACTCGGCACGCCATTGGATCCGCCGTTGAAAGGAGCCGTGGATTTGCGAGGAAAAACGGGTCTGCGCGAGGCGGCGGGCATTCTGGCCAATTCACTGGTGTTCGTTGGGCAGGTCGGTTTCCTCATGCATCTGGCCCGGGCGGTGGACTGCCGGTCGGCCATCGTCTATGGCGGGCGGGAAACATCGGACAAAACCGGCTACATCGCCAATAAAAATCTCGTCGGCGCCACGCCGTGTTCCCCCTGCTGGGAGGAAAACAAATGCGATTACGACCGTGAGTGCATGAAGATGATTTCCGTGGAGGCTGTGGCAGGCGCGGCGCTGGAACAAATTGACCGCCACGGAAGTCCGCTCGAAACCGAGGTGGTCAACTTGTAACTTTGAGGTTATGGCAAGAACACCCGCCCATCCCCTGGCCAAACATCCGCTGGACAACCTCTCCAACGACTTCCGATGTTCAGTGCCGGCCAGCCACCGCATCTTTCTGCACACGCTGATGCTGGAGGCTTCCCTCAAACAATGCGGGGCCTATGTCAAAGGCGTCACGCTGGATGTCGGTTGCGGGCGCAAACCCTATGAAAAAACTTTTTTCGCAGGCGCGGAAAAATACGTCGGCATGGATTATCTCACCGACCGTTCCACGCCGGACGTGGTCGGTTCCGCCACCGACATCCCGCTGGGCAACGCCAGCTTCGACACCGTGGTCTGCACCGAGGTTTTGGAACATGTTCCCGACCCGTTGAAGGCGCTCAAGGAAATGTATCGCGTGCTGAAGCCCGGCGGCCATTTGATTTTAAGCACGCCGATGTATTGGCCGCGCCATGAAGCGCCGTATGATTATTTCCGCTATCCCTATGACGGCCTGCTGCATCTGGTCAAGGAAAGCGGGTTTGAACTCGTGCAATTGTTCAACCGGGGACGTTCCTATGCTTTCATCGGGCAGGCCATCCAGCAGACGCAACCCATCGCGGCCCGCCCGGTCAACTGGCTCATCAACCGCTTTTTTCTCTGGTGCGACCTCCATTTGAAACATGACGTCCACACGCTCGGCTGGACGTTTGTGGCGAGGAAAAGTGAAAAATAGATTAGGAGGGGCAGCTCCCTAAAGCCAATTCATGTGCTCACCGGGACTTGATCCAAAAAAGTGCGACCTGATCAATCTGCTGGATTGGCTGCTATTTGGAGTCCGAACATTCAAGCAGAGGGTCTTTGCTTATAAGCAGAGAAGCTGAACATCCATGTTCAAAGACCAAACATCCAACTGGCGAAGCGTGGGTATTTCACAACGAGGCTTCGACCAATGATTTTGCCCCGCGCACCGGGAAACTACCTAAACAGCTTCAACAGGCAATATTTGCCGCCCCGCCTGCGCCACGACCGGGAAAGTTAGGGATTTTTGGCGATTTTTCGGAACTTTTGGGAAAAGATAAGTTCTTTTGGCGAAAGATAATATCTTTTCACGAAAGTTCTCTTCTTTTGGCGAAAGAAGACTTCTTTTGACGAAAGATAATATCTCCTGGCGATAATTCTCTTCTTTTGGCAAAAGATAATATCTTTTGCCGAAAGATAAGTTCTTTTGGCGAAAATAATTATCTTTTGGCGATTTTCCCGAAGAAATCCTTCAAAACCCCAACAAAACAGTAAATTGGCTATTTTTGACCAGCGGATGACGCCGCCCAGCGCCAGGCTGGCCATTCCCGGATGGTGCGCGGAAGCGGTTGGAATTTGCCCGAGGACAGACCCGTTATGCATCGCCGGAAAGAAACAGTCATCGGCATTTTGCCGCCAACCGGCGCAACACGCGAACCGGCGGCCAGAAGCGGGGATTACGGGATTCCGTCAGCGGCGGGTGAATGCGCCATTTTGGAGGCCACCCGACTTTTTGGGGCAAAGCGGGAAAAGCCGCCAGCCATCGGTCGGCCATGGCTTCCACGGAGAATTTTATTTTCACGCGTTCATGCGCCGCGGCGGACTTGGCAGCCAGTTCCTCCCGATGTTCATGCAGATGAATGATGGCGCGGGCGTAACCCTCCACGTCGTCCACCGGCACCAGCATCCCGTTGCCGGCATCCACCACGTCACGGATGCCGCTTTCCAAATCGCTGACCACGGGCACGACGCCGTGCGCCATCGCCTCCAGCAGGCTGATGGGCAAACCTTCCGCCTCGGAAGCGAGCAGGAACACGTCCTGTTTTTCCAGCAGATCCGGCACCTGCGCGTTGGGCAGCAGACCAGTGAATACGACTTGTTGTCCGGGCTGGACGGACGTCATCTGACGTTCCAAGTTCGCCCGTTGGTCGCCCTCTCCGGCGATCGTCCACTGGAACGGAATGCCGGACCTCTTCAATTCCTCCAGAATTTGCGGGAACAGATGCGCACGCTTCTGCGGATTCATGATCCGGCCCAGGTAAAGGATGCGCAGCGGCCCGCCGCCGGTGCCGCGCGGCTCCACGGTCGGCGGCACGGGCACGCCGTGAAGCAGGCAAAGCTTGGCCACACCGTGAAAGGCGTCCATCCGCTCCAGCCGTTCGGTAATTTTTCGGGAAATGCCCACAATGTCATCCATGCAGCCGGCATAAGCGGCTGCCGTGTCGAAATGCATCGCGTAATCAGTCTGGACAATGGCGACGCGGCGGACTCCTTGCGGAACATAGCGGAGGACTTCGTAGGACTCGGGCCCGACGCAGCCAATCACCGCCGTGGGTTTAAAGGCGGCAATGGTTTGCAGCATGGCCGCCATCCGGTCCTCGAAAATCATCCGGCGGTCATCGTGCAGCACCACCTTCACGCCGGCCTTCTGAAAATCGGAGGCAAAGGCGTTTTC
>Ga0181534_10002547_pt1 | contig 11199 bp, 9 predicted proteins | sample PEATcosm2014_Bin_37_FD_119758 | JGI IMG/M metagenome (GOLD analysis project Ga0181534, IMG submission 119758) | Peatland microbial communities from MTU Mesocosm Facility, Houghton, MI, USA - PEATcosm2014_Bin17_10_metaG | ecosystem: Environmental > Terrestrial > Soil > Wetlands > Peat | place...
CCGCCGCCACTCGCCCCGTAGAGCACGTTTCCGGCGCCGATCACGACACCCTGTTGAGGGCCGGATGCGTCGGTGCCGTCGCCCGTGAAGGCGTAGATCTTGTGCTCGGCCCAAGGCCCAGTCCCGCCCGATGGCGGCACCAAATCGTAGACCAGTTGACTGGCGGTGCCGTAGAGCGCTCCGTTTTTGCCGAGACGCAGGGGTCCGTTTGGTCCGGCGCCCCTGTCGCCGTTGAAATCGAGCAGCACCGTTTCGGTCCATGGCGTGGTTCCGGGAGTCAACTCGAAAATTGTCCCGCAACCCAGACCGCTGCAGGTGGAGGGACCGCCCGAACCGGTGGCGCCATAGATTACTCCGCCCGGCCCGAGGACTACAGAATTTGGCTGCTCTCCGTCAGTGGCTTGGTCGGGGAAACCGAACAGGACCGTATGGGTCCAGGCGCCGGTACCTCCAGCCGGTGGCGTAAGGCGGTACACGGTGCCACAGGTGGTGCAGTCCTTGGTGTTGGCGATCGTGGTGGTTCCAACGATCGATCCATCAGGCGCGAGCATCAGGTAATTGGGGGTACCACCGCCCGCGCCACCGGGAAAGCTAAACAGCGACGTGAAGTTCCAGGACTGACAGTACGCTGCGCTTGGCAAGGCAATCGCAGCGGCAAGCGTAAGCAGGTATTTCAATTTCATTTCAAACTCCTTAGCGGAAAAATTGTGTCCGCGTTGGAGATCATACTGCCGGGGGGGGGGCTTGTCAAGAGGCCGCGTACGCCGGCACTAATCGGGCTAACTGGTGCCGAGATACATCACATGGACATAAGTTCCGAGCCTGGTGTTATAGGCAAGGTACCAGCCCACGTGGTCGGGGTCGTCGTAGATTACGATTTCATCGCTGTCCCAGAGCCAGCCAGCGCAGAAGCCAACGTCAAATTCCGCGACGCTGAAGAAGAATCCGCCGAAGCCGAAGCGGCTGGGGCCGCCGCCAGCCAGGCGCCAGACATGGCCTTTGCCGATGCCCCCGGTGAAGCGTCCGTGTTCCCAGGGATGGTCGAGATGGTAATGCGGGTCGTCCTTGCCGGTATCGTGGCCGACCCATTGGCCGTTGGTATGGACATGGGGCGCCTCCGGATGATTGACCTTGTCGACGTAGGTGTGTTGCGCGGCCGGCGGCGCAGCGTGCGGCGCGGCTTTGGCGGGCGCGGGTCCGCGTTTGGGAATGTATCCGCCGCCTACATCGGGCTTACTCGCATGTTTTTCGCCGCCGTGTTCCTGGGCCAGTACAGGTAGAGCCATAGAGATGGACACGGCGCATAAACCGATCAGTAGCTTCATCAAATCCTCCGAAGATATCTTAACAACAGGAGGACGGAGCGGGAATCCCTTTTGGTGAAGATTGTTACAGTTTGGGCGAGGCTATTTAATTTTCTCGATGGCCTCTGTCATCCCAGCTTCCCACTTCCCGGTGGCGTCGTAGCCGACTCCCTTCAGCTTGACGACGCCGCTCGAATCCACAAGCCAATTTTGGGGGATGCCGTTGACCTTGAGCGTGTCCGAGACAAAACTGTAAGCGGGAAGCACGGTTAGCGCCAGCTTCTTTTCGGTGAGGAACGGCTCGATCAGACCGGGGTTCTCATCCATATTCAGAGTCAGGAACTGAACCTGGGGACGGTCCTTATATTTCTCCGCCAACTTCTGCAGGCGAGGCAACTCCTCGCGGCAATACGTTCACCAGGAGGCCCAGAAGTTCAAGAAGGTGACTTTGCCCTTCAAGGACGCCTGGGTCCAGGTGTTGCCACTCAGATCCGCGAGCTCGAACGAGGGCAGCGGCACGTTGGCGTCTTCCCAGGAGAGCTTGGCCTGGGTGGCCAACTGGCTGGCGCGGCTGCCATACCAGATCTGCCATCCGTCGTTGGTCCCGCCGAGCCTGGTGAAGAGCCGGCGCGCATCATCCGCCAACTCGTCGGGCAGGCCGGTTTCGGGCGACTGCTCCGCTTGGAAGCGCTGCAGGAGCGCGTTCTCATAGAATGCCATGGCATCCTGCGGGTGGCTCTGGATCTCGGCCACGCGCGCCATCAGTCCCCACCACGAAGAAAGGCGGCCCGTGTATTCTTTCTTGAAGTCCGCCTTATCGCCCGCCAGCGCGCCGGCGGCGTGCAACTCATCCTCCATGCCGACGAGCACGAGGTGGGCTTTGCCGGCCTGCTTTAGCCCGATGTAGCTATCCGCCTCAAGGCCGGAAGCAGTGATCGGGTTGAGAGACCGATAGAAGTCAGACTCCTGCAGGTTGTCTTTGGTGGCGTATGTATCCCAGTATGGTTCCGCGGCTTCCACCTTGGCCTGGGCCAGACCTTTGCCGGCTAACTCCAGCACCAGCTCCGGCTGCAAGTGCTTCCTGGAAAGGACACCGGCGATGTTGAAGTAGTCGTAAGGGCCGGGCCCATCCGGTCCGGACTCTGTCGTCACCAGCTTGAGGTACTCGGCGGCGACGGCTTCGATTTCGGCGGCCGGTGTGTCTTCGAGATGCTCCATGGCAGTCAGCCGCTCATACCAGGTGCGGGCCGATTTGGGGCGCTCCTTGAGCCACGCATCCGTTTGTTTCAGGAGTTCGTTGTAATAAGCACGCTTTTTCTCCGCGGGATCGTCTATCTCGGGACGCGGATGATCCTTAAACCATTTCGACATGGAGGCGAGTTCCCAGGGTTGCGGCAACCGGCGCTGCCGCTCGTCGCTAGCCCAGTCGGCCTGCATCTGGTCGCGGGCCAGCTTGTAGCCTTCCTCGAGCGTGTAATACCAATCGCGTTTATCCTCGCGATTCAGGGCTCTGATGCGCTTGAGGTCTTCGCCGACCTGCTTCCGCAGGGCATCGTACTCGGACATGGGGCGGGCTTTGAACTCGATCGACCAGAGAGTCTGATACGCTTCGATGGCCTCGATGTCCGTGCGGGTCGCGAGCGAGGCGCGCAGCTTCGCGGCGTGCGACGCCAGGAAGACTTTGTCGTCCAGCTCGGGGAGTTTCCGATAACCATCCATCGAGTCGGGACAGGCGTCCACAAAGGCCTCCAGCTGCTTTTCCTTTTCTTCCTTATTGGCGAAGACCGGCGTGCCGTAGAAGCTTGCGAGGCCGAGGTGCGGCCAGGGAAACTGGGGATTCTTCACGAGGCCGGCCTGCAGGATTTTGATGGCCTCGGTGGACTGGCGGCCTTCGAGCGCCATATTGTACAAGTAGGCTACCGCGGGATCGTCCGGATTGCTCTGGTAGCGCGCTTTATATTCGGCGATCACTTTGTCTTTGTCGGCGGGGCGCTGCATGGAGCGGATATAGACCTTTTGCACGAACAGATCGCCGGGAAAGCGGGTGAGCAGATCCTGAATGGCGGCGCGGCGTTTCTGCTGGAACTCCCAGCGGGTTTCGGTGGCGGATTGTTCGGGCAACTGGTCGAGAGCGGCCTTGACGGCTGCCGACGGACTGCACCAATCCGCCGCCCGGGCGGGCGTTTGGGCCGGCAGGGCAGCCAATAACAACCCGAACAGCAACCCATAGCGCATGGCAGCCTCCATTTCTTGTAGACCTGACGCTGGAGTTTAGTATACACCCGGCGGGCCAGCGCGAAAACCCTCCCGAACCCAGCTTAACCCAGCTTGGCCATCGTGAGCCTCCCTTTACGTTGACGGGCGGCGCATGGCGAAGACCGGACGATCGGAACCGACAATCGGCTTGTTGCATTCGATGCGAACTTGTTTGCCGCCTGCCTGAAATTCGATCAGGTTGCCACGGATATGACCGGCTTCGACCCAGCCGGTCAGTCCCCCATCGGCCCGGTGGCTGGGTATTGGAAACGAAGTGATGGAGTACGTGCCGTCTCCCGGGACTTGCACATCCATCCTGGATCCATGGCCATACCTGAGCGGTCCGGCCAACTGCCCATCCACATACACCCTGGGTTGGGATTGCCGGATCTGCGCGACAATGCTGGTTGCTTGCCAAGCTTCGAGCCCCTCCAGACAAGTCTCGTAGAGCTGGCTCAGAATACGGACGATCCGGGAGTCCCGAAGACTTCCGCCACTCTGCCCCGTTCCGATCGCCAACGTGAGTGACGCGAGAGCAATCATCAAGACCCAGCCCAGCGAGCGGGCAAACCTCGGCCGTTCGGCGCGCGGAAATCGCGCGCGCAGGTCCTCCCGGAACGATGGGGGCGGCGCAGGCGGCTCCCAGGTATCCAACAATCGATCGAGTTCGGTATCGTTCATATGGTCCGCTCGGTGTGAGGCGAGTACGCCCCAAGAGTTGCTCTTAACGTGGCGCGCGCCCGTTGCAGACGCGACTTTACGGCGGTGACTTCCAACTGCGTGATCTCCGCAATTTCCGCCAGCGACAACTGTTCATAGTGCGCCAGGAGCAGCACCTCGCGTTGCGTCTGGGGAAGGCCGGCGATGGCGCTCGCCACGGCTCCCGCCATTTCACCGCGGAGCGCCTCCGTTTCGGGCGTGCGATGATCCGCCGGTTCCGTCGCCGTACCCTGCTCCCGTCGCTGCAGACGCTTCAGCGATTGATTCCGAACTGCACCGAGGAGATAGGTGCGGAGAGTCGTGCGAGCCGGGTCGAAACCGCAATTCGGCTTCAGCAGCGCCAGGAAGCATTCCTGTACGATATCCTCGGCGTCGGCAATCGACCCGGTAAGCCGCCAGGCGAAGCGGAAGAGCGGAAGGTGGTGTTCGTCCAGGAGCTGCAGGAACGCCTCTTCCTTGCCCCGCCGGGCATCGCTAATAAGGTGCGCGGGCCCTTTTCCCATGTCTGAACAGTATTACCAGATAGTACGAAAAGGAATCGCCTTATTCTGCGCGTCCTGCCAGACGGAAATGTGGGACCCTGTTTCAAAAGGCCATATGGACCGTTGGTTCACGTCGATTTCATCGGAAGCGCAGCTTTCATCCGAGGCCGCGCGCGCGTTGCACGACGACGGCTTTGTGGTGATGCCCGGACCCGTGCCAGCGGACGATCTTGAGGAATTAGCTCATCTCTACGATGAAGCGATATCCAGGGCGTCGCCCGATGACATAAAGGTGGGCAGCGCGACGACGCGAGTGAGAGACTTTGTCAACCGTGACGCGGAGTTCGACCAACTTTACGTGTATCCGCCGATTCTTCAGGCTTGTTGTCGCGTCATCGAACAGCCTTTCAAGCTCAGCACCATGCATGCAAGGACATTGAGACCGCGAACCCCGGCACAGCGGCTCCACGTGGACTTTCCCGGCGATGCGCAGGGCTGGCCCATGGCCGGCTTTATTCTCATGATCGATGACTTCACGCCCGAGAATGGCGCGACATGCTTCATACGCGGCTCGCAGGGCATGGAGGCGGCACCTGCCTCATCCATTTTGGCGCCAGCTTGCGGCCCATCTGGTTCGGTGATTATATTCAACGGGTCAGTCTGGCACGGGCACGGCCCGAATCACACCGACACTCCACGACGCTCGATCCAAGGCGCTTATATTCGCCGCAGCGAAGCCTCGGCCGAGACCCTGCCTGCACGAATGCGGCCGGAAACACTCGCTCGTCTTGGTGCGCTTGCTAAATACCTATTGGCGGTCTGATTCTATTTGCGCGGCAAGAAACCTTGATATTCCGCGCCCCTGCGCGCACTACTTATTGCCGTGAAATCCATACTTGCCGTGCTGACGCTGGCCGCCTGCTTGTGCGCCCAGCAGGCCAATGCCCCGAACTACACCTCCGCCGGGATCGTGAATGGCGCCAGCTTCGCGCCCGGTTTGTCCCCCAATGCGATCATCTCCATCTTCGGCACGAACCTCTCTTGGGATACGCACGCCCTGAATGCCAGCGACATTGCCGGGGGCGTTATGCCCACCAGCATGGCGAACGTGGAGGTCTACTTCGAAGGCTGGCCGGCCTACCTCTATTACGTGTCACCCACGCAAATCAATCTGCTGGTTCCCAGCGCCCTGCTGGCCGGCACGTTCCAGTTCTGGGTGGACCGGCAGGGCACCCGCGGCCCGATTGTCACGGTCACCTTGCAAAACACGGCGCCGGCCCTGTTCCTGATTTCATCCGGCGTGGTGATCTCGACGCACCTCGACTGGTCGCTGGTCTCGATCGGCGCGCCCGCCGTCGCCGGCGAGGTCATCACCCTGTGGGCGACTGGTTTGGGGAACACCGATCCGGAGCTCGAAGACGGCGTGCTGGCGCCCCTGCCCCCCGCTCCCTTGCAATGGATCAGTCAACTGAGCCAATTCACGGTTTTGATCAATGGCGTGGCTCTGGATTCCAGCGCGATCCTTTTCGCGGGCGTGGCCCCGGGCTTTGCGGGACTCTACCAGGTGGACGTGCGCCTGCCGGACCCGTTGCCGGCCAACCCCGAGATCCAACTGGGGCTAGGCGGCACAATGAGCCCCGCGGGCCTGATTCTGCCGGCACAATAGCCGCTCCTCGATCCGCACCACTGGGCGCTCCGGCGGGCCGGTATAGACCTGCCGCGGCCGTGCGATCTTCTGCTCGCCATCCTGCAGCATCTCCTGCCATTGCGCCAGCCAGCCGACGGTGCGCGGGATGGCGAACAGCACCGTGAAGACGTCCGGCGTGAATCCCATGGCCTGGTAGATGATGCCCGAATAGAAGTCCACGTTGGGATAGAGCTTGCGCTTGATGAAGAACTCGTCTTCGAGCGCGATGCGCTCCAGTTCCAGGGCGATATCCAGTTTGGGATTGCGGCCCGTAACCTCGAAGACCTCCGCCGCCACCTGTTTGATAATCTGGGCGCGCGGATCGTAGTTCTTATAGACGCGATGGCCAAAGCCCATCAGCTTGCCGCGCCCGGATTTGATTTGCTGAATGTAGGCCGGCACGCGGTCCTTGCTGCCGATCTCGTCGAGCATGCGCAGCACTTCCTCGTTGGCGCCGCCGTGCAGCGGTCCGGAAAGGGCGGCAATGGCCGCGGCGGTGGTAGCGTAGGGATCGGCGAAGGAACTGCCCACGGCGCGCATGGTGCTGGTGCTGCAATTCTGCTCGTGGTCGGCGTGCAGGATGAACAGCACTTCCAGGGCGCGCGCCAGCACCGGATTGGCGCTGAACTTGGGCTCCGTCCGCTTCCACAGCATGTGCATGAAGTTCTTGGTGTAGCCCAGGTCGTTATCCGGGTAGACATACGGCAAGCCCAAGCTGTGCCGGTACGCATAGGCGGTCAGCGTAGGCATCTTGCCGATCAGGCGGGTGATCTGGAGCTTTCGGACGGCGGCGTCATGGATATTGCGGGCCTCCGGATAGAAGGTCGAAAGCGCGGCTACGGTGCTCATCAGCATCGCCATGGGATGGGCATCGTAGTGGAAACCCTCCATGAACTTCTTTAGGTTTTCGTGGATCATGGTGTGGCGGGTGACGTCCGCCACCCACTCATCCAACTCGTCGGGGCCGGGCAGTTCGCCATTTAACAACAGGTAGGCGACTTCCAGGAAGCTGCACTTGTCGGCGAGCTGCTCGATGGGGTAGCCGCGGTAGCGCAGAATGCCCCGGTCGCCATCGAGATAGGTGATCGCGCTTTGGCAGGACGCCGTGTTCAGGAATGCGGGGTCGTAGCTGAGCAAGCCGAAGTCGTCGGGGCCTGTTTTGATCTGGCGCAGGTCGATGGCGCGGATCGCGTCCTTTTCTATGGGCAGGGTGTAGGTTTTTCCGTTCCTGTTATCCGTTACGGTTAGAGTCTGGTTGGGCATCGTGTGCGCGCCTTTTGCCAAAAATGGGCTGCTGGCCGCTGTGCATTTGGATTTCCACAAGGAAGCGATTGAAAACACAACACCCGGTGGAAAATTCAGCGCCGCGGCATGACGCCAGCAGGGTGTTTTCACGACACGGTGGGTGAAACCTCGCAAGATTCCGCTTGACATACGAAAGCTTTACTAGTAAATTCTTCCTATATGGAAGGCAATCCGCGCAAGCCCACGGACGCCGAACTCGAAATCCTGACAGTCCTGTGGAGCATTGGACCAGCCACCGTGCGGGAGGTCTACAACGCGATCTGCCGGCGGCGTCCGGCGCAATACAGCACCATTCTGAAATTCATGCAGATTATGGCCGAGAAGGGCCTGGTGCGGCGGGACGAGAAGCAGCGCGCGCACGTTTACGAAACGGCGCGGCCACGCGAGTGGACCCAGCGGCAGCTCGCCGGAGATCTGCTGGAGCGTGCTTTCAGCGGGTCGGCCAAGGCGCTCCTGATGGGCGCGCTGTCGGCGCGAAGAGCTACCAAACAGGAGCTGGCCGAAATGCGCGAGCTGCTGGACGACCAGCGGAAGCACGAGAAATGAAGTGGCTCGAAGCGTTGCTCGAAGCATGGGTCGCGACTCCGCTGGCCGGGGCGGCGGGCTGGGCGCTGCTCGACTCCCTGTGGGAATGCGCCATCGTCGCGGCGGCGCTCGTGGTGGCGCTGATGGTGCTGCGGTCGCCGCGCGCCCGCTATGGCGCGGCCTGGGCAGCGATGCTCGCGACTTTTATCGCATTCGGCGTGACCCTGGTCCGCGCGATGCCGGCGGACGGTCAGGTCCTGCGCGTGCTAACTCCGCACGCTTTCCCGTGGAATGTTGCGGCCGTGGGCGGGTCCTTGCCTGCGCGTTCGGACCTGGCCGCGGTGGCGCCTTGGCTCGCGCCGTTTTGGGCCGCTGGCGTGACCCTTTTCTACCTGGGGCAGGCGACCGGCTGGATATCGGTATACCGGCTGCGCCGGCGAGGCGTGTGTTGCGCGTCCGCGCACTGGCAGGAAACGGTCGTGCGCTTAAGCGCCCGGTTGCGCGTTACGCGGCCAGTGGTTCTGCTGGAGTCTTGCCTGGCGGATACGCCGGTGGTGCTGGGGCATTGGCGCCCGGTCATTCTGACGCCGGTCGGAATGCTGGCCGGGCTGCCCGCTGGGCAGGTGGAAGCCATTCTGCTGCATGAACTGGCGCACATCCGCCGCGCGGATTACCTGGTGAATGCCTGCCAGCGATTGGTGGAGGGCATTTTCTTTTATCACCCGGCGGTCTGGTGGATGTCCGGCGTGATCCGCGCCGAGCGCGAAAACTGTTGTGACGATGTGGCAGTGGCCACCAGCGGCGATGCGCGGGAGTACGCCGCGGCGCTGGCGGCCCTGGAACAGAACCGCTGCTCCGGCCGGTCGCCGGCGGTCGCAGCTACAGGAGGGAATCTGGTGAAACGTATCCGACGTCTGCTTTATCCGCGAGGTCCGCATGGCGCTTGGATGCCATTAGCCGCCGCGCTGGTTCTTATGGTCACCGCCGCGCTGGCGCTCAACGCATGGCAATCGGGGCCGCCGCCAAAGGTCGTCCCCGATTCGCCCTACGTGAGATGGCTGAATGAAGATGTGGTCTATATCGTCGCCGACCGGGAACGCGCGGCGTTCCTGAAACTGGGCAGCGACGAAGAGCGAAAGATATTTATCGAGCAGTTCTGGCAGCGGCGCAATCCTACGCCCGGCGCGGCGGAAAACGTATTTAAGATTGAGCACTACCTGCGGATTGCCTACGCGAACACGCATTTCGAGACCCCATCCGGCGGCGAGGGCTGGCAGACCGATCGCGGCCACATCTACATCGTCTACGGTCCGCCGGACGAGATCGAATCCCACCCCAAACCGAAGGGGCGGTACGCTTTCGAAGAGTGGATGTACCACCATGTGGAAGGCATTGGCGACAATGTGACCGTCACCTTTGTCGATCGGACAGGAAGCGGTGACTGGCGCCTTGCGCCCGGGAGGGACTCTTTCAAGAGCAAAGGAGCGGCCTGAGAGGCCGCCGCAGGCTAAGAGCCTGCCCCACGCGCGGGTAGCTGGATGCCTTCTCCGAGTTTCGCCACACCGGGAATGGTTACCGGCAGGCGGCCGCGAATGGGAGACTCTCCGAACAGCGCCTTGGCGGCCGCGGTTTCCGATGGCGGCACGGTGCTGAAGGTCAGCAGGAAAGCGGCCGCTTTGGGAAATCGGCGCACCAGGTACGGATTGCCCAGCGCGATCAGGGCCACCGGTTTTCCGGTCGAGAGCAGCGCGTCGAGCATGCGCGGGAATTCGCCGCCCAGCGCTACGTCGCCTCGATAAGCCGACACCGAAGCGAAGGCCGCCACCGCCACGCTCTCGCAGCCCGCGGTCTTTTCCACGGCCGCATCCAGCGAGGCGCCGGCCAGCGAGGCATCCAGTTGCAGTACCGTGGCGTTCTTCTCGCGGCGGCGGACTTCCTGCGCGAACTCCAGGCCCTCGCTCGAATAGTGGCTCTCGGCGAGAATCAGGAAGCAGGTTTTGTCCGGCGCGCGCAGCGGCAGCAGACTGCCTTCATTCTTCACCAAGGTGACGGCGCGGCTGGAGATCTCCTGCGCGCGCTCCTGATCTTCCGGCATGTCCACCTGGTCGCCGATGGCTTCCAGATCCACCGTAGCGCGGCGGCCCAGCCCCACGCGTTCCTTGGCGGCCAGCAGGCGGGCCACGCTCTCGTCGATGCGGGCGCGGGTAAGGCGGCCGCCGGCGACAGCGGCCAGGATGGCTTTGACGGCCGCGTCGGGATCGGGCGGCATGACCAGCACGTCGGCGCCGGCTGCGAGCGCCAGCACGGCGGCCTCGCCGCCCGAATAGCCCTGCGCGATGCCGCCCATCTCCAGCGCATCGGTGACCACTATTCCCTTGAACCCCATTTCACCGCGCAGAAGGCCGGTCAGGATGGCGGGCGAGAGCGTAGCAGGCACATCGGCGGGGGCCAGCGCGGGCACCGCGATATGCGCGGTCATGATGGCGTCCACGCCCGCCTTGATAGCGGCGCGGAACGGCGGCAGTTCCACGCTGTCCAGGCGCGCGCGCGGCGCGTCGATCACGGCCAGGTTCAGGTGGGTATCGACTGCCGTATCGCCGTGCCCGGGGAAATGCTTGGCGGTGGTCAGCACGCGATATTGCGGGTCCGCCCGCGTGCCCTCGATGAAGGCCGCCACGAGCGCCGAGACCTGCGCGGGATCCTCCCCATAGGAGCGAATATTGATGATGGGGTTGTCTGGGTTGTTGTTCACGTCCGCTACCGGAAAGAAGAGCCAGTGAACACCCATGGCGCGAGCCTCGCGGGCCGTCACCTGGCCCTCGAAGCGCGCCAGCGCCGGGTCGCCGGCAGCCCCAAATGCCATGGCCTGCGGAAACACGGTAGTGCTATCCACGCGCATGGAGGCGCCCCGCTCGAAGTC
>Ga0181534_10002550_pt1 | contig 11195 bp, 11 predicted proteins | sample PEATcosm2014_Bin_37_FD_119758 | JGI IMG/M metagenome (GOLD analysis project Ga0181534, IMG submission 119758) | Peatland microbial communities from MTU Mesocosm Facility, Houghton, MI, USA - PEATcosm2014_Bin17_10_metaG | ecosystem: Environmental > Terrestrial > Soil > Wetlands > Peat | place...
GGAAACATGATGTTGAATCCGTCGCAACCGTCACTGGCCAGCCAGTGCTCCATTTCGTCGGCGATGCTGGCCCCGGTCCCAACAAAGGTCAACCCGGCGAAGCCACCCACTCGCTGCGCCAACTGCCGGACGTTGAGATTTTCGCGCCGCGCTATTTCGATGATTCGCTCGCGCGAGCTCTTGCTTGCGTTGCTCTCCGGTATGGGCGGCAACGGTGCTTCCGGTTCGAAGCTCGACGCATCCGTACCCAACGCAACAGACAGCGAGGCTATCGCGCTGTCGTAGTGAACGAGACTGTCGAGGCGCGCCCTTTTCTCACGCGCCTCTTCCAGCGAATCACCGACCACTACCAGCGCTCCGGGGAGTACTTTGAGATGTTCTGGACGTCGACCCGCCTTCTGTGCCCGCAGCTTCACATCACGGTAGAAAGCTTGCGCATCCTGCAAACCGGTGCTGGCGGCAAAGATCACTTCAGCGGTCTCAGCTGCGAGCTGGCGGCCTGCATCGGAGGCCCCTGCCTGCACTATGACGGGCCATCCCTGAATCGGACGAGCCACATTGAGCGGCCCCTTTACTTTCAGGAACTCGCCCTTGTGATTGAGCACATGTAATCGCTCGGGGTCGAAGAATACACCGGATGCCTGGTCACGAATGAAAGCATCATCCGCCCAACTGTCCCACAGGCCTGTGACTACGTCGAAAAACTCTCGGGCCCGACGGTATCGAACGGGGTGTTCAACGTGCTCGTCCAAGCCGAAATTGAGAGCCTCGGTCGGATTGCCTGAGGTGACTACATTCCAACCGGCCCGACCGCCACTCAAATGATCGAGAGAGGCGAATTTACGTGCCACGTGATAGGGCTCGTTATACGTTGTGGACGCAGTAGCTATGAGACCAATCTTCTCAGTAACAACCGCAAGCGCAGGCAACAAAGTGAGCGGATCGAAAGAGGTGACCGTTGCGCTGCGCTTTAACGCGTCAACGGGCATGTTCAACACGGCCAAATGATCAGCCATGAAGAAAGCATCGAAGCAACCTCTTTCCAGCGTCTGTGCGAGGCTCGCGAGCCGCTTGAAGTTGAAGTTGGTATCCGGCTCACTGCCGGGATAGCGCCACCAGGCGGTATGGATGCTCACGGGTCGCATGAACGCGCCCAGGTGCAATCGGCGTGCTGTGCTCATCTGCTGAGCGTATGTCCAACGCACTCGGCTATCCAACGCTCGAAAGTGGTAGAGATGCGTCCCTGGATGATAGATTCGGCTCTTCATAACCGTTTCGTCACCTGACGCCGACTGACATTCGGCACACAGAGTGTGAAGGTGCCACCATGGCAGGCATGATTGAGCTCGGCGGGAAGCAATTCACCCGGCGCTTCGTTCAAAGCGGGGGAATTCGGTTCCACATCGTCGACGGCGGCGTCGGGCCTACCGTCGTCCTCATATCCGGGTTTCCGCAGACGGCCTATGCCTGGCGCCGGGTTCAGCCTCTGCTCTGCGACGCTTACCGTACTATTGCCATAGATCTACCCGGCCAGGGCTACTCGGACAAGCCCACGAGCGGCTACGACACGCAAACCGCGGCAAAACGCATCAACGACCTCGTGAAGTCGTTAGGGGTTCAGCGTCACTTCTATGTTGGTCACGACATCGGTTCGTGGATCGCCTTTCCCTACGCACACCAATATGCTGCCGACCTGGACGGCATCGTGTTCATAGATGGCAACATCCCGGGCATCACCCTGAAGTCCGAAATACCGATCACGGCCCCATCCAATTGGAAAGGCTGGCACTTCCTGTTCAATGCGGTGGATGATCTTCCAGAGGCGTTGCTCGCCGGACGCGAGCGAATCCTGATCGAATGGTTCTTCAACAAGAAAACCGCCAACGCGATGGCTACGTTCGAGCCCGCGGATATCGACGAGTACGTGAAATCGTACGCCTCCCTGGGTGGTCTGCGCGGCATGCTCGGTTACTACCGGGCCGTCGAAGAGGACATGCAGCAGAACCAGAAGCTGTTCGCCAATAAAATCCGCACGCCCGTATTGGCTTTGGGCGGCGATGTGGGCAGCGCACCCGACATCCACGAGTTCATGAAGCCGTTGTGCGAGAATGTTCGCGGCGGTCAAATCGAGGCCTGCGGGCACTACATTCCGGAAGAACAGCCGCAGAAGCTGGCGGACGAGCTACTGAGGTTCTTTGCGGCGTGTCGGAGCTGACTGCAGGCGCCCTCGCCATCGGTCGCAAGGAAGAAGCGTCATGATATCGCCCGAAGAACGCTTCAGTGACTGAGCGCTGGTGTGGCGCGCTGACATAAGACGGTGCTCGAGCCCTGGCCCACTCAGACGATCGCGGCGCAGTTGGTTGTCATCATTGTCGCCACCGCCACCGTTGACGTCTCCTGAGTCGGTCGCTTTGAGCCACACCAGTCCGAGTTGCTGGCCAGAGATTTCGATTGCAAGAGTGCGATTCTCGTCGATCGGGAAGTACGCGAAGCTTTCAGAATCAGTCAGATCCCGAGCGTTGAGGCCAGCCAGAGACAGCGTTCCACTCTCCGAGTCTATGGAACCTGACAGGGCCCCGGCTCCGATTGGGTCGTCACCTTGGGGCGTGTAGTCAATTGCTCCGGCGACATCCCCATCAGCCAGCTTAGCGGTGCCAACTGCGCCCCACGCCGCTGCATCGATCGCACCTCGAGCGACGATCGCGTACGTGCCCTCCCCAATCTCAGAGGATGAGGCAACTTGCTGGAATGCCAGCCCAGCGGTGCTGTCCTGCGTATCCAGACTCATGATCAGTCCGTTTCCGCTGCCATCCAGATAGAGCTGGAGATAAGTGAGCCGTTCACGCCGGCCAGGGTGTGATTGCCGAGATCCACGCTCGCGTGGTGGCGACTGCGCATCAGAATCAGGTCGTCCGCGGCCGACCGCTGCGATCCGACACGACGGTCGTGGAGACCACCATTCACTATCCACCCGACCGCTCCCTGCTTGGCGCCGAAGTATGGGTGCTGACTCGAACGATGAAGCACAACACACAGATCGCCGACCGAGCCTGAACGCGGCTGCGTAATCGCACCCGCACCGTCGGCTATCGCATGACGGAAATTGCCCGCGGCAGCCGCAGAAGGGCCTGCAGCCGATGAAAGCTGGCGCGCGCCCGCGGACTGTTCACAACTGCGCAATGCGCTCGGATGCTACTTCTATTTGGAGGGCAGTCCGTGGCAACCATACGCAAGAGAGTCGGTGCCCGAGGCACCCGTTTTGAGGCCATCATCCGGCGTCGCCGGAACCTGACGCAGCGCTATCAGGAATCGCAGACTTTCGGCACGCGCGCCGAAGCTGAACACTGGGCAAAAGGACGGGAGGACGCCCTCAATGATCCAGCGGCCTCCATCCACACAACTTCCGCCAGCGGCCCCACCGTCGCAGCGTTGATCCGTTGGTACATCCACTCTTTCAGTACCCTCGCACCTTGGGGCCGCACCAAACAGACCGCGCTCGAATATCTGGAACGACACCCCATCGGACAAATCAACGCACGTGCCCTGAGTGCGGCCGTCCTCGTCGATCACATACGCAGCCGGCGTGCCAAGGGTGCGGCTGCTTCCACGGCCGGCAATGATCTGACGTGGATCGGCTGCGTGCTTCGCGCCGCCCGAGACTGCGGCGAGTGCGCTGGGGTCAACCCCAGCGTCGTCGATGAGGCGAGAGTGGTATGCAACAAGCTCCACTTGATTGGTCGATCCCGGCGGCGACATACTCGCCCCACCCCGGAGCAGTTGGACCAGCTCACCGAGTATTTCCGGCGGCGGGATCAGCGATCCCAGATTCCCATGACGGATATCCTGTGGTTTGCTGTTCATTCCGGGCGTCGGCAAGCCGAGATCGTCCGGCTGAGATGGAGTGACAATGATCCGCACCATCACACCGGTCTGGTCCGGGACGCGAAGCATCCCCTCCGAAAGGCCGGCAACCACCGGCGTTTCAAGTACACAGCCGAAGCCTGGGACATCGCAACACGGCAGCCGAGAACCAGCGAGTTGATCTTTCCTTACAAGCCGCAGAGTATCGGCACGGCTTTCACCCGGGCGTGCCACGTGCTCGGCATTGTCGATCTGACATTTCATGACCTGCGGCACGAAGCGGCCAGCCGCCTGTTTGAACGCGGATACACCATTCCACAGGTCGCCCAGTTCACACTCCATGAGTCCTGGAACGAACTGAAGCTATACACCCATCTGCTCACGCGGGGTTTGCGTGACCTTCCCAATAATGCATCCCTTCCAGCCCCCCTACACGATGATCGAGCCATTCCCGATCCCGTAGTGGGCGACGGCTCTCCGTTCCTTCGTAAAACTGCAGCGAGGACGCGCGATGGCTACCATTCGCATGCGGGAGCATCACGACGGGACCGTCGCCCGTCAGGCAGTGATCCGGATCAAGCGACAGGGCAGGGTCGTCTTTCGCGAATCCAAGATGTTCTGGGGGCACCGTGCAGCGGTGAGCTGGGCGAGACGCCGGGAAGTGGAACTGGAAGACCCGTCGATCCTCGCGAGAGCCCAGGCTGAGAAAAAGCCCCTCGCCGAGCTCATTCGATGGTACATCGATCAATTCCACACGATTGCACAGTGGCAACGCTCCAAGCAGAGTGCGCTGCAATTTCTGCAGTGTCACGAGATCGGCCGAGAGGATGTGTATCGCTTGTCAGCATCCCGCCTCGTGCAGCACGTGCGATCACGACGAGCCGAGCGCGCAGGACCGACCACCGCCCAAACAGACCTGATCTATATCGGGGTCGTACTGCAAGTCGCACGCGCCCTCGGGCAATTTCCGGTCGATCCGACGGTGGCTGCGGACGCCCGCAATGCCTGCCGAAGACTGCGTCTGATCGGTGAGTCGAATCGGCGGGATGTCCGGCCCAGCGAAACTCAACTGTTAGCACTGACCGACTACTTCTTGCACGGTCGCTCGCGGGCCATCCTCCCAATGGCCGACATCATGTGGTTTGCGATCTATTCCGCGCGGCGGGAAAGTGAAATCTGCCGCCTTCGATGGACCGACAACGACCCGAGAGCCCGCACCGGGCTCGTCCGCGACCTGAAACACCCCCAACACACCCTGGGAAATCATCGACGGTTCCGCTACACGCAAGAAGGCTGGCAGATTGCCCTGCGACAACCTCGCACCGGCGCGTTGATTTTTCCTTACACTCCGCAGTGCATCAAAGTGGCCTTTCACGGGGCCTGTCGCCGGCTCGGCATCGACAACTTACACTTCCACGATCTGCGCCATGAGGCCACCAGCCGCCTGTTCGAGCGCGGTTACGAAATCCATGAAGTCCAGCAGTTCACGTTGCATTCTTCTTGGCAGCAGCTGAAGCGCTATACCCATCTGCGACCTGAGCAAATCCCGGATCTGCCGTATCCTCCATCGGATACATAGCCTGTCTGGGGTCGACCTAGGCTCCGCTCGACTCGATGCGCCCGCCGTGAATAGGCCCTGAAACAGACCCCCTTTTTAAGCCTGTCTCAACGCCGTCGATTGCCACAACTTCCGGGTCAATCAGAACTACCCCACGGTTCGCGCCGAAGGAAGCGGCTCGATGTAGAATTGCCTCAGCGCTACGGCCGAAAGCCGCAGTTCGCCTTGGAATACAAGCTGACTGTGAAGTCCTGCGACTGACTGGAACTGATAAGAGCCGTGGCTTCAATTGCGATCACACCGGCGGAAGTCATCGGCGCTCTGAACGACGTCGAGTTGAAATACGCTCCATCTCAACTGTTTCTGGCCGGCAACCGTGACCTCCTGCGAGGCGGTCGGCGCGTATCCGTGATCGGTTCGCGCAAGGCGTCATCACAGGGGCTGCGACGCGCGCGTGTCATCGCCAGAAGCTTGGTCGAGCACGGCATCGTGGTGGTGAGCGGCTTGGCGGCGGGGGTAGACCGGGCCGCGCACGAAGCGGCCATCGCCTCGGGAGGACAGACCATTGCGGTGATCGGCACTCCCCTCGACCGGTGCTACCCGAATGAGAACAGTGAGCTGCAGCGGCGCATCGCCCGCGAGCAGCTTCTCATCTCCCAATTCCCCGCCGGTTATGCCGTGGCGCCAAAGAATTTCCCGATGCGCAACAGAACCATGGCATTGCTGACGGATGCGACCGTCATAGTCGAGGCTACAGAGAAGAGCGGCGCCCTACTCCAGGGTTGGGAAACCTTACGACTCGGAAGGCTACTGTTTGTACTCGAAAGCGCTGCGACCGATCCCACGCTCACCTGGCCGAAAGATCTGATTCAATACGGCGCCCAAGTCCTGTCACGAGAGAACCTGGACATTGCCTGGGAGAACCTGCCCGCATTCACCGCCGCGACCACCATTGCTATGGAAGCATGACGGCGTCTAACTCCAGCAGATCCTTTTGAATGAGACTGCCTGCCCGTCGCTAGGACCGTGCAGGCGAGACGACGGGTGATTACTCAATGGATCTTGGTCGCGGAGGTGACCGGTCAGGCAGCCCACACGTGAAAGGCCCTGCGCCGAGGTTACGGTGCCACGGTCAAGCGTCGAGCAGGCCCGAGGAATACAATGGCGCTTTCGGAAAAGGAGCTTGGTACATGGGTTCCGTAACGCCTGAAGACGCTCGCCAATACTTGGAGCGCTGGAAGCTGGTGGAAGAGCGGGAAATCCTTGAACTCCGCAAGACACCGATGGAAATCAAGGCAAGGCAATTGTCCGCCCTGATGGCATCGCGAAACCTATTCCGCGAGGATCCGGACAGAGAACGAGGGGTACGCGAGGTTCAGGCACGCTGGGTCCAGCTGCGGAAGGCCCTGGGTGGCTGAGCGCGTCCCGACAACCCTTCTTGGAGCCCTCGCCGACTTAGTGAAGTGGCTCGAATCCGCGCAGATATCGGCAATGGTCATCGGCGGCGTGGCGAGCTCGTTTCTTGGACGACCCCGGATGACGCAAGACGTCGATGCGCTAGCCATTCTCCCGGAAGACCGATGGGACGCGGCCACTGAGGCGGCACGAAAATTCGGAATCGTTCCACGCATTGACCAGGCGGTTGCCTTCGCTCGCCGATCACGCGTCCTGCTGCTCAAACATGCGCAATCGGACATTGCTATCGATGTGATACTCGGCGGCTTACCGTTTGAGCAGGAAGCTGTGGACCGGGCACGCGCTCATCTGGTGGGCGATATCACCGTCAGGTTGCCCCGAGTCGAAGACCTCATCATCATGAAGGTCATTGCACATCGTGACAAAGATATGCAGGACGTCGAGGGATTGTTGGACGCCCATCCTGAGGTGAACTTCGATGAAATCCGTCAACATGTCAGCGAGTTCGCTACGGCCACTTCGATGTCCGACCTGATTGACGATTTCGAACGGCTTTTGGAGCACCGAAAATCGAGACAAACTTTGGTGCGGCCGCGTCCGAAGTAGGTCTGAGTACGATCTCCTCAGCCCGCAATCGACCCGCCGCTGTCAGTGCTAAAGCAGGAGGCGGTACGGCAGGTTGCCGATTCGCCAATGAAAGGAGCAACCATCGTCGCTACAAACAATCGGTCCAATCGCGAGAAAAATATTTGAAATCGGTGTGCCCGCAGTGTGCCAGGCACAAGAGTTGAGAGGTGTAAGCCATTGACCGGACTGCTGGTTTTCTCCGAAGTCCCGCCAGTCCATCATGGGGGCCACGGAGATGCGGCGGTCTAAGTCTTTCATTTTACGGGAATTAAAATACGCTATCGGTCCAGTCAGTACTGGACCGACTCTTTGGGTTTGAAGTTTTGCCGGGGATTCAAACCCTTGATCTTCCGGCCGTTCGGGTGACTGGAATTGTAGATGAGATTGGGCGAATCGCACGCAAAGCGGGCCATCGAGCTACCAGGAAACTACCGAAGTTCGTGGTAGCCCGGTTTGGCGGCATGGTTGCCGCGTGCCTAGTGGTGATGTTGATCCTCGCCCTCGGACCCGTCCTCTTTCTCTAGCCACCAGACAGGATCAGGACGTGGCGGATCAGGAGTCGTTTCTGGCTCCGCGCAAGCATCGAAGCATTCGAGTCGGAAGTTGAATCCAGTAAACGGACTCAAGAAACGGCCAAACTCCTCCCAACTGTACTCGTGACCATCCACGACAACTGTTGGCCCGTCGTCACTCTCCGATATCCTGCCGTTGACAGCGGTGCCATCGATATACAGTCGATTTTGACCGGCCCCGTTGCCGGGGAAATCCGACGAGCGCAGATAGCGTTGAGCCAGACCGGTTTCGATCTTTTGAATGAGCTTGTCGTATGCTTCGCGGACAGGAGTCTCCGGATGCACGAGAACAAAGAACTGATACCCGCCGGGCGCACCGTCGATCCATTCAGTGGCCCTGATTCCCAAGCCCGTGGTCATCATCACGGCAAAGTAAAAAGTGTGCTCCTTACCTACCGTGTCAAAGCGGGTCACTGGATCAAACTCCGTCGCCTCGAGTTCCGGGAGCCCGGCACGCTGCATGTACTCACGGTTATAACACCGCGGACACAGATTCCTCGACGGCGTGCAGTCTCCAGATCCCAAACTGACAAATCCAAACGCCACTTTCGTCTGAGTGCATTCATCGCAACGCTCTTGCGGCAATTTGACGATCTTTTTTTTCATGAGCCTTGTTCCGATTATGTCTCCAATAAACGCGCCCAAAAACTCGTCTTGCGCCCATGCGCCAGACGTAGAGTCTGCTCATACACTTCATGGGTCGGATGCCCGCGATAGTCATCTATGCGTGATCCGAGTTCCTGGAGAGCCCGCAGATAACGGGCACCGTGGCCGTACGCCTTCGCATACGCGCGCTTCAGAATGGCATCGAGCATTGCGCGCAGGATAAGAGTAGCGGCCAGGAAGCAACCCTCGTTTCTCGCCTTCTCCACAAGCGATGTCAGGGAGCCGTAAAACCCGCCATTGAGTTCCGCCGCGTGCCCGACGATCAGCTCGTCAGCAAGTTTGGGCTCGTTGAGCTCGAAGAGCAACTCTGCGGCCGCCGCGACATCCGGATTTGTCACCGCCTCAGCGCATGCACGGGTCCGCAGTTCCGCTCGCTCTCCCTCGGGCAACAGCTCTGCGAGGGCGTGGTAGGTGGAAATACCAGGCGTGCGCAATTCACCACCAATTGATCCACCAGAGTCGTCCGCTCGCTCGAAGACTACTTGATCTAGGGAAAATAACTTCTCCGCGAGAACCTTCGCCTTCGCGGGGTCGGTGAGCAGCAGGTCGGCCCTGATATCGGCGGCGATGGTCGCGATCTGCGCTGCGAGATCCCCTGACTCTCCGTAGCTCACAAAACGCTTTCCATTGCGAATGGAGCTGATACGCCGCTGCAGCGTTTTGACGGCTTTGCTCGAATCAGTGAGGTAGTCGATCCGAACGGCGCTCTCCTCGGAATCGGCGGCCAAACGCACGATCACCTCGATGAGCCTCTCCTTAGTGGCGAGCTCCAGTCTGGTACGCAGGGTCGATTGAGCACGATCTGTTTCCCCGCGGTAGTTCATGTAATAACTGCCTCGTCGGCGAATCAGGATTTGTCTGTACGCTGTTGAGCCAGCAACCGGACTCTATCTGTCACGACCTGAGTGCGCTCGGCGAGCGAATCGTCCGGGAAAATCAATGCAGGTAAGACGTCCAAAAAATTCGGCGCCCTCAACAGCTCGGAAAAACGCGCTGCCAGATAGGTGTGCAGATCTGCCGGCGCATCCCTGACTTCCTCCAGCAGTCCGGGCCTGCCATCCACGACGTTGATGATGTCTTCGAGATCGTGACTCGCTAGCATGTCGGCCCCACCCCGGTCCGAATACGCCTCGAATTTAGTAGCGAGAAACGCCGGCGCTGTAATCAGCTTTATCATAGTCCCGCTTGGCAGCTTCGCATCCTGGGCTGTCTCGACAGCGAGCGGATACCATCGGTTGGCGAATCCAAGCACTTTGGAATCTGTCGGCATGAGATCAACTTCAAGACCGCGGTATCGCCAGCGGCATATAGGAGCATCGCTCGTTGTGTCGCGACTGAAGCCGAGGCGCACAAACTCCTTTTCAATCCCATGATACGCCGCAAGAGCTGAGACGCGTGCCACCAGGTCAACGTCGAACGTAACGCGTACGGGCGCGGCGGCCGTGTCTGTAATCAAGAGACCCACAGCGCATCCTCCGACGAATACCAACTGGTCGCGGAGCGGTCCGAGAGCGCCGGCAATCAATTCGATCTTTGAGAGGTTTGGATCTTGCGTCACTGGAAATACTCAGCCAACTTCTTTTGGGCAATGTTGCGCTCGCGCGCTTGTCCAGAGCGTTCCGCATCGAACAGAGCGAGAATGGCGTACAGATTCTCGTCGCGAAGAGCTGCCTCCGGTACCGTTGGATACAACGGCGCCAGACTCAGTCCACGAACGGTTCCATTCTTGTGCGGCCACACCGGGACCGGGTCCGCGGAGGGTGCAATGATGTTATTCAACGGTGCGGCTGCGTATGCCGTCGGAATCCCCCGGGTCAACCTTCCATGTACAGCTGGAAAAGCGTACTTCGCGCCTGACAAAAGAAATTCCCGTAGTTGGGGTTTCAGCACGACCGGTCGCCGGTCCTGAAACAGTGCGAGTCCCGCCACAGCCGCACGCTTCAGCGCGCCATGCACGGCCGAGGACGCCAGTCCAGTTCGAGCACTGAGATCTGGATAGGTCGCGCTCGTAGGCCCTCCAACCAGCATTGCGAGGAGCACGTAGAGATCCTGCGGCTTCAGTGCGAACTGCTGATTGCTGATTTTAGCCATTCTTAATTCTTGAATTGAGAATTCGTCAGCGCCGAAGGCTAACGTGACGATCGGACTCAGTCAATATTCTCAATTCAAGAATTGAGAATTAGTGGGCACGTCACGCCCTCAGCAGCTAAATACGACGGTAATCGTCCCTGGCGAGCGGCAATCTCGTCCTGGACAGGCGGCATGCTCCAGGCTGATCGCCTTGACCCCACCATCCCCAGCCACGCGTAGCAGCAGAAACCAGGTCGCCGACCCCTACACGCCGATTCGCGAAACGATAGCCCCGGAACGGTTCCGTCCGGCGCACTACCGCCTGACTTCCCCTCCGTGTCACGATGGTTGCCGCCTCAATAGCTCTGCAATAATGAGGGCGTTGAGGAAGGACGATGGCTCGATACAGCAACGAATTCAAAGCA
>Ga0181534_10002551_pt1 | contig 11195 bp, 12 predicted proteins | sample PEATcosm2014_Bin_37_FD_119758 | JGI IMG/M metagenome (GOLD analysis project Ga0181534, IMG submission 119758) | Peatland microbial communities from MTU Mesocosm Facility, Houghton, MI, USA - PEATcosm2014_Bin17_10_metaG | ecosystem: Environmental > Terrestrial > Soil > Wetlands > Peat | place...
GCTGGCCGAGACGCCCAGGTCGGCGGCGATCTGTTTCAACAGAAGATTCTTCTCACGCCGCCACGCCTTGAAGATGGTTGCAAAGTCGCCGCGAAAACCACACCCAAACCCTGATTTCCCATTCACGGGAAAATTTCAGCACAATGTCGGCGTCAAGGAAAGAGAATTTAGACCGTGGTGTGGTCAAATTTTCCATTGCGCAAAAAATAAATGGTCTGCCGGATGGCCGAAGCATTCCGCATGAGAAAAGGATGCGCCGACGAAATGACGATGTGGTCGGCCATGCCCGCGAGCCTGGTTCGTTCCACGGAAACTTTCCCGTCGTCGCTGCCGGGAATGAGAAGGCTGTTGATCCAGTTGATCGTCCGGTTTCCGGCGATGACGCCCACGCAGAAATTCGCCGGGCCAAGCTTGTTCGGCGTCGAATCCCTGCCGGTTCCCAGTTCGCTTCCGGCGGGGCCGTTGATTTTTTTGAATAGCCACCAGCCGCCCAATTTATCCACGACTTCGCTGCCCTGGTTCGGCGGACCGAGCATCACCACGCGGCCAAGCGACGGCACGGAATGGCTCGCCAGATAACTGCGCACGAGAATTCCGCCGAGCGAATGCGTGACGAAATTTATTCTCACCGCGCCGTCGCGCTCACAATCCGCAACCGCTTTGCCGACGACATCTTCGCCCAGATGTTCGATGGATTCAGACCGCGAAGGATAATCCACGTTGAGAACTGTGTAGCCGGCCTGCGTCAGTGCGCGTTCCATGACAATCATCGAGCGGCTAGTGCGGCAGAGACCGTGCAGCAAAATCACATCCTCGCGCGCTTCAAGCGAATGGGAGAGCAGCGGCATCATTGCCATAAGAGTAAAAACCCGCCAGAACAGGCATTTCCTACTGCCCCGCATAAAATGCATCCACCTTCGCCGCGACATCCCTGTAGCTGATGTCCGTTTCGTAGATGATCTTGAACTGCTCCACGGCCTCCTCTTTTTTGCCCATGCTGTCCAGCACACAGCCGAGGTTGTAGATCAAATCCTTTTTCTCGTCGTCGAAAACAATTTTCTCCTTGATGGCGTTTTGCAGCGTGCGCGCGGCGAGGTCGAACATCCTGCGCTTTGCGAAACATTGCGCGAGCAGGCTCATGGCGGCGAGACGCCTGTGCGGGTTGCCCTGCGCCTTCTGCAATTCCGAGATCGCCTCGCCGATCTTTCCCGCCTGAAAATAAAACTGCCCCATTTCAAACCGGATTGCCAGGTCAGTCGGGAATTTTTCGACACGCTTCTGGCATTCGGCAACTTGAAAGTCCAGCTTCTCCGCCTGAAGCCTCGCCACCTCTGCGGCATGTTCCGCGCCAAAGGGATTTAACTCCGCGATCTGATAATCAAACCGGCGCACAATCGTGTTCGCGATGGCCTGTGAAAGCGACGCGTCACCCCCGCCCATCTCGGAATTTTTAATGCGGTCGTAGAATTCCAGCGCGCGGTCAAATTCATTCTTCTGTGTGTAAAGTTCGGCAAGCTGGCGCACAAGCTTGAGATTGTTCGGCTCGGTTTGCAGGCGCGTCTCGTATTCATCAATCAATCGCGCCGCCACGTCCTCGGTTTTATGCGCGCGCTTTTCCTGCTCAAGCGATACGGCCTCATCCTTGTTCTTCAAAATGTCGCGATACGATCCTCCGCCGTCTTCGAGCGCGCCATAGCCGCCTTCGTCAAGCGTCTTGCGCGCGGACAGATTTTTCAGCGCCTGGCTCAGGTCGCCGTCATTTGGATATTCGCGAAGCAAATCCATCAGGATTTTTTCGCCGCGATTGTGATCACCCTGGCTGACATCACCCGCCTCGGCAAGGGTGTGGGCAAAATCAATCGCCAGATTCCGATCCTTCGGCGAATGCTTTATCAAAGTCTCATAGGACAGAACGGCGGTGCGCGGCAGCTCCAGCGCCTTCGCCGCCTCAACGATGATCCTGTGTGCGCTGGAATTATTCGGATCGCCGTTTAAAATTTGCTCGGCAATGGCCATCGCCTCGCCGGGGTTTTTGTTCAGAACCATTTTAGCCTTGGCAATTTGCGGAGAAGAACCGGCGCCGATCATCATCTTTTTGAAGAAACCGCCTCCACCGGCTCCGCCGGTCTTCTTGAATTGCGCCGCGCGAAGCGCCTTGCGGCATTCGTAAAACGCAGGCTCCTTTTCAAGTATCTGGTTGAACAGCGCGAGGGCGTAATCAAGATTTTCCCGCTGAGCCGCCTCGCTGCCCTTGGTGAAAAGAGCCCGAACGTCGCGCGGGATTTCGTTGACAGTTTTTTCAGCCATAACTTTAGATAAAGAAAAAATCGTGCTTTCTCAAAAAATGTCAACCGCATTGCGCCTTTTGGCGCAAGGCGTGATCAACCAAAACCAGCGCGGTCATCGCCTCCACCATTGGCACCGCGCGTGGCAGCACGCACGGATCGTGACGTCCACGTCCTTTGAGCGTCGTGTTTTCAAACTTTTCCGTCACCGTGTCCTGCTCGTGCATGACGGTGGCGACGGGCTTGAACGCGACGCGAAAGAAAATCGTCTCGCCGTTCGAGATGCCGCCTTGAATGCCGCCGGAACGGTTTGTCGTGGTGAAAACTTTTTTGTTCCGCGCGCGAAAAGCGTCGTTGTGTTCACGACCTGTCAGCAAGATGCCGCCGAAGCCCGAGCCGACTTCAAACGCCTTCGACGCTGGCAGGCTTAACATGGCCTTGGCCAAATCCGCCTCGAGCTTGTCGAACACCGGCTCGCCCCAGCCGGCCGGAACGCCGCGCGCGATGCCCTCGACAATCCCGCCAACGGTGTTGCCATCGCGCCGCATTTTCTCGATGAGCCGGATCATTTTCTCCGCAGCCGATTTGTCCGGGCACCGGACGATGTTTGATTCGACTTCGGAAAATTTCACTTTGTCGGGGTTTATTTCCGCCGAAATTTTCTGGACCTGTTTGACGTAAGCCAGCGTTTCCACTCCAAATTTTTCGCTCAAAATCTTCTTGGCAATCGCGCCCGCCGCGACGCGGCCAACCGTCTCGCGCGCACTTGCACGTCCGCCACCCGCCCACTCGCGAATGCCATATTTTGCAAAATAAGTGAAGTCTGCATGCGACGGGCGGAACTTCGACTTCATTTCCGAATAAGCTTCGGGTCGCGCGTCCTCGTTTTTCACCCAAAGGCAAATCGGCGTACCGAGCGTTTTGCCATTGGAAATTCCGGAAAGGATTTGCACCGTGTCGAATTCCTTCCGCGGCGTGACGATTTTGGACTGCCCTGGACGACGGCGATCCAAATCCGGCTGTATGTCCGCCTCGGAAAGATTGAGACGCGGCGGGCAGCCGTCCACAACAACGCCCACGCCACCGCCATGCGATTCGCCCCACGTCGTGATGCGGAACAATTGCCCAATACTGCTTGCCATGACGCGATTATGCAAAAAAACCACACCTCGGTCAAATGCGGCGTGAACTTCCCGCTTGCATCCTGGAACGGACGCTTGGAAATTATCCGAAATGTCGGCGGTTGATTTTAACACCGGAGAGAGAATCCGCACGGCACGCGCCCTGTGCGAAAAGAATCTTTGGCCGGAAGTGCTGACCTTCGCCGAACAATGGCACACGGAAAATCCCGCGGATTACAAGGCGCTGTTTTACATGGGGCTTGGCTTCAGTGGACTTGGACAATTTATGCAGGCTGAAACAGCGTATCGCCGGGCGTTGACCATCGATGCAAGCGATACGAAGGTCTGGAACAATCTCGCAAAGATACTTTTTGAAAATTTGAAGCGCCCTAAGGACGCCATTTTGTGCATCGAACAGATTTTGAAACTGGATCCTGGCAACAAGCTCGGATGGGCGAATCTGGCGGTAATGGTCGGCGAGCTTGGGTTCCACGACAAAGCGTTGATATATGCCGGACACGCCATCGAGATCGACCCCAAATTTATCGAGGCTTACCTGCACAAGGCCGCCGCAGCACGCGCCCTGGGCAAAATGGAAATCGTCAAGGAAGTTTGCGACAAGCTGGCTGCCATCGAACCTGAGAAATTCGAGCGTGACCGGTAATTTCGCAATAGCGGCTCATAAACCTGCCTTCAAATAAGGCCCCAGTTTTTCTGCCAATTCCTCCGGCAGCCGTTTTGGCCTTTCGTCAATTCCGGTGCAGACGTGGAATGTTTCCGCTTCTAGTATCAATTTCCCGTTTTGGTTTAAAATACGGTGACCGAAATTCAGGCGCACTTTTTCAATGGCCGTCACCCAGACTTCAATCGCCAGCAAATCGTCATAGCGTGCTGGAAACCGGTAGTTCAACCGCGCCTCGATGACGGGGAAAATCATGTCGTTTTCCTGCCACTTCAAAACCGTCGCGCCGAGCGAGCGGATAAATTCGCCGCGCGCGGATTCAAGCAGGTCAAGATAGCGCGAGTGATAAACGTGGTTGCCGACAGTGCATTCGGCATAATTGACCCGGTGCGTGTGGCAGAATGGATTGGCCATGCGGCAAGTTTAAAGTCCGGGGTTCCGGGTTCAAAGTTTTCTTTTAAAACCAAATCAGTTCAAATGGGATACGAGAATAATTGGTAAAAAAATTCCATTTGCGCGCAGATAATTTGAGAGTATGTTGCCAGCGTAAATCATTAGCAAGCCGTCAGCTTGCTAATTCAGATGAGTTAATATATCATTTTTTCATCATGGCCGTAACCAAAGTCAGTTCGACGGTGCATTTTGTCACGCGAGGCTCGGCGGTGAGCGGACGACACGGATCGGCAAACGGCCGTTGGGTGCCGAATACGGATGTTTATTCCACCGACTCCGGCCTCGTCGTCAAGGTGGAACTCCCCGGCATGAAGAGCGAAAACCTCGAGATCACCGTAGAGGAAAACCGCCTGCGGATTTCCGGGACGCGCCCCGACTGCTGCCGCCCACCGCAATGCACTTTTCTTGTCATGGAAATCAGCTACGGCCCGTTCGAGAGCATGATTGAATTGCCTGCCGGCTTTGATCTCGGTCAGGCCAAGGCTGTTTATGTGAACGGTTTTCTGCGCATTGACGTTCCGGTGGCGCATCATTCACATTCCAAGACGACCAAAGTTCCAATTACCGAAGGAAGTTAGCCGGTGCGCATTCATCTTTTCCGGCGCACGGCATTTAATGATTGTGGAAACGACGACGACATCGCCGGAAACGGAGTTTATCAGCATCCTCGGCGCTTCCGAAAAATCGGATGCGCCGCCGCGAATCTCATCACGCTCCCTGCCGGACACGGTGCCGGTTCTTGGCCTTTCAGACATCGTTATTTTTCCCGGAGCCATTGTGCCGCTTCTCGTCGAGACCGGGCAGAGCCTCAAGCTCATTGACGACATCGTCGCTGGTGACCGCCTTTTTGGCGCAGTGTTGCAACGCAAACCCGAGATCTCCGAGCCAAATCCAGAAGATTTGCACGAAGTCGGCTGCGTCTCGCGTCTGTCGAAAATGGTAAAATTTCCGGACGGCACGGTAAGAGTCCTAGTCGAGGGTCTCTGGCGCATCCGCCTGAAAAATTTCACGCCACCCGCGCCGTTTTTGCGCGCAACTTACGAACTGCTCCGCGATGAAACGGAAAATTCCGTCGAGCTCCAGGCGATGCTTCGCAATGCGCACAAGCAATTTGAGGAAATAGCCAAGATGTCCACTGCGCTGACCGATCAAGTGAAAATCGCCGCGTTGAACACGGAGCATCCGGGACATTTTGCGGACTTGATTGCCGCGAATTTGAATCTGCCGCTCGAAGAACGGCAGAAATTGCTCGAAACCGTTTCCGTCCGCGAGCGGTTGCAAAAACTTCTGCCGATGCTCAACCGCGAGCAGGAAGTCCTGACGTTAAGCTCAAAAATACAAAATGACGTCGCCTCGTCCATCGCCAAAACTCAGCGCGATTTTTTTCTGCGCGAACAATTGCGCGCCATCCAGCGCGAACTCGGCGACAATGAGCCGAATGCCGGCGAAACCAAATCGCTCCGCGAAAAAATTGACAAGGCGGTTTTACCCGCCGAAGTCCGCAAAGCCGCCGAGCAGGAACTGGAACGATTGCAGCAGACGCCGCCCGCCGCCGCCGAATACGGCATCGCGCGAAATTATCTCGACTGGATTCTGGCGTTGCCTTGGGAAAAATCCACCGAGGACAAGCTTGATTTGAAGGCGGCGGAAAAAATCCTGAATGAGCAGCATTTCGGCCTGACAAAAGTCAAAGACCGCCTGCTGGAATTTCTCGCCGTCATCAAGCGACGCAAGCAAATCAAAGGCCCGATTCTTTGCCTCGTCGGACCGCCCGGCGTCGGCAAAACATCCCTTGGCAAAAGCGTCGCTGACGCCCTCGGCAGAAAATTTGCACGCATTTCACTCGGCGGAATGCGCGATGAGGCGGAGATTCGCGGCCACCGCCGCACTTACGTCGGCGCAATGCCCGGCAGAATCATCCAAACCTTGCGCCGCGTCGAAAGCCGCAATCCTGTGATTCTTCTGGATGAATTGGACAAAGTCGGCGCGGATTTCCGCGGCGACCCGGCGGCAGCGCTGCTCGAGGTTCTCGACCCCGCCCAAAACCACACGTTCACCGACCACTATTTGGATTTGCCGTTTGATTTGTCACGCGTGCTTTTCATCGCTACGGCGAACTGGCTCGAACCGATTCACCCCGCGCTCCGCGACCGGCTAGAAGTAATCGAGCTGCCGAGCTATACCGAGTCGGAAAAATTGCAGATCGCCAAGCGCTATCTCGTGCCGCGCCAGATTGAGGAACATGGCCTGACCAAAAAAGATGTTCAATTCTCAGACGCAGTTCTTAAAAAATTGATCCGCGAATACACCCGCGAGGCCGGTGTGCGGCAATTGGAACGCGAAATCGCCGCGCTCGCCCGCAAGGCCGCGCGGAAAATAGTCTCAAAAAATGGGACGGCCACGATGGTGAAGCTCGAAGCTGGCGAACTGGAAAGCTATCTCGGTCATGCGCCGTTCATTTCCGAAAGCGCGGAAAAAATCACGGAATACGGCATCGCAACCGGCCTTGCATGGACGCCCGTCGGCGGTGAAATTTTGTTCATCGAGGCGACGCGGATGCGCGGGCGCGGCGGATTGCTGTTGACCGGCTCGCTCGGCGACGTGATGAAGGAAAGCGCCCAGACGGCGGTGAGTTATCTGCGTTCGCAGGCGAAAAAATTGAATCTGGATTTGAGCGATTACGCGAAATTCGATTTGCACATACACGTTCCGGCAGGCGCGACGCCAAAGGACGGACCCAGCGCGGGCGTGACGCTGGTGGTCGCGCTGGCTTCACTGTTGAGCAACCGACGCGTTCGTTCGGACACGGCGATGACTGGCGAAATCAGCCTGCGCGGGCGTGTGCTGCGCGTGGGCGGCATCAAGGAAAAAGTCCTGGCTGCGTCACGCTTCGGCGTGAAGCAGGTGATTTTGCCGGAAGGAAACAAATCCGACTGGCTGGACGTTCCGGCGGAAGTGCGCGGAAAATTGAAAGTCCATTTCGTCCGGCAGATTTCCGAGGCGATTCAACTCGCGCTGGAAGGGAAATGAAAATTCTTTCCGTAGCCGTCGCGATAATTTTATTTATGGCCGCTGGCGCGACGGCGGAGACGACGAATGATTTGTCTGACGCAGAAATTCAAGGGCAGCAATTGGCGAAACAACTTTTGGAACAAAGTCCTGCCACAAATTTTACTCAAAATGGAACCTTGAAAATCCGCGATTCAAAGGGAATGACAACCAATATTCCTATATTTTGGGGAACGCTCGTGACAACTGGATATTGGCGGGTGAGTTACGTCGCAAGGCAAACCAATTACGACAACGACGTCTCTTCTCCATCAGTGGAATTGGCAATCATTCACAGAAATGGTGAACCTAATGAGTATGATTTTTCTGAATATAAAGGAGGCGTTGGACGTTCACAGGACTTCATTCCTGCAAGGCATTTGCATGAAAATCAAGTTATGATTCCTTTTGTAAAATCAGATTTCTGGATTGCCGATTTGGGCATGGAATTTTTCCATTGGCCGGAGCAGAAGATTTTGAAAAGGGAAAACAGCCGCACACGCATTTGCAAAGTCCTGGAAAGCACGAATCCAAATCCGTCCACTAACGGCTATTCGCGCGTGGATTCGTGGATTGACGAGGAAACGCTCGGCATCGTGCAGGCTTACGCTTACGATGCGCAGGGCAGGAAGCTCAAGGAGTTTTATCCCAAGGATTTCAAAAAGGACGTGAACGGCCAGTGGCAGGTCGGAATGATGGAGATGATCAACGTCCAAACCAAATCACGCTCGCAGATTGAATTTGATTTGAAAAACTAGGCCGCGGCTGGTTTCATCTGGCAGCTCATGCTGCGCTTTCTAAAAATTGTTTTGATTGTCTGCCTCGTCGCGATTTTCGGCGGGCGAATTTTTGCCGACGAGACCAATTCCATTCCCACGAACTCCGACGCGGTGGCGAACGGTTATGTGCAAATCCAGGCGCAATTGCACGCGACGCAGTTGCAGATTGAGCAGAGCCGCGAGGAGGCCGCCGCCGCCGCCCAACGCAACGCAGACGCGATGAACGCGCGCATCGCGCAACTGGAACAGGCCATTTCCACGCAACGCGCCGGCGACGTCGATGCCGCGCGGCGGACTCAGCAACTGACTTTGTATCTCGTCGGCTCGTTTGGGTTTGCGGGACTGCTGATTTTGCTATTGATGGGATATTTCCAGTGGCGCGCGTTCTCGCAACTGGCGGAAATCTCTGCGCATCATGCCGCGATGATTGAGGCGGGTGAAGGCGTACATCAGCTAGCCGCACCCGGAAGGGCGACGGTGGAAACTTCCAACGCGCGGCTGCTGGACGTGGTCGGGCGACTGGAAAAACGGATTCTCGAACTCGAAAGCGGCGGACGTTTGCTTGCCGGGCCTTCGGCGAAATCAATTGACCCGCTCGCGGAGGGCCAAAAATTTCTCGACGCGAATGAGCCGCAGAAGGCGCTGGAATGTTTTGAAAAACTCCTGTCCGCGCTGCCTCAAAACGCGGAGGCGCTTGTCAAAAAAGCGTCGGCTCTGGAAAAACTCGGCCGCACGGACGAGGCGCTGGCGTTTTGCGACCGCGCCATTTCCGCCGATACCTCGCTGGTGACGGCCTATTTGCACAAAGGCGGTTTGCTCAACAAACTGGCGCGTTACGAGGAATCCTTGAAGTGCTACGAGCAGGCGATGCTGGTTCAGGATAAAAAATCTCCGGCAAGATCGTAGCAGTGAACTTGAGTTCGCCTTAATTTGAAACAAGCCGGCTCACGTCGGCCGCCACTTAATTAAAATTAATCCGGCTGCTGGTGACGCGCTCCTTTTCAATCTGTTCGCGCAACAGATCGATTTTCATTTTCAGCAGCTCGCGGTTTTCCTTCGACTGTTCGCCAAGTTCTTTTTCCAGTTCCGCAATCCGCTGCTCATAGGCGCGAAGTCGTTCGAACATCGGCGTCTGGACGGCTTCGAGGCGGCGGGCAAGTTCGGTCAACTCGGCGGCGGCGGTGTGCTGCGCGGCGAGCAGTTCGCGGCGTTGCGCGGCGAGTTCCTGCACGACGGCGTCCTTGAGCGCCTGCGCGAGATGCGGCGCGATTGGCGCGGAATTCAAAAGCGTGTTGACGGCGGGCGGCGGCAGCGGCTGCGTCTTTGTATTGAGAGCTTTTACGATGATTTGTTCCGCGTCGCGCGTGCCTTCGCGGCCGCAGGCGGGACAAAAAACCGGCACCGGCATTTTGCCGCCGACAGGCTCGACATCGAAGGAGTATTTCTGGCCGCAGGAGCAGATGATTTTAACGGGAATCATGCCTTACCAGAGAAATGATTTCTGTTCGCCAATCAGTTCGTCGCCGTTCCAGAGCGTGACGCGCCATGCGACAACCTCGCCGAAAGTTTTATAATCGTCGCCGCCGAGCGTGAGCGAAGTCCAGCTTCGGAAATACTTCGGGACAACCTCCTGTTCAAGAACGGTCTGCCTGGGCAAACCGTCCGCACCGACGCCGCGCAGTTCGGCGCGCAGTTTTAGTTTGTCCGTTTTCGACGCCTTCCACAGAACGTCGAAGCGCACGGCGGAAATGTCGTTCGTGTGCTGGCTCAAATAAAACTGGTAGGCGTCGCGATCGAACAGGCTGGGCGAAACCGCGTCGTGGCCTTTGAGGTCGAGAAAGAGCGGCAGGACTTTGACGACACGGCCCGTGACGGTGTCGGCCGCAAACGCCGCCGACAGCGAGCCGAGCAACAGCAAAATCATCAGGTTCCGGCGCATTGTTTTTAATTCCTCAAATACTCTTGCGGTTCAACCTTCCGGGTTGTCGAGCAATTCCTGCAAACGCGACAGCAACGCGACCGGCATGGGCTGTTCCAGCCAGGTTGCATCCACCAAGCCCACGTCCATCAGATCGCGCAAATGCACCCGATCCTTGTCGCAGAATGAAGTCAGTTTCATTTGCACAAGAGCGGCGAGCGAAAGCAGGCGGAACGTTTCCGTTTCCTCGGATTCTGAAACATCCGGCACCGGGGCGGCGTATTCCGCGCGGACTTTTTCAGCGGCGAAAACAACGTGAACGACATCGCGCGCCTTCGCGTCCGGCCCGTCGAGAAACATGTCCATGTTTGCAACGTGACGATACACAAATCCAGCCTGCTCCAAAGCCGTGCTCGCGGCGGGAAGATCGGCGCGGCGCAAAATAATGTCCACGTCCTGCGTGTTGCGCACCGCCGCCTCGTCCACGCGCGAAACCCAAGCGGCCACAGCGTTGCCTCCAGCGACGGCGTAGGGAACTTTTGCCTGTTCCAAAGCGCGGGCCGCACGCAGCAATCGTTGACGAACTTTTTCAACCGCGTTGCTCATGCGTTCCCAGGAAACTTCGGCGTAAGTGGCGACAGCCATAATTTCATTTGTTCAATTCACCAGATACTCGCGCGGGTCAACAATCTTTCCGGCAATCGCGCTCGCTGCCACGGTCATCGGCGACGCGAGAAACACCTTCGATTCCTTGTCGCCCATGCGTCCGGGAAAATTCCGGTTCGTCGCGCTGATGCAATTGATGCCGGCCTTGTTGATGCGTCCGAACGTGTCCACCGGCCCGCCGAGGCATGCGGCACAGCCGGCGTTCTCCGTCATCTGCACGCCCGCGTCCACGAGGATGTCCCA
>Ga0181534_10002552_pt1 | contig 11192 bp, 8 predicted proteins | sample PEATcosm2014_Bin_37_FD_119758 | JGI IMG/M metagenome (GOLD analysis project Ga0181534, IMG submission 119758) | Peatland microbial communities from MTU Mesocosm Facility, Houghton, MI, USA - PEATcosm2014_Bin17_10_metaG | ecosystem: Environmental > Terrestrial > Soil > Wetlands > Peat | place...
CGAGGCAGGCTGCCAGGAGCAGGAATACCGCGGCTCCTACGACGATGAATTGGTCGCGCTGGGTGCGGGTTTCCAGCAGCTTTACGCCGCCCATTAGAACCAGCAGGGCGGTGCCTGCGCTCAGGCCGTTGAGGGTATGAAACCGGAGCACCACGCCTACGACTAGCACGAGGGCCAGTACGCTTCGCACGGTAGTTCCCGGCAGCTTGAGCGCGCGCGATGCAGCTACCAGGCGCCAGACAACGAAGATCAGCGAAGCAATGGACGTCCAGACGGGAATGCGGTCAACATTCAGCAGCAGTCCGGTCACAAACGCGACGCTGACCCACTCCAGCCCGCGCCGTGAGCCATCCACCAACGGACGCTTCCGCCACGTCCAGCGTTCGCGACGAAGCACAGAGCCAGCAACGCTAGCCATGCGCAACTCCCACCAGCGCCTCAGGTGCAGGCAACGATGCCCTCAGACGCACCAGCCCATCAGGTGCATGCCACGGCGCCGCCAGACGTACCAGCCCCTCAGGTGTATGCAACGATGCCGTCAATCGCACCAGCGCCTCAGGTGCATGCCACGACGCCGCCAGACGTATCAGCCCCTCAGGTGCATGCAACGATGCCGTCAACCGCACCAGCGCCTCAGGTGCATGCGTCGGAGGACTCAGTGACACCAGCGCCTCAGGTGTCATTTGGACCTGCCTCAATACCGACGAGAGCGAGCGCCGTCAGGCACTGGTGCCGGTGCTCCGGCCCATGATCGGGCTTGATCAACCGGTTGGGGAGCCTCAACCCATAGCGCTCCCCATTAGCCTCCGCATCCACCACCCACCGAGCCAACTGCTCCAGCTGCTCCTCCACCCCGAGCCCCCCGAGCGAAGCCAGATCAAAAATCCTCATCTCCGCCCCGGCAGCGCTGTATTCCTTCACCAGCAACGGCGCATCACGCGCGTAGGCTTTCCAGTCGACCTGCCGAGGCGAATCGCCGTCCCGGAAAGGCCGCAACCCCAACCACTCATCCGCCCCAGCCTGCGTGCGCGACCGCTCACCTGACTTGTTACCGAAGTCAGCCGGCATGGGCAGCAAGCCATGCGGCCGCGGATAAACGAGCATTTCAATTGGCGCATGCACCCAGGTCCAGGCCCGAAACAACCCGAACGGGTGTGTGGTCACCAGATGTAACCGGTCAATCTGAACGAGGCCGCGCTTTAAAGCCGGCACGGGTACATCAACCCGCCCAAACCCGCCAGCGGGCAAATCAGCCGGAATAGGCTGCGCGTCTTCCACCGCCGCGGCGATCTGGTAGCGAGCGCTGGCGGAAGCATTCTCGAAAGTCAGGCTGAGCGTTCCGTCGCGTTTGGCAAATGTGGGCGGGGCCACCGCCGCAACCAACTGCGCCCCCAACAGGTTACGATGGCAATGATGCATGGTCACCAGCGTGAACCCGGTGAGCAGGAAGGTCAGAAACAGTGCGAGGCTGTTGGCGTAATTGAGTCCAGCGACCAACATCAACAGCAGCAACAGCCCAAAGCCGATGCCGGTGCGGGTGGGTAGGATGTACAGGCGGCGGCGCGCAAGAGTCAGCGGCAAGGTATCTTCACCCTGCCGTTTCCGGATCATCGCCGCGATCCGCTTACGCCAGGCCGCGCGCATTACACAGGTACGGGTACTGCTTTGATCAATTCATCCGCAAGCGATTTGCCGGAATCGTTCGCTGAAGTCTCACGCCGCTCCAGCCGATGCGAAACCACCGCGGGCAGTACCGCCTGAATGTCTTCCGGCAGCACGGCTCGTCGTTTGGCGATATAGGTCCACGCTTGGGCCGCGCGAATGAGTCCCTGTCCAGCGCGAGGGGAAAGCCCCAGCTTCAAGTCCATCCGTTCGCGTGTGCGCGTGATCAAGGCTTGCGCATAATCCAACACCGCGTCTGACACGTACACCGAGCGGACGTGACTCTGGATTCGGATCACGACATCAGGAGTGAGTGCGGCGGCGATGGAAGGCAGCATCTCGCGTCGCTCACCATTGCGTAACAACTCGCGCTCATGCGTCGAGTCGGGATATCCCAACGTGACGCGCATGAGAAACCGGTCGAGCTGCGACTCCGGCAGGGCAAACGTGCCGAGCTGCTCATGTGGGTTCTGTGTGGCAACGACGAAGAAGGGCTCCGGCAGCGGATGAGTCGTTGTATCAGCGCTGATCTGGCGCTCTTCCATCGCTTCCAGCAGCGCGCTCTGGGTGCGCGGGCTGGCCCGATTGACCTCGTCCGCCAGCAGCAGCTGCGTGAAGATAGGACCCTGCCGAAAATGAAACTGCTGGCTGGCGCGATCGAAAATGGACACGCCAATGATGTCCGCCGGCAGCAGGTCACTGGTGAACTGCACACGTTGCCACGCAAGACCCAGCACATGAGCGAGCGCATGAGCCAGCGTCGTCTTGCCGACACCGGGGACATCTTCAATCAGCAGGTGGCCACGGGCCAGTAGACAGGCAACGCACAGCCGCACCTGCGTGGGCTTGCCGAGGATGATGGTCTCGAGCGCGTTGACCGCGCGATGCAATGCCGCGGAGTCGGTATCTATCGCGGCGGCTGCATTCATGGCTCGAATAATCGCCGCACCCGTTCCAGTTGCGCCGTGAGGTTAGTCACAGTGCGCTCCAGATCAGCGATGCGGGTACGCTCCTGCTCAACCACCTCCGGTGGCGCATTGCGTACGAAGTTCTCGTTCGAGAGCTTCTTCTGTGTGGTTGCCAGGTCCTTCTGGGCCTTGGCGAGCTGCTTGCCGAGGCGCTCCGCCTCCGCGGCCGCGTCGATCAGACCAGCCATGGGTACCAGGACTGACAGCTCGCCCACCAAGGCAATGGCCGACTCCGGCGGCTGCGTGCCTTCCGGCAGCACTGTGATGCTTTCCAGTCCGGCCAGCTTTTCCAGGGACGCCGCGTGCCGCTCGGCGTATTCCTGGTCCTGCGAGGAGGCATTGCGCAACAGAATCGGAATGAGCTTGGAGGGCTTGATGTTCATCTCGCTGCGAATCTGGCGCACGCCGAGGACCACAGCCTGGACCCAGCCGATTTCCTTCTCGGCCACCTCGTCCAGCGGATAGTCGGAGGTCAGCGGATAGCTGGCCAACATGACGGTGGGGCCTGAGCGGCCAGCCAGTCCCGCCACGCCCTGCCAGATCTCCTCCGTAATGAACGGCATCAGCGGATGCAACGCGCGTTGCAGCGCTTCGAGAATCTCCACCAGTGTCTTGCGGGCGCCCCGTTTGAGCTCCGGCGCAATGCTCTCGGACTGCAACACCGGCTTGGTCAGCTCGACATACCAGTCGCAGAAGACATACCAGGTGAATTCATACAGCGCCGTGGCGGCAAAGTCGAAGCGATAGTCGCGGAAGCTGTTCTCAACAGTCAGGATGGTCTGCCCGAAGCGCGAGCGGATCCACCGATCCGCCATCGAGTACTCCACCGGGCCTGTGTCAGTGGCAACCGCATCGCCGACCGACAGCGCCACAAAGCGCGCCGAGTTCCACAGCTTGTTGCAGAAGTTGCGATAGCCGCCCACGCGTCCGAGGTCGAAGCGCAGATCGCGGCTCGGAGATGCGATGGCAGCCAGCGTGAAGCGCAGGGCGTCGGTTCCGTGGGCCGCGATGCCTTCGGGGAACTGCGTGCGGGTTGATTTCTCGATGGCGGCGGCCAGCTTGGGCTGCATCATGCCGCTCGTGCGCTTGGCGACCAGATTCTCCAGTCCAATCCCGTCGACCACATCGAGCGGGTCGATCACGTTGCCTTTGGACTTCGACATCTTGTCGCCGTGCTCGTCGCGAATCAGTCCCGTGATATAGACATCGCGGAACGGCACATCGCCCATGAACTTCAAACCCATCATCATCATGCGGGCGACCCAGAAGAAGATGATGTCGAAACCCGTGACCAGCACGTTGGTGGGATAGAACTTCGCCAGCTCCGGAGTCTGCTGCGGCCAGCCGAGCGTGGCGAAGGGCCATAGCGCCGATGAAAACCAGGTGTCGAGAACGTCAATTTCCTGTTTGAGAGCGGTCAAACCCGGATGTTTCGAGCGAACCTCCGCCTCACTGCGCCCGACGTACACATTGCCTTGCGTGTCGTACCACGCAGGGATGCGATGGCCCCACCAGATCTGTCGACTGACACACCAGTCCTTGATGTTGCGCATCCATTCGTAGTACGTCTTGGTCCAATTTTCCGGTATGAAGCGCGTCCGGCCCTCTTCGACCGCGGCCAGCGCGGGAGCTGCGAGTGGGGCAATCCTCACGTACCACTGGTCTGTCAGGTAGGGCTCGAGAACGGCGTTGGTACGCTCTCCGCGGGGCACGCTCAACTGGTGTTTGTCGATCTTCTCAATCAGGCCCGCGGCCTCGAGATCGGCAATCACGCGTTTGCGCGCGACAAACCGGTCCAGCCCCTGGTAGGCGGCCGGTACGCTGTCGTTCAGCGCGCCATTCGGTGTAAACACATTCAACACCGGCAGGCTGTGCCGGGCACCCACCTCATAGTCGTTGAAATCATGTGCCGGAGTGATCTTGACGGCGCCGGAACCAAACTCACGGTCGACGTAAGTGTCGGCAATGATCGGGATCAGCCGGTCGCTCACGGGCAGCCTGATCTTCTTGCCAACGAGGTCCTTGTAACGCTCGTCTTCAGGATGAACTGCGACGGCAGTGTCGCCGAACATCGTCTCGGGACGAGTGGTCGCGACGACGAGTTGGGTAGAGCCATCTTCCAGTGGATAACGCAGATGCCAGAGCTGGCCTTCCTCCGGCTCGTTGATCACTTCGAGATCCGACAGCGCGCTCAGCAACACCGGATCCCAGTTGACCAACTTCTTGCCGCGATAGATCAGGCCTTCCTCGTGCAGGCGGACAAACACCTCCGTGACCGCGGCGGAGCGGGCAGGGTCCATTGTGAATGCGTCGCGCGACCAGTCCAGTGAGTCACCCAGGCGGCGCATCTGCGAAGCCATGGTGCCGCCGGACTGTTCTTTCCATTTCCAGACGCGCTCAATGAATGCGTCCCGACCGAGCTCCCTTCCCTTCTTGCCTTCGGCGTTGAGTTGGCGCTCAACGACCATCTGTGTAGCGATACCCGCATGGTCGGTGCCGGGCTGCCAGAGAGTGGCGTCACCGCGCATGCGGTGGTAGCGCGTGAGCGCGTCCATCAGGGTCTGCTGGAATGCGTGCCCGAGGTGCAGCGTGCCCGTTACGTTCGGTGGCGGGATGACGATGGAGTAGGACGGTCCGTCGCCTTTCGGCGCGAACCAGTCATTCTTTTCCCAACGTTCGTAGATTCGCCGCTCGATCTCGTTCGGCGCGTAAGTCTTTTCCATCAGTAATCGCTAAGCAGGCGCTGGAGATAGCGCCGGGCGATTATACCGGGGTGAGCTACCCGTTTACGTTGTGGGAAGCTGGTTGGATACCCAGGTCTCGATACGCCTTGAAGCGCGCCCGGCCGGCCCTGCGGCGGGCATCGTCCCCGTCGATGATCTCTGCGACGCGTCGCGTCTGTCCCAGGCAAGCAGGCACTTCAGGAGCCAGATTGATAATGATATCGACCGTGCGGGACGGAGGAGTTCCCGCGCTCAGCAGCACCGGCGTGTCTCCCGGGTCGGCAGACAGCATTTCATGGGGTACGAAGCTGCCGTCCATGAACGTCCACAGGAGTTCGTCGAATTCCTTCAGCTCCCGTGGATCGGTATGCCACACAAGCGCAACCTGCGCAGCCAGATAAGCCTTCTCGGCCAACCGGCAGGCGAGCTTCAAGCGCCCAGCGGACGAGGCCTCCTCCAGCACGTAGAAGTCGACCCGCAGCGCGTCTGGCCCATTCCCGGATGAACTATCTGCGGATGAGGCGGGCGGCGACGAGCTTCCGCCGCTCGAGGCGGCAGAATCGGACGTGCCGTCGCTGCCTTGCATGACTTACGCCGTTCCTCGTTAGCGACCTGCGCGATGGATGAGAAAGTCCGCGAGCAGCGGCGTGGGCCGCCCCGTGCTGCCTTTCTGCGCACCGCCCTGATAAGCGGTCCCTGCGACGTCGAGATGTGCCCATTTGAGCCCCTGGGTGAACTTGGCCAGGAATGTCGCGGCAGTGATGGCACCGCCGTCACGACCGCCCACGTTCGCGAAATCCGCAAAGTTGCTCTTCAACTGATCGGCGTACTCCTCCGTGAGCGGCAACTGCCACGCACGGTCATCGGCACGCACACCGGCCTCCACGAGCTCAGTGACCAGAGCCTGGTCATTGCCCATGCAGCCCGAGTGATGATGCCCAAGCGCGACCACGCACGCGCCGGTCAATGTCGCAATATCGACCACCGCGCCCGGGTTGAAGCGGCGCGCATAGTGGAGCGCGTCACACAGAATCAGCCGGCCTTCCGCGTCCGTGTTCAAAATTTCCACCGTGAGGCCGGCGGCACTGGTGGCGATATCACCGGGTTTCACAGCGGTCCCGCTCGGCATGTTTTCAACAGCCGCGATCAGCCCGATGACCCGTACAGGCAGCTTCAGGCGCGCGACGAGCGACATCGACGCGAGCACGGCTGCCGAGCCGCTCATGTCGAATTTCATCTCGTCCATGTTGGGTGGATCTTTCAAAGAGATGCCGCCCGTATCGAAGGTCACGCCCTTGCCGACGAGCACAATGGGAGCGCCGTCGGCCTTGGCGGGCTTGTGCTCGATCACAATGAAACGCGGTGGCTGCGCGCTGCCTTGTGAGACGGCCAGCAGGCAGCCCATCTTTTCCTTTTTGATGGCAGGCTCATCGAGAACCTGCACGCGCAGCGAGCTGTACTGCTTGCCCAGCGCCTTGGCCTGATCACCCAGGTAGACCGGCGTACACACGTTCGGTGGCAGGTTGGCCAGATCGCGCTGCAAAGCGGCCGCGGCCGCAACGGCCTCTCCATGCTCGAGGCCGCGTTCGGCGTCCTCGATTGCGGACTTCTTCACCGGTCCCGCCAGCACCTTCTGCAGAGCAGGGGCCTTGGGCTTTTTGGCGGTCTTCAGGTCGTTGACCCGATAGAGCGCATTACCGACGATTTCAGCGATCGCCCGGCCAAAGTAGTAGTCATCCAGCTCCTTGCCCGGTGGCCGCTCAATAGCGATCCCAATGCTCGCAATCCGGGTCCGCAGCACCGCAGTGATCGCTGAACTCACCGCGCGACGCCAGACCCTGCGCCCGAAGTTCTTCCGTGTGCCCAAGCCGGTCAAAAGCGCGCGTGAAGCCGAAATTCCCGGCACGTCGGTCAGCAGCAGGGTCTCCCCACTGCGGCCCGAGAAGTCTCCCCGCCCAAGCAGCTTCTTCAGCAGCCCATTGGCGGCGGAGTCGATGGCGCCTGCCTCTTCCGACATCTCACCGTCCTCGAAGACTCCGAGTACGATGCAATCAACGCTGAGTGTTGCCAGTCCCTTGGCATAGACCTCGAACTGCATTCGATCTCCCCTTAAGATTTACGATAAGTGTAACCAAGCGAGCCTATCTGTTGGGGAAAATCCTCGGGCGCTATATTTTTCGGGAAGTCGTGGTCACCTCGGCGGTCGTCACCGCTGTGCTGCTGGTCCTGCTGCTGGCCAACCAGCTCGCCGCGGTGCTGGAACGGGCCGCGGTGAATCAGTTTCCACAGAGTGTCGTGCTGCAGCTCATCTGGCTGGGCGCACTGCAGAATCTCACGATCCTCATTCCAGTCGGGCTGCTGCTGGGCGTAGTGCTTGCCTTCGGGCGCATGTATCACGACAGCGAGATGGCCGCGGCGCTGGCATGCGGCGTGGGACCCGGCAGTATCTACAGGCCCGTGGCCTTGTTGGCGCTGCTCGTCGTCGCGGTGTTGGCATGGCTCACGCTTTCGCTGGCGCCGGATGCAACAGCTCAGACATTGAATCTGCGCAGCTCAGCGGCCCGGGCGGGTCGTTACGCGGCGATTGCGGCCGGCAAGTTCCGCTCCTTCGGCGGCTCGGCAGTTGTTTACGCCGAGGTTGTCAAACCCGACGGCACGTTGGGGAATGTCTTTGTCGAGAACAACCGCGGTCCGAAGGTCGAAGTCGCCCTCGCCGATCGCGCGCGTCACTCGGTCACGGCCGACGGAATGACGCACACCATCACGTTGTATGACGGCGAGCGCTTTGAAGGTGTGCCGGGAAGCCCGGAATTCAGGATCGTGCGCTTCGCCGAGCACGTGGTCCCCATCCAGGTGCCGACGCCAACCGATGCGATCAAGAACATCGAAGCCCAACCCACCGACACCTTGATCGGCTCGACGGATCCGGAGAAACGCGCCGAGTTGCATTGGCGGATGGCACTGCCGGTCATGTGCCTGGTGCTGACGCTCGTGGCGGTACCGCTCTCGCGGCTGCGACCGCGGCAGGGCCGTTATGCCCGCGTGTGGCTGGCCATCATGGTCTACTTTGTGTATTCGAACCTGATTTCCGCCGGCAAGGTCTGGTTGGCCCACGGCAAGACGCCCGACTGGCTCGGTCTTTGGTGGACGCACGTCGCGGTGGTGCTGTTGGCAATCCTGTTCTTCCAGGGTCCGTGGGTGATGGCGAAACTACGCCTGAGGCGCGCATGACTGTTCTCGATCGATACATTGTCCGCAGCATTCTCGGGTTCGTGTTGCTCGTGCAGTCGGTGCTGCTGATTCTGGGCGGGCTGGTCATTTTCATTGATCAGCAGGACGACATCGGAGTAGGGCACTACGGCGCGCTGAACGCGCTGTGGTTCACCCTGCTCAACCTGCCGCAGCAGGCGTATGAGCTGCTACCGATCACGGCGCTCATCGGCTCGCTCCTCGGTTTGGGCCAGCTCGCGCGTGGCAGCGAGCTCGTTGTGATACGGGCAACGGGCGTGTCGACGCAGCGGATCGCGGGGGCGGCGGCGATCGCCGGCCTGATACTGATCGGCGTGCAGTTGTTGTTGGGCGAGGTCCTCGGTCCCCCGCTGCACGAGGCGGCCAAGGAACAGAAGGCGTTCAGCAAGTTCAACAATGTCAGCTTCGGTGGCGGCAGCGGCGCCTGGGTGCGGGACGGGACTCTCATCATCAACGTGGCGCGGCAGTCCGGACAGCGCCAGTTCAGCGGCATGCAGATTTTCGAGTTGTCGCCGGAGCATCGCCTGAAGGCCATCGGGCATGCGGGTGGAGCCACCGCGGGTGCCAACCGAACCTGGTTGCTCACCGACTACACCGAGTCGCGATTCGACGGGGACAAGGTCATTGCGCCGCCGCCGGGGCAGCGCACGATGGAGTCGAATGTGACGGCAGGATTTCTGGGGCTGGCCGTGGAGAGTCCCCAGCAGCTCACCAGTCGTGCCCTGCTGCAGCTGATCAACTACCTGCAGGCCAACTCGCTGAGCGCGCGTGAATACCTGTTCGCGTTCTCGTCACGTCTGGCGCGGACCGCGGCGATTCTGTTTGCGGTGTTGCTGGCAATCCCGTTTGTGTTGGGATCATTGCGCTCGGCCGGGGCAGGCACCCGCATGTTGATGGGGCTCATCGTCGGAGTCACCCTGTTCCTGCTGCAGAAGCTCATCGAGAGCGGCACCGTGGTGTTCGATCTCAACCCGGTGCTGCTCGCCTGGTTGCCAACTGCGTTGCTGGCAACCGTGACTCTCGTGTTACTTGCCCGGGCCCGGTGACATCAGTCCGGGCGGCAACCCGGGCGGCAAGCCTTGCGGCAGCCCCGGTGGCCCGGCAGGCCCGGCGGCGGCGCCCGGCTTCTTCTTGTCACCCTTCTCGGGCAGCTTCTCGAGCAACTCTTCCAGCGGCCGGAACAGCCCGTCGTACTTGTAGCTGGGAATCTCGAATTCCCAGCCATTCAGGCGGGCTGTCAAAGACTTGGCTTCCATCTCCGTGGCCGGGTCCGACGCGGTCGTGGTGAACGACACCAGTGATTTGTTGCCTTCCTTGTGGCCTGTCACATCGATCTTCAGGCCCTCGAACGTGGTGAACACAGTGTGGGCCACACCGGTCGGTGCGGTCGCGGGCAGCTTTTGAACATCATCGAGGGAGACGCTGCCCAGCGATCCTGCGATGGGGTCGGCAGCCGCTGGACTGCTCAACTTGCGGCCCTTGGGAATCTCAGCGACCGCGAAGTCGCTCGTGTCCTTGTTGGGACGCGAAGCGGTGTAACCCGGACCCTCGGCCGGCTTGACCGTGAACTCCTTGATCCGCTCCTGGGCAATGTCGATCAGGCTGTGATCGAGCCAGCGACGCGGGTCGGCATCTACCGTGATCAGCGGCGCAGCCAGCAGGCTCGGTGCCGTATTCGCGACGCGTACATAACCTGACTTCGCGCCCGAGGTCTTGCCGATGATCAGGCTGTACGTCTTAGCGGGAGTGACGATGTCCACATGGGTGCCGGTGGCCTTGTTCGAAGTGGTGTCTTCAACTCCCAGCGTCGGATAGTTCTCCGCCACGCTGGTCTTCTCTTCGATGACATTCAAGGCGGCGAGATCCAGCAGGAGCTTGCGCACCTTGCCTGAATCGGCCGGGTAGTCCCGTTCCCCAACGCTCCAGTCGGTGCTGCCTTTCTTCAGAGTGGTCTTCGTTCCGTCGCCTTTGGACAGCCGGATCTCGGTCACCGAGTTGACGGCGCCATTGTCGAAGCCCTGGATGACAGGCTGCCCCGCCAGCGTGGCCTTCGTGGTGGTACGAGTCGAGGAAAGCCAGGCCGCCAGGATGACAATGATGATACTGCTGATCAGCAGCAGACCCACACGGCGCGAGTTCATGACTGAGCTCCCGCGACAACGGAGCGCTTCTTTCTGCGCAGCAGGTGGATGCCGAGCAATATCAGGGCGAAGGCAATCGGCAGCACAATAATGTTGAGAATCTTCAACTCGGTGCCGAGGCTCTTGATGTCCTTGTCGAGGCCGGCGCGGACCGCACGCAGCTCCTTGCGGATGCGCAGCTTCTGATCCTGGAAGTTGTCGAGCTCTTTCTCCTGGTCGGGAGTCAGAACCATGGCCGACTTGTCGTTACGCTTGGACTGCAGGGCAGTGAGCTTGTCCTCGGTATCGCGCAACTGTTGCTCCAACTCCTGCTCCTTCGCGCGGAACTGGTCATCAGCGATGTGGCGCAGCTTCTCGACGCGATCGAACGGACGGGCGAAGCTCGCACGGCCGCGAACGCTGATCAGGTCGGCGCTGCCAGCCAGGTTGTCGAGAGTGTTGAGCACCAA
>Ga0181534_10002553_pt1 | contig 11190 bp, 7 predicted proteins | sample PEATcosm2014_Bin_37_FD_119758 | JGI IMG/M metagenome (GOLD analysis project Ga0181534, IMG submission 119758) | Peatland microbial communities from MTU Mesocosm Facility, Houghton, MI, USA - PEATcosm2014_Bin17_10_metaG | ecosystem: Environmental > Terrestrial > Soil > Wetlands > Peat | place...
CGGGCGCTGCGGTGGTGACTGCGTCCCTCGTCGTCGCCGGCACCTTCGCGAGCCGCGTGACGCCCGGCGGGAGCCCCCCAGCCCCCGACCCCGTCGTCCAGGCGGCAAGGGCCAACGCCGCGAACGAGGCGGTAGCGGCGCCGTCGGCCCCGTCCACGGCGAGCATCCCGCCCGTTCCTCCGCCGACGGCGGCCGCGCCGACGCCTGTGGTCGACGCCGCGGCCCCACCCGCCCCTCCGCCGGCGCCGTCCGCCAAGAACGCGCGGCGAACGTCCGTCCCTGCTCAGCCTGCTTCGGCAACGCCTCGCCCCCGTGTATCCTCGGCACCATCGGATGTCTTCGATGACCGCAGGTAGACGGACGGCGGCGCCGGCAGCGGCGCTCGCGGCCGGCCTGTGCCTCGTCGCCGCCGCGGCAGCCGCGAGCGGATGCAACGCTCTCTTCGGCGTCGACGTGACGTTCGTGGACGCTGCCGCCGATGGCGAGGTGGCCGTCGAGGCCGGTCACCACGACGCGCGTAGCGACGCGGGGAAGCACGACGCACGTCACGACGTGACCGCCCATGACGCGCGGGGTGACAGAGCCACGCACGACGCGCATCACGACGCGGAGACCCGCGACGCACATCACGACGTGACGACGCGCGAGGACGCCCATCACGACGCCGGCGGGCACGACGCCCGCCACGACGTCGAGCACGACGCCCATCACGACGCGGTCCATCACGACGCGGAGCACGACGCGCCCCATCACGACGCGGGACACGACGCGCGGCACCACGACGCCGGGCACGACGCCGGGCACGACGCCGAGACGGACGCGCCGCTCTGCGACGCGGAGCGTGGCTTCGCGCGCGACCCGAACAACTGCGGCCGGTGCGGTCACTCGTGCCTCGGCGGCATGTGCGTCGAGGGTCAGTGCCAGCCGGTCCTGGTGTCGCAGACGCAGTCGCTGACCGGCGTCCCCAACTTCCTCACCGTGGCAGACGGAGTCGTCTACTGGACGCAGGGGGGGCCGGGGAGCAGCGACAACGGCGCGTTCTCCGCGCGCGCGAGCGGGTCGACGGCACAGGTGCTCGCCCTCATCCCGAGCAACTCGTTCGGCCCGCAAGAGGCGTGGGGCGTCGCTGTCGCCGAGGGCAACGTCTACTTCGCGAGTCCGTTCTACGCCGTCCTCTCCTGTCCGACGACCGGGTGCGTCGTGGATGGCGGAAGCGTGATCGGCTACTCGTATTACACGCACGGCGGCGCGCCGATCTATGGGGCGATCACCGGCATCTCGGTCGTCTTGCCCCAGCTCTACGTGACCGCGATCCAGACCGGGAACAACTACAACAACGCGGGCACGGTCGCGCAGTGCAACCTCGTCGCCGACGGCGGCGGCTGTTACCAGATCGCGCAGACGGAGCCAGGCGCCAACTCTCCGGCAGGGTTCGGAGCTGGGCCCGAGGCAGGCGTCCTCTGGCTGAATCAGGGGTACGGCCAGGATCCGCTCAGGGGAGCCAACCCGCCTCCGTTCAACACGGGCACCGTCATGTCGTGCCCGGCGAGCGGCTTCAACGGGTGCACCGGGCCACTCCTCACCACCCTCGACCCCGCCGCGAACGCCCCGCAGTACCTCGCGATCGACGACGTCAACCTCTACTGGACCGAGCTGACGGAGCAAGTCGATGGCGGCGTCGAGATCGGCAACGTCGTGGCTTGTCCGCGAGCCTTCTGCGACGTCTCGCAGGTTCGCGTCATCGCCAGCGGGCAGCTCTGGCCACAGGGGATCGCCACGGACGGCATCAATGTCTACTGGGCCAACCTCCGCGCGGGGACCGTCTCGTCGTGCCCTGTCGACGGATGCCCGGACGGAGGGCCGACGGTCCTCGCGAGCGACGGCGGCGCCGGAGCCGCGCCGTTCCAGGTCGCGCTCGACGACGCCGGGGTCTACTGGACCAACGCGGTCGAAGGCGGGACCGTCAAGCGAGTGGCCAAGCCATGACCTTTGGTCGCACGCCGAGAGGCGGGCTCGTCTTCGGTGTCGCGCTGCTCCTCGGGTCGAGCAGTTCCGTCGCGCTGGCGGCGCCCTCGGCTGCCGACAGCGCCGCGGCCGAGGCCCTCTTTCGCGACGGGAAGTCGCTCATGGCGAGCGGGCACGGTGCCGAGGCGTGCGACAAGTTCGCCGAGAGCCAGCGCCTCGACCCCGCGACGGGCACGCTCCTCGAGCTCGCGCAGTGCGACGAGCGCGCCGGGCGTCTCGCGAGCGCGTGGGCCGAGTACACGGACGTCGCGGCCAGCGCCCAGAAGGCCGGCCGCGCCGACCGCGTGAAGTTCGCGCGCGCCGCGGCGTCCCGGATCGAGCCCAACATGGCGCACCTGGTGATTCGGGTTCCGGACGACGTGCGCGCCCTCGCGGGCCTCCAGGTGCAGCGGGACGGGACCACCGTCGGCCCTGGCTCGATGGGCGGCTCGATCCCCGTCGACCCGGGGACCCACGTGATCGTCGCCTCCGCGCCCGATCACGCCTCGTGGACCCAGAGCGTGGTCGTGGCGAACGGCACGCCGCCCGTCGTCGTCGACGTGCCGCGCCTCGCGGCCAGTGTCGCCCCACCTCCCCCGCCTGTCGCCGCGCCGCCCCCCGCGCCTCCTTCCAGGTGGACAGCGCTCCGCATCGCGGGAATCGCGGCGGGTGGGGCAGGGGTGGCGACGCTCGCCGTGGGGAGCTACTTCGGAGCGCAGTCGCTGTCCGACTGGAGCAGCGTGAAGTCGAAGTGCAACCCCTCGGCGTGCGCGAACCCGGCTGCGAAGCCCGTCTACGACGACGCGCGCACGGACGGGACCGTCGCGACCGCCCTGATCGTCGCTGGCGGAGTGCTGGTCGCGGCAGGCGTCACGCTCTTCTTCATCCCGAGTCCGGCGCCCGAGAAGGCCACGGTCGCATGGGCGCCCTACGCCGGCGCCGATGGCGGCGGCTTCGTGGTGCACGGGCGTTTCTGACGCGTCACTTGGGTCGCTGTGGACGCGGGCGCGGGCCCGGTCGCGGCTTGATCGGTGGCGTGACCGAGGGAGCCGGCGGCGTCTCTCCCGTCGCCGGTGGGGCGGCCTGGGCGGTCTCGGATGGGACAGGAGGCGGCGCTGTCGGCAACGGCGACGCGTCGGGAGGGGGTAGGGCCGCCACGGCCGGAGCGGGCTGATGGCGGACCAGGCTCGCGATCACCCACGCGAACAGCACCAGCGCTCCGGCGGCGGTCGCGAGCGCGACGGGCGGCGACAGGAGAGTGCGCGAGATCCGCGACCGCAAATCGGGGCGAGCTTCCTCGGCGACCGGCAAGCCCGCCGCATGCGGCGGGGCCACGGTGACGGGATGGGCCGGCGGGGGAGTGGTCGCGGTCCGAGCGGGGGGCGGAACCGTCCCCCGGCCGCCCATGGGTGGCATCGGGGGTGGTGGTCGCGTCGCGACAGGCCCGGCGTCGCTCGGCGCGAGCTCGAGCGCCTGCGAGCTCCGCTCGACCGCGGCCAGGAGCTCGCTCCGCGCCGCGAGCGCGTCCTTCGCCGCCGCGGCGCACCACTCGCCGACCTCGCTCGCGAACGCCGGAGGGACCAGGCGCTGCAGGGCGTGCGCCATGTCCCGTGCGCTCGGGAACCTCGCGCTCGGATCGAGCGAGAGCCCCTTCATGACCAGCGCGTCGAGCTCCCGTGGGACGTCGGGCGCGTACGTGCTCGGCGCGTCCTCGACTCCGGTGATCACGCGACGGAGGAGCGCGCCGTCCTTCTCGCCTTCGAAGAGGCGGACGCCGGCGAGCGCCTCCCAGAGCACGACCGACGCTGCGTAGACGTCGGTGACGCGGGTCACCGTCCCGGCCGCCAGCTGCTCGGGCGCCATGTACGCCAGCTTGCCTTTGATCATGCCGGCCTCCGACGTCTGCAGCCGACCTCTGGCCTTGGCGACGCCGAAGTCGATGACGCGCGGGAGGCCGTCGACGCCGACGAGCACGTTCTGAGGGGAGACGTCGCGGTGGACCAGCCCCAGCGGCTCACCTTGCTCGCTCGTCGCTTCGTGGGCCGCGTGGAGCCCCGAAAGGACGCCGACGAGGATCGCGCTCACGATGGGGATCGGCGCGTGCCGCTTCGCCGCCCTCTCGGCGCGGAGGAGGCGCGCGAGCGACTCGCCGCGGATGTACTCCATCACGAGCAGGAGCTCCCCCTCCGCCGCAAAGATGTCCAGCGTCTGGACCACGTTCGGGTGATGGATCCGCGCCGCGAGCCTTGCTTCGTCGATCAGCGTGGCCTGGAACTCCGGGTCGCGCACGAGGCTCGGGTGGAGTCGCTTGACCGCGACGGTTCGCGCGAACCCCGCCGTGCCCAGAAGCCTGCCGAGGTGGACGGTCGCCATCGCGCCCGACGCGATCTTGTCGTAGATCGCGTACCGCCCGACGATCAGCGGCGGCTCCGTCGTCCCCATGCGGCGTAGAGTAGACCAGACTGCAGGGGCTAGGGCGAGTGGGCGAGCAGCGCCACGACGGCCTTCGCGCCGAGCGCGACCACGATCAGCGCGAGCGAGCCCCAGAGGAGGAACCGCACGGCGGGCGACGTCGGCGCGGGCGCCGTGCCGCTTGCCGGAGGCAGAGGAGGCGTACGTGAGGGGCCCACGCGCGGCGCTTGGGCCGGGCCGCCGCGCGCGGGAGGGGGCGTGGTCGACCGCCGCGCCGGCAACGCGGGCTTGGCGAGGTCCAGGTTGGGCGCGTCGACGATGAGCGGAGCGCTCGCCCCCGCGTCCTTGCTCGCCTGTCCTCCGCCCTCGTCGAGCTCGCCGCGCTCGAAGGCGCGCTCGACCTCGCGAATCTTCGCGCCGAGCTCGTCGAGCTTCGCCGCCGCGAGCTCGGTCACCCATGGAATCGCGTCCGTCGGACCGGTCGTGCCGAGCGCCGCGGCGACCGCGTCCGCCATCGCCTCGGCCGTCTCGAACCTCCGGGCCGGATCCGATTCGAGCGCCTTCATCACGAGCGCGTCGACGTGGGCGGGAACGCGCGAGTTCACGGAGCTCGGTGGGGATGGGACGACGAGGCCCGACGCGCGTTTGCCGAGCATCCCCGTGTCCGAGGACACGGGAAAGAGCGGACGCCCCACGAGGATCTCCCACAGCACCGCCCCCGCGGCGTAGACGTCCGTGCGCCGGTCGACCTTCCTCCCAAGCAGCTGCTCGGGCGCCATGTAGGACGCGTTGCCGCGGGTCATCCCCGCCTCGGTGACCTGCAGCCGCCCGGCGGCCTTCGCGATGCCGAAGTCGATCACGCGGGCGACACCGTCGCCGCCGACGAGGATGTTCCCCGGCGCCACGTCGCGATGAACGAGCCCGAAGGGCTTGCCCATCTCGTCCTTCGCCTCGTGCGCCGCGTGCAGGCCCTGGAGCGCGCCCACGAGCAGGGCGCCGACCGCCGGGAGCGGGGCGGGCTTGCCGCGCGCGTGCGCCGTCTTGAGGAGCTGCCCGAGCGAGACGCCGACCACGAGCTCCATCACGATCGCGAGGCTCCCGGGGACGCGCAGGACCTGGAACGTCTCGACGACGTTGGGGTGCCGGATCCTCGACGCGAGGCGGGCCTCGTCGAGGAACATGTTCACGAACTCCTGCTCTCGCGCGAACTCCTCCGACAGCTTCTTCACCGCGACGATACGCCGCCGGTTTTCCCGGCCGAGCCGCGCTCCGAGGTAGACCGTCGCCATGGCCCCCGACGCGATCTCGTCGAAGATCGCATACCGGTTCGCCCACGTGGCCCGCCTCTCCACGGACGCACGATACCACGCACGAGGCGCGCCTGGCGGGCGGCTAGCGAGAGTCCGAGAGGACCTCGGCGAGCGGCGGCGTCTCGGCATCGGCGAGCGTGACGCCCAGGAGCGCCGCCACGGTCGGCGCGATGCGAAGCATGGAGACGCGCCCGAGCGGCGGGCCCGGCCTTATGCCGGACCCCGCGACGATGAGCGACGCGTGCATGTCGGCGTCCTCGGGCGGGTACCCGTGCGCACCCTTGTCGCCGGACGGGCCGACGACCGGACCGGTCAGCCCCCCGTCGAACTCGAACCCGGGCGCTGCCACGAGCGTGAACGCGGCCCCCGCGAACCCGCCCTCGCGTTCGGATGCCTCCCGCGGGAGCACCGCGCGGATGCCCGGGCTCATCCTGCGTTCGTCGTCCGCGCCGAGCGCCTTTCCCACCTGTTCCCGGAGCGCGGCGTCGTCCGGGTCCTTGAGGTAGATGGCCGCCATTCCCCCCGCCGCGACCACTCCCGCCCGCCAGCTCTTCACGGCGCCGCCAGGCGTGACGTCGATGAGCCCCGCCTCGCGCAAGAGGACGGCCGGGCGGACGACGCTCTTCACCGGGGAGAACCCGTGGTCCGAGACCACGACGACCGCCGTGCGCGCGGAGTCCCCCGCCGCGTCGATGGCGCGGACGACCCTGCCGAGCTCGCCGTCGATCCGCTCGAGGGTGTCCTTCGCCTGCTTGCTGCCGGGGCCGAACTCGTGCTGCGCCTCGTCGAGGTCGGTGAAGTAGACGAGCGTCAGGTCGTGCCGCCGGTCGCGCACGAGGAGCTCCGCGGCGTTTCCGCGCTCGTGGTCCGTGCGGTGCTCCGCCGGGAGCGCTCCGTAGGCCTTGGCGTAGGCTTCGGCGAGCCCAGGAGAGATGAGAGCGCGGAGGAGCTTGTCGTCCTCGTCCACCTTCGCGCGCCAGATCTGGGGGAAGTTGTCGTCGATCGCAGCCCCGACGGTCACCGGCCAGTACACGGCCCCCGTCGTCTTCCCCGCCCGATGCAGCGCCCCCCAGAGCGTGTCGGCCTTGATCGACTCCGCGTACCAGTTCCAGCCGCCCTGGTTCTTGTAGGTCGGGTCGAACGGGCGGTTGGCGAGGATGCCGTGCCGGTTCGGCCGCGCCCCCGTCACGAGCGTCGTGTGCGCCGGGTAGGTGACGGTGGGCCAGGTGCCGATGACCGCCTCGGCGTAGCGACCGCGCTGCATGAGCGCGCGGAGGTTCGGGATGGCGAGGCCGTAGGAGCTCGCGTGCGTGTAGTAGTCGGGGCGCATTCCGTCGATCGAGACGAGGACGACGTGTCGGGCGACGGCGGGCTGGGGCGCCACGGAAGGCGCCGAGCCTGGAGGCGGATCGGAGGCGACGGGAGCTCCGGTGGCCGTCGCCGCGACGGTGGGCGCCGCGTACGGGACGGGGGTCGCCGCGGCGGGGGGCGAAGGCTCGCAGCCGAGGACCAGGGCCACGGCGGAGGCGGCATAGAGCAGGCGAAGGCATCGAAGGAGGTCCATCGGGGGCGCGAATCCTACGCCATTCGCGGAGAGCCGCGCAGAGCCGCGCCGAGCGGTCGCCTTAGACCGTCCGCCTCTCTGATGCGTCGGAGCGACATGCTCACACGACGCCCCCGAACCTCCTTGCGCTTCCTCCCCCTCGTGGCGCTGGCCCCGCTCGTGACCGCGTGCGGCCCCGCCGTCAGCAGCTACGTCCACACCGACACGACGCTCGGTCGCGTCGTCGTCTATCGCAACGGCATCGCGTACTTCGAGCGCACCGCCGACGTCTCCGGCGACCACCTGACGCTCAAGGTCCCGGCGGACAAGGTGGACGACTTCCTGAAGTCGCTCACCGTCGTCGACGCGAAGACGGGCAAGCCCGCGCCCATCAGCTATCCGACCCGGCTGCCTGGCGCGTCCGATGGCGGGCCGCTTCTGGACATGAACATCGGCCTCGAGCCAGGGTCTTCGCACAAGCTGAAGCTCACCTACGTCACCGAGTCCCCCTCGTGGAAGCCGAGCTACAGGGTCGTGCTCGGTCAGAACGGCAAGGTGGAGCTCGAGGCGTGGGCCATCGTCGACAACACCAGCGGCGAGGACTGGAACGACGTCCGCCTCGGCGTCGGGTCGAGCTCGGCCCTCTCGTTCCGCTTCGACCTCCAGTCCGTCCGCCTCGTGGAGCGCGAGACGCTCCAGCAGCACGACCTCTTCGCCCTCGCGCCGCCGACGGGGGGCGCGACCTACGGTGCTCCGGAGAAGAAGCTCCTCGCCGACCTCGACGACCGCGCGCTCCAGACGGCCGCGGCCGCGGAGTCTACCCCCGCCCAGCCCGCCCCCGTCGCCGCGGCTGCGCCGCTGCGGACGAAGTCGGCGTCCGCTCGTCCGTCCGGTCCGGGCGGGGCGCACGGACACGCGGCCAGCGCTCCGAGCGTGGCGTCGGGGATGGTGTCGGTCGCCCCGGCCGTGGACGTGGCGTCGCAGGCGCAGGGACAGCAGGGCCTGGGGATGGACGGCCTCAGCCGCATGGCGCAGTCGCTCCGCGGGACACAGGCGCAGGTCGTCGTCGAGGGCTTCGCGCGCGACGATGACGAGGACAAGCAATCGGCCAGCCTCGCGCGCGCCAACAAGCTCCGCGAGGAGCTCGTTCGAGGCGGCGTCAACCCGTCCCAGGTGGTCGCCGTCGGCCGAGGTGTGCAGGTGGGGCGGAACGGCGGCGCGCGCGTCATCGAGGCGCCGCCGGCGGCGGCGACGACGCCCGCCGCGAAGGACCCGGGCGGCGCTGCGGCCGGTGAGCCGATCGGGACCTCGAACTTCGAGTCGGGCAACGTGACGACGGTCGCGCGCGGCACGAGCGCCATGGTCTCGATCATGAAGCGCGAGACCGAGGGGGACGTCGTCTACCTCTACGACCCGGAGAGCGCGCGCGGCAACGCCAGGTTTCCGTTCCGGAGCGTCCACATGAAGAACCCCAGCGACTCGGCGCTCGAGACCGGCCCCGTCACGGTCTTCGGCGACGGCCATTTCATCGGCGAGGGGATGGCCGAGCCCATCCCGGCTCACGGGTCGGCCTTCGTCCCCTTCGCGCTCGACCGCCAGATCGTCGTCGACCAGACGATGGCGGAGACCGACGAGATCGCGCGCATCCTCACGGTCCAGCGCGGCGTCTTCTCGACCGAGGTCCAGCACAAGCGAAAGACGACGTTCACCCTGCAGAACCGGCTCGACGACAAGGCCGTCGTCTACGTGCGCCACACCGTCCCCGAGGGCTACAAGCTCGTGACGGCGCCCCCGGGCGCGGGCGAGGAGAAGCTCGGTGCCGCGCGGCTGCTGCGCGTCGCGGTGCCGGCCGGCGGCAAGGTCGACGTGGCGATCGAGGAGGAGACGCCGATCTTCAAGACCATCGACGTCCGCACGCCGGAGAGCATCGAGCAGGTGAGGGTCTTCCTGACGCGCGCCGCGGCCGGGCCGCTGAAGGAGCAGGTCACGACGCTCCTGGCGCTGAACAAGGAGATGGCCGACATCGACCAGCGCATCGCGACCACGCGCGAGCAGATGGTCGAGTACCGGTCGAGGATGAACGAGCTCCACGAGCAGATCTTCACGCTCAAGGCGGTGCGGACGGCGGGCCCGCTGATGCACAGCCTCGAGGGGAAGATGCAGGAGGTGAGCGACAAGCTCTCCAAGGCGACGATCGACATCGTGGCGCTGGAGGAGAAGCGGATGCTCGCGCGGGTGCACTTCCAGGACGCCGTGGCCGACCTCTCGCTCGACACGGTCGACGCGAGCCGGAGCTGAGGGGCTCGGACTCGGAGGCGGATCGGGTCTCTCGAGAGGTCAACGCGGTTCAAGTGGGACGGCAGGACGGCGAGACGTCCAGCCGCGCCGCGGTCGTTGCCCGTCGGGGGGGGCACCAGCGCAGTCGGAGTCAATGATTACCGTTACTTGCGCTCGGGAGGCCGCGCGAGCTCGCTCGCGGGCCGTCCCACCGTCCTGCCGTCCCACTTGGTTCGAGTTGACCTGTGAGCAGCCCGCCAGGAGCCCGCAGGGCGTTCAGTCTCACCGTACGACCCGGGCCAGCCGGCTATCCGCCAGCGCCGCCCAGCGCCGCCAGCTTCCTCGCAAGCAGGCGCCGCTCCGCCTCATGGCTCACCAGCGAGAGGGCGCGCTCGTACGCGACGCGCGCCTCCGCGCCCCGCCCGAGGCGCGCCAGCAGGTCGGCGCGCGCGGCTGGCAAGAGGTGAAGCTCCGAGAGCCGCCCCGTCGCCTCCACCTCGTCCAGCAGCTCGAGCCCCGGCTGCGGCCCCTCCGCCATCGCCACCGCGACGGCTCGGTTCAGGTCGACGACGGCGGACGGCGCGACGCGGGCGAGCACGGCGTAGAGGCCCGCCACTTCTGCCCAGTCCGTCTCCTCCTTGGTTCGAGCGCGCGCGTGGACGGCGGCGATGGCGGCCTGCACGCCGTAGGGGTCCGGCGGACGCGCGCGGAGCGCCAGCGGCACGAGCGCGAGCCCCTCGGCGATCTGCGCCTGGTCCCAGAGCGTGCGGTCCTGCTCGTCCAGGAGCACGATGTCGCCCGCGCCGTCGACGCGCGCCCTCCGTCGCGAGTCCGAGAGCAGCATGAGCCCGAGGAGCCCCTGCGTGTCGGGCCGGTCCGGCATGAGGACGAGGAGCAGCCGCGCCAGGCGGATCGCCTCGGCGCAGAGCTCGCGGCGGATCACTTCGTCGCCGGACGTCGCGGCGTACCCTTCGGTGAACGTCAGGTAGATGACCGCGAGGACGGCCTCGACGCGGTCGGCCAGAACCTCTTCGGGGGGGATCCGGTAAGGGATGCGCGCGTCGCGGATCTTCGCCCTCGCCCGCACGAGGCGCTGGGCCATGGTCGGAACGGGGACGAGAAACGCCGCGGCGACCTCTTCCGTCGTGAGGCCTGCGACCGTGCGCAGCGTGAGCGCGACCTGGGCGTCGAGGGGCAGGGCCGGGTGGCAGCAGGTGAAGAAGAGCCGGAGCCTGTCGTCCTCCAGCACCTCTGGTTCCTCGGCCGGGTCGTCCGAGGCCTCCGCGTCGGCTCGGGCGACCGCGGTGAGCTCGGCTTCTTTCGAGCTGAACCGGGCTCGGCGCCGGACCCGGTCGATCGCCTTGTTACGTCCCGCCCGGATGAGCCATGCGACGGGGCTGTCGGGGACCCCCTCGGCGGGCCACTGCACGGCGGCGTCCGCGAAGGCGTCCTGCGCCACCTCTTCGGCCAGGTCGAAGTCCCCGACGACACGAATGAGCGTGGCGATGACGCGCGGCCGCTCCTCCCGGTAGGCCTTCTCGAGACTCGCGGCGGCTAGGCTCACGTCGGGGTGAGCCTAGCCCCCTGGAAAGAAGATTCCTTGCGGAATCCAACGCGGCGAAGCGCCGCGTTTCCAGGGGACTA
>Ga0181534_10002554_pt1 | contig 11188 bp, 9 predicted proteins | sample PEATcosm2014_Bin_37_FD_119758 | JGI IMG/M metagenome (GOLD analysis project Ga0181534, IMG submission 119758) | Peatland microbial communities from MTU Mesocosm Facility, Houghton, MI, USA - PEATcosm2014_Bin17_10_metaG | ecosystem: Environmental > Terrestrial > Soil > Wetlands > Peat | place...
CACCGAGACCCCGACCGAGGTCGCCAGGGCCTCGAGCTCCGACCGCGTGCGCGCCCGCTCCGCCTCCCACGTCGCGAGGTGCTCCAGCCGCTCGCGATGCGCCGACAGCCCGGCCTCGAGCGCGGCGATGGCGGCCGCGCAGCGGAGAACGCGGTCGTCGACGACGATGCTCGCCAGCCGCTCCCTCGAATCGAGCACGTCGCGGCGCGCTCGCTCGAGGGCCACGGCCGCGGCCTCACGAGCCTCCCGCTCCGCGTCGACGCGGCCCCAGCTCGCCAGCTCGCGGCCGATGGCGCGGGACGCTGCTTCGGCCTGGCGCCGCTCGGCGTCGAGGCGGTCGCGGTCCGCGCGCAGACGCTCCACGTCGCTCATGAGGACGGCGTGCGCGTCGCGCGCGCGACGCCGATCCTTGATCTGCTCGAGCAGCTTCACGACCCGCGAGCTTCGCTTGCCGAACAGCTCCTTCGCCTCCGCGTCGAGCTCCGAGGCCATCGCCGCCACACCGATGCCTCCGAGGCCCGCCGCCAGGAGGCTCTGACCGAGCTCGCCGTCCCCGCGCAAGAGCGCGGCGCCGCCAGCGCGCAGCTGTTCGTGGTCGAGCGACCACTCGCGCTCGAACGCCTCTCGGTCGACCCCACCGAGCGCTCGCTCCAGGGCGGCGGCGTCGATCGGCGCCTCGTCGTCCCCGAGGATCGTGCCCTTGTTCCCCTTCCGCCGCTGGAACGCGAGCGTTCGTCCCCCGGCGAAGCGGACGACCGCGCCGAGCCGGAGCAGCTTGTAGTCGAAGCGGAAGCGGTCGGCAGACTGCCCGGGCACGCCGAACAGGAGGGCCGAGATGGCCCTCCGGGTCGTGCTCTTGCCCGCCTCGTTGTCGCCGTAGATCACGTGGAGGCCGTGCGCGCCCCGGGAGAGGTCGAAGGTCACCCCTTCGAGCGCGCCCCAGCGAACGAGGTCGAGCCTCTCGAACCTCACGCCCCGGCACCTCTCGCCCGACGTAGCCGGAGCCGGAAGCGAAGCAGCTCGATCGCCTCCGCCTTCGCGCGCGCCATGGCCTCCGGCGAGAAGGGCGAGTCGTCCCCCTGGGGTGCATCGGCGCCGAGCTTGGCCGAGAGCTTTCCCACGAAGTCGGGCACAGAGGCGACCGGCGAAGCCGCGAGGTCGGCGAGGATCCTCTCGAGCACGGCGAGGTTCTCGCGGGCGTCCGCGCCCGCGTTCTCGCGCGGTGGCGCCGCGTCGAAGAGCACCTTCTCCACCCACGCCTTGTGGCCGACGAGCGTCGTCACCCGCGAGATCAGCTCCGCGCGCCACCGGTGCGGCTCCGCCAGCATGGCTCCAGAGCTCGTGACGCCGACGGCGCGGAGGCGCACCGCGAGCAGCCTCCCGTCGGCCCGCGACGCCTCGCGCTCGACGACCTCCGCCAGGCGATCGACGACGTCCTCTGGCCTGTCGAGGGCGCTGACGTCTTCCGTGACCGAGGCCCAGCGAACCACGTCGAGTGGCACGTGACGGACCGAGGCCACCGCGCCGCCGGCGACCGTGACGAGCGAGCAGCCCTTGGGGCCGGTCTCGCGGATGTGACGCCCCTGGATGTTGCCCGGAAAGACCACCCATGGGCTCTCGGCGACGACCTCGCGTCGGTGCACGTGTCCGAGCGCCCAGTAGTCGTAGCGCTTGTTCGTGAGGTCCGCGAGGTTGCAAGGGGCGTAGCGCGCATGCCCCTGTCGTCCTTCGATCGCCGTGTGGAGGACGCCGAGGTTGAAGCGGCCGGGCAACGCCTCGGGATACGCGGCGGCGAGGTTCGTCGTGACCCTCTGCTCACCGAAGCTCTGGCCGTGGAGGGCAACGCCGTGCTCCGCGAGCTCGACGGTCTCCGGGGCGGCGTGGCTGAAGACGTGCGCGTTCGGCGGCAGGCGCAGCGAGCGCGTCATCACGCTCTCGGCGTCGTGGTTGCCCTGGACGAGAAAGACGCGCATGCCCGCCTGCGCGAGGCGGCCGAGCTCTCGGTTCAGGAAGACGCCGGTGTTGTAGTCGCGCCACTCGCCGTCGAAGACGTCCCCGGCGAGGACGACGAAGGCGACGCGCTCGGCGAGCGCGAGGTCCACCAGGTTCTTGAACGCCACCCGGCTCGCGCCGCGGATCTCGTCCGTCGGGGCGCCTTCGTAGCGGTCGAGCCCGAGGAGGGGGCTGTCGATGTGCAGATCCGCCGCGTGGATGAAGGAGAAGTCGGCCAAGATGCGTCTCGCAGCCCGACTCGTGCGGGCCGACGAGAGACAGTAGCCGCTACAGCGAGGAGAAGAAGCTCCAGACGACGCCGGGCGCTTCGGGCCAGACGCTGTGGTGCAGCCCCGGGATCAGGCAGGTGACCACCGGCTCACCACACCCGACGGACGCGACGCAATCGCCCGACGTGCCATAGGGGGTGGTCGGGGCGGTCGACGGATCGGCGAGGTTGCTCGTCGTGCAGCTGTCGGCGTACGGCGTGCAATTGTTGGCGCTGCCGGAGCACATGTTGTCGAGCTCCCAGTACGACTGCTCCTCGTTGGCGTTGCACGGGTTCACCGTCGTGTCGGCCAGCCCGTGAACGATGATGATCGGGACCTCGCCGGTCGGCGCGACGCAGAAGTACGGTGGCGCCCAGTCGCTCGCGCCGCTGTCCGGGTTGGGAGTCTCGTCCATGTAGTTGCCGAACGGCGCAGCTCCCGACATCGCGGCGGCCCCGTTGACGATGCCGGACCTCCAGCGCGCGAGCTGGTTGACGAAGTAGCCGCCGTTGCTGAACCCGCCGATGTAGACCTGCGACGTGTCGACGCAGTACTGGGCCTCGAAGGTCTCGACGATCGTGTCGAAGAAGTCGACGTCGACGTTTCCCGAGGCCTCACCGTTGTCGGCGGGGACCGGCTGTCCGGGCGTGTACGGGTACGGGTAGTAACCAGGGTCGTGGTAGCAGTCCCAGCCGCGGTCGACGCCGTTGGGGTCCACGTTCGCGTCGGTGCCGTTGGGATAGACGAAGATCGCCTGCTGACCGGCGGCGGCGACCGTCTGCTCGAGGGCGAACTGGGAGCGTATCGTCGCGCCGTTCGACGCGTCGCCGTGGAAGAGGACGATCAGCGGCAGCGGGGCGGTCGTGGCGCAGCTGGTGTAGTAGGGGAGCGTGACGTCGTAGGTCCGCGTGACGACCCCGGTCGCCGTGGTCACCTGCATCGAGACGTCATGGCTGTAGATGGGGGACGCGTCGATGCCGGCGTCCGTGATCGTCGTCGTCGTCGAGACCGAGCTCGTCGTCGTCGACGAGGGGGTACTCGTCGTGGACACGACGGTCGAGCTGGTCGTCGTGATGCTGGTCGAGGAGCTCGTCGTGACGACGGTCGTCGAGCTCGTCGTGGCGGGGGTCGAGGAGGTTGTGTCGCTCGCGGTGGTTGGGGTCGTGGTGCTTCTGACGGAACTGGCGGTCGACGAGCCGCTGGACGACGACGTCAGGCTTCCGGTGGGCCCGGTGGCCGACGCGCTGAGACTCGTCGACGCACCCGACGAGGCCGTGGAGCTCGCCGTGCCCGATGGGGACGACGCCGTACTGCTCTGGCTGGCGGTCCCCGAAGACGTCGAGCCCGACGAGGTCGACGCCGACGGCGAGCTCGACGTCGACGAGGCGCTCGACGTGGACGAGCTCGCGCTCGTGGAAAGGCTCACGGAAGCCGAGCTCGAGGCGCTGGCGGTCGATCCCGTGGAGCGGCTCGAATGGCTCCCACCGTCGTGACCGGAATCGACGTCGGCCCGCCCGTCGTGTCGCGACGTCACGTCGGCCCCTCCGTCCGTGAGCACGACGGAGCCTCCGGAGGAACACGAGGTCGCGACCGCGCTCGCGGCGACGCCGACCAGGAGCGTCGCGACTCCAAGGCCACGAAGAGGCCGGCGAAGGACGCGCATCCCAAGAATGCTAGCGGAATCCTGCTTCCGCGGAAGGCGTCCGTTCATCCGACACGAACCTCCACCGGACCCGACGGTCACGGGTGGAGCGTCCGCCACGCGACGCAGACCCCGGCCAGGAGCGCGATCACCGTGAGGCCGACGGCCAGCGGACCGAAACTCCGACCGCCCGCGGGCGCGGGGGGGGCGGCGTCTCTGGGCCCGGCCGGGACGTCCGCCGCGGGTGCCCGAGGGCCAGCCTTCCCCGCGCGCGCCTGCACGAGCCCGCGCAACGCTCTGAAGTCCTCGCGCATCTTGCGCGCGCTCTCGTACCGCTCGGCGGGCCGGCGCCGCGTCGCCTTCGTCACGATCGCGCGGAGCCCCTCGGCGACCGGGTCGGCCGGGCTCATGGCGATGGCCGGGGTCTCGACCGTGAGCTTGCGTCGCGCGAGGTCGCGCTCGTCTTCCTGCGCGAACGGGTAGCTCCCGGTCATCGCGCGATAGAGGATCGACCCGACCGCGTAGATGTCCGACCGCTCGGTGACGTCGCGCGCGTTCAAGATCTGCTCCGGGGCCATGCACTCGAGCGTCCCGAGCGCGACGTGCGAGCCGGTGAGTGACCGCTCTTGCGACGCCGCGTCGCGCACCATGCGCGAGAGGCCCAGGTCGAAGATGACCACGCGTCGCGTTCCATCGTGCTTGGAGCAGAGCATGATGTTGTTGGGCTTGAGGTCGCGGTGGATGATCCCCGCGGCGTGGAGGTCGCAGACGCCGTCGAGGATCTGCGCGCCGATGTCGACCGTGTCGGCGATCTTGGTGTGGCCGGCGTCGAGCAGGTCCGAGAGGAGCTCGCCGTCGATGAATTCCATGACGAGCACGACGCCGAAGTCCTTGTCGACCAGCACCTCCACCATGCGCGCGACGTTCGGGCTGCGGACGAGCCCCAGGAGCTTCGCCTCGCGGTCGAAGCGGCTGACCTGCTCGGGATTGGCCGCGGCGGCAGCGAGGAGGACCTTGAGCGCGACGCGCTCGCCCGTACCGGTGTGCTGGCCACACCACACCGCCCCGAACGCCCCCTCCCCGACCTTGCGCTCGACCCTGTACGCACCGAGCTCGGCTCCGGGGTACGGCTCCATACACTCCCGAAGCTACCAAGGTTGGCGCGAGGCCGCACGCGGCGCGTGATACCCTCGGACCGCATGAGCGGCGCCGGCGACGGGAGCGCGCCCGAGCCCGGCTCGAGCGCCGCGAGCGACACGAGCGCGGCCACCGCCGAGACCCGACGCGATCTCTCGGTCGCGCTCAAGAACGCCGTCAAGCTCGGCTCGTCGCTCATGGCGACCTGGGCCGTCGGCCTGGTCGTGAGCTTCGCGGTCCCGCGCCGGCTCGGACCGGAGCACTTCGGCGTCCTCTACTACGCCGAGAGCTTCACGGGCGCCGCGTTCGTCGTGTGCGGCCTCGGGCTCGACACCTACATCCAGAAGGCGGTCTCGACGAAGCCGCAGCACGCCTCCGACTTCTTCGGGACGGCCATGGCCCTCCGCGGGCTCCTGTCGGCCGTCGTCCTCGCCGCCGTCGTGCTCTACGAGCGCACCGGGCACGGCGGCACGCCGGAGACGGTCGCCGCCGTCTTCATGTACGGCCTCACGCAGGTGCTGCTCACGCTGAACGCGTCGCTGTCGGCGCTCCTCCAGTCGGCGACCAAGGTCGGGCGCCTGGCCATCAGCAACGTGGTGAGCAAGGTGCTCTGGGGCGGAGGCGTACTGACGGCCCTCTACTTCCGCGCGCCGGTGTGGCTCGTCATCGTGCCGCTCTTCGCGACGGAGCTGCTCAAGTCCGCCGTGCTCGGGTACGTCGTCCGTCGGGAGATCTCTCTCCGCCTCCGGTTCGACGTCGGCGCGACGCGCAAGGTGCTCGCCGAGAGCCGTCCGTTCTTCATCAACACGGCCGCCTTCACCATCGGCAGCATGCTCGACGGCGCCATGATGAAGCACCTCGCCTCGGCGGAGGAGCTCGGCTGGTACGGTGGCGCCAAGCGTATCGCGGCCCTCGCCCTCCTGCTCTCGCCGCTCGTCAGCTGGATCCTCATGCCGCTCCTGACGCGCGCGCGCGCGCGGTCGGACGCCGAGTTCTTCGCGGTCCTCCGCCGCGCGACCGAGGCGGTCCTCGTCGGGGCGATCCCGGCCACGATGCTGCTCTCGGTCGGCGCGGACGTGTGGATCCACATCCTTTACGGGACCGCGTACGACCCCGCGATCGCGAGCTTGAAGGTCCTCGCTCCGTCGTTCGTCCTCACCTACGTCGCGGTCCTCCTCTCCACGGCGCTCATCCTGTTCGACCGCGCCTGGCCCGTGACCATGGTCTCTCTCGGCAGCCTCGCGCTGCAGCCGCTCCTCATCGGCTTCATGGTCCCCTTCGGCGCCGCGCACTTCGGCTCCGGCGGGGCCGGACTCGGCAACGCGATCGTCTTCTCGTTCCTCGAGCTCTTCAGCGTCGTGGGCTTCGCCATCTACCTCGGCCCGCGGGCGGTCGACGGCAGGTGCCTCTACGCGATCTTCGGCTCTCTCGTGGCGTTCGCAGTCGTGGCGTTCGGCGATGGCTTCATCCGCGGGCTCGGGCCGCTGCGCCTCGCGGTCGACGCGGCCGCTTACACCCTCATCATCTTCGCGATCCGCGCCGTGCGCGTGAGCGACGTCCGGGCCGTCCTCCAGCTCGCGATGGAGCGAAGACGCGAACGGGCGGCGGCGAAGGCAGGCGCCGCGTGACCCCCCATGCCCGGCTGATCCCAGGGCCTGTAGCTCTGTGCCACTGGCACACTGGCCTGGCCATCGCCCACGAAACGGCTGGCTTTTCGCGTGAGCCCGCGTGGCGCACTCCTTGCGAAGCGTGCTCGTCATGAAGACGACCTCCCTGCTCGCCCTGACCGCGCTGCTCGCCCTTGCGACCGCCACTCTCGCCGGGTGCGGTGGGGCTGTCGGCGTCGAAGACCCGACGCACGGCAAGCCTTCGGATCCAAGCCCGACGTCGCCCACGGATCCCCCGACCACGCCGCCCGACTGCGGCTGCAGCGGCGGCCCCGAGGGTCTCTGCGAGTGCATCGTCCCGAGCCCCCCGGCGCCGGTGGACGCGGGGGAACCCGTCCCGACCTGCCTCTGCCCCGCCGACGTTCCGCCGTCGGAATGTGGCTGCGAAGGCTCCTCCGCAACGACCAACACTCCCGGGGAGACCGACGGGGGCTCTGGTTGCGGGTGCCCTCTGGACGACCCCGCGTGCGGGTGCGGGACCGTGGGGAGCGCGACCATCGGGACCGTGACCTCGACCGGCGAGATCGACGGCGGCTTCTGCGGATGCCCCCCCGACGATCAGGACTGCGGCTGCAGCGTCGGCAGCTCCGGGCCGCCCACTCCGGCCGTCGATGCGGGCGAGTGCACCTGCCCGTGCGGCTGCGACGGCAACAACGTGTTCGACGCCGGGGGCGTGCAGGGCTGCAGGTGCCCCTGAGCGACCGCGCTCAGCGCGCTCAGCCCCCGGGGGGCGTGGTTTGCGTGGGGTCGACGACGTGGCCCATGAAGAGGACGGCGCCCGTTGGGGCGTCGACGATGGAGTAGAAGTAGGGGCGGTTGACGACCATCGGCACAGGCGTCGGCGGCGGCGGCGAGCTCGCAATGCTGAACATGACCACCGCGGTCGCGGCCGACGCCTGCACCCGGGTCTCGGCCATCGTGACCGCCGTCTCCTGAAGCACGTCGTGGATGTAGAGGTTCACGCCGGGGGGTAGGTCCGAGCAGATCCCCAGGAAGTCCGCGTTCGCCGGGTCGAACGCGACGGGCATCCCCATCGCTTCGAGCGCAGGCACCAGCGAGAACGAGCCGGACGTGAACTGGAGCTTGGGGAGCGACAGCTGGACGTGGCTGATCGACGAGGGCAACGCGAGCGCGAGAGAGCTGGGCGTGAGCGCCTCCTCGTACGCCGCGAGGTCGACCCCCATGTGCGGCAAGGCGACGATCACCGCGAGACGACCGTCCTGTGCGAGCGGGAGCCCGACGATCTGCGCCTGGCCGTCATCCACGTACGGCAGGTTCGTCTGCTGGTTCATGAACGGGGCCGAGACCGTCGTGGTCTGGGTCGTGTCCGACACGGTGAAGCTCGACGGGGCCGTCGCCGACGCGTCGAACGGGTGAGCCCACGGAAGCTCGAGGTGGATCGCGTTCACGAGCACCATGAAGGTCTTGGACGTGATCGAGCTCGGGGTGAGAAGACCCTGGATGTTCCCCGCGGTCTCCTGCGCGACCCACTGGTTGATGAGGGACCTCGCGCTGCTCGGGTCGTGATTGAAGTCCGCCAGGTTGCGCGAGGATGTCGAGGAACGGGGTCTGCCACGTGAAGCCAGACTGCCCCCAGACCGAGTTCACCACCTGGAGCTGGTAGTTGCTCGCGAGGGGCGCGGGCGCGCTCGCGTTGGCGGCCGACTCCTTGTCCGCGGCGAGCGCCTCGGCGGCGCGGCTCGCGAGCGCCTGGCTGAGCGCGCTCTGCCCCTGGAAGACCGTGCCCGCCGCGCTGCCGAGCTGGAGGGCCGTGGCCATCTGCGACGCGGTCGTCCCCTGAGCGCCCGCATAGGCCATGGTGAGGGCGAGGTTCGCGCTGAGCGGCGACGTGAGGAGGTTCTGCTGCGCCGCGGAGGCGCGGAGCTGCTCGTAGAGCGCGACCGAGAAGGCGTTGTTCGCAGTGACGGCGCCGGTGAGGTCGGCCTCGGGGATGCTCGACAGGGGGGTCTCTGCGAGCGGCGATTCGTCCTCCAGCGGGAAGACCGTGCCGTCGGGCGCGGCGTCGGTGGCCCCCGAGTCGTGGCCTGCGTCATGGGAGGCGTGCGACGAGGACCTTCTCGAGGAAGAGCGGGACGAGGACGAGGAGGACGAGCTCGAGGTCGTCGTGTCGGTCGGGTGTCCGGTCGTGAACCGGTGCGGCGATTGCGAGGAGCTCGCGGTCGTCGCCGGCCACTTGTACGGCTCGCCGCTCGACGTCGCCGTCGACGAGGTGCTCGAGCCGTGGCCGCCGTCGAGCGACGCGTCGTGCGACGGGGTGGAGCCGCCGCATCGCAGGAGCAGGAGCGCGGCGGACGGCGCGAGGGCGATGAACAGGGGGCGCCGCATGGGCCTTGGAGGATGAGCGACCGCAGCTCATGACGCAAGGCGAGCTGCGCGGGCGCATGCTTCTCCGCCCAACGTTTCCCCGATCTCGATCCCCGTACTCGTACCCGAGCCCGAGCCCGAACCCGTACCCGAGCCCCGTACCCGAACCGTACCCGAACCCGTACCCGAACCCGCACGCGATCCCCGCACGCGATCCCCCCACGCGATCCCCGCACCCGTACCCGCACGCGATCCCGCACCCGTACCCGCACGCGATCCCCGTACCCGCCGTGGGGGCTCGGGTGCGGGCTCGGGCTCGGGCTCGGGCTCGGGCTCGGGCTCGGGCTCGGGCTCGGGCTCGGGTACGGGCTCGGGCTCGGGTACGAGTACGGGTTCGGGTACCGGTACGGGTTCGGGACTGGGAGCCTGCCGCTACTGGCACGGCTCGACGCAGTAGTCCGGGCCCCCCTGATACGTCGAACAGTTCGTCGCATAGCTGGCCGCGACGCAGGTCGGTGGCGGACAAAGCTGCCTGCAATAGGGGGCGCACTCGTCGTCCTGCCCATATCCAGGCGGACAGACGCCTCCGTCGCCGGGCGTAGGCCCGCACAAGAGAGCCGCCTCGCAGAGCATGCATGGCAGGAAACAGATCTGTCCTGGACCGCAGCCCGCGTCCGGGCACGGCATCGGTCCAGCGTCCGGAGCCGCTCCCGTGTCGACCTCGGCGTCACCCGGACCGCCATCGAGCTGGACGTCGGGGGCCGCGTCGCTTCCGGTGTCCATCGCGTGTCCCGAGTCGGGAGGCGGGCGATGGCCAGCGTCGGGGGGCGCGGAATGTCCCGAGTCGGGGGGCGGGCGATGGCCGGCGTCGGGAGGTGCGGAGTGTCCCGAGTCGGGAGGCGGGCGATGGCCGGCGTCGGGGGGTGCGGAGTGTCCCGAGTCGGGAGGCGGGCGCTGGCCGGCGTCGGGAGGTGCGGAGTGTCCAGAGTCGGGAGGCGGGCGCTGGCCTGCGTCGGGGGGGGCGGAGTGTCCGGAGTCGGGAGGTGCGGAGTGTGCGGCGTCGGGCAGCACGGGACGTCCCGAGTCGGGACGTCGAGCGTGGCGGGCGTCCGGAGCCATCGCGGCATCGATCCGACCGGTGCCCTGGCCGCGAGGTGGGGTCACCGTCGCGTCGGCGTTCAACTGCTCCGCGATGGTCTCCCCCCCGCAGGCGGCGGTGAAGGCGAACAGAACCGCGACTGCCGATGCTCTCATCCTGGGCGACCTATCACGTTTTGTGCCACCGGGAATGTGCGCCGCAACGCCAGCGGCGATGACGCGATCTGTGCCACCCCGGCGAATTCACGGACACCGGGCGGATCCTTGGGCGCGTGCTCGCGGGGTGACCCGATGGTCGCCCCGCGGGTGGACGGCCTCACAGGGTCTACTCCGGATCAAGTGGGACGGCAGGACGGTGGGACGGCCACGCGCGCCGAACCACCGTCCGACGCCCGCACAAGCCATCGATACTACTCAGGTCTGCCGGGGTGTGGGCCGCGCGCGCCGCGTCCGTTCACGATGGACGAGGCCTCCGCACGGGAGCGTTCCGTCCCGCCGTCCCACCGTCCCACTTGATCCGAGTTGACCTCTCGCGCCCTCGCCCGCGCCGACTCCGCCTCCCTGGCCGCCTCCGCCTCCGTGGTCCGTGGCCGTGGCCCGGATCCGGTTCCGGGGTCCGGCCCCACGCGCCGCTGCCGCCGTTCCCAGCGACGCTCCCGTCGTGCCGAGCGCCGCTCCCGTGGTGCCAGGCGACGCTCCTGTCGTGCCGAGCGACGCACGCGGAGTGCCCCGCGACGCTCCATGATCTCCTCGGGTGTCGGTGCGTGAGGTTTGCCGTCGATCAACCTCGTGCACCGGCACGCAGCCTTCTCCGTGCGACGCACTCGGAGTGGGCAGAGACGCACACGGAGTGGGCAGCGACGCTCCATGAATTCCTCGGGTGCCGGTGCGTGAGGTTTGCCGTCGATCAACCTCGTGCACCGGCACGCGAGGTTCTCCGTGCGCCGCACTCGGAGTGGGCAGAGACGCACACGAAGTGGGCAGAGACGCTCCAGGAATTCCTCGGGTGCCGGTGCATGAGGTTTGCCGTCGATCAACCTCGTGCACCGGCACGCGAG
>Ga0181534_10002555_pt1 | contig 11181 bp, 7 predicted proteins | sample PEATcosm2014_Bin_37_FD_119758 | JGI IMG/M metagenome (GOLD analysis project Ga0181534, IMG submission 119758) | Peatland microbial communities from MTU Mesocosm Facility, Houghton, MI, USA - PEATcosm2014_Bin17_10_metaG | ecosystem: Environmental > Terrestrial > Soil > Wetlands > Peat | place...
GCCACCGCCACCACCGACCGTCACGGCCGACCGCCACCGCCGACCGCCACCGTCGCCGACCACCGCCATTCCCCATTGCCTAAGCCGCAGCCAACGGCAGTCAGCCGTGCCCGAAGACGTGCCGCCTGAGGCGTGGCCACCTATTGCTGCGTCGCAGTAGAGACCGACTCGCCCATCGGGACTGCGACTTTTCCCTGCCGCGCTTCCTCTTCAGCGACCCAGCTGCGATATTCGCCCCCCCGGGACGAATGGTCGGTCATTTGAATTCATCGATGCTCGTAGCAGTCATCGCACTGCTGCTATCTGCCGGTTTTGTTTATTGGGCCTGCGAATACTTCGTAAACGGCGTGGAATGGGTGGGCCACAAGGCTGGAATCTCCCAGAACGCGGTCGGCACGGTGCTCGCTGCCTTTGGCACTGCACTTCCGGAGAGCGTCGTCACCTTCGTCGCCGTCGTATTCGGACACGATGCCGAGCAGAAAAACATCGGCGTGGGTGCCGCCCTCGGCGGCCCCTTGGTGCTGGCCACCATTGCCTACCCCATCGTAGGCGTCATGCTTCTGCTCACCCGGACACAACGCCCAAATCAACCGATTGATGTCAATCGTCAGCGATTGTGTCGCGATCAGAGCTGGTTCTTACTGATTTTCATTTTCAAGATTGCCCTCGGTTTCCTCGCCTTCTCCATCAAGCCCTGGCTCGGATGGCTCTTTCTCGCAGCCTACGCGGCTTACACCTGGGCAGAGGTCCTGCACGAGGGCGATGCCGCTGAGGGGGAGCTGGAGCCCCTGAAATTCCAGAGCAAGGCCTCAAATCCCCGCTGGTTGTTGGTATCTATCCAGACTTTGCTGGCATTAGGTGTGATCTTCGTGGCTTCCCACGTCTTCGTGTCACAGCTGAACACCGTCGGCCCATGGCTCGGCATCCCGTCCACCGTCGTCGCGCTTCTGTTGAGCCCGATCGCCACCGAACTGCCCGAAACCATGAACGCAATTATCTGGATCCGGCAGGGAAAACATCGCCTGGCGCTGTCGAACATCAGCGGCTCAATGATGATTCAGGCAACAGTACCCACGGCTTTGGGATTGTTCTTTACGCCGTGGTTGTTCGATGGAGCGTTGGCAGTCGCCGCCGTAGTAACCGCCGTTGCGGTCGCCGGCCTGCTGATCCTGCTGAGAGCCAACGCGCTGACCCCAGTCCGCCTGGCGCTCTTCGCGTTAGGTTATGTCGTATTCGCGCTAGGTGTCTGGGCGATTTCGCCGTAGCGATCGATCACTCAACCTCTCAACAACTTTTCGACGTCCGCTGTCGCCAAGAGCACCGCATCCGGCTCCTCAATCGGCCAATTTAGAAATAGAGTCTTCATCATCCGTTCGATGCTTGATCGATTGCGCTGAAAACTTTCTAGCCGGCCTTTTTTATCCTGTTCATGGGCACCGAAATGATCCTCCAACGCCTCCCGACTGACGGCACAGTGCACCGGCCGTCCCAGCGCTTTTCCCCAAAAGCTGACAACCCCGCGATTTGAATCATAGCGAGCCTGCGCATCGGGGAATGTCAGGTCCATACCCGGCAGGAAATTTCGGGGTTTCTGCAGAGTTTTCAGCAATAGATCGCGAGGTTCGCTGGGCAACTCCGTCATGCCTCCTAGCAATAGCTTTCGCCATCGTGGTCCGCGTTCATAAGCTTCCTCCCAAGCCTGCCGAAGTTCGTTCGGTCGTTTTTCCAAGAGCGCCAAGATCAAGGCAGCAGCCTGAGCAAGATCCTTTTCTCGCTTGGTAGTAGCCAGCGGTCGCGCAAGTGCGAGAATCAATTTGTGAACGGCAAACCGTTCGGGAGCGGGGACGAGCACGAGGATTCCTGAGGCGTGCAGCACTACCGCCGTAACAGGGTCGTGAATGAGGAAGTCGAGAAATCGCAAAGGCTGCGCATCGGTTCTGAGCGCCGGAAGTTTTTGGGGATTGTCCGTGTCCGGGCCTTCGTTCGGGGTGACAAAATCGACACGCAACCCGCCCCTGCCTATGTAACTGGTTGTATGACGATTTCCCGAAACGTGTGGAACCTCCCGAAAAGTTTGATCCACACTCCGCAGAATCTCCAGCATTGGCGGTGTTTGATCGTCGACGGCAACTGAGATGCTGGTGAACTGCGCGATATCCACGTCGCTGGTCTGGAGGAGCGCGTTGGATAACCTGACACCGAGCATCAAAGGGTAGCTTTGATAGGCCACGGTACCGACGAGAACGCCACGCAATCTGAAGACACCCGCGCGAGCCAGTGCAGCTATGACTTCGCCTATCGGTGCAATGGGGGCCGGGAGACCGAACGATCGCTTCAGTGAAGAAACGAGCGCTCGCCGATCCTTTTCGTCTTCGCGAGACTGTCGATGGTGGTTGATTCGGTCGAGAAGCTCAGGTGTCTCGGGGCCGACATACTGTTGTGCGCGTCCAGAATCTGTAGAGGTCTGGAAATACCAGTATCGGCGATCTTTGACGTTTTTGGCTACAAAGGTACCGCCTTCAGCTGAAAAGGCGCGCTCAAAGGCGCTCGCTTCGGAGCGGTCAAGCAATTCGGCGTAGGTAGTTTGTGCAAGCAGTGGCACAGGATTCATGCGGTCAACCACGTTATACGCAATCCGCGAAATGAGTATAACTGGTTATACGCAATCTGCAATTTGCGTATAACAAAACGAGGCACCCAGAAGATCGCTGCAGGCCAGCGCCCGAAGAGCGCGGCTAATTACACAACTACTTGATTTCGCTGATTTTAATTCAAGACGAGCAATGACTGCCCCGGAGTTCAGACCCTCCGAGGACAAGTCGTTCAGGCAACCGAGACTAGAACCTCAGATGTCGAGGTTCATAACCGACAGCGCATTCTTCTCAATGAAGTCACGCCGCGGCTCAACCTGGTCACCCATCAGCGTCGTAAAGATGTCATCCGCCGCCACGGCGTCATCAATCTTCACCTGCATCAGCCGACGCGAATCCGGGTTGATGGTGGTATCCCACAACTGCTCCGGATTCATCTCGCCCAGCCCTTTGTAGCGCTGGATATGCTGACCACGGCGCGCCTGTTCGAACAGCCACTTCATGGCCTCCTTGAACGAGCCAACGTCGTAGCGATCCTCCGCCCGGGTCACATACGCGCCCTCGCCAATCAAACCGGCAAGCGTCTTCGCCAGGTCGGCGATCCGCTGATACTCCGCCGACTCAAAGAACTCGCGCGGCAGATACTTCTTGCTCGGCGTGCCGTGCTCCGTCTTGTTAATCAGAACACGTGGGCCGTGCCCGTCGCCTGCCTCACTGACCTGCACACTGAAAGTGCGAGTCCCGTCATCGAGCGCGTTGAGTCTCTGGTGCAACTCCTGCGACCATCCGAGCAGCCATTCGCTCCGATCGAAATTCTCCGGCTGTACTACCGGCATGTAGATCAACTGATCCAACAGACGATCGTCATAGCGCCGTGACCAACGTTTGATGATCGCCTGCACTTCCATGTACTGACGTGCCAGCGCCTCGAAACCAGAACCCTGCAAAGGCGGAGCATCGGCATTCACATGAAGCGCCGAGCTCTCCAACGCGGTGTTCAACAACACTGCATTCAGCTCGTTGTCGTCTTTAACATAAGATTCCTGCTTGCCCCGCTTCACCTTATAGAGGGGCGGTTGAGCGATGTAGATATGTCCTCGCTCAATCAGCATCGGAACTTGGCGATAGAAGAACGTCAGCAGCAAAGTACGGATGTGGGATCCGTCGACGTCCGCGTCAGTCATGATGATGATGCGGTGGTAACGGAGCTTGTCGATGTCGAACTCATCGCGGCCAATGCCACATCCGAGCGCAGTGATCAGCGTTCCAACTTCCGCCGAGGAAAGCATCTTGTCGAAGCGTGCTTTCTCAACGTTCAGGATCTTGCCCTTCAACGGCAGGATGGCCTGGGTGCGGCGATCGCGACCTTGCTTGGCGGATCCACCTGCCGAGTCACCCTCGACGATGAATATTTCTGACAGCGCCGGGTCCTTCTCCTGGCAGTCTGCCAACTTGCCGGGCAGGCCAGCGATGTCCAACGCGCCTTTGCGGCGAGTCATCTCGCGCGCCTTACGAGCAGCTTCTCGCGCGCGGGCAGCTTCCACCGCCTTCGCGACGATCAATTTCGCTTCGGCAGGATGCTCGAGCAGGAATTCCTGCAGTTTCGTACCGACCGCCGTCTCCACAACGCCCTTCACCTCGGACGAAACCAACTTGTCCTTGGTCTGCGAGGAGAACTTTGGATCTGGAAGCTTCACGGAGAGGATGGCAGTGAGACCTTCACGAGCATCATCACCGGTGGTCTGGATCTTCTCCTTCTTCGCCGACATCTCTTTTTCGATGTAGTCGTTGAGAGTGCGTGTGAGCGCGCTACGGTAGCCAGCCAGATGGGTGCCGCCGTCCTTCTGCGGAATGTTGTTCGTGTAGCAGTACATGCTCTCCTGGTAGGAGTCGTTCCACTGCATAGCGACCTCAACGGCGATCGGGCCGTCAGAGGTTTTGAACCAGAAAACCGTCTCATGCACTGGCGTGCGCGTCCGGTTGAGATGCTTTACGAATGCCTGCAGTCCACCTTCATGCTTGAAGACGTCCGACTTGTTCTCGCGCTCATCGATCAGGTCAATGCGTACGCCGGAATTCAGGAAGGACAGCTCGCGCAGGCGCTTCGCTAGAATCTCGTAGTTGAACTGGATGTTCGTGAAGATCTTGCCGCTGGGACGGAAGCGAATGGTGGTCCCACGCTCCTGGGTATCACCGACGGTCGCCATCGGCGCAGCGGGCTCGCCCAGGTGGTACTCCTGCTTGTGAACCTTCCCGTCGCGGTAGACGGTCAGCAGCAGGTAATCGGACAGCGCATTGACGACGGAGACACCCACGCCATGGAGTCCACCGGAGACTTTGTATGACGTGTCATCGAACTTTCCGCCCGAGTGCAGGACGGTCAGAATCACTTCAGCTGCCGAGCGGCCTTCTTCCGGGTGGATGTCGACGGGGATGCCGCGACCGTTATCGGAGACCGTTACCGATTCGTCCGCGTGGATGGTGACTACCACCCGATCGCAATAGCCGGCCAGAGCTTCGTCGATGGAATTGTCGACGACCTCAAAAACCATGTGGTGCAAACCGGAGCCGTCATCAGTGTCCCCGATGTACATGCCGGGGCGCTTGCGCACCGCGTCGAGGCCCTTCAAAACTTTGATTTTGCTGGAGTCGTAGACGTCGTCAGATGCCATGAAATAGCCCGATTTATGGATGGGGCATTATACCGGGGTACCCCTCCCCTGACCACGCTGAAGGCGGCCTAATTTCTCAATAAATTTCAGCACATAGGCGCGCTGGACCGATCGATTAGGTGCCCGCCAGCGGGTCGCTAGCACTCACCCAGATAACCGATCTCGGTCCCCACCAATATTGGGGCAATAACGTCAATGTTCCACGTGGAACCCGCATGACATGACGACTGATCTGCCAAGACGAAGCTCCAATTGCGCATCTCTTCAACATGTTCGTGGGACCGGCGCCGCCTCAATACAAAGAACCCAGCCCTGACGGCGCTCGGCGTCCGCCCTACTCCCTGCCCCTGGCCCTGGCCCTGCCACCCGAGTGACAATCTTGCCGGTGCAGCGGGTGGTCTACGCTGGTGAGTAGATGTTCGCCACGGTGCCCCGCGGAAAACTCGCGGAGCTCAGAAGCTTGAGATACCTCGGCTCGGTCAGACCTGCAAATAGCGGCTGACCTTGCCCAATCGCCACCGCGTGTATTGCGATGGCGTACCTATCGACCAACCCCGAGGCGACAAGGCTGCGCCCGAACCGCGCTCCCCCATGAGCAATAATCGGTCGACCATCCTGCGCCTTCAACTTCTGAATCTCCTCCTTCAACTCCCCAGTAGCCACATAAGCCTCCGCCCAGCTCTGTGCTTCTGGCTGAAGACCAGCCAGGGAGTCGGCACGCGGGAGAATCGCCGCCCCCTGCTTCGAGAAGACCGCCTTCGGAACGTGATTCATGGTTGCCGCGAAGGGACCGCTGGCCGTCGGCCAGTACGCAGCCATTTCCTTGAACGACCCGCTGCCCATGATGTGCAGACTGGCGTCCGATATCACCCCAAACGTCCACTCCATTCCTTTCTCGTCGCGGGTGTCCATAAACCATTTGCGCCCGCCATCCGCGCTCGCCACAAACCCATCGATCGTCATCGACATCTTCAGAATCAACTCTCGCATCACGCTGCTCCTTAAAGTCCTCATTTCAAGGACGAATCAGAACAGCCTCGCCCGACAAACCGGCCGGAAAATACGGGCCTCCGGCCCCGCTACAGAAGTGGCTCTCCCCATGCCTTAGCACACGAGTAGACATCGTGCATCTTGGCCGGACGGCCAAGCCACCACCCCCCAAAGCGTGCTTCGCCAAATCGACTCATGTTCCACGTGGAACACCTGCGCCCCCGGAACAGACAGCCTGCAGTCCGAACTCCCCCGCCACCGGCAATTAGGACGACTGCTCGTTAGGCCAATCCGTCGAAGGCGTACATCGCGTGTCTTTGCCTTGATTGAGCAATGAGAAACAGAGCCCCTCGAAGAAGGGCGCGCTTCGTCGATCAGCGCGCTTGAGGACGCAGGCGCACCCACCGTCCGAAGGCAGTTAAGCAACAGCAAGGTCCCCAACTGCGCGTTCCACGTGGAACATCCTCTCAATGGACGCGACTCACGGGAGTGGCCAATCATTCTCTGGGCAGCCGAAACTACCGAGCTACCGATGCCGCTCGGGTCCGACGACAAGCGGCGGTCCCGACAACATGTTTCGCATGGAACCGCCCCAGGTCACTGTCACCGCCGTGAGCAACAACTGCGCAGCAGCCACAACTCACATCCCAACGCAGCTCAAGAACCCCACGGCCTTGGCGGCATGCACAAGGTTCCACGTGGAACCCCACAGTCGTCGCCACTGCCGTGCGGCAGCCGCCTGCGTAGTCGCGATCCCTCAACCTAACGCCGCAGCCCGTGAGATACCACTGACCCAGCGTCACGCACCGTTCCACGTGGAACCTCCCAGCTCACCGTGACCACCTTGATGCAACAGTCTGCGCAGCCGCAACCCTTGGACCTACCGCCGCAGCCACGACCTCCGACTAACTTGGCGTCACGTTCCACGTGGAACCCCGCAACCCACCGCGACCGCCTTGGTCCGACAGTCCGCGCACCAGCGACCCCTGGACCTACCGCCGCAGCCACGACCTCCGACTAACTTGGCGTCACGTTCCACGTGGAACCCCGTAGCGCACCGCGACCACCTTAGTGCGACAGTCGGCGCACCCGCGACCGCTGGACCTACCGCCGCAGCCACGACCTACGCCTAACCTGGCGTCACGGTCCACGCGGAACCCCGCAACGTACCGCGACCGCCTCAGTGCGACAGTCGGCGCACCCGCGACCGCTGGGCCTACCGCCGCAGCCACGACCTACGCCTAACCTGGCGTCACGTTCCACGTGGAACCCCGCAACGCACCGCGACCGCCTCAGTGCGACAGTCGGCGCACCCGCGACCGCTGGACCTACCTCCGCAGCCACGAGCTACCACCAACCTGGCTTCACGTTCCATTTGGTACGCGCAATGCACCGCGACGGCCTTGGTGCGACAGTCTGAGCAGCCCTGATCTTCGGCCGACCGCAGCAGCCCAATGACCTACAACTAACCTGCCATCACGCGCCACGTTTCAGTGAGATCGTTCGAGCCAGTGCGCCCACTGTGGAGGCAACACTGTGCGCAGCCGCGATCCCACGAGCCACCGCTGCTATCCATTAACCCCAACTAAGCCGCCGTCACAGCCCTCAATCCCAGCTGACACATTCCGCTAAATAAACGCAGAGCCCATGAGGCATCAGATCCGGCACCCGCAAACTCGAGGCTATCGACGCAGCCCATAACCACGATTAAGTTGGAGTCAGAGCATGACGTTCCACGTGGAACGTCCATTCAATTCGACCCGGCCGTGGAGGCCGGATCAGTTCCGCGCAGCCATGCCACACCCACCAACCAATGCCTCTCCCGACCCCCGACTAAGCAACCGTCACCCCACCCCGTTCCACCTGGAACACCCGCTCCGGCCGCCCAAACAAATCCGACCCCGCCTGCAACGAAGTCACCACCAACTGACAGTTGAGCCGACTAACCTCGTCAATGAACTTCACCAGATGCGCCCCATCAAGCTCAGCCGCCGGATCATCCAGGAGAAGAGTTGGAGTAGTAGAAGTCCGCGCCTGCAGAAGCTGAATTTGAGCAAGCGTCATCGCGATAGCCACCAGCTTCTGCTGCCCCCGCGAAAGAATCTCCCGCGCAGGCCGCCCACCAAGCCGAACGAGCACATCCGCCCGATGAGGCCCGCTATGCGTCAGCCCCCGGGATTGATCTCGACCTCGGGAGTCCACCAGCGCCTGAGCGAGAGACACATCCTGTGACCACCCCCGGCTGTAGTGCAGGTCAACCTCCAACCCACTGAGCCCAAGCACCGCCTGTCTCCAGGCCGGCTGCATTTGCTCCAACATCCCCCGCCGCGCCTCGGCAATGAGCTCCCCGAGCCGAGCCACCTCCGAATCCCAAACAACCGCTTGACCCGGCTGACTCCTGAGAGCCGCATTCCGCTGCTTTACCGCCCGCGTATACCGAACCCAAACATCCCCAAACCCAGGCTCCACATGAAACACCGCCCAATCCATCCACCGCCGCCGCCGAAACCCACCTTCCTCAACGAGCTTATGAACACCCGGGTCAATCACCTGAACCGGAAACGCCTGGGACAACTCCGTCAGGGACCCTGCCGCAGCCCCATTAATCCGCGCAGTCGTCCCACCGCCTTTGGCGACTTGCACTCCCATCGCCTCAGCCGGCACACCATCGGAGCGACCAAACACCGTCAACCGCGGCTGACCATGTCGAATCAACTTCTCCGAATTCCGAGTCCGAAACGACCGCCCGCGCCCGAGCAAAAAGATCGCCTCCAACAACGAAGTCTTTCCAGACCCGTTACTGCCCCAAATGAGATTCCGCTGTGGATCCAGTGACAGCTCGGCGTGTTGGATACACCGCAAGTCATCAACAATGAGTTGGATGAGGCTCAACCAGAATCCTTCACTCAGGGAGGCGAACCAGCGCCGATAGGCATCCAAACAACTTCAACGCCAAACAATCAACCGCCCAACAAAGAGCTAAGGCTTTGCGTCGGACGAAGAACGAGGTTCAGTGATGAATCCCACCCGGAAGATATCCGAGTAACCCGCCGCTTCGAGGCTATGGCCGGCCTTCAAGGCCGCTGCCATCGATGGCTGACCGCCGACCAAATCGACCAGAAAAGCGCGGCTGAGAGGTACGTGTCGGGTGTCCTTCAAATACGCGCCGACGGCGTCGCAAGCCAACTGCTGGTCAAACACAATGCAGCTCCGCCCATCGGTCAAGGCCCGAACCCTGACGAAGTCAGTCTTCTTCGCCACAGCGCTGGTGGTAACGAGCGCCGCAAACCAGAAAACTCGACCGATCATCCGTCAACTACAGCCGCATCGGCATCACGACATACCGAGTGTGGGTCGCCCCAGGTGAATGAATCAGGCAGCTGCTGTTCGAATCAGTCAGCCCAATCTCCACCTTCTCAGTATCGATCGCACCCAACGCATCCAGCAGATAGTTCACGTTGAATCCGATCTCCACCTCCTCGCCGGAGTAGGACACCTCAACCTGATCTTCCGCCTCTTCCTGCTCAGGGTTATGTGCTTGAATTACAAGCGTTTCCGGCCGAGCAGTCAGCCGAATACCCCGATATTTCTCGTTCGAGAGAATGGCGGTGCGTTGCAACGCCTGGCGCAGCAACTCCCGATCAGCCTCCACCTTACGGGCGGGATTAGCAGGGATCACGCGCCCATATTCCGGAAAACGCCCGTCAATGAGCTTCGAAGTGAACCGAATAGCGCCGATCTGTGCCCGAATGTGATTCGTGCCGATCGCCAGCTCAATCTTCCCTTCCGTTCCCAACGTACGCTGGAGCTCCAGCACACCCTTCCGGGGCACGATGACTTGCTGAGTGGTTTTGGCACCGTCCTCCAGCGTCACCTCGCAAAGTGCCAACCGATGCCCGTCGGTCGCTACCGCCCGAAGTGAAGTCCCCTCCGTCTCCAGCAACAACCCGTTGAGGTAGTACCGAACGTCCTGCTGAGCCATGGAGAAGTGCGTCTTCTCAATCAGCCGACGAAAATCCCCCTGGCCCACAGTGAGCGTCTGCTGAGCGTTGATCTCCTCAACGAGCGGAAACTCTGCCGCCGGCAACGTCGACAGCGTGAACCGGCTGCGCCCGGCTTTCACAACGATGCGCTCACCCTCGGTACTGAGCGTCACGCTCGCCTGTTCGGGAAGCGCTTTGAAAATATCCAGCAGCTTGCGCCCAGGAACCGTGATGTCGCCGCCTTGAGCAACATTCACCATGCTCGTCGCTACGAGCTCTACTTCCAGATCCGTACCCGTGATGCTCAGACGATTCTCTTTCGCCGACAGCAAAACGTTCGCGAGCACGGGCATCGTCTGCCTTCGCTCGACTACACCAATCACGCTTTGCAGAGGTGAGAGAAAATCTTCGCGGGGAGCTGTCAGCTTCATAATCTTAGATCTTTCTTTATTTAAGAATTCAGATTGTTGTTGCTATAGAGCCTGTGAATAACGGGCATGAACCAACTTTGCCACGCAGCTCAATCGGTTGCACCCCTCTCGCGGCCGCACAAACCGATGCGCGAGCTGCCAGTTTACTGTGCGCCACCTGTGGGTAACCTTATCCACAAAAACATCCACAGTCAGCACACAGGGATTTACACATCATCCAGCCAGAGTTCTCAACAGGTTCGAGTAGTCCTCGGTAATGCGCTGCTCCGAGTCGCGCAGTTCCTTGATCCGTTTGCAAGCATGCAGAACAGTCGTGTGGTCACGGCCGCCAAACGCATCACCGATCTCCGGAAGGCTGTGACTCGTCAACTCCTTGGCCAGGGCCATCGCGACCTGCCGCGGACGTGCCACAGAACGGCTACGGCGCTTTGAGAGCAAGTCCGCCACGCGAACCTTGTAGTAGTCCGCAACGGTCTTCTGAATATTATCGATCGTAACCAGTTTCGCCTGCAGA
>Ga0181534_10002556_pt1 | contig 11180 bp, 17 predicted proteins | sample PEATcosm2014_Bin_37_FD_119758 | JGI IMG/M metagenome (GOLD analysis project Ga0181534, IMG submission 119758) | Peatland microbial communities from MTU Mesocosm Facility, Houghton, MI, USA - PEATcosm2014_Bin17_10_metaG | ecosystem: Environmental > Terrestrial > Soil > Wetlands > Peat | place...
GATGATGATGATGATGGTGATGATGTTTATGCTCCGGCTTCGGATCGAGCAAGCCTTGCGAGAACGCTCGAATGAATCCCGGGCCATCCGCATGGGGATGATCCTGCGGGAGGATCTCATAGTCCGGGTTCAGGTCGCGCGCATGCGAGAACATTTGCAGGAACGCATAGTGCTGGAGCTTCTGAATGCATTCGCCGACCCAGTTCGGACGCGCAAAATGAACATCGCTATCGAGCCAGCAAACCTGCTGCCAGTCAAACGGCAGGCGTTGCACGCCAACGTTGATCAGGTTCTCCTTGAGCCAGAGCTCTTCCGACCCGCGCAAGCCGATGAACTGATGACGGAAGTTATGGCCGGTGCCAAGCACTTCGCAACTGGCAAGCGTGCCATCCAGGCCGCAATCCTGAAAGGCAAATTCGCGGCGGTTGAATGCCAGCTCGACGAGGATGACGACCGCGCCTGAATCGACGAAATGCTTGATCGCGCGTTCCGTGAGCTTCCAGCGGGAGCGCCACCGCCAAGGATTTTGCAGCGGGACAACTGCATAAAGCGGTTCACGTACCTGATCTGGCTTTCGGAATAGCATCTGCGATCCATTTCTTGTTCTCATCCGGAGAGGACTTGTGGCAATGGCACGGGCACCCCAACCGGAAACAGTTTCGATGCACGCCCTTCCGGCAAGTGACACTCAGTTCTTTGGGTGCCATTGTCGGAGCCGCAAACTTTCGCCTGTGGCTTGGGCCGTATCCGCTCATGCCAACGAGATTTCGATCAGGTCCACAATCTGCTTGTCCGGACCGAATGGAATCGTGGCGATGTACTTCAGGAAAGTGTCCGGCAGCGCTTGACTGTCCGGGACCAGCATGAAGTTCCGCGTAATATAGGTCGGCGGCGCCGATGGCGGATCGCCGGCAACCGTGACGATCACCAGTTCGGGCACCGGCGGAGGCATTGGCGGATTATATTTATCGTAGACGCGCAACGCCACTTCCTCGCACCAGGTCGGGATCTGTACCGAAACGACCTGACCGACCTCCGGAAAGGAGGCCGTGAACCGCTGAATCAGTTTGGACATTGTTTTCTCTCTCTCTAAGATTGCAGCGCCTGCCGCAAATATCTTACGGGGTAACTATAATCCTAAGCTGCGACCAACTTCAAGTCGGATTCCATTGTGGTGAGATCCAGCCCTTCCGGAGTCTTGCCCGTCTTGAGGCTGACGAACTCCGGCGCGACCATGGCATGCGCCTCGTCGATGTAGGGACCGTTGTCGGGATCGTTGTAGGTCCAGAATGCCTGGGTCATTTCATAGTTGCCGCCCCAACTGATGACGGTGAACAGAAGGGTTCCATCGGGAAGCGTCACGTACTTCGGAATGATCACGCAATTATGACTGGTGAGCCCCTCCGCCATTAATGTGCCGCTATTCGTCTGGATTGCAACGACGGTTTTAATACCGCAACTCTCTTTCTTTACTAGGCGAACCTTGCGGCCTTGCAGGAATCCACATCGATCTGCTGTAAACTTACTCAAGAGTCTATGGGGCCGGATTGAACCAAGAAACTTCAGTAGATTTGCCTTCGATGTATTGACGATAAGATTGGCGAGCGGTTTATCGGTAAAGCCCGAAGCGTGCGGCCGGTCAGAAAAATGGACATTTCTCTCCGCGAGGGCCATTCTTACGCGCGTCAACATTTCATTTTCTCTTTGGCAAAATCCAGCCTTGTGGATCGCTCTCTTTTTTTCTCCATCGAGCCATCCTTCGCCATCAAACGCAGCAGCTAGATAACCGGCGTCTCGACTCACATCCTCTTTCCATGTTTCGAGTGGCTTCAATATAAATGAGCTGCGCTCCGAGCCCATGCGGAGCTGTTCGGTTGATACCCAATGATGTATGCCATCGCTATTGCAGACAAGCCAGAGGTGATCATAGGAGCAGCATACCTCCGTGCCATCATCAAAGGTCAGCTCATAGCATGGGAGGTCAAATGTCCGCGTCCCTTCCACCATGGCCTTGCGATATTTTCGGCTCTTCCGTCCCGGTAGGCGTGATTCATCGAATCCGAATAATGCATCTCCTGATTTGACAGTTTCGGCACCTACCCAATGTAGGTCATTCGTCAGGACCTTAGTTCCTGGCACCAAGCAATGTCCGCCCCAGCTTCCGGGTATCGCATTCGGATCGTTGGCCTGGCCTGGCGTCCAGATGTTCTGGCCCTGGCAGATGATCGGGAGCTGCACCCCGATATAGATGAAGCCGAAATAATAAATCGCCTGCTTCACTTCGGTCAGATTGTTCAGGTCGACGTTGCCATGCGCGAGAAGCGGGTGACCCCAAAAGGATCCCTTGCGCCATTTGTTGAGGACCGTGAGTTCATCGCCGCCATTGTCCGTCGAAGGATCGCCGAGAACATAGCCGTCCCACTGTTCGTATTTCTGGAGAATCGCGGTATCGGGCGGGGTGTATTCGCCGCCGCGGCAGGCCGACCAGACTTGTTCGCCATGGCCGCATCCGGCGACCGTGCAATCGCCAAGGCCCTCCCTTGGCGCTCCGGTCGATCCATCATTCGGACCATTGAGCATCATGCCCCAATCGGTGATTCCGCAGGTGTTGTCCACATTGTCGGGAGCGAGGGCGAGGGACTTGAGGAAGTATTTTCCAATCTGGAGGGTTCGATCATCGACCCGGGCTTCGTTTTTGCCGAGCTTAACGGACCGATGGAACTCAAGAAGTGTCATCATGATGTTCACGCTCCTGCTCCTTGAATATCACGCCGCGCCAATCGCGTAAACCAGAATCTCCACTTGCGGCTCGCTACATCCACGATAAACCCGAACCCGCGCCTCGTCCACTTGGCAGTCGTTGCCCCAAACCGCGAAGCATTGACTTTGATCAATCTTATCCCGATGCTTGCGTTTGATCTTCGGCGGCGACATTGCATCCATGTAAAACTTCAGAAAGTTGTCGGCATCCTCGTCCTTCACGACGCTGCCGGCCTTGCTGACTTTGGCGCTCCAGATGGTAAGCAGAACGCCGATGCGAGCCGTCATTTCCGGCTTCAAATGGGGAACGGCTGCAGCGAGCTGCCACTGGAAAGTTTGTTTATCCTTCGAGCTCGGATCGTAGATCCGGCCGCGCCCCCAGCGATGCCGCTCTTGGGTATGCGGGGGGCCGGGGATAATGACATGGAGCAGGGTCCGGTTAGGCATGGGGGTCGCCATCTTTGCGGGCAAAGTCCTCTTCGGTCAGGCGTCGGGCGAATCCCCGCTTCTCGGCTTCTTTCAATGCCCATTGGGTCGTCGCCACGAAAGCATCGATGTCATGGCCTTTGTAGAGTAGCCCACCGCCAATCTCCCGGAGCCAAGCATGGCGGTACATATGAAATTCGCGCTGCCAAGTGTGCAGGCTCCGGTTCAGGTCGGCAATCTCCTGGATCAGGACGGAGACCAGCCCGCTCGGCCGGCGCGGATCGCTGAGGGATTGCTTCTGGATCCTCTCAATCGCCGCATCATAATCCTCGAGCCGCTGGACGGCGCCATGGTCTCCGGCAAGCTGGGCATATTCCTCGTCGGTAATCAGCCCTTCGGTATGGAGTTCTTGGCGCATGAAGCGAACCAGATCATGGACGCGCTGATTGAGTTCTTTCATGCGAAAAGGGCCTCCGACGCCTTAACTTCACCCGGGCCAACTGCCTCCACCAGCCGTTTCGCGCCCAATCGGCTCAGGTAAGCATCTCGGGTACTCCGAGAGAAACCAGTAGCAGCGTCGATTTTCCATCGTTCCACGGGCGTCCCTGCTTCAGCCAGTAGGATTTCAAGCACTCGTTTCTCCCCGGCTGGCAGTTTCGGCATCCAAAACTGGACCAAAGCCGCTCCCTTGGGCGGCTGTGGCTCAAAATGAGTTCCGAGTGCGGTTATCCCCTCATCCGTGATGAAAATACGACCATTTCGGTCCACGCAAAACCCCTTATCCTTGAGCCGGGAGATATAGGCATCCCGGGTCGATCGCTTATAGCCGGTCAGGATGGTGAGCTGGCCCCGGTCGACGCCTTCCCCGCTTTCAAAGAAGTGACCGATCGCCACCAGCGTAGCGCGCTCGCCCTGGGGCAGATGGTCGGGACCGTCCGAACGGACATCGCTCCGCCCAGGAGGCGATGGACCCCCCGCCCGGACAGTCCCGGTAGAAACCTGATTCCACATCTTTTGAATGGCCGTCGCATGCGCGGGCGTCTGCTCGATCATGTTCTTGAGGGGGGTAACCTTGAGCGCCGGCAGGCTCACTTTGGCGAGAGCCAAGGTTGCCATGTGGCTCATCTCGCCACCCACCTTCTTCATGTAGGTTTGTAGGCTTTCGATCGAATCTTGCAGGATCTTGATCTGCGCGCCATAGCTCTTTTCCAACTGGGCGAAGTTCCGCTGCGCTTCGGCGATGATCTTGCCCCGTTCCTCATTCTGCTGGTGGATGATCCGGCCCTGGGTATCCGAGGATGGCCTGGCCAACTGCCGCTGCAGCTCGAGGATCTTGGCCTTCAGTTTCGACGGATCGTTCGCTTCTGCTTCGGCCACCGCGGCCGCCAGCTTCTTTTTGACTTCATCGAGATCGACATCCGCCCAACCTTTTAGCTTCACGGGTGCATTGGCATTCTGCGCTTTGAAGGAATCATAGGTCTTGAATAATGGGAACTGGATTCGCTTGGGGCCGAACTCCGCTTCCGGCGAATAGACATAGGCTTCGCCGCGTTGCATGGATGCGATCGTATTCAGAAGCTCCTTGCCCACTTCTTCGGTGCCGCAGGCATCAATCCAATCCCGAATCGCATCCCGATCCGCTTTATGAATCACGCGCATGGCGAATAGTGTTTCGCAGGATGTCAGAAAATCGTTATGAACTTTTTGGGGCCGTTGGCTCGCGGCGATCAGGGAGATGCCTTTGCCCAAGCCTTCGCTCGCCAGCCGATTCGACCAGTGCAGCATCTTGCCGGCGTTCGGGTCCATGATCTTGCCTTTGGGGCAAAGATTATGCACTTCATCAATCACCAGATAGTGCCGGCCGCGATGGCTGCGAAAGTAGGTCGAAGCAAAATCGATCCAGAACTGCGTGCGTTCTCCCGGCATCCAGCCGCCCAGGTCGATGATGCAGGGCCGGTTGCCCGTAGCGGCGAGTTCCGCAACTGCCCCGCCGCTACGAGCATTCATCGGTACATCGGCATGTTCTCCGCCGAAGACCACTACCGGGTATCCTGCCTCCTTTCCGCTTGCTGAAGACTTCAATCCCCACCAATCACCCTTGGGATCCACAATGCAGACAGGCTTCTCCTGGTCGAGAAGATGTTCTACAAGTAAACGCATGACCGAAGATTTGCCAGAGCGCGTTTTGCCCAGGACGATGGTGTGCTGATCGAAGATGGCTTCAGGAACGAGTTTCATGTCAAGGCCGTATCCGCACGGGAATATCATCATTCGTGGCGCAGATGGAGACAGGCAATCCCTTGAATGCGATCTGCGCCAAGTCCACCGCATAGGAATGGAAATGCTCATTCAGTTCGCAAAGTTGCGCGGCGATTTCGGCCTGAATAAGCAACTGCGCCCGATAGACTCTCCACTCCGTGGGCCATTCCTCAGAGGTGCTATCCGCAAACTTGCGAATTTCATCGGCTGTCATCGGAAGCCTGCCTTGTGCGCGCATTCGGAGCAGAACGGAATCACCTTACCGCTCATGACATCCTTCAGCTTGCCGGTGGTTTGTTTCGGGCAGAAGCGACATTTTTTTATGCCGCCATGGCCGGTCCAAGTATGCGTTGCTGGTCGGATGGATTCAGGTAATCGGGACATTCGGTGGCTCCTGTGCCGGGGCAGCCTCGGCCATTTCTTGATAGTTCCAATCCAACTTGTTCATCATTCTTTCCGCGATGGCCCGCGCGTGAGCAAAATTGCAGGCGTGCTTTGCGGAAAGGCTGATCGTGTCATCAATCGTCAGTTTCTTGATGATGATTTTTACGGGATTTATATACTTCACAATTGAAAGATTTTTCACTTATTTTCACCGAAATGTCTCGTCGCATTGGAACCGCTGTTCAATAACTCGCATGTACGTGTAGAGTGAACTTTGATTCGGATTCCACATCTGCAAATGCCAAGACCACCATTGAGCGTCTTTCCACTGGGGCCAACCGATTCGTTCGAGAAGCGCACCGTTGCCAAGATTTGTGTTCCGAGGATAACTGAGGTCTTTGGTGCGAATCTCAATATCAGTGAAAAAATGATCCGGATGGCTCGCAGGAAACCCCGGCGGGGCGAGGAACAAAACAGTACAGATATTTTCTCGGTACTGCGCCGGAAGTTTGACAGATGGCACTACAATTAGATAGTAGCCATGCTTACCTTTTTGGTAGTGCGCTTGGGGCCACTTTGTCCGTAGCTGCTCTACACCAGCTTCTATTAATGGGTGATTCATGCCAGTTCCTCCGCATCAAACCAAGTCTTACCTTTAATAACTTTCTCCAGCGTCGTGCGCCTTCCTGCACAGGCTTCAACCATGCTTGCGAGGCGGTCCATCGTTTCAAACCAACCATCAGTTTCTTGCATCGAGGTTGCCGACGCGCAGCGGAAATACCGATCTTCATCGTTATCGCATTTCACTTGCAGCATTTTGTCCTCGCGGCATCAATCATCCTTGGCTTTATCCTTGAGCAGCGTGCCCTGGGTTTCGCGCATGGTGATCCAAACATCTTCGCCATCATGCGCAATAGCGAAGCGCGTGGAATCCTTGTCGCGTTCCAGAATGGCGCGGAACGAGAAACGAATGCCTACTTTGTTTTTGCCTTGGCCGGACTCTTCGATGACTTGCAGCGACGGCCGGTCGATCTGGCAGCCGACGATGCGGAGATCATCCTTGTCATCCGGCACCTGGGCGATGGTGATGGTCTGATGGGGTACGGCCAAGACGTCATATCGCTTGCAATGGCCGCGCTTCACGATCTTCCAGGCATCCCAAACTTCTTCCGGCAGATATTCTTCATGCTCCGGTGTCACGGGAAAAGAAAACTCGAATTTGAGCATGGGCGCATCATCGGTATCCCGGAAGAGGATGGCCTGGACAAAGTTCGCCAGCATCTTTTTATTGCGAACCGGCTTCGGGGTATCCGCTTCTTTCGCTTCCACGCCGGGAAGCGTTTGCTGCTCCGGCTCCTTGCGAACCGGAGCGTCGAAATCCTCATTGGGATCGAGCGGCGGTCCGACCATTTCTGCTTTACCGCTTTTCTTTGCTGGTATGTCGGTCATTGGATTCTCCCTCCCGGCGGCGGTGGCAACGGTGGCATTCCGGGCCCACCCATCGGAACCATTTGAATATCGAGCGGCTGAAACGCGCCGAGAATCTTCCGGCAATCGGAGTAGCCGCAGCGAATGACCATGACCTTATAGGGACCAAGGCCGGTGGTTGCGCCGGTGATCTTGCCTTCGCGATTGCAATGCGGGCAGACCGGCAGATGGCCTGGCGCGAGATCGGGCGCGACATCCTCTTTCGTGGGACCTGGTTCTGCCGACTTGGTCGTGACGGCATCGGCCGGACCGGGGAACTCAATCGGCGCGGAAGCGGAAGCGGGAGGCTCGGTCTTATGGAACGGGTCATCGCATTCCACTTGCGGCTCGACATCGAAACGGATCCTGGGCATGCCGCGACGGCCCATGCATTGCGGACAGCGTTCTTCGTCAGTCATCCTCTGCTCCTTTGGAACGGCGAATCACTTCGCTTTCCTCAACGTAAACTTCAATCCCGCCAACGATGGCTATGGCGTCCATACCGAGCTTGCTGACGACGCCATTGATCTTCGTATCATCCGGCATCAGGAACTCGCGTTTGATGAGCGCCGGATTCACGATGCGCGCCTTATAGGTCTTGCGGATCGAATGCCCTTTTTCCTTCGGAATGCTGGTCGGCACATGCACGGGCGGCGGCGGTGCGGTGACCGCGCGTTCGATGATGGTGTTGGCCGCTTCCACTTCGCCGATTTCATGGAGCTGCTGCGCTTCGGCCAGGGCGGCGGCTTCCTGCTCGGCTTTCGCGACCGCTTGCTCTTCGGCAACCTTGGCTAAGCGGATCCGTTCCTGTTCGTCGCGGAAGGCCTGCCGGCGTCGCTTCAAGAGGGTTTCGGCTTGCTGCAATGGCATGAGGAAACGCGAACGCTGTCCGGTCAGCCATTTGTGCAAACTGTTGGCCTGCTTCACCGGCTCTTCAAAGAACCGGCTAATGACGTCCTGCTTCTTCGCCAACGTATCGAGCATCGCGGTGCTGGCGATGTAATCGTCATTGTCGGCGATTTCGAGGTCCTGCGCCTGCGCCACGATGAGCGGCAGTGATTCTTCGATCTCCGTTACTTTTTTGCGGTCCAGCACTACCGATGTGGGTTGGTCGGCCATTATTCTTTTATCCCCGCATTCTTAACTTTTTTTGTAGCAAACTTGAGAGTGATGGTGGTCATGGCAAAGTCATCATGCTCCACCGTGTATTTTGTTTCGACGCCCTGCAGGAGGATGTATTCGGCTTCCGGGTCATCGAAGGGCAGTGGCTTTTCAACCTCATCGGCCAGCTTGCGAAGTTGCGCCGCGACCTTCATCTTGTCTACGCCAAAGCTGATGGATTGGCTGTCGTAATTGGCAATATCTTCGCAGCGGAAGCTCATGTCAGTTGTCCTTTACGGTGTAGTACAGCACTTCGGCAAAGTTGAAGTAGTAGCCGGGCTCATCATATTTCGAAGATTCGAAGTCCAACTGCGTGCCGTCACAGTCGATGCTGTATTCGCCCGTGAACTGGACCTTGGTGTCTCCCCCGGCTTTGAAATAAACCACGATGGTGCAGGATTTGATTGCCACGTTATTCCTCTTCGATGGGTCTTAGTTCCGTTCCGTGACTCAACTTCCACTGCGCGAGATAGAGCGCCGCGATAAAAACTTCCGCATCGCCCCGATCCTCAAACTCATACTTCTTGTAGGAACCGTCCGGAAAAAGCTGCACGGCCATCCGGCGCCGACGGATGAACAGCAGCCGGTTGGTCCCGCCGCGGCCGAGCGGATCCGGCACGCCGAGCGCGTAGCCTGCGGTTTGAATGGCAACCCAGGGCTCGATCGTGGCCGCATTCTTGATGTCGATGATGCATTCGCGGTCACGGATCAATCCTTCCCGGTCCACCGTCAGCCCGTAGGTCATTCCCTGAATCGTCGCGGTATAGCGTTCTTCGATGACGCGGGGAACGAACCCAATGTCTTTGCAAAAGTTGGCCCAGGCTTCCGTGCGGCCCTTGATCTCGACATCATAGGGGTTGTCGGGATTGAAGCCGGTCCAATCAAGGTCGCCCTGGTCGTAATATTGGGTCGCCTCATGCACGCGACGGCCAATGAGCGACTTTCGCTCCAATACTTCTTTCCGCACCATGTCGTAGGAAACAAGGCCGGCATGATCGAGCACGCGGGTTACAGAAGGGACGGTGCGCCCGCCCCTTGCGTAGGAATGCGTAGACTCATCGAAGGTGTAGCCACGCTCGAGCATTACGATTTCGGCTTGGAGACCATCTCAAGAACCTTCTCGATTTGGGTGGGGCGTAGATCCTTCGGGCCATCGACCTTGAAGTGTTCCTTGAGCAGGGCCAGGACTTCCGCTTTCTTGTGTCCGGCCGCGAACGCTTGCTGCCAGATCCGGGAAACGTCGGCCGGGGTAACAAACGGATCGCCTTCGCCTTCAGGAAACATCGAACCGTTCTTCGGTGCTTCGGTTTTCGTTTCGGCTTGCTTGGTTTCCGGCTCCGCTTTGGCTTCCTGGGCCTTCGGCTCTTGCTTCGACTCCTGCTTCGTTTCTTGCTTCGGCTCTTGCTTTACTTCCTCGATCGAGGAAACGTTTCCGGTGGACGTTTTCTCGGACAAACGCTTCGGTGCGGAAGGCTCCATGATTTCGTCAGTCGGGATAACCAGGTCGCGCTCGCTGTCGCGGTTCACCATCTCGACCAAGGCTTCAAAGCTGCGGTTCTTGAGCGGAAGCCTCTTGGCCAGCACGCGAATCGGCGTGATCCTCCAGCCTTCTTCCCAAAAGGTCGTCCACTTCATGCTGTTCGGCTGCTTCGAATGCGAGCGGTGCCGGTCAATCTGTTCGGCGGTCAGATACTCCCAGTCGATCGTGCCGTCCTGAAACTCGATCAAAGCGTAGGCACCCATGGCATTCTTGCGGTCGCGCTGGCCCTTGTCGCTCGGCACATGATAGAGATTGCGCTTCGGGGCAAACTGGCGCGTGAAGTCATCGGTCTCGTAAACCACTTCGGCATAAAAGGTTTTGATTTCTCCGGTTTCGTAGGCTTTCTGAATAAAGAAACGGTAGGACGGTTGAAACTGCGCTTCTTTGCCGTAGGGAATCAACCAGCCGAGCTGCAGGGCCGGGCTCAGGCTGCAACCCACTTCGGCCGCATCGTAGGCCGCGAGCAGGACACTGTTCGGGTCGCAATCGAGCAGGCTCTTTCCTGGCTGCGCGTTGGCCTTGCTCTTCTGGATCGCGGTCATGATGCCGAGAACGAACTTGTCGGGGTCGATGCCCTTCGGAAGTCGCGCCTGGATATTGCCCTTGGCGGTATTCAGCCGATCGAGGACATTCGGTTCCTTCTCCAGTTTCTTAACTGCGGTGCTCTCGTTTGCCATTTGTTTCTCCTTTTTCCGGTTGCACATAATCCCGCATGAAGCGACGAAGAACCTGCGATACGGTAAGGTCTTGCTTCCGCACCTTGCGCATGAACGCCATTCCTGTTGCTTTGTCTACTCGGGCTGCTACTATGATTTCCCCACGGTTGGCCATCGCAGAGATACCCTACGCCCGCGTGTTTACGCTGTCAAATACTTTTTTAACCAGTTTTCCACAGCCCAAACGAAAAGGCGGCAACGGGCCAGAATCCGTTGCCGCCAATCCTATCCGATAAAAGTGCAGTATTACCGGAACTCTACTTGGTGGTTTTCTTTCCGAACGTTTTGAGTGCCAGCGATCCCGTGGAATCGGTCACGGTAATCGTGAACGATACGGTGCCGACGGCCGTTGGCGTGCCGGTAATGGCGCCGGTCGACGCATTGAGTGTCAGGCCGGTTGGAAGCGAACCGCTGCTGACGGACCAGGTATAGGGTGCGGTCCCGCCCGTTGCGGCGAGAGATCCTGA
>Ga0181534_10002557_pt1 | contig 11176 bp, 6 predicted proteins | sample PEATcosm2014_Bin_37_FD_119758 | JGI IMG/M metagenome (GOLD analysis project Ga0181534, IMG submission 119758) | Peatland microbial communities from MTU Mesocosm Facility, Houghton, MI, USA - PEATcosm2014_Bin17_10_metaG | ecosystem: Environmental > Terrestrial > Soil > Wetlands > Peat | place...
TCCCCGGCAACAGCCTCGGCATCACCGGCGTGGTTCCGGGCTGTCCGCTGCTCATCGAAAATGCGGGCGGGTTGACGCGTTCGGAAGCAATGGTCGCCGGAATATTGAACGCCATCACCAACCACGCGCGGGTCATCTGCTGCGCCTGGGGATTTTCCGACAGCAATCCCGACCTGCTGTCCGCGTTTCAACTCGCCCAATCAAACGGCATCATCTGCGTCTGTGCCGCGCTCAATTCGCCCGTGGACTACAACCAAGCCTCGGTTCTGGATTATCCCATCAAATGGCGGAAGACGGCCTCCAACCCGACCGGGCTGGACAATCTGATTGCCGTCACCTCAACCATGCCAGACGACACCATTTTGGGCGGCGGTGCGGCATGGGGAAGTGACTACATTGATTTTGGCGTGCCCGGCTATGCCATACCCACCACAGGCTATGACATCACTAATTATCCCTATCTCTACGGAAACGGAACATCCATCGCCGCCGCGATCACGACTGGTTGTGTGGCTTTTGCCGAAGCCAGCTACCCGGGTGAAAACTATCATCAAACCATTGAACGCCTTCGGCAATCGGTTGACCCTGGAGTGGGGTTGGTCACCAACACTATCTCAACGGGCAGGCTTGATCTATATGGCGCGCTTAATCTTCAATGGCCGACTGTATCCATCAATATTGCGGAAGGCTGCATCTCGATTGATGGCACCAACCTCTTATCAGGTCACACATATTCTCTCCAAAACTCCACCGATCTGTCCTCCTGGTCTGATCTCGAGGAGTTTTCAGCCTCGGGCGCATCGGTTTCACTGGCGCCTCCGCCTGCGGCGGCTGGGGAAGGCTATTACCGATTGAGAATTGAATAGTTCTACGAGTGTCATCGAGGAGATGTGAACGCAACCCTGCAAACAACCTAAAGGCGGGAACTACCACTAACTACATTGATCGGCCAGGAAAATGGAGGTATGGTTCGGCGGTTTTCTGGTGGAAAGAAGCCGGCAGCTACAAAGGGTTGCTGCATTCTAAGTTTTTGTTTGCGAATCTAGTCAAGCTCCCGGAGGGTTCAACCGATTAGAGCTAGCGGCAATTTATATATCACTATTTACCAGCAATGAAATTACAGACCAAATTGTTTAGTGCCCTGATTTCGGGATTACTGCTGGTCTATCTTGCTTCGTGTCTGTTTCAGCGGCACTACTCGCTGTCGGCGGTCAGCCAGTTTTCGCAGAGCAACAAGGCGGGGGAACTGGAGCGGCACTGGCAGTGGGTGGATTGCGTTCAGCAGTCAATGTCCACCTCCCTCGAAGGCATCATGGCGACGGGCGACATGGACCTGTTCGAAAAAGTCATCCATGAACAAGCGCGTTTGCCGGGCTTGCAAGAGGCGTCACTGACAGATTTTAAAGGTCATGTGGTCTACACCACAGTGCCGACTCGGCTGCATGGCGAACTGCCGGTGGAACTAAAGCCACAGTTGTTGAAACAAGCGGAACTGGTCAAGCGCCAGGCTGATGGTTCATTCGAAATCTACAAGCCGTTGCTGGCGGAGCAAAGCTGCGTCTCCTGTCACACGGAACGACATCAGGGCGATGTGCTGGGCGTGTTGACCCTGCGTTTCTCCGATCAGGCATTGAGGACGGCGGAGCAATCATGGGATAAGTTTGGCGACGATTTCAGCCGGGCCAACGCATTCATTGCCTTCATCACCATCGGCGTGCTGATTGTGGTTTTCGCAACATTGGTCGGCCTGTGTGTGCGATTTCTAATGAGTTTGCCGCTGGAGCGGACCGCCAACGAGCTGGCTGACCAGTCCGAAAATGTCCGCCTCGCCGCCGGCCAGGTATCCGCCGCCAGCCAGACTTTGGCCGAAGGCGCCAGCGAGCAGGCCGCTTCGCTGGAAGAAACCAGCTCATCATTGGAAGAACTGGCCTCCATGACCCGACGCAATTCCGAAAACACCGGGAAAGCCAACGATCTTGCCCAGCAAGCCCGGTTCGCCGCCGACAAAGGTGTTGGCGACATGCGAGCCATGACCGCGGCGATCACAGCCATCAAGGATTCCAGCGACGATATTGCCAAAATCGTCAAGACCATTGAAGAAATTGCCTTTCAGACGAACATTCTCGCCCTCAACGCCGCAGTGGAAGCCGCCCGCGCGGGCGAAGCCGGCATGGGCTTTGCCGTGGTGGCCGATGAAGTGCGCACTCTTGCCCAACGCAGCACCCAAGCTGCCAAAGAGATTTCAGGAAAAATTGAAGGATCCCTCAGCAGGACCGGCCAAGGTGTCAAAATCAGCGGGCAGGTGGCGCAGGCTTTGAACGACATCGTTGCCAAAGTGGGGCAGGTGGATGAACTCGTGGCCGAAGTGGCCGGTGCCTCGCGGGAACAAACCGAGGGTATCGGCCAAATTAACATCGCCGTCGGCCAGATGGACAAGATCACCCAATCCAACGCCGCCAGCGCGGAAGAGAGCGCGGCTGCCGCCGAAGAACTCAATGCCCAGGCCATCACCATGAAGGATTCTGTGGCCGAGCTGATCCAGCTCGTCGTGGGCAACGATCAGAACACCATGAAACCCCGGATAGCCACCATTCCCTCATCCGCCAAATCTGTCCGCCTCGCTGCACCCACAGCGAAACGACCCGGCCCGGTTCGCGGGAACGTCCATTCCCACGCGGAACCGGCGCTGTCAGCCAGGTCCAATGGCCGCAGCGAAAACCTATTGGATGGCGATTGCAAAGATTTTTGAACTGGTGACAATATATTCAGCGCGTCCTTGCTGTTTTAAGAATCCACCCAGCCACTACCTTGACCGGGTCGAGCATCTGCCACCCGCGCCGCTGGTGGCGGTGCAAATGCTCGGCCTACTCAACAATCCCGACCGGAACATTACTTGATCCGGATGGCACGACGTAATGCGGAGCGACGGCTCAAATAAATCTAAAGTCCATCAGACTTCTCGCCGATAAAGGCTTGTCGCCGGTAGCGGCCATTCATTTGCGGACACTGCGGCAAAATAACCCTCCATGCCGTGGTTGCGCCAAAGATCAGACGACGGTTTGAACTTAAATAGTTTGCTTATGCCATCCCGAGCCAGACAGCAGGCGTTCAGGATCGCGTTGATTTATGTCATCGCGGCCGGATGCTGGCATTTGCTCTCCAACGAGCTGTTGAAGCGATACGGAGGCAATTTGAAGGAAAGCCTGGATATTGACACGATCAAAGACTGGAGTTTCGTGATTTTAATGGGTGGAATTTTGCATCAGGGCCTGCGGCGTCTGCTGCGACAATGGGAACAGGAGACGGAACTTCGCAAGGAAACGGAAAATAATTTGCGTCGGATTGAGCGCGCCCTGAAAACCATCAGTGCCTGTAACGGCGTTCTGGTGCGGGCCACGAGCGAGGCGATGCTGCTGGCCGAAATCTGCCGCGTGGTCGTTGAGACCGGCGACTACCGGCTGGCCTGGGTGGGTTTCGCGCACAATGACGCGGAAAAATCCATCACCATTGCCGCCCGCGCAGGCCACGACGCTGGTTATCTGGACAAGGCAGATGTCAGCTGGTCGGAGGATGTTGAACGGGGCCGTGGTCCCATCGGCACAGCCATCCGCACTGGCGAAATCGTGGTCTGCAATGATTTCTTGACCGACCCGCAAACCGTGCCCTGGCGGCAGGCGGCGACCCGGCACGGTTTCGCCTCCGCCATTGTGCTGCCTCTGCATCATGCGGAAAAATCCTTTGGGGTGCTAACCATTTACGCCGCCGAGGCCAACGCCTTCAACCTCGCGGAAGTCGAATTGCTGCATGAACTGGCGGATGACCTAGGCTACGGCATTCAGGCCTTGCGGACCAGGGCCGAGCAACTGCAGGCGGAGGAGGCGCTGCACGAAAATGAATCGCTGCTCCGTTCCATCATGGAGAACACCAAGGACGTCATTTTTGTAAAAGACCGGGAATGCCGGTTTGTTTACATGAACCCCGCCGGCTGCCGGCTGAACGGCATGACGCCGGACAAATTGCTTGGTCGATCCAAGGCTGACTTTCACCCCAATTCATCCGAGGCCTCACAGATTATGACCGATGACCGGCGTGTGATGGAATCAAGTTTGGAGGAATCAATCGAGGAGGCGATTGGTGCGGCGGACGGCACCCGGCATGTTTTCCTGACGACAAAAGTGGCGCGGCGCGACAGACAGGGCAAGGTGATCGGCCTGATCGGCGTGGCCCGCGACATCACCGAACGGAAGCTGGCGGAGGAAACCTCTGCTGCGCAGCAGAGGTTGTTGGACAGTTTGATCGCGGCCGTCCCCGACCTGATCTATTTCAAGAATGGGGAAAGCCGCTTGATCCGAATCAACGAGGCGTTTGCCCGGAGAGCTGGGTTGACTGATATCCACGCGGCATTGGGCAAGACCGATTTTGATATTTTTGGGGAAGCGCACGCGCGGCAGGCCTATGATGATGAACAGCGAATTATGGCCACAGGTCAGCCGATGATCAACCAGGAAGAGCGGGAAGACTGGCCGGACGGACGGGTCACATGGGCGACCAGCACCAAGGTGCCATTGTTTGACCACAGTGGGAAGATCGTCGGCATCATGGGCATTTCACGCGACATCACCGAACGCAAACAGGCGGAGGATACGCTCGCCCGCGAGCGCAATCTGCTGCGCAAGATACTCGATATCCTTCCCGACTACATTTATCTAAAGGACGAGCAGAGCCGGGTTGTGCTGTGCAACAACCGGCGCGTGGACAACGACGGGATGCCGGTCAACACCGATGACCTGATCGGCAAGACTGCCGCCGACTTCTTTCCGGCTGAACAGGCGGCTCAATTTCGCACGGACGAGTTGGTCGTGCTTGGTGGAACACCGCTGATCGAAAAGGAGGAGACGCTTATCCGCAGGGACGGCAGCAAACAGGTGATCCTGACCACGAAGCTGCCGTTCCGGGACAGCACCGGAAAAATCGTCGGCCTTCTGGGTTACGGGCGCGACATCACCGAGCGCAAACAGGCGGAGGAGGCGCTCGCCCGCGAGCGCAACCTGCTGCGCATGATGTTCGATCTCCTCCCGGATCACATTTATCTCAAGGACGAGCAGAGCCGGTTTGTGATGTTCAACCGCCCGTGCACGGCCAATGACGCGATGCCAACCACGGCCGAGGAACTTACGGGCAAGACCGACGCAGACTTTTATCCGCCCGAACAGGCGGCGCGGTTTCGCGCAGACGAACTGGTCGTGCTCGGTGGAACACCGCTGATTGACAAGGAGGAAACGCTGTTCCTCCCCGACGGCAGCAAGCAGGTGATCCTGACAACCAAGCTGCCGTTTCGGGATGGCAACGGAAAAATCGTCGGCCTTCTGGGTTACGGGCGCGACATTACCGGGCGCAAGCGGATCGAGGAACAGGTGCGTTTGCAGTCCACGGCGCTGACCGCCGCCGCCAATGCCATGATGATCACTGATCGCCATGGGGAGATTGAATGGGTCAACCCGGCGTTCATCAAGCTCACCGGCTACAGCGCCGCTGAAGTGATGGGAGCCAATCCTCGCCTGTTGAAATCCGGCCAGCATCCGCCAGGATTTTACGCCAGTCTGTGGGCCACCATCAGCGCCGGCAATGTCTGGCACGGGGAATTCGTCAACCAACGCAGGGACGGACAGCTTTACACCGAAGACACAACCATCACGCCGGTGCGGGATGCGGACGGCCAGATTGCGCATTTCATCGCGATCAAACAGGATGTCACTGAGCGCCGTCAGCTCGAAAACCAGTTGCGGCAATCGCAAAAAATGGAGGCCATCGGCCAGCTCGCCGGAGGCGTGGCGCATGACTTCAACAACATTCTCGCCGCGCTGCTGATGCAGATCGAACTCATTGAAATGGCCGGAAATCTTCCCCAAGAGGCCGCCGACGGTCTGGAACAAATCCATGCTTTTACCAATCGCGCCGCCGACCTCACCCGGCAATTGCTCCTCTTCAGCCGGCGCCAGGTCATGCAGCCGCGTCATCTGGATTTGAACGAAATCGTCACCAACCTGGCCAAGATGCTCCAGCGCATCATCGGGGAGGACGTGCGGTTGCAGTTGAATCTGCATCCGGTCCCGTTGATCACCCATGCCGACGCGGGCATGATCGAGCAGGTGTTGATGAATCTTGCCGTAAATGCGCGCGACGCCATGCCCAAGGGCGGTCATCTGCGCATTGACACGACCGAAGCCAACGTGGCGGAGCCGGCGGCAGATCCGGATACCAAGCCGGGCCGCCATGTCTGCATCAGCGTCAGCGACACGGGCGGTGGCATTTCCCCGGAAGTTCTGCCGAAAATATTTGAGCCGTTTTTCACCACCAAGGAAGCCGGCAAAGGCACCGGCCTGGGGCTGGCGACGGTCTTTGGTATTGTCAAGCAACACCACGGCTGGATCAAGGTGGACAATCGCCCCGGTCAAGGCGTGACTTTCCAGGTTTTTCTCCCGCCCAGCACCCTGACGGTTGCCGAAACACCCCAATTGTTTTCCAAGCCGATGCCGCGTGGGGGCAAGGAAACCATCCTCCTGGTCGAAGATGAATTGGAGGTGCGCAATCTGATCTGCAAAATCCTCAAACGGCACGGTTATCAGGTGCTGGAAGCCACCAACGGCGTCGAAGCCCTCGACGTTTGGCGGGAGCAGCGCGAAACAGTGGCGCTGCTCGTGACCGATTTGGTGATGCCGGCGGGCCTGAGTGGACAGGAACTGGCCCGGCAGTTGCAGGCGGCGCAGCCAAATTTGAAGGTCATATTCATCAGTGGCTACAGCGCCGAAATCGCGGGCCGGGAACTTCAGTTGCACGACGGAGAGAATTTTATTCAAAAACCGTTTGCGGCCGATCGCCTCCTGGAAACCGTGCGCCAGAGCTTGGATGCTTGAAAAGCTGGTTCGCCGGAAATGCACGGCCTGAAACCGGATGAAATCGATCCAAGGTTGCTCTGAGTGGTTTAATATTTTCAGGTCCGATCAAGAATGTGCTTTAGCCGCTGACAGTTTGCGCCGATACCCAGCATGATGTGGTGATGTTGCCGCCGGAAACCAGCGGGCATCCTGGCGAATATTTTTTCTCGATATGGACAATCAAGACCGGCTTTCCAAATTAACTGGCAGCTTAAATTTTGAAGCGGATTCAGCACAGGCCGGCTCGACCCAGGGACAGTTTCCCCTGCTCGATCTGCTCGGCAACCTGCGCGACGAAGCGGCGGACCAATCCAACCTGGCCGCGCTACACACCCTTTGCGCCACGGCATGGGAACGCATGGTTGGCATTGTCGAATCCTGCCAGCCCTTTTCGGCCGGAGACATCGCGTGGCTCAAGGAATTGACCGCGCAAATCCCGGCGCTGGCCGGCCTCGCTGGTTCCTCCGGCACGGCCACGGTGCCGGATCCCTTTCCGCTGCCGCCGCCGGTGGTAACCAACGCCGAGGCGGTTACGGGAGCGGATGAAGAATTGCCGGTGAACCTGAACCTCGCGGACGACGCCGACCTGCTCCGCGAATTCATCACCGAATCGCGCGAGCATCTCGACAACATCGAACACGGCGTGCTGGTGCTGGAAAACCAGCCGGCGGACACCGAGACGTTGAACACGGTCTTCCGCGCGTTCCACACATTCAAGGGCGGCGCGGGGTTTCTCAATCTGATTCCCATCAACCGCCTCGCACATGTGCTGGAATCTCTGCTCGATCTAGCGCGTCAGGGAAAATTGACGATTGACGCCCCGGTCATCGAACTGATTTTGCGCGGCCGCGATGTGCTCAAGCAATTCCTCGACGCCATCGAGGCGCAGGTCTCCGGCATGCGTCCGGTCACGACGATTTTGATTCCCACCGCCGTGCTCAAGTCGGAAGTGCAGGAGGCCATTGAAAATGTGGGGTTGAAACAGCCCGCCGTCACCGAAAAGGCTGCATCTGGATCGGACGCCACGGCTCCGGCGGAAGCTGCGCCGATTGTCATTCAGCAAAACTCAGTTGCCAAAAATGGTTCCACCAGCCCCGCCGTGTCGCCGGTCGCGGGCACGCGCGACGGACAAAACACGATGGTTAAAGTGGACACGACCAAGCTCGACAGCTTGCTGGATCTCGTCGGCGAAATGGTCATCGCCCAGTCGCTCGTTGGCCAGGACTTGGGCCAGATAACCGGCCTCCACCCGCAGTTCGGACGCAACATGGCGCAGCTCGCGCGCATCACCAAGGAGCTTCAGCGCGTGAGCATGGCCATGCGCATGGTGCCGATCCGCGGCGTGTTCCAGAAGATGGCGCGCGTCACCCGCGACCTCAGCGCCAAACAGCGGAAAAAAATCCAGTTCGTCACCAGCGGCGAGGACACGGAGCTGGATCGCGGCGTGGTCGAGGAATTGAATGATCCGTTGCTGCACATGATCCGCAACTCGGCGGATCACGGCATCGAAACACCGGAAAAGCGTGTCGCCGCCGGCAAGCCGCCCGTGGGCACGCTGCAACTCCGCGCTTTCCATCAGGGCGGCAACATCATCGTGGAGATTTCGGACGACGGCGCGGGGCTGAACCGCGAACGGATTTTGAAGAAAGCGATCGAACGCGGACTGATTCCCGCCGGCGCGACGCCGACCGACGAGGAAATTTTTAATTTTATATTTGCCGCCGGCTTTTCCACCGCCGAAAAAATCACGGACGTTTCCGGCCGCGGCGTCGGCCTCGACGTGGTGCGCCGCAACATTGAGCGGCTGCGCGGACATGTTTCCATTTCTTCGGAGCCGGGCAAAGGCACGCGGTTCACGCTCGCCCTGCCGCTCACGCTCGCCATTATTGACGGGCTCATCGTCAAGGTCGGCGAGGAACGCTTTATCATCCCGACCTTGTCCGTGCGCGAGTCGCTCCGGCTGCAGCCCGGGATGATTTCACGCGTGCAAAACCGTGCGGAAATCGTGAATGTCCGTGGCCGGCATGTGCCGCTCGTGCGGCTGCACGAACTTTTCGGGATCCCATCGAAGTGGGCCGCCTGTAACGAAGGCATCGTCGTGGTGGTGCAGTCCGGCAACGATTCGCGCTGCCTGCTCGTGGATGCGCTGCTGCACAAACAGGAAGTGGTCATCAAAAATCTCAACGACATGATGGTGCACAAAAACCGTTCGCTCGCCGGCGCGACCATCCTCGGCGACGGCCGGGTGGGCTTGATCCTCGACGTGAACGCGCTGGTGCATTTGGAGTATCAGTCGGCCGCCAACAATTAAGTCCAGCGGTGGTTTTTCATTTGCCGTGCATCCTCTCGCGTGACCGCAAAAGATTCCTCCGGCCCAACCGGGCGGGTAATTTCGAATTCAAGAACGGAAGTTATGATTTTCAACCAAAAAAAAGGCCCGCAGTGAACGGTGAAGTTTCCGGCGAAAAATTCTGGCTAATCGTCACTCCACGGATTGGCGGTGACATCCACGAAGATCTGGATTTTGCCGGATTGGAAAGCCATGTGCTCGATGCTGCCGGCGCGCGCGACGGGCGGCGAAAAATCCCCCGTGCTGCGGACATCCGGCGGCGACAGCTTGCATTCCAGCCCGGCGTCGCAGAGGTTGGATTTGAAATTGCCGGTCATGATGTTGAGCAGTTCGCCGGCGACATCGCGGACTTCGTTGAGGTCTTTCATTTCCTCGGGCGTGGTGCCGAGAATCCCGGCGGCGATGAGGCGGCCGGCATCGTGGCTCAGGCGCAAAAGAACGTGGCCGACCACCTTGCCGGAAAAATCAATGTTGCACAGCAGATGCTCACCCGTCAGTGGCGCTGCGGTGCGAGGATCCACGGCCTCGATCTTGAGCGAGAGCATGGTCTGGAAAGTTTTGATGAGCGCCGCCGCGAGCGGCGTGCTCATGGCCAGCACCAGCACGCAGCCCATGCCGTTGCGCATGAGAGCGTCCTCGACGGTTTCGACGGCGTATTCGGCCTCGTTCTCGGCCTCGGGATTGGCGACGCGGAGCAGGCGGGCGCGCAGGGATGGATCTTTGTTGATGACCTTGGCGATTTCGTCCAGGTCGGCGTCCTGCCGGGAGACCAACTGGGTCAGGCGCGACGCGCTTTCGAGTTTGGGGGCAAACCCGTAACGCCGCGATAATTCCAGATAGCTGGCTCCGTCATTCATGTTTCAAAATAAAAATCAGGCCGCCGGTTTCTTTTGCAGCGTCACGATGCGGCTGGCTTTTTCGATGAGCTGTTCTTCCTTGAATGGCTTGACCAGATAATCGCGCACGCCGAGCTTGGCGATCTGCAGCACGTTCTCGCGGCCGGACTCGGCGGTGAGCATGATCACCGGAATGGTTTTCAACGCCGGGTCTTCCTTCAACTTGCCGAGCATCGTCACGCCGTCCATGACGGGCATCGTCACGTCGAGGATAATCAAATCTGGTTTTTCGCGCGCGGCGGCGGCCAGGCCTTCCTCGCCGTTGCCGGCCTCGCAAATCTGGCAGTCGTAGGGTTTGAAGGTGCGGCCCACAATCATCCGGATCGTGCGGCTGTCATCCACGCTTAATATTTTTGTCGCCATAAAATTTTTGGTTCGAGTGGGTCAATTTAATTTGATGTGGATTTCAACAATCACACGTTCGGTGCCGCTTTCAAAAACCAGAAACTCGCGCGCCACATCCGGCATCGCCTCCACGGCAAATGCGCCGCGAATGATGGCGGGCGTGCTCACCGCGCAACTCGAGCCGGCGTCGCACAGCCAGGATTTCAGGCCGCCGGTCAGCATATTTGTGGCCTCGCCGACCACGTCGTTCACGTCGTGTTCGCCGAGAATTTCCTCCGGTGGCAGACCGAGCATGACGGCGGCCACGCGGTTGGCGAATTCCGCCGAGAGGTGCAGATAGACCGCGCCCGTGACGTTGTCGCCGGCGAAGCCAACCGAGCCGGTGACGCGTTCGCCAAAACGCGGCAGCGCGGCCTGCGGCACCAACACTGCCGGCATAGCCAGCATCGTGTCGAAGACATCGACCAGGTGGCGGGTCATAAAATCACAGACATTCGGGAGTTGGACGGTTTGGCTCATAACATTTTGGTTCGGTCATTTAGTCAATTTTGGTTCGGACAATTTGTGCGGGCGCGAAATTTCCGCGCCGGTCTGCAACGCGTGCATAATGGCGTGCGGAATCAGATCAAGCGGCAGCACGCGGTCCACCA
>Ga0181534_10002558_pt1 | contig 11176 bp, 7 predicted proteins | sample PEATcosm2014_Bin_37_FD_119758 | JGI IMG/M metagenome (GOLD analysis project Ga0181534, IMG submission 119758) | Peatland microbial communities from MTU Mesocosm Facility, Houghton, MI, USA - PEATcosm2014_Bin17_10_metaG | ecosystem: Environmental > Terrestrial > Soil > Wetlands > Peat | place...
TACGGACCGGACAGCTACCTCGCGTATTGCGCCGGCGAGCAGTATGGCGACTTCGATCACGGTGCGTTTTGGTTCGACCTCGAACCGCAAATCCGCGACCTCGCCGCGTCCGCCGACGTTTTGTTCCTCGGAAACAGCCGCATGCAATTTGCCTTCTCGAGCGACGCGACCGGACGGTGGTTTTCCGCGGCCGGGGTGTCGCACTATCTCTTGGGCTTCGCCTACTGGGAGGACTACGCGTTCGAATGGCCGCTGGTGAAGCAAATCCGCCCAAAGCCGAAGCTCCTGATCGTCAATTTGGATGGTTTTTTCCGCGATACGGAAACGCCGCCCGCCAAGACGGTGATGCATGAGGGCGACGCGGCAGGGCGCTACAAGCGCAAGCGGCTCTGGCAGGCTGCACACGAGCAGATATGCTCGAGGATCCCGGGCATCTGCGGTTCGAAGGAATCGTTCTACCGCTCCATCCAGACCGGCGCCTATACCCGCCTCGGCGGCGAGACGCGCGCCGTTTCAGTCTCCTACGATCCTGAGGTCGATGAGAAAAAAGTGGCCGACTATACCCAGCGCGGCACCGAGTTCTTTTCCTCGTTGCCCATCGACCGCCGATGCGTGCTGCTCACCATGGTACCTTCCGATCCGGCCACCGGCGCCGCCTATTCCATCAAGTCCGGCACGGGAAAGGCGATTGCGAAAGCGCTCGGACTGTCGCTGATCGCCCCCGAACTTCCCGGCTTGACCACCTTCGACGGCTCGCACCTGGACCGGCCCAGCGCGGAGCGCTGGTCGCAGGCCTTCCTCGAGGAGGCGTCGCCGAGGATCCGGGACTGCCTTGATCCCCATGCAGCCGGGGCGCGGTAGTCCTGCCATGCAGTGGTTGCCGCCTGCCGCTAATTTTCGAGAGGCTCTGCGCGCCGCGCAGGGCGACCCGGTCCTGCCGGACCGGGCGGAAAGCCTGGCGCGGCTGAGCCAGCACCGTCTCGGATATCTCGAAGTGATCCAGCTCGACCGGGCGCTCGCGCAGGTACCCGCCGAGGCCAAGGCAGGCCTTGCGCCGATCCGTCTGGCGGTTCTCGCCTCCTCCACCGTCGATCACCTGCTTCCGGCGATTCGCGTCGCGAACCTGCGCCGCCGGCTTCTCGTCGAGACTCACATCGGCACGTACGGTCAATACCGGCAGGACCTGCTGGATCCTTCATCGGCCCTGCATGGCTTCCGACCGCAAGTGATTCTCTTGTCGATCGCGGCGCGCGAGGCCATTGCGTCCATCCCCGTGACCGCCGCCGCCGCGGAAGTCGATGCCATCCTCGACCGCACCGTCGAGGAGCTGCGCAGCCTCTGGCGCGAAGCGCGCGAGAAATTTAAGGCAACCGTCATCCAGCAGACGTTTCTGAATACGGCCAAATCCCTGTTCGGCAGCTACGAGAGAATGGTCGCGGGCGCTCCCCTGCAGGCGATCCGCCGTCTGAATGAGCGGCTGGCGCTCGCCGCCGCCGCCGACGGCGTGGCGCTGCTCGACATCGCCTACGCCTCCGAACGCGACGGCCTCGATTTCTGGTTCGATGAAGGGCGCTGGCTGCAGGGGAAACTGGAGATCTCGCCGCAGGCGGCGCCGCTCTACGGAGAGTGGCTGGCCCGCATCGTCGCCGCTCAACGGGGTCTGTCGAAGAAGTGCCTGGTACTCGACCTGGACAACACGCTGTGGGGCGGCGTCGTCGGCGATGACGGCGTCGAGGGAATCGTGCTGGGAGAAGGCAATCCGACGGGCGAGGCGCACATCGCGCTGCAGCGCTACGCCAAACATCTCAAGGAACGAGGCATCGTGCTCGCCGTCTGCTCAAAGAACGACCCGAAGATCGCCGAAGACGCCTTTGCGAGCCACCCTGAAATGGTCTTGAAGCGCTCCGACATCGCGTGTTTTGTAGCCAACTGGGAAGCCAAAAGCGGCAATCTCAGGCATATCGCCGCCACTTTGAACCTCGGCCTCGACAGCCTGGTCTTCGTGGACGACAACCCGGCCGAGCGCGCGGCCATCCGCGAGGAGCTGCCGATGGTCGCCGTACCGGAACTGCCCGAGGACGTCGCTCTATACGCCCGCTGCATCGCCGATGCCGGATATTTCGAGGCCGTTGCGTTCACGGTCGAGGACCAGCAGCGGGCCGAGCAATACGCGGCCAATGCCTCCCGCGACGCCGAGCTGCGCTCCTCCGGCAATCTGCAGGACTTTTTGGCCGGCCTGCGCATGACCGTCTCCTTCGGCGCGGTCCGGGAAGTCGATCTCGCGCGAGTCGCGCAGCTGATCAACAAGACCAATCAATTCAACCCGACGACGCGGCGCTATTCGCTCGAAGAGGTCAAGTCCTTGTGCGCCGATCCGGCCTGCATCGCGCTGCAATTTCGGCTGCTCGACAAGCTCGGCGACAACGGCTTGGTCAGCGCGATGATCCTGCGTCCCGCGGCTGAGCGCGGCGTGCTGGCGGTCGATACCTGGGTCATGAGCTGCCGGGTGTTCGGCCGCGAGCTCGAATTCGAAGCCATGAATATCGCCGTCGAAGCAGCGCGCGAGCTCGGCGCCCGCGAGCTCCGCGCCGAATACATCCCCACGGCCAAAAACGGCGTGATCAAGGACTTGTATGCGAACCTTGGATTCGACTCCCTGACCGGCGAGGACGCCGGCGCGTGCGCCACAAATTGGCGGCTGCCCTTGGACCAGTACCGGCCTCGTTCAACCCACATCGCGCGGAGCCCGCAATAACATGACCGACCAGGAAATTCTCGATGTCCTCTCCCGCACTCTCGGCGATCTCCTCGCCGACGATTCGATCAAGCTGACGATGACGACCCGCCGCGCCGAGGTGCCCAACTGGGATTCCTTCAGCTACATCAATTTCATCGCGGCCATTGAAATGGAGCTTGGCGTGCGTTTCGGCGTGGCGGACGTGGAATCCTTCGAGAACGTGGGTGCCATCGTACGGCGCGCCCAGGCGCTGAAGGCCGCACCCAAATAGCCATGCTGTTCAATTCCTATGAATTCATCTTTTTCTTCCTGCCCGTGGCGGCGGGTGTTTTCTATTTCTTCGGCCGCTTTGTCTCGAAGACGGCGGCCATCCGCTGGTTGATTCTGGCTTCCCTGCTCTTCTACGCCTGGTGGCGCCCCTTAAATGTACTGCTGATCACACCGTCGATCCTGATCAACTTCGGGCTCGCGAAACTGCTCCTACAGCTCCTGCAGCGGGATAGGCCCAAGCTGGTCAAGGCGGTCTTGATCGTCGGGATCGCCTTCAACATCGCGTTTCTCGGCTATTTCAAGTACGCCAATTTCTTCGTCGGGGCGGTGGACGATGTGTTCGGAACCAGCTACGTTCTGGACAGGATCATCCTGCCGCTCGGCATCTCGTTCATCACGTTCCAAAAGATCGCCTTCCTGGTCGACGTCGCCGCGAAACGGGTGGTCTCCTTCACGCTCCAGGACTACTGCCTCTTCGTGCTGTTCTTTCCCCAGCTGATTGCCGGCCCCATCGTGCACTACCGGGAGGTGATGCCGCAGTTCCAGCGCGCCCCCTGCCGATTCGACCGGGAGAATGCGGCGGTCGGCCTCACGCTGTTTTTCGGCGGCCTGTTCAAAAAGACCTTCCTGGCCGACGGAATCGCTCCGCTGGTGACGGCTATTTATGGGCAATCGACGGCGGGGCATTCGATATCCTTCCTGTACGGCTGGATGGCCGCCATCGGATTCACGCTGCAAATCTACTTCGATTTTTCCGGCTATTCGGACATGGCGATCGGCATCGCACGTCTTTTTGGGGTGCGTTTGCCGCCGAACTTCAATTCACCGCTGCGCGCGGCCTCGATCATCGATTTTTGGCTTCGCTGGCACATGACGCTGACCCGGTTCTTGACCGCCTATCTCTATAATCCCTTGAGCCTTTGGCTCACCCGGCGGCGCCTGGCGAAAGGCCTGTCCGGATTCGGGGGGAAGAACAGCACCCTCGGCGCGTTCATCTCGTTGTTGATGCTGCCGACGATATTCACGATGTGCGTGTCGGGGCTGTGGCATGGCGCCGGATATACGTTCATCTTTTGGGGATTCCTGCACGGGGTATTCCTGACGGTCAATCATCTGTGGCGCTTGTTCGCGCGCCGGTGGCCCGACAAGCAGCGCTACCAGCGCATCATGACGCCCGTGGGTTTCGTGATCACCTTCCTGGGCGTGGTCACGGCAATGGTATTTTTCAAGTCCCCGACCATGGCGTCCGCGTGGAACATCGTCCAGGGCATGGCCGGGTTGCATGGCATTGCGGTCCCGCCCACGGCCTTTAAGCACCTCGGCCCACTGGCCGGATGGCTGCAGCACTTGGGCGTCGCGGCCGGCGCCGCGGATGATAAATTCTTCATATTGTGGGAGTGGATCCTCGGGTTAAGCGCCCTGGCGTTCTTCGCGCCGAATTCGCTGCAGATCCTCGCGCGCTACGAGCCCGCCTTGGGCGTGGTTCCCGCCACGGCGTATAACATCGGGCCTGCATTGCGATTGAACTGGAGAGCCTCGTTCGGCTGGGGTGTCGCGGCCGCGGTCGTTGCCGCCGTCGCGGTTCTGCACACAGGGGGCGTCAGTGAATTTCTCTATTGGCAATTCTAAACGCGAGTAGTTGACCAATGTGCGGAATAGCCGGGTTAGTGGGTTCGATGCGGGAGCAGCCGGCTACCATGGACCGCTTGTTGAACACGCTCGCGCACCGCGGACCCGACGATGAAGGCCGCTATGTGGACGATTTCGCGGCGATTGGACAGCGCCGGCTGTCGATCATCGACCTCGCGGGCGGCCATCAGCCGCTGCACAACTTGCAAAAGACTCTATGGCTGGTCGCCAACGGCGAGATCTACAACTATCGCGAGCTGCGCGCGGACCTCGAGGCTCGCGGCCATCAGTTCCTGACCCAGAGCGACTGCGAAACCATCCTGCACCTGTACGCGGAATACGGCGAGGACTGCGTGGCGCATCTGCGCGGCATGTTCGCCTTCGCCATCTGGGACAAGACCAAGAAGCTGCTGTTCGCCGCGCGCGATCATTTGGGCCAGAAGCCGTTTTTCTACTCGCTCGAGGAAGGCCGCTTCGCATTTGCCTCCGAGATCAAGGCGCTGCTGGCCGTGGAGCCTTCGCTGCGGCGGATGAACCTGCAGGCGTTGGATCAATACCTGGCGCTGCGCGTGATTGCCTCGCCCCGCAGCATGTTCGAAGGCGTGCACAAGCTGCCGCCGGGGCACGCGCTCACCGTGCGCCCGAACGAGAAGCCGCGAATCCGGCGCTACTGGGATCTGCGCTATTCGCCGAAGCTCAAAGGCAGCGAGGATGAGCTCACCGATGCGCTGGAAGCCGAAATTCTGGTCGCCTTGCGCCAGCATCTGGCCAGCGACGTCCCGGTGGGCGCGTTCCTGAGCGGCGGACTGGATTCCAGCTTGATCGTTGCGATGTTGGCGCGTCACTGCGTCTCGGCCGGTTTCCCAACGTTCACTCTGAGCGTGCCGCACGCCGGCTACGATGAGGCGCCGTTCGCCCGCGAGGTGGCGCAGCAGTTCGGCACCGACCATCACGAGGGAACGCTCAAGCTCAATCTCGCCGAATCGCTGCCGACCCTCGTGTGGTATCTGGACGAGCCGTCCGACGCGCTGGCGCTGTGTACTTACGAATTGGCTCAGTTCACCCGGCAATCGGTGAAGGTCGTGATTGGCGGCGATGGCGGCGATGAGATATTCGGCGGCTACGACCGATACTACGGCTACACCTATGCGGGAGCCTATGCACGGGTACCCGCACTGCTGCGCCGCGTGGCCATCGGACCGCTGCTCGCGGCCATGCCGTCGGGCGGATGGTACAAGAGCCGAAACCATCAAATGCGCTGGCTGCACCGGATGTCCTTCCTCAAAGGAGGCGCGCGCTACTCGGGAAGCCTGTCGTATTTCTATTTCGATCAGGCCTCGCGCCGGGAACTGTTGAGCGACTCCACCCGAGAGGCGCTGGGCGGGTTCGATCCCGAAGCGTGCATCAAGGAGCCGTTCGATCGAATCGATGCGCAGCCGCTCGACCGCATGCTCTATGCGGACGCGGAGGTCAGGCTGCCGGACCATCCGGTCATGATCACCGATCGAATGACCATGGCCCACGGCCTCGAGGCGCGAAGTCCCTTCATGGACCATCGGCTGGCGGAGTTTGCGGCCCGCCTGCCGTGCGACATGAAGGTGCGCGGCAAGTCGCTGCGCTATCTGCAGAAGCGCCTCGCCGCACGCTACCTGCCGCAGTCGCTGCTCACGAGACCGAAGCAGGGGTTCGCCTCGGCGATGCCCTACCTGCTGCGCGACGAATACCGGCGCCTCTATTCGACCGTTTTGCCCCGCTCACACCTCGTTGCCGACGGCTTCTTGCGCGCAGAGCCCATGCAACGCCTGGTGTCGCAGCATCTGTCCGGACGCGCCGATCACGGCAACCGCCTGTGGCTGCTGCTCAACGCGGAGATCTGGTATCTAATGCATATCAAGGGAATGCCCGCCGAACAAATGCGCCGGGAGCTGACGAGCCAATGAGCCGACAGGAACAATTGATCTTGCTGATCGGGTCCTTGGCGGCGATCCTCGCCAGGATGTTCTTCATCAACTTCGAATCGCAGGACTATATTCTGTTTCTGAGTCCCTGGTACAACTACATCCAGACGAACGGCGCATTCCATGCCTTCCATTCGTGGTTCTCCAACTATTCGCCTCTATACCTGCATCTCTTGTCGATCACCACCTCGTTTCCGCTCAATAGTCTGTATGTCATCAAAGCCTGGTCCATCCTGTTCGACTTCGTGGGCGCCTACTTCGCCTACAGGATAATCAAGAGAGCGCATCCGCAGTCGCTGCTGCCGGCGCTGGGCTTTGTCAGCGTGCTCCTCATTCCGACGGTGGTGCTCAACAGTGCGGCTTGGGGCCAGTGCGACATGATGGTGGCGAGTTTTCTGCTGGGTGCGGTCTACTATTTTCTCGAAAGAAAGTTTCATGCCTCTTTCATCCTGCTAGGCATCGCACTCGCTCTCAAACCGCAGGCATTTTTCATACTGCCGGTCTTTTTCCTGGGCTGGCTCAGGAGACAGTACTCCTGGCGGTACTTCATCTACCTGCCGCTGATCTACCTGCTCACCATCATTCCCTCGGTACTTGCGGGACGGGGCGTCAAGGATCTCTTGCTGATTTACTACGCCAACGCGGTCGGGCGATATCTGTCGGCGGGAATTCCCAATCTGTACACCTGGTTTCCCTCTGCGATGCAGCACTTCGAGTTCTGGAACAGGCTGGGGCTGCTGCTCGCGATGGGGGTGATCGGCGCGGCCTGTCTCGCCGTGTACCTGCGGTTTCGCGACCGGGAATTGCCGGACGGCGTGACCATCCAGCTGGCGCTGTTTTGCGCGCTGGCGGCGCCATTTTTTCTGCCTCAGATGCATGATCGATACTACTTCCTGGCAGACGTCATTTCCGTCGTCTATTTCTTCTTCTTCGTCCGCAACGTCCTCGTGCCGGTGGCGGTCGTCCTGGGCTCGCTGGTGGCGTACTTGAACTACCTCTATGGCGTGCAGCCGATCGATTTTCTTTACCCGAGCATCGCCATATTCCTGGTGCTGATTTTCCTGTTCATCGGCATCGTGACCTCCTCCGGCCACACCCCGCCAAGGCCCGTCCCTGCCCCGGTTTCGAGCGGTTAACGCCCAATGAAAGACCGCTACCTGGCGCCGGCAGAACCCCTGGAACATCGGCCGCGCACCAGGCGTCGGGCGCTCATATTGCTGGCCGCTCTTGGCGTCGCCGTCTACATGACCATCGCCCTGGCGACGGACGCGGCGAAGCTGCAGAGCGCTCTGCGGCAGCTGGGGTGGATTGGATGCATCTCGGTGCTCTGCCTGTCCTGCGCCAATTACTTGCTGCGCTTCGGGCGTTGGAAGTTATATCTCGACAAGCTAGGCCACCGGCTGCCGGCGTTTCGGCATCTGTTGTGGTATCTGTCCGGTTTTGCCTTCACCGTCAGCCCGGGGAAGGCCGGCGAAGCGATGCGGGCGTTCTATCTGCGCGAGCATGGGGTGCCGTATTCCGACACGATCGCCACCCTGTTCGTCGAGCGGCTGCTTGACGTGCTGGCCATGGTCGTCCTCGCGAGCCTGATCGTGCGCGTCACCGACGCCTATGTCTGGCTTCTCGTAGGCGCCGCCTTCGCCGTGACCCTGTCGATCCTCCTCGTCTGCCGTCCGTCGCTGCCGGGCTGGCTGGACGGTCTTGGCAGCCGGCACCCGCGGTACGCGAAGTGGCTGTCTGCCATGGCGAGCCTGTTGCGGTCGTCGCGGAATTTGCTGAAGGCGGATTTGCTGGCCGCCGGCACGCTGATCGGCCTTTTGTCGTGGGGCGCGGAAGGTCTTGGCTTTTACTTGATTTGCCGCGGATTATCCCTGACAGTGACCATGGCGGGTGCCGTGGGCGTCTACGCGGTGGCGGCGCTTGCCGGAGCCGCCGCCGTCATCCTGCCTGCCGGCATCGGCGGCACGGAGATCGTCATGACCATGCTGCTGGTGGCCCGGGGCGCCTCATTGTCGGGCGCGGTGGTGGCGACGCTCCTGTGCCGGCTGGCGACGCTCTGGCTCGCGGTGCTCATCGGTCTGCTCGCCACCGGCTATTTGGAATCGTCCCGCGCCGCGGGTCAGCTCAAGACGGCCCCATGAGTGAATCGAACATACCTCTGTGCGTCGATCTCGACGGAACTCTCACGCCGGCCGACACGCTTCATGAGAGCCTGCTCGGTCTGGCGCGCCAGGCTCCGCTGCGCCTGTTCTACCTGATTTCATGGGCATTCAAAGGCAAGGCTTTCTTCAAGCATGAAGTGGCATCGCGCGTCACGCTCGATGCCGGCGTGCTCCCCATCCGGCAGGATCTGTGGCAGTGGATCAAATCGGAACGAGCCGGCGGAAGAAGGATCGTACTGGCCACCGCGGCCGACCGTAAGGTCGCCGATGAAGTTGCCCGTCATCTTGAGATCTTCGATGAAGTGGCGGCAAGCGACGGCAAGACCAACCTGTCGGGCGCAAACAAGCGCAAGGCGCTGGTCGAACGCTTCGGCGAGAAGGGTTTCGACTACGTGGGCAACGACATGCGCGATATCGATCCTTGGCGATCCTCTCGCAAGGCCATCGTGGTCGGTTCGCCGCATATCGTGGAGCGGGCGCGGCGCGTCGCCGAGGTCGCGAAGGTCTTTCCCACGGCCCGCGCCGGCGCTGCGACCTGGCTGCGTGCCATGCGCCTGCACCAGTGGGCGAAGAACGCCTTGATATTCCTGCCCGGATTGCTGGCGCACCGGATACTGACGCCGCCGACTCTGATCGCCTCGGTCCTGGCGTTTTTTGCCTTTGGCCTGTGCGCCTCCAGCGTTTACTTGATCAACGATCTGCTCGATCTGAATTCCGACAGGCACCATCGGCGCAAGCGGGAGCGCCCGTTTGCCGCGGGCGTCCTTTCCGCCCGGGGCGGGCTGCTCGCAGCCGCGGCACTGCTGACGGCATCGGCGATCATCGGAGCCTGCATCACCTGGCAGTTCTGCCTGGTTCTCCTCGCCTACTATGTCATTACATGGAGCTATTCGCTGCGTTTGAAGCGGACGGCGCTGGTGGACGTCATGACGCTGGCCGGGCTCTATACCATGCGCATCGTTGCCGGCGCCGCCGCCACAGCCATCCCGCTCTCCTTCTGGATACTCGCCTTCTCGGTGTTCATGTTCCTGAGTCTCGCCATCGTGAAGCGGTATACGGAGCTCTACGAGGGAATACAGGCCGGCAAGCAGGGCGGGCACGGCCGCGGCTACTCGGCCGAGGATTTGCCGCTGTTGCTGTCCCTCGGCACGGCGTCGGGCTATTGCACCGTCGTGGTGATGGCGCTATACATCAACAGCACGGACTCCCAGGTCCTCTACCATCACCACAAACCGCTATGGCTGTCATGCCCGCTGCTTCTATATTGGATAAGCCGCGTATGGCTGTTGACCACCCGCGGCAAGATGCATGACGACCCTGTGGTCTTCGCCCTGCGCGACCGGGTCAGCATCATCGTACTGGCGTTGCTCGGGGCGAGCGTCATGGTGGCGATCTAGGCGCATGGCAACGATGGGCAAATCGTGGGGCCGCTGGCCGAGCTATTCCCAAAGAATCCACCCCGTGACCGACCGCTTCGAATCGCTGGGTCCGGATGCGCCCATGCTGCCCTTCGGCAACGGCCGCAGCTATGGCGATGTCTGCCTCAACAAGGATGGGGTGCTTCTCGCGACCCGAGGACTCGATCGCTTCATCGCCTTCGATGCGGCGAGCGGACTGCTCGAATGCGAGGCCGGCGTCCTGCTCGACGAGGTCATCAAACTGACGCTGCCCCGGGGCTGGTTTCTGCCCGTGACCCCGGGAACGAGCTTCGTCTCGGTGGGCGGCGCCATCGCCAACGACGTCCACGGCAAGAATCATCACCGCGCGGGCAGCTTCTGCAACCATGTGGTTGAATTCGAGCTGCTGCGCTCGGACGGAGAGGTCATCCGCTGTACGCCGCGGGAGAATTCCGACTGGTTTTGCGCCACCGCCGGCGGACTCGGCCTGACCGGCCTGATTCGGCGGGCAACGCTGCAGTTGCGGCGCGTTCCCGGCATGTGGATCCGCGGCGACAGCCGGCGATTCCACAGTCTTCGCGAATTTCTCGACATCGCGCGCGACTCCGATGCGGACTACGAGTACACCGTCGCCTGGCTCGATTGCGCGGCCAGCGCCGCGAAGCTCGGCCGCGGCGTGTTCATGCGCGGAAATCATGCGCCGTCCGACCGCTCGCCCCACTTGAGAGCTCCCTGGCGCTTCCCCGTGACGCCGCCCATGTCCTTGGTCAACGGGCTGTCGCTCGCCGTGTTCAACAAGCTTTACTTTCACCGTCCGGCGGCCGCGCAACCCGACGCGCTGTGGGATTTTCGCTCTTTCTTTTACCCTCTCGACGGCATTCTCGAATGGAACCGCATGTACGGCCCCAGGGGCTTTTTCCAATACCAATGTGTCGTTCCCGAAGAGACCGCCGTCGATTCGTTGCAGGAGATGCTCACGCTCATCGGAAAATCGGGCTCCGGGTCCTTCCTGGTGGTTCTGAA
>Ga0181534_10002560_pt1 | contig 11169 bp, 9 predicted proteins | sample PEATcosm2014_Bin_37_FD_119758 | JGI IMG/M metagenome (GOLD analysis project Ga0181534, IMG submission 119758) | Peatland microbial communities from MTU Mesocosm Facility, Houghton, MI, USA - PEATcosm2014_Bin17_10_metaG | ecosystem: Environmental > Terrestrial > Soil > Wetlands > Peat | place...
CGCGCCGCTGCGCTTCGGCGCCCGAGACGCCGGTTTGGGCGGCCACGAGATCCGCTAGATAACTGCGATCCGCATCGGGAAGCGTGCCGGTGGCCATGGCGTTGCCGACGATGCGCGTGGCCTCGCCGCGGGCGTTGGCGAGCGTCTCCGTGGGGGTCGTGCTGCCGCCCGTACCGCTGCCCGGCGGCCCACGAAACAGCTTGTCCATGCCATAGCCCATATCGCCCGCCGGCGCCGGACTGCCCGCCGAGGCCATGGCGCCTTGGGCCGCGCCCTGCGCGCCGGCCGCAGCCGCCTGTCCTGCCGTGCGCACGCCGCCGCTGATGGCGGAGGCGGCAGAGCCTGCGAGCACGGCCGCGACCAATACGGTGGCGACCGACCAGGTCACGAGTCCGTGGGCGGTGTCGCGGAAGAAAATCTCGTGGGCGTGCGTGCCGTGCCAGCGGGTGCGCAGCCGGCCGGCGATGTAGCCGCCGAGCGCGGCCGACACCCATTGCATGACGATGAGCCAGATCGCCGTGGTGACGGTAAACGTGGTGGCCGACACGCCGCGATTCGGCCAGGGCGAGATCTCCGCAAGATCGAGTCCCGTGCCCAACGCCAGCAGGATCAGCGACACCGATGCCGCGACGAAGGCGCCGGCGAAAATCGCGCCCCAGGAGGCGGCGGATTTCTGTGGCCCGCCGAGCGCGGTCGCGGACCCCGCGGCGGGCGCTCCCGCCACATATGGATCCAAGGGCCCCACGCGCGGATCGTTCACGCCGGGATTCAAGGTGCGCGCGTCACGCGGGTCGAGCATGGCATATGTCCTAGTGGTGGGAGCACATGGCGAGCAGGAGAATGATGGGAAGGGGCACACCCAGCATCCAAAGCAGAATTCCGCGGCCCATGGCTTTATTCCTTCGCTGAAATACGATGACCGCACTGTGCCCGTCGGGGGTGTTCCGCGGTATCGCGAATTCGAATCGAAGCGCTGTCAGGAAGCGCTGTCAGTAGTTTCCCACGCGAAATCTTGAGGTACCATGCGCGCCACTCCCATGCGCATCCCGATGAAAAATTGTTGGCACAACGCGCGGCGCATCGCACGCTGCGCGGTGATCGCCGCATGGCTCGCCGGTTGTGCGGGCCGCATGCCCGAGACCGGTGCGCCCCCGATCGCGGAGACCGTTCCCGCGCCGCCGGGCGCCACGGCAACCATGCCGCTCGCGCCCGCCGCGCCGCTCGCACCGGCCGATGCGCGCGCACTCATCGAAGCCTCGCTGCCGCGCGGCGTCGCGGATCGCGCCGGCTGGAGCGCCGACATCACCGCCGCCTTCACCGCGCTCGGCATCGCCGCGAATCGCGAAACCCTGTGCGCGGTCATCGCGGTCACCGCGCAGGAATCGGGTTTCGAGGTCGACCCGCCGGTCGCGCATTTGGGCGCCATCGCCTGGAAGGAAATCGACAAGCGCGCCGAACACGCGGGCGTGCCGCCGGCCATCGTGCACGGGGTTTTGCAACTGCCTTCGCCCACCGGCGTCACCTATGCCGAGCGCATCGATCGGGCGCACACCGAGAAGGAACTGTCCGACATCTTCGAGGATTTCACCGGCTCGGTGCCGCTCGGGCGCAGCCTGTTCGCGAGCTGGAATCCGATCCGCACGCGCGGCCCGATGCAGGTCAGCGTCACCTTCGCGGAAGCCTTCGCGAAACAGCGACCCTATCCGTATCCGGTGAAGGTGAGCATCGCCGATGAGCTGTTCACGCGCCGCGGGAGCCTGTACTTCGGCAGTGCGCATCTGCTTGATTATCCAGCCGGCTACGAGCGCTATTTGTACCGCTTTGCCGACTACAACGCAGGTCAATATGCGAGCCGCAATGCGGCTTTTCAGAGCGCGCTCGCGCGGGTCTCAGGCCTCCCGGTCAAAACCGACGGTGCGCTGCTCGCGCACGAGGACGCCGCGGCGGGAGCGGGCAGCACCGAATCCGCGGCACGTTCGATCGCGCAGCGCCTGCATTTGAATGAGGCGGCGATCCACGACGCGCTCGAACAAGGCAAGAGCGCGCGATTGGAACGCACGGAGCTTTACCTGCGCGTGTTCGCCCTGGGCGATGCGCGCGCCGGGCGGCGGCTGCCGCGTGCGCTCGTGCCGCACATCAAGCTCGTGGGTCCGAAACTCACCCGCACGCTCAGCACCGAGTGGTACGCGCAGCGCGTCGACGAGCGCTTCCGACAGTGCGTGGCGCGCTGAACCCGCGGCCGCGAGCGGCCACGGGCGGCCGAACACCCGGGCGCGGCTACTTCGGCTCGAACTTGAGCGCCACGCCGTTCATGCAGTAGCGTTCGCCGGTCGGACGGGGGCCGTCGGGAAACACGTGACCCAAATGCCCGCCGCAGCGCGCGCAGTGCACCTCGGTACGCGCCATGCCGAGGGTGCGGTCGGTGGTGGTGGCCACCGCCTCAGGCAAGGGCGCGAAAAAGCTCGGCCAGCCGGTGCCGCTGTCGAACTTGGTGGACGACTCGAACAGCGGCAGACCGCAGGCGGCGCAGGCGTACATGCCCGACCGATACTCCTTGTTGAGCGGGCTCGTGCCCGCCCGCTCGGTGCCGTGCTGGCGCATGACCGCGAAGGTCTCGGGGGGCAGCTCCTGCTTCCATTCGGTCTCCGGGCGCTCGACTTTGGACTCGCGGGGTTCGTTCTCGTTCATGGCGGTGACCTCGTTGTCAGGGTGGGCCGGTGATTTAAGGGGAGTGTAGCGCAGCCGGGCCCGGCTTGATGGCCAGCGCACATTCCAGCAGAATCGATCAAGGATTTGGCGGAACACCCTCATCGTGCGACCGGGACAATCCACATGTCAGCCATGAGTCAGACGACACTTGCCGCAGACCTCGTCTGCCCGGTCACGCTGCAGCGTTTGCAGCTGGTGCCTCTGGCCGAGGCGCGCGCGCGTATTGCCGGCGGCGGGCCGCTCGCCACGCGTTCCGGCGCCTCGCCCGCGGTGCCGACCGGCGAGACCGATCCCGTGCTGCTGCGCGAAGACCAGACGATCGCCTACCCGGTGGTGGCGGGCATTCCGGTGTTGATGGCCCCCGAGGCCTTGCGCAACCCGCGGGCCCCGGAAGCGGTCGACCTCACTGCGCCTCAATACGCCGAGGCCTACCTCGAGATGGAGTTCTACAACGCGGTGGGACGCAAGCAGGCGCAAGCCCTGCGCGCTCCCGGTGCGTCGCTCGCCGCCCAAGGCAGCGAAGCGCTGCAGCACATCGAGCGGTTGCGGTCACGCCCAGCGCGGGAGCGTGAGAATTTTCCCGAGCCGGCCAAGGTGTGGCTGCATTCGCGCATGGATCTGCAAAGCGAATGGGATTGCTACCGGCACCTGGGTTCGGTCGCGGGACAGCGGGTCCTGCAGTTGGGCGGCACCGGCACCGTCGCGCTCGCCATGCTGCTCGCGGGAGCGGCCGAGGCGATCTTGCTCACACCCATGATCGGCGAAGCGCAATCGGCGATCGAGGTCGCGAAAATCATCGGTGTCGAGGATCGTTTTCGCTGCGTGATCGCGGTGGCCGAAGAAATCCCACTGGCGGATGCGTCGGTGGATGCGGCTTTTTCCGGCGGCTGCGTGCATCACATGCGGACGAACATTGCTTTTCCCGCGATCGCGCGCGTGCTGCGCCCCGGCGGCCGATTCGCGGCCATCGAGCCCTGGCGCGCCCCGTTTTATGCGCTCGGCACCAAGCTGCTCGGAAAGCGCGAAGCCAATCCCTTCTGCCGTCCGATGACGCCCGCGCGCGTCGCACCGCTGTTCGATTGTTTCGCAAAGGCGCGCTATGAGCTGCACGGAACCCTCACCCGCTACCCCATGCTGGGATTGCAGAAGTTTGGTCTTTTGACGCCGCTCGACCGCGCGTGGTGGATCGGGCGGGTGGACGATCGGATTTCCTCGCTCCTGGGCCTGCGCCGTTTCGGCAGCGGCATTGCGCTGCTCGCGACCAAGTGACGGGGGTGGTGCCGCTGCGTATCCCTAATCATGCGCCCTCGGCATGAGCAGTTTCGCGATCAGCGCGGTCCAGCCGGTCTGGTGCGAAGCGCCCACCCCGCGGCCGGTGTCGCCGTCGAAATACTCGTAGAACGGAATGTAGTCCCGGTAGTGCGGATCGGTTTGCAGCGCCGGGTGCTGGCGCAGCACCGGGCGATTGCCCGCGCCGTCCTTCAGGAAAATGCGCGACAGCCGCGCGGACAACTCGGTGGCGACCTCCTCGAGGGTCAAGTACCGGCCCGAACCCGTCGGGCATTCGACCTTGAACTCATCGCCGTAGTAGTGATGAAATTTCTGCAGCGATTCGATGATGAGGAAGTTGAGCGGGAACCAGATCGGGCCGCGCCAGTTCGAATTGCCGCCGAACTGCCGCGTTTCGGATTCGGCCGGCGCATAGCGCACCGACAGATCGCTGCCGTCGAGCTTGAAGACATAGGGGTGCTCGAGATGCGCGCGCGAGAGCCCGCGCACGCCGTAGTCGGATAAGAACTCGGTCTCATCGAGCATGCGCCTTAAGAGTTTTTTCATGCGGTGCCCGCGCAGCAGCGACAGCAGCCGCCGCTGGCCGCGGCCCGGGGACTGCCAGTGCGACACCAGCGCGGCGAGATCCGGGCGGTGTTTCAAGAACCATTCGAGGCGACGGCGAAAGCCGGGCAGCCGCTCGAGATGCTCGGGCTCCAAGGTCTCGACCGCGAACAACGGGATCAAACCCACCATCGAGCGTATGCGCAGGCGCACGCGCGCATCGTCGGGCAGGTTCAGCACGTCGTAGAAGAACTGATCCTCCTCGTCCCACAACCCGTCGCCCTCGGTGTACATGCTGCTCATCGCCTCGGCGATGCCGAGAAAATGCTCGAAGAACTTGCTCGCGATGTCCTCGTACACGTGGTTGTGGTCGGCGAGCTCGAGCGCGATGCGCATGAGATTGAGCGCGTACATCGCCATCCAGCTGGTGCCGTCCGACTGATTGATGTATCCGCCGGTGGGCAGCTGCGCGCTGCGGTCGAACACCCCGATGTTGTCGAGGCCCAGGAAGCCGCCCTGGAAGATGTTGCGCCCGGCGGCGTCCTTGCGGTTCACCCACCAGGTGAAATTGAGCATGAGCTTGTGGAACACGCGCTCCAGGAATGGAAGATCCCCGTGGCCGCCGTGCTGTTTGCGGTCGATCTGAAACACCCGCCAAGCCGCCCAGGCGTGCACCGGCGGGTTCACGTCGCCGAACGCCCACTCGTAGGCGGGGATCTGGCCATTCGGGTGCATGTACCACTCGCGCGTGAGCAGCACCAGTTGATGCTTGGCGAAGGCGGGATCGATGAGAGCGAGCGGAATGCAGTGAAAGGCGAGATCCCAGGACGCATACCAGGGGTATTCCCATTTGTCCGGCATGGACAGAATGTCGGCGTTGTGCAGATTGCGCCATTCGACGTTGCGGCCATGCTGGCGTGATTCGGGCGGCGGCATCTGCCCCGGATCCCCGCCGAGCCAGCGCGGCACGTCGATGTGATAGAACTGCTTGCTCCAGATCATCCCGGCGAACGCCTGGCGCTGGACCCGGCGGGCATCGGGGTCGGCGATGTCGGCCTGCAGGGCGCCGTAGAAGGCATCGGCCTCGGCGCGGCGCTGCGCGAAGAGCGCATCGAACGCCTCGAACGGGGCGCGCTGTTCGCGCCGCGAGAGCCGCAGCCGCCGCTGCATGCAGCCGCCGGCCGGCACCAGCGCGTGGTACCAGACCGCGGCCTTGGTGCCGCAGCGGGCCGGGTTCACGCACTCGCGGCGCGCGCCGACGATGCGCTCGTGAAAGCCGTCCTTGAAATATCCGGCGCTCGGCACGTCCCACAGGCGCGTGGGATTCGATTCGTTTTCGGTGAACAGCGTCTCGGCCGCGCCGTCGAAGTACAGCCGGCTCATGGCGAGTTCCGGCGGTTCGATCGCGACGCTGCCGCCGATCGCGCCCTGCTCGATGGCGCGCAGGCCCGGCTTGATGGTGCCGGGCTCCCAGCTCCAGGTGTTGCGCAGCACCAGCTGCGGAATAAGATGCAGCGGGGCGGCTTCCGGGCCGCGGTTGTAGGCGGTCACGGTCATCAAGATATCGCCGGGCTCGACCTGCGCGTACTCGACGAACACATCGAAGTAGCGGTTCTCGGCGAAGATGCCGGTGTCGAGGAGTTCGTATTCCGGCGCCTCGGTGCCGCGCCGCGCGTTCTCGGCGACCAAATCGGCGTACGGATAGGCGCGCTGCGGATACTTGTAGAGCATCTTCAAGTAGGAGTGGGACGGGGTGGCCTCCAAGTAAAAGTATTCCTCCTTGACGTCCTCGCCGTGATTGCCCTCGGCGTTCGAGAGCCCGAACAGCCGCTCCTTCAGGATCGGATCGCGGCCGTTCCACAGCGCGAGCGAGAGGCACACCCGCTGCTCGGCGTCGCAGAAGCCGGCAATGCCGTCCTCGCCCCAGCGGTAGGCGCGGCTGCGCGCATGGTCGTGCGGAAAGTACTCCCAGGCCGTGCCGCCGGGGCTGTAGTCCTCGCGCACCGTGCCCCACTGCCGTTCGCTGAGATAAGGTCCCCAGTGCTTCCAGCTGCCGCGGCCGAACTCACCGGCGAGCAGACGCTCGCGCTCGCTGTTCATGGAAAATCCTTAAAGGTCCGAGATCCTGCGTTCGAGATAAAGCCAGGAACGCAGTATCTCAGCCACGCTCCAGGCCTGCGCGAAGCAGCCGCGGGCAGTGTGAGGCGCGTCACCATCAAAAATCTCGCTGATCGAGCCCATGCAGGCGGCCGCGACGTGCTGCGCCATGGGATCGAGGAAGGAGCGGGCGAGCCGGGCGTCGCCGTGCACGCGGTAATGCACCCGCACGTAGGGTCCCAGCAGCCAACTCCACACCGTGCCCTGATGATACGCGGCATCGCGCGCTCGAGGGTCGCCCTGATAGCGTCCCAGGTACCCCGGCTCGCGGGGACTCAAACTGCGCAGGCCGTGGCTGGTCAGGAGCTCCTCGCTGCACACCGCGAGCACCGCCCGCAGGCGTTCGGGCGCGAGCTGCACCGCGGGCAGCGCCGCCGCGATGAGCTGATTCGGGCGCACGCGCGCATCGACTTCACCGCCGCCTTCCACGTCGATGACGTCGTAGAGGCAACCGCGCCCGGCGTTCCAGAAGCGCTCGAAGCCCAGCCGGGCCTGGGTCAGCAGGTGCCGGCAGGTGCGCGCATCGGCCGATGCGCCCAGTTCGCCCGCGAGACGGCCGGTGACCTCGAGCGCATTCACCCACAGGGCATTGATCTCGACCGGCTTGCCGCGCCGCGGCGTGAACACCTCATCGCCGTGCTTGGCGTCCATCCAGGTAAGCGCAAACCCGGACTCACCCGCCCGCAGCAGGCCGTCGGCGGGATCCACACCGATGCCATGGCGCGTGCCCGCGACGTGCGCACGAATGATGCTCAAGAGCACCGGAAACGCATCGCGCGCGAGCGCCGGATCGGGATGCGCCGTCAGCGCTTCGTCGAGCGCATGGAACAGCCAGAGCGTGGCATCGGCGGTGTTGTATTCGGGCGCGCCCCCGCCATCGGGAAAACGGTTCGGCAGCATGCCGCGATCGACGAACTCAAGCCAGGTGCGCAGGATGTCCGCCGCCGTGTCGTGATGACCGAGCGCGGTCGCGAGGCCCGGCAGCGCGATCATCGTGTCCCGACCCCAATCGGCGAACCACGGGTAGCCCGCGATCACACTGAAGGTGCCTGCGGCCTTGCGCCGGACGATGAACTGCTGCGCGGCGAGCGCGAGGCTGCCGATCCAGGCGGGCGCCGATTCCGGCAGCGAGGCCTTGACGCGCCGCGCCCCAAGCTCAAGCGCCGTGCGCACGGCGGCGGGCGCGGGAGACTCGCGCTCGAGGCTCGCGCAAAATACGCAGGGGGCGGTCATCGAAAGCGACGCCGTGAACACCCCGGGCACGTACAGATCCTCGAGCGCATCGAGGCCGCGCGCCGCCTCCTCGCGATGGCGGAAATTCCAATACCAGGTATCGAGCCGGGTGAAACGCGCGCCTTCGACGAACAAGTCATAGGGGCGGGCGTCCGCGAACGCCTGCACGGTGACCCGCGCACCGCCCGCATCCGCGACCTCGAGCGCGAACGGCCGGGCGCCGTGGCCGCTGTCATGAAAATCGCGATAGCTGACCAGGGGTTTGAATGCGACTCCCAGCGGCGCCGAGGCGCGCAGCACGGTCAACTCGAGGTAACTCGCGTGGGTGTCCGGCGCCATGAAGATGCGCTGCTCGATGAGCGCATCGGCGAGCGCGTAGCGCCAGGTCGGAATGCCCTCGATGAGCGTGAAGGATTCGATGTGAACGAAGCCGTTGGGATCGACGGTGCCGTCCGCGTACTCGTTGGACGTGAGCGCGAAGCGCGCGCCGCGATACGCGACGCTGACCTCGACTTTCGCCACCAGCAGCGTGCGCGCCACCGGCGGGTCGAGGCTCGCCATGAGAAACGCGTGGTAGCGGCGGGTGTTGGCGAGCGCCACCGTGCCGCAGGCATAGCCGCCGAGCCCGTTGGTCACCAGCCATTCGTGCCCGGCCGCGCCGGGCCATTCACCGCACGTGTCCCGCCCGAGGATCAAACCCGCGGCCGGTCGAGGAGCTGATCCAGGGATAGTTTTCCGGGGCCGTACAGGATCAGGTACACGAGCAGCGTGCCCCACAGAATGTGCTGCCCAATGGCCGCTTCCGAGCCCTCGGCAAGCAACACGTTCGCATAGGAGATCACCGCCATCGCGTTCACGCAGAAAAGTCCCGCCGCGCTCAGGCGGCCGGCGAAGCCGAGCAGCAGCAGCGTGGGAAAGAACAGCTCGCCGAACGAGCCCGCCACCGCCGCGGCGTGCGGCGACAACAGCGGGGTGTGGTATTCGTTCTCGAACAGGTACAGCGTGCTGTCCCAGCTGGTCACCTTGATGTAGCCGGACTTCAAGAACTGCCAGCTCACGTACACCCGCGCGATGAGCGCGAATACGGATTGCAGCGGCGTGACGAGGCGCGCCGCGCCGTGCTCGATTTGATAAACCTTGGCGAGTGGGGACATGGCTTTCACGCTCCGGGGTTGACGAAATCGACGATGATCGCCGCACCGACCGCTCGTTGCAGTGCCGCCACCGCATCGAACGCATCGTCCCGTGCGCTCGCCGCCTCGATCGCCGGGCCAAACGCGGCACCGCCGCGCAGGGACTCGAAAAAAGCGAACTCGCCCGCACTCAGGTCATGAAACTTGAGCTCGAGCTGCGGGGCCAGCAGCGCGAGCGACTCGCCGCCCGCATCGAGATCGACGATCTCGGGCGAATCCTCGCCCGTCACGTTCACCTCCCAGATGCGCCGCACGGGATAGGGCGAGGCAAACAGACGCAGTCCGGGATGCAATTCGAAGCGCAGTGCATCGTAGTCGGCCGGTGCCACCGAGCGCAGCCGCTCGAGGTCCAGGGGCGCGTGGTCCGAGGCGAGCAGCGCTTCCTGGCAGAGCCACTCGAAGCGCGCCACATCGCCCAGGTAGTCATATCCACCGCCGCGATGCCGCTCGGCGACGAACGCCGGAAACGGCGCGCCCACGTGCAGGAGATCCCCGCTGCGCGAGGGGTGAACGCGCTGAAACTCGCGCGCGAGCTGCCGGAAGTACTCCTCGCCCACCAGGCGCCACAGGGCGGGAAAGCTCGAATGCAGGCTGTCCAAGAAATTCGCCCGCACGTTGGCGCGATAGACCAGCAACCCATGAGCCGGGACGATACGCGGCGGCACAGCTACGCGCGGCGCGGCCGCCGGCCGTGCGGCCGCCCCGTCAACCGCGCACACGGCCTCGAGCAACTCGTTTTGCAGTTCACGCAGCGGCGGCATCGCACGCCTCCCGCAGCGCATCGGCTTTTAATGCTTCCGCCTCGAGCACCGCGAGGGTGGGCAGCTGCGTGTCCCATTCTATGAGCGTCGGCAGCGCGCCGAAGCGGGCGAGGGCAGCCCCGTACAGCGCCCACACGTCCTCGCACACCGGTGCGCCGTGCGTGTCGACGAGCAGTGCTTGGCCCTGGATCTCGACGCGCGAGTGGCCGGCGAGGTGCAATTCCTGCACCGCGCCCACCGGCATGGCGGCCAGGTAGTCGCGGCACTCGAAGCCGTGATTCATCGCCGCCACGTAGATGTTGTTGAGGTCGAGCAAAATCCCGCAGCCCGATTCGGCGGCCACCGCGGCGACGAACTCCCACTCGCTTAAGGTCGAGTCGGCGAAGCGCACGTAGCTCGAGACATTTTCGATGAGGATCTGCCGCCCGAGATGATCCTGCAGCTCGCGAATGCGATCGCTTGCGTGGCGCACCGCCTCCTCGGTGTAGGGCAGCGGCAGGAGGTCATTGGCAAAGGTGCCCCCGACCGAGCTGAAGGACAGGTGCTCGGAAACCAGCTGCGGTTCGAAGCGCGCGATGGCGCGTGCCAATTTGCGCAGGTGTTCCCGATCCCACGGATCGGTCGAGCCCACCGAGGCGCCGACGCCGTGCAGCGAGAGCGGGTAGCGTTCGCGCAGACGCATCAGGCATTCGACGTGCGCGCCGCCGTCGGCGAAGTAATTCTCACTGTGTGCTTCCAGCCAAGCCACGCGCGGGGGCTGGCGCAGCAGTTCCAGGTGATGCGGAGCGCGCAGACCGATGCCGGCGGATGCCGGCATCGGTGCGCTGGGCGCCGATTCAACCCATTCGCTCATACGGACGAATCTTTACATCGCCATGAGGGTGCCGCCGGCGAGCCGCTCGCAGGTCCCCTTCGGCACGGCGATGAATTCCTTGCCGCCGGCGTCCACTTTGGATTGTCCGGCGCAGGCGTGCGCAGGTCCCGCGCAATCGTTCTTGCCGGCCTTGACGACGCCATAGCATTTTTCCATGTTGGGTTTGATTTCGACGGGGCCGGCGAAGGCGGCGGCGCCCAAGGTCAACAAGCTGCCGATCGCGGCCAGGGTGGCGGTGGTTTTCTTCATCGTGAAACTCCTTTTTGAGGCGTGGATTTTTTTCAAGTGCCCGGGGCGCAATGCCCCGTTGCCTAAACAGACCGTGCCAACCCGAAAATTATTTCAAGCTGCGATACAGGGCAACGGCGCCGACCGAGACCGCACACATGACGCCGGTCATGGCGCGCGC
>Ga0181534_10002562_pt1 | contig 11167 bp, 8 predicted proteins | sample PEATcosm2014_Bin_37_FD_119758 | JGI IMG/M metagenome (GOLD analysis project Ga0181534, IMG submission 119758) | Peatland microbial communities from MTU Mesocosm Facility, Houghton, MI, USA - PEATcosm2014_Bin17_10_metaG | ecosystem: Environmental > Terrestrial > Soil > Wetlands > Peat | place...
CACCGGGTGGGGCCCCGGCCCGCCACCTCGTCCAGGACGGCATCGGCCAACACCGGCCACCTCGCCGCCGCCCACGGCCCGAAGGGACGATCGCCGAGCCCGGCACAGGCCACCCCGGCCACCGGGTCCACCCACAGGAACGAGCCGCTGCGTCCGAAGTGCCCGAAGGTCTCCGGCGAGTTGGCCGACCCCGTCCAATGGGGCTGCTTGTCGCCCCGGATCTCCACACCCAGTCCCCACGGACAGGGGTCGAAGCGCTGGAACCCGGGTAGGACGCCGGCCACCTCCGGGTACTGCACCGTGGTGGCGGACCGGTGAGTCTCGGCCGAGACCAGGGTCGGGACCGCCCACTCCGAGGCCAGGGCCACCAGGTCCTCCAGCGGTCCGATCAGTCCCGCAGCAGCCGGGCTTCCGGCCGCCTCGCCGTCGCCCTCGCCGTCGCCCTCACCGTCGCCCTCACCGGCGCCCTCACCGTCGCCCTCACCGTCGCCCTCACCGTCGGGATCACGGAGCCAGGTGCCGGTCATCCCGAGGGGTTCGAGGACCCCTTGGGTCAGGTACTCGCCGAACGACAGGCCCGCATGCCGGGACAGCAGGTCGCCCAGCACGCGGTAGCCGGCATTGGAGTAGATCCGCCGCCGGCCCGGGGCCGCCAGGGGGCGATCGACCTCCGGCCCCAGACCCGAGGTGTGGGCCAGCAGATGACGCACGGTGCTGCCCGGGGGACCGGCCGGGGCGTCGAGTGAGAGGGTCCCCTCCTCGACGGCGACCAGCACGGCCAGGGCGGTGGCCGGCTTCGTCACCGACGCCCAGGGGAAGGGGTGCCCAGCCTCGCCGGTGACCCCGACCACCTCGACGTCGGGTCGCCCGGGTGGGCCGGACCCGGGGCCGATGCGGAGCACGGCCACTGCGGCATGGGCTTCCGGCCAGTCCGCCACCTGTCCGAGGGCTTCCATGGCCGCGGCGGGGAGCTTCGGCACGGTCATGGGAAGCTCGGTGCTCTGGGCAGGGTGGTCGGCGTCGGTCGGGGGCGTCGGTTGGGGGCCCGTCGGACGACGGGCGTCAGACGTCGAGGAAGCGGCGCACGGCGAAGGCCGAGCCCACCACACCCACCACCACGCCCACCACCACGACCAAGATGCAGGTGCTGACGACCTCCCACCCGCCCAGGGACATCTGGGCGATGATGCTGCCCGAATTGGCGGCCGTCTTCGTGGTGTCCAGGCCGATGCCGTAGTAGAGGGCCAGGACCACCAGCACGGCCACCACGGCTCCGGCCAGCCCTTGGATGAGGCCTTCGGCCATGAACGGCAACCGGATGAACCAGTTGGTGGCACCGACCAACTTCATGACCGACACCTCCCGCCGCCGGGCGAAGATGGCCATGCGGATGGTGTTGAGGATGAGGACCGAGGCTGACAGCAGCAGCACCACGGCCACCGACAGGAAGACCCACTGCAAGATCCGGATCACGCTCTGCATGGTCCGGATCTGCTGGCCGGGATACTGGATGCCGAACACCCCGGGCTTGGTGATGTAGGTCTGGTAGACGGCGGGGGCCTGGGAGGGGTCGTTCAGAACACACCGGAAGGACGAGGGATAGTCGGATTGCGATGTGGCGTTGAATTCGTCTGCCGCCAGGATCCTCTTGGCCTCGTTGTAGTCGTAGGCCTGGCTGCGAAAGATGCACGATTTGATGTAGGGCGATTGGTGAAGCCCGGTCCCGATGGACTTGGTCAGCGAGGCACCGGCCGTGGGCTTGACCCACACGATGGTCGACACCCCGTCCTGCCACCGCACGGTGGCCTGTGAGGCGCCCTGCTTCAACAGCAGGGACGAGCCGACCAGGGCCAGGGACACGGCAACGGTGAGGATGGCGGCCACCGTCATCAGACGGTTGCGCCACAGGTTGGTGGCGGCCTCCTTCGATACGTAGCCGGCGGAGACGGGCATCAGGTACGAGCGGCGAAGCTGTCAGGGAACTCCTCGACCGGTTGGGCCGCGGGGGCATGCTCCACCATGGTGCCGGTGGGCGAGCCGGCCCCGGCCGCCGCGGTGGCGCTGTCGATCCCGTAGACCCCGTGGGCCTGGTCCCGTACCAGCAGGCCCCGGTCGAGCTCGATGACCCGGCGCCGCATCTGGTCGACCATGCCGGCGTCATGGGTGGCGATGATCACCGTGGTGCCGGTGCGGTTGATGCGGTCGAGGAGCTTCATGATGCCGAGGCTGGTGGTCGGATCGAGGTTCCCCGTCGGCTCGTCGGCCAGCAGGATCAGGGGACGGTTGACGAAGGCCCGGGCCACCGCCACCCGCTGCTGCTCGCCGCCGGAGAGCTCGTGGGGCAGGTTGTCCCGCTTCTTGGTCAGGCCCACGAGATCGAGGACCTGGGGCACCTGGGTGGCGATGACGTGCTTGGGCCGGCCGATGACCTCCAGGGCGAAGGCCACGTTCTCGAACACCGTCTTGTTGGGGAGGAGCCGGAAGTCCTGGAACACGCAGCCGATGTTGCGTCGGAGGTAGGGGATCCTCCACTTGGCCAGGTGGCCGATCTCCTTGCCCGCCTCCCAGATGCGGCCGGAGTCGGGGACCTCCTCGCGGAGGAGCAGGCGGATGAACGTCGTCTTGCCCGAACCGGAGGGCCCGACCAGAAAGACGAACTCACCCTTGTCGATCTCGACCGAGCAGTTGTTGAGGGCGACGGTCGAGCCCTTGTACGTCTTGGTGACGTTCTGGAACTTGATCATGAGGAGGACCTCACAGTCGACGCGCGGCAATTGCAGAGTTGAGTTGGCATTCTCGCTAATGCTACCTCCACCGATCAGCCAGTTGGTTCAGCCCCTCTGACCTCGCACGACGCCAGAGCGGTACCGACGGTCCGATCAGTGGCGTGTGCGACGCGCCTCTGCCTCGCGGCGCAGCTCGGCCTCGATGAAGTCGTCGAGATCGCCGTCCAGCACCGCCTCGACGTTTCCCGTCTCCTCGTTGGTGCGCAGATCCTTGACCAACTGATAGGGGGCCATGACATAGGAGCGGATCTGGTTCCCCCAGGCGTTGTCGGTGCGTTCACCGGACAGCTCGTCCAAGGTGGCCTGATGCTCGGCGCGCTGTCGCTCGGCCAGCTTGGCCCCCAGCACCTGCATGGCCTTGGCCTTGTTCTGCGTTTGGCTGCGCTGGTTCTGACAGGTCACCACGATGCCGGTGGGCAGGTGGGTCAGCCGGACCGCTGAGTCCGTCTTGTTGACGTGCTGGCCGCCGGCCCCCGACGAGCGGTAGGTATCGATGCGCAGGTCCTTCTCGTCGATCTCGACGACGCCGGAGACGTCCTCGATGAAGGGCACCACGTCGAGGGAGGCGAAGCTGGTCTGGCGCCGGTGCTGCGCGTCGAACGGTGAGATGCGCACCAGCCGGTGGACACCGCGCTCGGCAGCGAGAAGTCCGAAGGCGTACCGCCCCTTCACGATGAAGGTGGCCGACAGCAGTCCGGCCTCCTGTCCCTCGGTGGCCTCCTCCACTTCGAGATCGAAGCCGCGCCGCTCGGCCCAGCGGGTGTACATGCGCAGCATCATCTCGGCCCAGTCCTGGGCGTCGGTGCCGCCGGCGCCGGCATGGATCTCGGCCACGGCATCGCCGTCGTCGTAAGGTCCGGCGAACAGCGAGCGGAGCTCGAGGGCGCCGAGTCGGCGGTCGAGGTCGGCGAGCATCCCCTCCACCTCGGGACGCAGCGAATCGTCGGACTCCTCCTCGATCAACTCGTTGAGGGTCCGCGCGTCGGAGAGCTGCTCGGTCAGTGCCGCCAGCAGGTCGAGGTCCTCGGTGACCCGACCCAACTCGGTGGTCACCTCCCGGGCGTGGTCGGCGTCGTCCCACAGCCCGGGCTCGGAGGCCGCCTTCTCCAGCTCGGCCCGACGCTCCGTCAGCCGGTCCAGGCCGAGGAAGTGCTCCGCCTCGGCCAGCCGTGCGGTCAGCGAGGCCAGGGCCTCGGGGATGTCGACGCGGTCGGACCCGCCGGAACCCCGTCCGGCCCCGTCAGTCGGGGTCATCTCAGTTGGCGCCGTGGCAGAACTTGTACTTCTTGCCGCTCCCGCACCAGCACGGGTCGTTCCGGCCGATCTTCTCCCGTTCGGACTTCACGATCGGCACCTGGGTCTCGGCGTCGTCACCCCGGTAGTTGGTCATCCCGGCCTCGGCGCCGTTGCCACCGGGAAGCCCGATGGCGGCGGCGGCCTCCTCCAGCTCGGCCGGCGTGGCGTTGGCGAAGGCGGCGGTGATGGCCCCGTCGCCCTGGACCGGATCGTCGGCAGCCAGGTAGTTGGCCCGGTCGAGATCCGGCTCGGGGGCGGGCTCCACCAACACCTGCACGTGGAACACGTAGCGCAGGTAGTCGTCGTCGATGCCCTCCATGAGCTTGCCGAACATGGAGAAGCCCTCCCGCTGATAGGCGACCAGCGGGTCCTGGTTGCCCATGGCGCGGAGGTTGATCCCCTCACGGAGGTAGTCCATCTCGGCCAGATGGTCCTGCCACCGCTGGTCGATGATCTGGAGCATGATGTCCCGCTCGAGCTGGCGGGCGATCTCCTCGCCGCCGGGGATGGTCTCGTCCCGCTCGGCGTAGAGGTCGAGGGCCTCGGTGAGGATGCTCTCGGTGATCTGGCCCACGGTGGTGGCACCGGCCAGGTCCTCGGCCACGAACTTGGTCGGGTAGTACTGGATGACCTCGGTGATCAGTCCGGCGAGGTCCCACTCCTCGGGGAACTCCGACGGGCACGACGAAGCCACCAGTGCCGTCATGGTGCGCTCGAGCAGCTCGATGGTCTCCTCCCGCAGGTCCTCGCCGTCGATGATCTGATAGCGCCGGCGGTAGATCACCTTGCGCTGCTCGTTCATCACGTCGTCGTACTTGAGGACGTCCTTGCGTGACTCGGCGTTGCGTCCCTCGACGGTGTTCTGGGCCCGCTCGATGGCCTTGGTCACCATCTTGGCCTCGATGGGCACATCGTCGGGCAGGGCCCGGCCCATCACCCAGTTCATGGCCCCGGTGGCGAACAACCGCATCAGGTCGTCCTCGAGCGAGAGGAAGAACCGGCTCTCCCCCGGGTCGCCCTGACGCCCCGAACGGCCCCGCAACTGGTTGTCGATGCGTCGGCTCTCGTGCCGCTCGCTGCCCAGCACGTAGAGGCCGCCGGCGTTCCGCACTTCCTCGGCCTCCCGTGCGCAGACCGTCTCGAATTCGGCCTCGATGGCCTTCAGCTCGGCGGCACCCTCCTCGGTCGAGAGATCGATCCCCCGGGACGTGGCCTCCCGCAACGCCAGCAACTCAGGGTTCCCCCCGAGGATGATGTCCACGCCGCGACCGGCCATGTTGGTGGCCACCGTGACGCCGCCCACCCGGCCGGCCTGGGCCACGATCTCGGCCTCCCGGAAGTGCTGCTTGGCGTTGAGGACCTCGTGGGGGATGCCCTTCTTCTCCAGCAGCCGGGAGAGGTGCTCGGACTTCGACACCGATGCCGTGCCCACCAGCACCGGCTGTCCGATGGCGTGGCGCTCGATGATGTCCTCCACGACGGCGTTGAACTTGGCCTCCTCCGACTTGTAGATCAGGTCGGGATTGTCCTCGCGGATGAGCGGCTTGTTGGGAGGGATGGGCACCACGGGGAGCTCGTAGGTGCCGGCGAACTCGGAGGCTTCGGTGTCGGCCGTACCGGTCATCCCCGACAACTTGGTGTAGAGCCGGAAGTAGTTCTGGAGTGTGACCGTGGCCCAGGTGTGGTTCTCCTCTTTGATGCGCACCCGCTCCTTGGCCTCCACGGCCTGGTGCAGCCCGTCCGACCAGCGCCTGCCGTCGAGGGTGCGCCCGGTGAACTCGTCGACGATCTTCACCTCGCCTTGGGCCACCAGGTAGTCCTTGTCCCTCTTGTAGAGCTCCTTGGCGTAGAGGGCCTGGGTCAGATGGTGCACGTAGTTGACCGAGACGGCGTCGTAGAGGTTGCTCACGCCGAGCTGCTTCTCCACCTTCTCGATGCCGGCCTCGGTGGGGACCACGATGCGCTTCTCCTCGTCGACCTCGTAGTCGTCCTCGGCCCGCAGGGTCCGGACGATGCCGGCGAACTGGTAGTAGAGCTGGGCCGACTCGGCGGCGGGACCGGAGATGATGAGCGGTGTCCGGGCCTCGTCGATGAGGATGGAGTCCACCTCGTCGACGATGGCGAAGTGGTGGCCGCGCTGGACCATGGCGTCCTTGGAGCGGGCCATGTTGTCTCGGAGATAGTCGAAGCCGAACTCGGTGTTGGTGCCGTAGGTGAGGTCGGCGGCGTAGGCCTGGCGCTTGGCCGCGGCATCGTCGATGTCGGGCCCCACCCGACCCACGGTGAGTCCGAGGAACCGGTGGAGCTGGCCCATCCACTCCGAGTCCCGTGTGGCCAGGTAGTCGTTGACGGTGACCACGTGGACCCCGTTGCCATCGAGGGCGTTGAGGTAGACCGGGAGCGTTGAGACCAGGGTCTTGCCCTCGCCGGTCTTCATCTCGGCGATCCACCCGAAGTGGAGGGCCATCCCCCCCATCAACTGGGCGTCGAAGTGTCGTTGGCCGAGCACCCGCCACGCGGCCTCCCGCACCACGGCGAAGGACTCGACCAACAGGTCCTCGAGGCTCTCCCCGTTTTCGAGCCGCTGCCGGAAGGCAGGGGTCAGCGCGGCCAGCTCGTCGTCCGAGCGGGCCTCCATCTCCGGTTCGAGGGCGTTGATCAGCGGTACCAGCTCGGCCAGGCGACGGACCTTCTTGCCTTCGCCGGCGCGGAGGACTTTCGTGAGCACGCTCATGGGCCACTCACTCTACCGTCGGACGTCTCCGATACTGGCCGATCACCGGTTCGCCAGGGTCGACGCGGCACCGTCCGGAGCCCCGGGGTGGTTCCGGCGCGCCAACTTCGGCAGTGGACCCGACGGTCCAGCGGACGGTCCAGCCGACGGCCCAACAGGCGTCGGAGCCGGCGCCCTTCAGGCCGTGCGCACCCGCTCCCGCAGGATGGAGACCGAGTTGGCCGGACGGCGCCGGGGATGGGTCCGCGCCACCAGCCGGCCCTTGGTCTTCTCCAATTGGTGCTCGAGCTTCTCCACCACCAGATCCACCGCCACCAACGGCCCCGGAGCCGCGGCTCGGGCCCGGATGGTCCGTCCGTGCCCGATGATGATCACCTCACACCGCTCCCGATCGGCGATCCGAGGATTGTGCTCCTCGGAGAAGTGGACCTCGGCCCGCTCGAGTCCAGGGCACAGGTGCCCCAGCCGGCCCACCTTCTCTTTGGTGAGAGCCCTCACTTCGTCCGACACGATCCTTCTGCCATAGGCAATGACAACGTCCACTTGCTCGCCTCCATGGTTGCGGTGTTCGGGAATTACCTCAAGTCTCGGCCGGTCCTCCTGATCGGTCGTCGGGATGAACATGTGAGCTGCGAGCGGCTGACCTGGTCTTTGACCCCACACTCGCCTGCAGGGGGCGTGGCGGCCCGGCTCCGGCGGCACCGACCGTCACCGGTCGGGAACCCTTCGGAGTCGTTGGTTGGCCGCGTCCTCCCCTCTCCGTCCGCCCCCGACAGCCGGGGACGCCACGGGCAGGTCTTACTCCTAAGCCGCACCATGCTCAGCAACCACAAGTTGCCTTACGTGGGTCGTTTCGCCTGCGACTGGCTTCGACTTGCAACCACAGACCCGCACGCAGCTCACCCATGAAGTGTACGCCTCTCCCGCCCGAAAACCAGGGGTCTGACCCCTCAGTTCACCATCTCGTCACGTAGTCGTCATGGAGTGGCAACGCATCGGATGCGGCCGGTCCGGCCCTGCATAGTCCCTGCTCAGAAAGGCCTTCCTGCCGTGAAGGCCCCCGGTGTCCGGCACGCTGCGGAGCCCGCGGCGGGTCCTGCGCCGGCGCTGCCCGATCCCAGGCCAGGGATCAGTCGGCGCCTCTTCTGAGCTGCTGTTTCATCTCGTCCAGCACCGGGATGGGACCGGGATCGATCCCCTCGTTGGCAGCCAGGTGGAGGGAGACGAAATCACCGATCAGGGCCAGGTCGAGCAGCTGGGCCAGGTCGCCCTCGCCCGAGGCCCGGACCTCGATGACGTCGGCCACCACCTCGCGGAGCACCTCTTCCACCAGGTCGAATCGTCGGCTGACCTGGGGATGCTCGGCATCATGGCGCAGATTGACCAAGGTGATGAGCTGACGGGTGGCATCGCCGTGCTGGCCCCAGCCGGCCACCTCGTTGTGGCACAGCTCGGGATAGACGTTGAAGAAGGCGGGGCACTTGGCGTTCTCGTTGACCTGGGCCTTCCACCGCAGCGCGGCGGCACCCCCGAGGTCGCCCGAGCTGTGGATCAACGGGATCGTGCGACCGATCCGGCGGGCCAGCTCCTCGGCCCGGCTGCGGGGACGGACCAGCTCGTCGCGTCGGATGCGGAGCTGCTGGACGGCTTGGTCCACCCACTGGGTCGCCCCGGGGAACAGCCCGATCTCCTCCAGCAGCACCAGGGGCGGGATGGCCATGGCCCCGAGGGCGGCGCGAGGTTGGGGGATGTCGGTGGGGACCGGGACCACCGGCACGTCCCACTCACCGGCCAGGTCGACGAGCGTGCCGCCTCCGGACACCACCACCAGGGAAGCGCCGGCCTCATAGGCGCCGGCGGCCGCCTCCAGGGTCTCCTCCGTGTTGCCCGAGAACGACATGGCGAACACCAGCGAGCCGGTGCCCACGAAGTCGGGGGGCTCGTACCCCTTGACCACGGTCACCGGCACCGACATGAACGGCGCCGCCGCCGCCACCAGGACGTCCCCGGCGATGCCACTCCCCCCCATGCCCAGCACCACGACGTTCTCCACATGATCGTGCTGAGGGAGGGAGGTGAGGCCCCGGGCGGCCAGGACCGCAGCCTCCGCCTGCTCGGGGAGGCCGGCCGTGGCCGACCACATGTCGAGGGAGTCGAGGGTCAGCGGTGAGGAATGGGCCAACGGCGGGGCGCCACCATCAGCGACGGTCACGAGGAGGAGGCGCCACCGGTGGTGACGGCGCCACCGGCATCGGCCTTGGCCATCAGCCGCTCGTGCTCGGTCTCGTCGACCACCGTCGACTCGTCGATCAGCATGACCGGGATACCGTCCCGCACCTCGTAGCTGCGGTGGAGGCGTGGGTTGTACAGCAGGTCGTCGTCGTCGAAGTACAGCAGCGGCCCCTTGTCCTCCGGGCATGCCAGCACGTCGATCAGGAGTGTGTCGAGTGTCATGTGGCCTTTCTCTCTGGTTCTGTGTTGTCGGGTCGTCTCGGGTCGGTGGCGTCGGGTCGGTGGCGTCGTTTTGGTGGTGTCGGGTCGGTCGTCTCGCTCGGTCAGGCCTCGAGGACCCTGGCGATGTCTGCTTGGACCTCGGCCACCCGGAGGGCACAAGCTGCTTCGTCCGGTGCCTCCACGTTGAGACGGAGCAGGGGCTCGGTGTTGGAGGGACGCAGGTTGTACCACCAGTCCCCCCGGTCGACGGTCAGGCCGTCCAGCCGGTCGGCCGTGCCCCGCGCCCCGCCGGCCGCCTCCACGTCGGCGGCCATGAGCTCGACTGCTCCGGCGGGATCGTCGACGACGGTGTTGATCTCCCCCGAGGCGGCGTAGCGCTGGAACGGCTCGAGCAGCTCGGAGAGGGGCTTTCCGGTCACACTCAGCAGCTCGAGGACCACCATGGCGGCGATGATGCCCGAGTCGGCCCGGTAGTTCTCCCGGAAGTAGTAGTGGCCGGAGTGCTCGCCCCCGAACACGGCGCCCGTCTCGGCCATGATCTGCTTGATGAAGCTGTGACCGACCTTGGTCCGGACCCCGATGCCGCCCTTTTCGGCGATGACCTCGGGCACCACCCGGGAGCAGATGCAGTTGTAGAGGATCGTGGCCCCAGGGTGCTTGTCCAGCATGGAGGACGCCACCAGGGCAGTGGTCAGCGAGCCCGAGACCGGCTGGGCCTTCTCGTCCACCAGAAAGACCCGGTCGGCGTCGCCGTCGAAGGCCAGGCCGACGTCGGCTCCGACAGCCAGGACCGCCGCCTTCAGGGACACCAGATTCTCGGGCTGGATGGGATCGGCGGGGTGATTGGGGAAGTTCCCGTCCAACTCGGGAAAGAGGATGTCCACCTCGAAGGGCAGGCCCTCGAAGACCTTGGGAGCCACCAGGCCGCCCATCCCGTTGGCCGTGTCGGCCACCACCCGCAAGGGACGGAGCACATCTCGATCGACGAACGACCGGACGTGGTCGGCGTAGGCGTCGAGGACCGAGCGCTCCTCGAGGGGTCCCAGCCCGTCGGGGTCGATCGGCGGGGGGCCGTCCGCACCCCACTGGTCGAGCAGCGCCTCGGCGGTGGCCTGGATCTCGGCCAGGCCGGTGTCCCGACCGATGGGCCTGGCGCCGGACTGGCACAGCTTGAGCCCGTTGTACCGGGCCGGATTGTGCGAAGCGGTGAACATGGCGCCCGGGGCGTCGAGGCTCCCGGCGGCGAAGTAGAGCAGGTCGGTGGAGGCCAGGCCCAGATCCACCACGGCGGCCCCCTCGGAGCGGACCCCGTCGGCGAAGGCCTTCGACAGCTCGATCCCCGATTCCCGCATGTCGCGGGCCACCAGGACCGTCGGCGCCCCCGTGAACCGGGCGACGGCGATGCCGATGGCGCGGAACTGGTCGGCGTTCAACTCGTCAGGGACCACACCCCTGATGTCGTACGCCTTGAAGACGGAGGAGAGGCTGGCCATGGCCGGGCCATCCTAGTCAGTGCGCCCGGGGCCATCGGGGCCGTCCGGCCGGCCCGGGCCGCGGCCGGATCGGTGTGAGAGGATCGCTCGGTGCGGACGAGGCCACAGCGGCGGATGCACAGGAGGGCGGCCCCAAATCGTGTCGCAGCGGTGTGGCTAGGGGTGCTGTGCACGGCGGTGTGCTTGGGGGTGCCGGTCGGGTTGCCGGCCTCCGTCGGGAGTGTGTCGGGTCCCGGGGCCGGTCCCGTGGCCTCCACCTCGGCCACCTCGGCCACCTCGGCCACCTCGGCCACCTCGGCCACCTCGGCCACCTCGGCCACCTCGGCCAGGCTCGATGCCGCCGTCACGGGCGGGGTGGCGGACCGCGTCACAGCTGGCGTCGCTGGTGTCACAGCTGGTGCCCC
>Ga0181534_10002564_pt1 | contig 11163 bp, 13 predicted proteins | sample PEATcosm2014_Bin_37_FD_119758 | JGI IMG/M metagenome (GOLD analysis project Ga0181534, IMG submission 119758) | Peatland microbial communities from MTU Mesocosm Facility, Houghton, MI, USA - PEATcosm2014_Bin17_10_metaG | ecosystem: Environmental > Terrestrial > Soil > Wetlands > Peat | place...
CAGATTCAGCGGGAAAAAGAAGAAAACGCCGCTCAACGCGGAGTACAGAAAGAAGGTGAGCAGATTGGCTCCGCTGAAATCCCTGGAACGGAACAGATGGAGGGGGACCATCGGCGACGATGAGCGCGCCTCCCAATACCACAGCGCCATCAGGCCAATCGCGCCCACCGCGCCTGCAAGCGGCGCCGATTCGATCAGGCCAAACACGATTCCGCCTAAGCTGACCGCCGCCAACAGGCCGCCCAGCCAGTCGAACTGCGGGCCTGGGGCCCCGGCGCTGCTTTCGGGGACTTTCCACATAGATAGCCATAGGGCGGCAAGCCCCAGAGGAAGGTTGATGAAAAACACCCATCTCCACGAACCGTGCTCCGTGCACCAGCCACCCAGCACGGGACCGATCGCGGCGGTGATCGACGTGAAGCCAGACCACGTACCGATGGCGCGACCGCGCTCCTTCTGGGAAAAATTGGCGCTGATCAGGGCCAGGCTACCGGGAACCAGCAGCGCACCGCCAATTCCTTGGATACCCCTGGCAACAATAAGTTGCCCGATGTTGGGCGCGAGCCCGCACCAAGCCGACGCTATGGTAAACAACACGACGCCGGCGGCGAAGATTTTGCGGCGGCCGTATAGGTCGCCTAAAGACCCGCCAATGAGTAGCAGCGCCGCCAGGAAGAGAGCGTAGGATTCCACCACCCACTGGACCTCCGCTAGCGTCGCATGCAGGGCCGATTGCAGCGCCGGCAGCGCCACGTTCACGACCGTGCCGTCAATGAACGCCATGCTGGTACCAAGGATGGTCGCGGCTAGAATCCACGGGCCGTTCTTTGTTGCCGGCTGCTGGCAAGAACCGGCGAGAATCGCCGCTGTGTCGCAAGGAAGCCTGGCGATGGTGGCCATAGTCTATTCTCCACCGGGAAGTGCACGCCCGAATTGGCTACATTATGGAGAAGATATCATGAGCGTGGAAAGGGGCTAGCCTTTGAAGATTGCGACCTTCAATATCAACAACATCAATAAGCGCCTGGAGAATCTCTTGGCATGGCTCGCCCAAGCTGCGCCGGATGTCGTTTGCCTCCAGGAACTGAAGGCTGCGCAGGAGGCATTTCCCGTGGATTCCCTTCGCGCGCTCGGCTACGAGGCCGTGTGGCGCGGCGAGCGTTCCTGGAATGGCGTGGCCATCCTGGCGCGAGATCATGCTCCAGTGCTGGTCCGCGCCGGCCTGCCCGGCGACCCTCAAGATTCGCAAGCGCGGTACATCGAGGCGGCGGTAAACGGAGTCTTGATCGCTTCCATCTATCTGCCGAATGGAAATCCCCAGCCTGGGCCGAAGTTCCAATACAAGCTCGCATGGTTTGAACGCCTCATCGCGCACGCCGCCGGGCTCCTTACGGCCGCCGTGCCGGTGGTATTGGCGGGCGATTACAACGTGGTGCCGGCGCCGCAGGACATCTATCTAACGCGCTCCTTGGATGACAACGCGCTGATCCAACCGGAAAGCCGCGAGGCTTTTGCCCGAATGCTGTCTCAAGGCTGGACCGATGCGCTGCGGCGACTGTACCCAAATGGGCCGCTCTGGACATTCTGGGATTACGAGCGCGAGCGATGGCCGGCCGACAAGGGCATGCGGCTCGATCATCTGCTTCTCGCGCCGGTGGTAGCGGAGCGGCTTGTGGATGGCGGAGTAGACCGATGGGTGCGGGGCGAGGAAAATGCGAGTGACCACGCTCCGGCGTGGGTTGTACTTGATGTTTAAGCCGCCGTTCCGGCAAGAAGCAAACCGGCGCCGAATACTTCCTGGCCGGGCGCGACCTGCGGTGGCCATTTATCGGCATGTCGCTGCTGGCCTCCAATATCTCCGCCGAGCATGTGGTCGGCCTGGCGGGCGACGGATACCGGGTTGTCCTGGTCACCGGCGGATTTGAATGGATGGCCGCCTGGTGCCTCATTATTCTCGCCTCCATGTTTGTGCCGCTCTACCTGCGCAGCAGGATTTACACCATCCCCGAGTTCCTCGAGCGGCGCTTCGGATGGGGACTGCGCGCATTTCTCTCCGGGCAATCTGCTGGTGATGAATGTGCTGACCAAGAACGCCATCGATCTTTGGGCGGGCTCGCTGCTCCTGGTCCTGCTATTCGGTTGGAACCAACTGGCGGTTATGATCGGCCTCTCCGGGGCTCCTCCCTATGGTGAAGCCGCTCGATTCCGAACTCCCCATCACCGGCTTTGTGAGCGGAAATCTGTTTGGTGGAATGTTCTATCCTCAAGCTACTCATCCCCTTCGTCCTGGTGCTGCCTGGCGTCATCGCCGGCCCTCTATCCCGGCCTTCCAAGGCCGACACGGCCTATCCGCATCTGGTCAGTGATCTGCTCCCCGTCGGGCTTCGCGGGCTGGTGCTGGCCGGACTCATCGCCATCCTCATGTCATCCATGAGCGCCTGCTACAACGCCAGCGCCGCGCTGGTTGTCCGCGACTTTTTCATGCGCTGGAAGGCGGAGCTTTCGGATCGCGAGCAGATAGCCATCGGCCGCAGAGTCACTGTTCTGATGGCTGCGCTCGCCGCGGTTATTTTCGTCGGGTTGTTGTGGAAACGCGGGAACACGGCCGGGGCGATTTCCGGAGGCGCGGCAGGGTTCGGCCTCGGCGTGTTCCTGTTCCCGATCAGACCCTCGGCTGGGCGCTGGTGTCGCACCCTTATCTGACCGCATTCCTCACCGTTCGATCCTGGTGTGGTTCTTCGCGGCGATCACCATGATCGTGGTCAGCCTCCTGACCGCGCCGCCGCCCGAGTACAAAATCGAGGGCAACGTGTTCGCTTCGGCAGCGGGGCGGAGTCCGGGCCGGCGTGCTGTTCGTCTGCACGCTAATTCTGTGGTGGACCTTCCGCTGAGCCGGATGTTCTAAGATGGCCAGAGGGGACTTGGGTTATGTTGAAAGCGCTCGGCATGGGCGTTCTTCTGCTTGAAGCGGCCTTCAGCCAAACCGCCAATCCGCCGCCGTCATCTAGCGTGGCTGAGACCCAAACGGCCGAGCCATTGCAAGCAAACCGGCCAAACGCGCCCGGAACCATCGACGGGGTAGTGACGGATGGTAGCGGATCGGTTGTGGTGGGCGCGCTGGTCACGCTGGCGAGTGCCGCCTCCACGGCCAGGCGTACGACCGTGACGAGCGAAACCGGATCTTTCCACTTTGCCGGGGCCGCGCCAGGAAACTACACGATCACGATCGCGGCGGATGGTTTCGCGCCGTGGACAGCGGCGAGCGTTGTGGTCCGCGAGGGCGAGAGTCGAGCGGCGACCTCGGCTGTATTACAGGTTGCTTCGGCATCCACCAAGTTGGATGTCGGCCTGGCGCCGAAGGAACTCGCGGTGGAGCAACTGAAAACTGAGGAGCAGCAGCGCTTGTTCGGCATTCTTCCGAACTACTTCGTTACCTATGACCCGCATCCAGCGCCGCTGAATGCCGCGCAGAAACTTCATCTCGGCTGGAAGACCATCCTCGATCCGACCACCATATTGTTCAGCGCGATTGCCGCTGGAATCGAGCAGGGGCGGAACAGTTACCACGAGTTCGGCCAGGGCACGGAGGGATATGCGAAGCGTTTCGGGGCGCAGTATGCCGATACAGTCAACGGCATCATCATTGGCGGCGTCATCATGCAGACGGTCTTTCATCAGGACCCCCGCTACTTCTACAAGGGCACCGGCAGCTTTCGTTCGCGAGCCTTGTATGCCATCGCCACCGCGTTCGTTCGCAAAGGTGATAATGGGCGGTGGCAGCCCGATTATTCCGACGTGCTGGGAAGTCTGGCGGCCGGCGAGATCTCGACCCTGTATTATCCAGCCAGCTCGCGAACAGGACTGCGGCTTTTTCATGATGTTCTATGGGGTTTCGGCGGGAGTGCGGCAGGCAACCTGTTCGAAGAGTTCTTGTCGCGCAAGATAACCACCCACGTACCGAAAGCGGCGATGGCGCTGTCCAAACCGATTTTGCGCGAAGGCACGCCGGTATCCATGATTTCCGTCGAAGAGCTGGGGTCCAAAACGGCTGAAGGCGGCGGACCTATCGATTTTGTGCTGGCCAACGATATTCTGGTGGGCGGCGTGCTCGTGGCCAGAGCTGGTTCGAAAGCCGGGGGCCAGGTGCGTTACGGCAGCGGGCCCAATGCCGGCGAAGCGATGCACGTAGAACTGCAGCAAGTGCATCTCAAGGTGGGCAGCGCGGAGATTCCGCTCAGGAGCACCCCGCTAAAGAAGGGTGGCGCCGAACTGGCCTATCACCGGCTGGAAGACTCGGCGAGGATCGCCCTCGTGCTATATGTGGCCCAGGATACCGCCCTGCCGCCGGCACAGTGAGCCAGATTCGGTCTTCAATTTCGCGAGCCCCCTCGCGGCTTCGGCAACCTGAATGTATCGTTGGCCGCCAGACCCACTGGCTGACTGCTTCGATGGCAGCCGCGGTCAGGATGAGATCACCGCTGGACGGCCGGGCTTCCAGCAGAATTCCGTCGCTGGAAATCAAAACAAAGAGGGTGACGTGGCCCTGTATACCCGCCGACTTCGCCTCCGCAGGGTAAGCTGGAGGCGGACCGTGGAGCAGCAAGAACCTCTGGAGGCCGGCAGGCTGGTGAATGCGGTGACGGGAAGGCCGCATCTTAAGTCCGGGAGGCAACGCGCTAAGCGAATCGGGCGCGCGACAATCGACAACGGCTTCGGCGCTCGTGGCATCGTTCGCCTGGCCGCCCGCCGCCGGCGCGGGCGAAAAGTATTCTTCGTCCAGCGTAACGGCCGCCTTAATCTGCAGTTCCTCTTCGGCCTTCCTGACGAGCTTCATCTTCAGACGGCGTTCGACTTCGGGCCGCGCTTCCGCGTAACTCTTCTGTTGCTTGTCTTCCACCCGGATCAGGTGATAGCCGTCCTCGTCTCTTAGCGGCTGGCTGATTTCGCCAGGCGTCAAGTCAAATGGCTGCGCGACCGCCGAGTCCGAAAACTGCGATCCGGGCTCGCGACGATCCTGCCACCCAAGGGAAACCAGGGACTTGATCGGGGGCTCGTCGGATTCTTCCTTGGCCAGGGCCGCAAAGCCCGCTCCATCCATCGATTGCTTTCGAAGCTCCTGCGCCTTTGCCAAGGACTGCGCCTCGGTGAGTGCGACGCGCCCGCTGCGGACCGGCCACTTTGAGCCTGGAGTGCGGATCAGGAGATCGCGCAACTTGATGCGGCTGAACTCCGGCTTGTGCTCTTCATAATAGGCTTGGCAGGCGGCCTCGTCGGGCTTGATTGTCCTGATCAATTCATTCCAAAGCGCCGCTGTCAGAAGTTGCTCTGTCGTCTTCGCGAGCAGTTCCTTGAACTCCGGGGTCTCGTCCAGTTTGCGCCGGCGAGCCTCGCGCTCCATCACCCGGCGGCGAATGAAGGCCCTGGCGGTCTCTTCGCGATTCCGATGGCGGGACAAAGCTGGGAGGCTTTCCTGGATATGCTCGAACTCGCCCGCCGTGACTTCTTCTTCGCCAATCGTGAGGACAACCTTGTCTGGTCGGCGCTGAGGAATGCGGTGCAGGATCAGGCGCCGCGGGACGCGGGGCAGATCTGGCCGCCGCTGCCCGCGCGCGGAGTTGGCGCGCGCGCGCCTGGGTCAACTCGCCGGGATCGGCCTTCCGGAGAGAGTCGATTACAGCCGTGACCTCCGCCGGTGTGAGCGCCAACGTGGGGAGCGTGTGGACACCGAAGGGTCCACAGTAATCCACCGCGAAGACAACCGCCTGTTTCTTTTCGTCGAAATAGACAATGAACGCCAGAATGCCGGGAACGAGGGTGAGCCGGGTCGAGCCAGCGTGACCGCGCTGCACTGTGTCGACGTCCAGCGCGAGAAGCCGGAGTTCGCCGGTGAGTAGGTGCGCCTGCCAAGTGCCTTTCAGAAAGGGAAAGGAGACAGTAGCCGCTGCGATCATGCCGTCTTCCGCTTTTCGTTCCGTTACCTGGAGAGATGCATATGCCGCGGGCTCCTGGCCAACTATGAACCTGTGTTCGGGCACATAGGCGCCCGGGGCCACGGGCGCTGGTCCGGCAGGGATACCGCTGACAGACCCGATGTTGAGTCCTATAATGTCATCTTTTTTCTTCGTAAAGACCGAAAACAGACGAGACATCGGGGCAGGACTCCAGTCCTGCGGCCGGCGTCCACGCCGGCCTCCAGCGGCTTCAACTTACGCAACTGATTGAGGTATTATCGGAGAGGCTCTCTATAAAAGGGAGGGCGCCGCCACTCAAGGGTCAGTTAACGAGCGCGGCGACGATGGTGGCGTCGTCGGTTTGGTTATCGCCGGAGAATTCGTCCAGCGCCGCAAACGCAGCCCGGACAATGCTGTCCGGCTGCCGCACTGGACAACGAGTCACGGCCGCCAGCAGGCCCTCGACTCCCCACTCGTCGCTGGCCGCGTTCGTGGCTTCGACAATGCCGTCGGTATAGGCAACGATGAGATCGGCGGCATTTAGCTGAACCGCGCGCGCCTCGTAGACGGTGTCCGCAAAGAATCCAACGGGCGGTGCGCCGGCTTCGAGCCATGTGATGGCGTCGCGTCCGCGGATGACCATGGCAGGATTGTGGCCTGCGTTTACATAGTGCAATGTCCGCGTATTTTCGTCGAAGACGCCATATAATAAAGTGGCGTATCGATCGGGAGGCGAGCACGCGTATAATTGGCGGTTCACCGCGGTCACCACGGCGGCCGGGTCGTCGGGGGCGAACAAAGCGGCGGTGCGAAGAGAGGACTGGACGTTCGCTATGAAGAGGGCCGCCGGAAGCCCTTTACCGGAGGCATCGGCGACGGCGAACCCTACGCGGCCTCCCGGCAGGGGCAGGAAGGTGAAGCAGTCACCGCCGAGGGCGCGCATCTGCCGGCATCGGGCACTGTACCTGAGCCGCTGGTTTTTCGTGTGCGGGACCTCCATGAATCGTTCTTGCAGGTCGCAGGCCACCGCCCAGTCCTGGCTGACGTCCACTACCATCGATTCCGTCATCATCTCTCGACCTCCATAAGTATGTCGGCGCGCGCGGCTTGAATTCGACATCGGAGCGCCAAACTTTTTTGGGGAAATTTGTCCGGAGCATGTCGAGAATCGGGGATTGGCTCCGACTACGGTATGAACGCGCCAAAGGCAGCGTTACAGAAGAGGAGCAAGAGCCATGAAATACATTTTGTTAATGTCGGGAACAAAGGCCGGAGTGGACACATACCGGGCTTGGAGCAAGAAAGACATCGAAGGCCATATGGCCGTTTTGGTCAGCCTGAACCGCGAGCTCACGGAATCGGGTGAGTTTGTTGCCACACAGGGTTTGGCCGCTCCGCAGGAGGCTAAGCTGGTACGCGGATTGGCGAACGGGCTGCCCGTGACTGACGGCATTTTCCCAGAATCCAAGGAGTTTCTGCTGGGCTATTGGATCATAGACGTAGCGACGCCGGAGCGGGCCTGCGAGATTGCCGCCCGAATTTCAACCGCTCCGGGGCCCGGCAGTATACCGACCAACATGCCCATAGAAGTCCGGCAGTTCGCGATCCACGTGCCATAAGGAGCAAACTCATGAAATACATTTTGATGATGCACGGCAAGAGGGCCGACTGGGATGAATACACCGGGTGGTCGAAAGAGGATCTGCAGCGGAACGTCGCCTATATGCGGAGCTTCAGCAGGGAACTGAACGACAGCTGTGTCTTCGTGGACACCAAGGGGCTGGCTTTACCGCACGAGGCGAAAATCGTCCGCGCGGGGCAGAACGGAGAGCCCGTTACGGATGGCGTGTTCCCGGAATCGAAGGAGTTTCTTGCCGGATACTGGGTCATCGACGTCGAGACTCCGGAGCAGGCCTACCAGATTGCCGCGCGTGCGTCCGCCGCGCCCGGGCCCGGCGGGATGCCGGCAAATATGCCGATCGAGGTCAGGCAGGTGCTTGGTAGCCATAGCGATTTGGGACTCTGAATACGGATCATCGAACGTGGCTTTGAGCGAGTACGCATCCGATGTTCCGATCGGGCACCTGTTGCGAGAATTGACGCCACAGGTGCTCGGGATGGTGGTGCGAAGATTCCGCGACTTCGCCGCGGCCGAGGATGCCGTGCAAGAAGCGTCGATTGCGGCAGTGATGCAATGGCCGCAGGCCGGTATTCCGGAAAATCCGCGCGCATGGCTGACGCAGGTAGCGTTCCGGAAAATGACGGACCATATCCGCGGCGAATCCGCCCGGAGGCGCCGCGAGACGGAAGTTGCCGAAGAAGCGGCCCGTGCGCCCCTGACCGGCTTCGATGCCGCGCCGATGAACGACGACACGCTCGTTCTGCTCTTCATGTGCTGCCATCCGGCGCTGGCGCCCTCGTCCGCCATTGCCCTAACGCTCCGCGCCGTTGGCGGTCTCACCACGGCTGAAATCGCCAATGCCTTCCTGGTTCCGGAAGCCACCATGGCGCAGCGAATCAGCCGGGCGAAGCAGACCATCAAGGCGTCGGGGATTCCATTCCAATTGCCCGGTCCCGAAGAGCGCGGGGTGCGTCTGCGCGCGTTGCTGCACGTCCTGTACTTGATCTTCAACGAGGGATATACGGCCACATCAGGGCCGCACTTGTTGCGCGCCGATCTTTCTCGGGAGGGGATACGGCTGGCGCGCATGGCGCTTCAACTGGAACCCGGAAATACGGAAATTTCGGGCCTGCTGGCGTTGATGCTGTTGACCGACGCGCGCCGGCATGCCCGAACCGGATCAAACGATGAATTGATTCCGCTCTCGCAGCAGAACCGGACTCTTTGGGATCGCGGGCAGATCGCGGAAGGGGTCGCACTTCTTTCCGCGGCGCTGCCGAAAGGTTCCGTCGGACCTTATCAACTCCAAGCCGCGATCGCCGCTGTTCACGACGAAGCCGAGCACCCTGAAGATACCGATTGGCCCCAGATACTGGAGCTATACGAGTTGCTGAAACGGATGTCGGACAATCCCATGGTGATCTTGAATCACGCCATTGCGGCAGCCATGGTGCATGGTCCGAAAGAAGGGTTGAATCTGCTGGACGGCCTCCACGGGGAACCGCGAATTGCCGCGCACCACCGCCTGGATGCGGTTCGCGCGCATCTGCTGGAAATGGCCGGTGCTCCGCAAGCCGCGGCGAAATACTACCTCGCGGCGGCGGGCAAGACGGTGAATCTCCCGGAGCGCAATTATCTTCTGATGCAAGCCGCGCGGCTCGGCTCGCGGTAGTGTGGGGCAGGTTGTCAACTGTTGTCAACCTGCAGGCCACTAAAACTAAAGCGCCGATTACCAATCGGCGCGCAGGATATCATCCTGCCCCACTCGCGCCGCGCGACAAGGTAGACTCGAAATATGTCCCTTCGACCCGTGAAACGCCTTATCAAATCCAAGCCCACCCTCGAAGGCGCGGGCGTACACCTGCGCCGCGCTTTCGGGTTCGGCAATACGTCCGATTTCGACCCCTTCCTCCTGCTCGACGATTTCCGCAACGACGTTGCGGAGGATTACCTGGCGGGTTTCCCGTGGCATCCCCACCGCGGCATCGAGACCATCACCTACGTTCTGGCCGGCACCGTCGAGCATGGCGACAGCATGGGAAACCACGGCGCTATCGCGGCCGGCGACGTGCAGTGGATGACGGCGGGCAGTGGCATCATCCACCAGGAGATGCCCAAGGGCGACCATGCGGGCCGCATGCATGGATTCCAACTGTGGGCCAACCTACCCTCGGCGCTCAAAATGACGGCGCCGCGCTACCAGGAAGTGAAAGCCGCCGAAGTGCCGGAGATCACCGACGACGACGGCACGCATGTGCGGGTGGTCTGCGGCAATTTTTGGGGGAAGGCCGGTCCGGTGGATGGCATCGCCGCCGACCCGATGTATCTGGATGTGTCGGTGGCACCCGGCCGCCGCAAGACCCTGCCGGTCGAGACCACGCGCCACGCCTTCGCCTACGTCTTCGCGGGCAGCGGGAAGTTCTGCAACGCTTCGGGACCCCTGGCCGTACCGACCGAGGCCGTCGGATGGGCGGACACCGCGCCGCCTGCGGAAGCGGACAACCGCTCGCTCGTGCTGTTCGACCAAGGCGACGAACTGACGGTGCAGGCCGGCGAGGAGGGCATACGGTTCCTGCTGGTTTCGGGGCAGCCACTGGAAGAACCCGTGGCCTGGTACGGCCCGATCGTGATGAATACGCAGGAGCAGCTCCAGCAGGCGTTTCGAGAGCTGCGCGAGGGCACCTTCCTGCAACCGGAAACGGGGACGTAAGGCGTTCTGAAAATTTTCAACACTGTTCCGTGAGAAGTCTCCCGCCCGGATTGCACCAAAATGTTATGAGCCCCAGTCCCGCGCCGCTACGCGCGCCCAACACCGATCTGCTCGCCAATGTATTCGACGTTTTGCCGCTACCCGCCTTCATCGTGGATCGCGATTTCAACATTATAGACTTCAACCTTGCCGGATCCGGGCTGCTCGACCGGGTCCCGTTTGCCGTGCTGCGTTTGCGCGGGGGCGAGCAAGTGCAATGCGTGCATTCGATCGAAACCACGGAAGGGGCTGCCATAGCGGCGTGCCAGGATTGCGTAGCCAACAACCTCGTTCGGGAGGTGCTCGGTCAAGCCGACGCCCGCCGCAGGACTGGGCGGATGCGCCTGCGGGGAGAAGCGGAGACCGCCGAGGTGGACTTCCTGATCACCGTTGCACCCATCGCCGATGAGTCCGAACCGCTGGCGTTGGTGATCCTGGACGACGCCGCGGAGCTGTCGGCTTTGGTCGCACCGAAGGTCCAATCCGCTACCCCTGCTTCTTCTTCTCCAAGTTCCAAAGCCCGCGCGAAAGCACGCGGCCGCAAAACGGGCAGTAGTTGATCCCCACGAAACTGTGGCGCTCCTCGCCAAACACGAAATAGTATTCGGTGTCGATCTCCGTGATGATCCTGCCGTTGGTGAGCTGATAGGGCTGCGCATGGCGCGCCAGTTCAAGATCCATGAGCTTGTCGAAATCGGAGCAGCAGGTCATGAGGGTTCATTCTACTACGTAGCGCCGCAGAACCAAGGGTCGAGAAGAGTCTCGACCCGGCACGCAAAAGTGCCCGATGCGACTTAGTTTTCCCAGGAACGAGCAGGGACATAAATAGTGGGGCAGGCCCC
>Ga0181534_10002565_pt1 | contig 11161 bp, 2 predicted proteins | sample PEATcosm2014_Bin_37_FD_119758 | JGI IMG/M metagenome (GOLD analysis project Ga0181534, IMG submission 119758) | Peatland microbial communities from MTU Mesocosm Facility, Houghton, MI, USA - PEATcosm2014_Bin17_10_metaG | ecosystem: Environmental > Terrestrial > Soil > Wetlands > Peat | place...
CGCGTGGTTCCGACGTGTGCGTTTCGTCATCGTAGCTCCTGATTCGCGGCGATAATCCTCGCCGCTGTCAGGCAGAAAATCCACTTAAGCTACTGTCCAAATTTGCAAGGCCGGCTCTGTAATATCCGGCCGCCAGGCAAGTTAGTTTTGGCGGCTTCTGGCCTGCTTCCGGGCCCAGGACGACGACCGCGAGAATTCAAACAGTTTCTTCCTCTTTGAACAATTTTGCTATCGCCGCCTGCGCCTCCTCTTGAATGCGCCGCAGATGCGCCTCGCTCACAAAACTCTCCGCGTAGATTTTATAAATCTCCTCCGTGCCGGAAGGCCGCGCGGCGAACCATCCGTTCTTCGCGATCACCTTGACGCCGCCAATCGGAACTTCGCCGCCCGGCGTTCTTGTTTGCGTCGCTGTGACGGCTTCCCCCGCCAGCTCCTTCACGCCGATTTGTTCGGCCGAAGCCGTGCTCAGGATTTTCTTTTGTTCTTGTGTCGCTGCGGCGTCGGTTCTTTCGTAGTAGGGCTCTCCAAACTCTTGTGTAAGTCGCTTATAGCCATCGCCTGGGTCTCGACCGGTTCTTGCAGTGATTTCGGCGGCGAGCAGACCTAGAATGAGGCCGTCCTTGTCGGTCGTCCAGACCGACCCGTTGCGTCGCAGGAAGGAGGCGCCGGCGCTCTCCTCTCCCGCAAAGGCCATAGCGCCATCCAGCAAGCCGTCGACGAACCATTTGAACCCGACCGGCGTTTCGAGGAGCTTGCGACCCATACGGGCGACGAGGCGATCGATGATGCTGCTGCTGACGATCGTCTTGCCGACACCGCAGTTTCGGCTCCAATCGGGGCGATTGGCGAAAAGATATGAGATGGCGATTGCGAGAAAGTGATTGGGATTCATGAGGCTCGCCGAGCGCGTCACTATGCCGTGACGATCGGCGTCGGTGTCGTTGGCGAAGGCGACGTCGAATTTGTCGCGCATGCCGATCAGCCGCTTCATCGCGTAGGGCGACGAACAGTCCATCCTGACCCTGCCGTCCCAATCCAGAGTCATAAATCGGAATGTCGGATCTATCGCCTTATTGACGACTGTCGCCGAGAGGCCATAGCGTTCGATGATCGGCGCCCAATATTGGACGCTGGCGCCGCCAAGCGGATCAATCCCGATCTTGACGCCAGACGCACGAATTGCCTCCATGTCCAGGACATTTGCGAGGTCGGCGACATAAGGGCCTATGTAGTCGTGGCGCTGGACATACGTCGAATTTCTCGCGCGCGCCAAGGGGACGCGTTGGACGCCATTTAGATTTTTCTCTAGAAAGGCGTTGGCTGCCCGTTCGATCCAGTCTGTCACCCTGGCCCCGGCAGGCCCGCCATTCGGCGGATTATATTTGAACCCCCCATATTCGGGCGGATTATGCGAAGGGGTGATGACAACGCCATCCGCGAGACCAGATTTCCGATTTCCGTTGTAGCCAATTATCGCATGGGAAATCACAGGCGTCGGCGTATAGCCCCCGTGCTCGTCTACGAGCGCGTTCACCTCGTTGGCCGCGAAAACCTCAAGAGCGCTAGCCAATGCAGGTTCGGAAAGCGCATGGGTGTCTATCCCGACAAAAAGCGGTCCATCGATGTCGTTTCTATTTCGATAAAGACAAATCGCCTGACAAATCGCCAGAATATGCGCTTCGTTGAAGGCGTTTTCGAAAGCGGATCCGCGGTGACCCGAGGTGCCAAAGGCTATGCGCTGCGACGCGACGCCCGGGTCCGGCTTTCCTGCGAAATAGGCGGTCACGAGGCGAGGAACATTGAGCAGCGCCGTCGCTTCGATGGCTTCTCCTGCATGTGGATTAACCTGGTTGGGCAATGAACTTTCCTTTCATGAACGCCGGTCGACCAGGGGTCCGTGGCATGTCTATTCAAGGGCTGTTATGACCGAGCACCACGCGAAGCCGATGGGTCGCGCCATCGTCTGCAAGCGGGACCAGCGCCTTGTTCTCCCTCAACGCGACGCCGTCGAGTTCCGCGACGACCACGCCGCGGCAAACGCCGTTGGGATTTTCTACCCTTATGTTGTAGCGGGAGGATTTATACCGGAATTCGAGGCTATAGCCCGGCCAGGTTTTTGGTATGCAGGGGTTCAGCATCAAGGTTTCGCCTTGCAGACGGAATCCCAAAATCCACTCAAGGCCTGCCCGATACATCCATCCGGCCGAGCCGGTGTACCAAGTCCATCCTCCGCGTCCGACATGGGGAGGCTGCGAATAGACGTCGGCGCAGGCGACATAGGGCTCCACCTTGTAGCGCCCGGCAGATTCCGGCGTGCGCGTGTGGTTGATGGGGTTAAGCATCGAGAACAGTTCGGCCGCCTTGTCGCCGTCGCCAAGCATGGCGAATGCAATAACGCACCAAAGCGCGCCATGCGTATACTGGCCGCCGTTTTCGCGGACGCCTGGCGGGTAGGCTTTGATATAGCCTGGATCGAGGAGAGTCTTGTCGAAAGGCGGGTCGAACAGCAGGACAAGATCCTCCTCGCGGCGAACGAGAAACTTGTCCACGGCGGCCATTGCGCGCCTGGCGTGGCCTGGTTCGCCGGCTCGAGAGATCACGCTCCAGGATTGCGCGATTGAATCGATCCTGCATTCGCTGTTCGCCGCCGAGCCGAGCGCTGTATAGTCGTCGAAGAATGCGCGACGATACCATTCGCCATCCCAGCCGTCCTTTTCCAGCGCAGCCCCGAGGGCCGCCATATGCTTGCGCCATTCGGCGGCGCGCGCGGGCGCCTTGCGTGTGTCGGCGAGAGGCGCAAAGTCCGCGAGCGCGGCATGCAGAAACCAGCCCAGCCAGATGCTTTCGCCCTTGCCTTGTACGCCTATCCGATTCATGCCGTCGTTCCAGTCTCCCGTGCCGATGAAAGGCAGGCCGTGGCGGCCGGTTGCAAGGCTGCGGTCGAGCGCCCGCGCGCAATGTTCGAACAGCGAGCCCCGTTCGTCGGACACGACAGGCGCGAAAAACGCCTCGTGTTCGCCTTCGCGCAACAGCGGACCCTCAAGAAAGGGAATCGTCTCGTCCAGGACGCCGAGATCGCCTGTGACCTCGATGTAATGGGCGACGACATAAGGCAACCAGATTAGGTCGTCGGAGATGTGCGTGCGTACGCCCTTTCCGGATCCCGGCAGCCACCAATGCTGCACATCGCCCTCGACGAACTGACGCGCCGCGGCGCGCAGCAGATGCGCGCGGGTCACTTCGGGCTTGGACACGCAAAGCGCCATGACATCCTGAAGCTGATCCCGGAAGCCGTAAGCCCCGCTATTCTGATAGAAGGCCGATCGCGCCCAGACGCGCGAGGAGAGCGTTTGATAGAGAAGCCAGCGGTTCAAAAATATGTCCATGGATCGGTCGGGTGTCGCCACCTGGACGACGCCGACAGTCTCGTCCCAAAGAGCTGTGACCTCCGCCAACTCCGCATCGAGATTGGCCGCTCGATATTTCATAAGCAAGGATTGGGCGTCGGCCTCGGTCGCCGCCTGACCAAGGAAAAAGACGATTTCCCACACGCCGTCCGGTTCGAGCTCCAGTCGGGTTTGCAGGGCGCCGCAGGGATCGAGTCCCGCGCCGACTCGTTTGGATAGCGGCGCATTTCCAGCGAGCGCCGCAGGCAGAGCGAGCACGCCATGCCTGCCGAGGAATTCCTTCCGGTCGCCGGTCCACGAAGATTGCCGCCCGGCAAGATCCGCAAATGTGATTTGGCTCCCGAATTCGAGATTCCAGGGATTGCGAGCAAACATCGCTCCGGTTCGTTCATCCATGTCGGTGACGATGAATGGCGCGGAGCTGAGCCGGGATGCTCCAAGCGTCCATTCGACGTAGGCCGTGACGGAGAGCCGCCGCCTTCTCCCGGATCGGTTGGTGATCTTCAGGCGCGAGATCTTGATCGAATCCTTGACCGGGACATATTGTGTGAGTTCGAGCTCAACGCCATTCGAGGCGTGCTCGAATCGGCTGTAGCCCTGGCCGTGCCGAGCGCGATACGCCGTGCCGGGCTCGCGAATGGGAAGGGCCGTCGGGCCCCATAATTCCCCGCTATCCTCGTCGCGCACATAAATCACCTCCCCGGGCGAATCGAGAACGGGGTCGTTCGACCACGGGCTTATTAGATTCTGCTGACTATTCAGAGCCCAGGTGCATCCGCCGCCTTCGACCGAGACCTGGAAGCCAAAGGACTCGTTACTGATGACATTGATCCAGGGCGCGGGCGTCCATAGTCCGTGTTCGAGGGTCGCGACATATTCCGCTCCACCTCGGGCGAAGCCGCCGACGCCATTGAAAAACTCCAGATCCAAAGGAGCCGGAGCGGATTGCGCGCCAGGAAGCGCGACGGCGCCTCTTGGCGGCCTAGTCCCGACCGCGGCGCGTGGCGCTTTGGCCATCTGCTGACTGAGGCTCCCCCGATGCCCGACAAATACTGCCCTGGCGGCGGTCTGGAGCAAATTGCGCGCTGCCGTCGAAATGAGATCGGCGCGCAAAGCGAATATTGCGCCTGTCGCAGATTTTCCGTGGCGCTTTGGCGCGGCGCAGTTCCCGCGCACCAATGTTTCGAGCGCAGTCTGAAAGCCCTGCAAATAGGAGGCCGGATGCTCGTTCAGGATCACGAGATCGACGAATAGCTGCTTCATTCGCCAATATTCGTGCGCGAGCAGCAGTTGCCGAACGATATCGAGATCGCTGTTGTGGTCGACGCGGATCAAGACGATCGGCAAATCGCCGGAGATGCCGCTAGGCCATAGCAGCGAGGCGGCGCCGCCGCCGAGCTTGAGTATCTCCGAATGCGGCCTCAGCGCCGCCGAGGAATAGATTATGCAATCCGCGATGCTCTGAAAGAGATGAGCCTGGTCCGCATCGATGCCGAGGTGGCGTAACTGCACTTGCGCCTGGGTCCAGGCGAGAGTGGTCGCCCGATCGAAAGCGGCGGCGTCGTGGTGCTTGTCCACCAGATCCATGAGTTCCTTGCGCGAAGGAGCGATAAGCGTCCAGAAGGCGATGCGGGCGGTCGTCCCCGGCTGGAGCCGAACATGGCGTCGCAGGCTGAAGATCGGATCTAGGATGGCGCCGGCGGAGTTTGACAAGGGCCTGTTCGCGATCATCGCCAGCGGTTTGCCAAGGCTTCCGCCCCGCCCAAGGAAGCGCGACCGATCGGTTTCAAATTGCAAATCGCCGATTGTTTCGCCTTCGACGAATGCGATCTGCGCCGCCCAGGCTTTGGTGTCGTTTTCGGATTGCCCTCGCCTCGTGGCCAATATCGCCCCGACTTCCGCGACGAACTCCGTCTCCACGAATAAATTGGAGAATGCGGGATGCGCGTCGGCGTCGGCATGTGGCGCCAATATGATCTCTGCGTAGGAGGTCAGAGATATGTTCCTGACACGACCTCCATTATTGGTGACCGACACACGACGAACCTCGCCGTCGTCCTCCGACGAGACGGCGATTTCCAGTGTCGTTGTAATCGTATTGTCTCGCCTGACGATCTCAGCCCGACCTTCCGAGAAAGTCGCTTCGTATCTGTCAGGCTCTACCGTGCTCGGCTGATACGCTGCGGACCACATCTCGCCATTATCGAGGTCCCGAAGAAAGACATAGGCTCCCCAGCAATCGCAAGTCGCATCTTCACGCCATCTGGTGACGGAAAGGTCTCGCCAACGGCTATATCCGGAACCCGCCGCGGTAATCATGACCGTATACGCGCCGTTTGAAAGAAGATGCGTGCAGGGCGACGGCGTATGCGGCGAGTTAAAGCAGCGTTGTGGCGAGGACGCGGTGTGCTCGATATCCGGAATGGCTGGCAGGCTTCCATTTATCGGCTCGAATATCGCTACTTCGTGCGGCATTCGCTCCTGGAGTAGAAGTTCCGTAGCCTGGATCATAGGCTCCGCGTGAAAGCGCCTGTGCATCAACCCCGCGTCGAGCGCATTGGCGATGGCGATCACGCTCATGCCTTGGTGATGCGCCATATAGGCGCGAATGGCGACAACAATCACGCCCTTGGGCAGACGTGAATCCGTATAGTCCAGCGCTTCATACCAGCCATAGGAGCCGCGTCCCCCGGCCTTGGTCAAACGCTCGAAGTTGACGATGGCGGCGCGCGAAGCGGTCATCGCCGCCAATGCCGTCGCATAAGGGGCAATCACGGTGTTTTCCCCGAGCCCGCGCTTGAGGCCAAGGCTTGGAATTCCAAAGCTCGAATATTGATAGGTGAATTCCAGATCGCGCGCGTTATAGGCGGATTCGGAAGCACCCCAGGGGACGTGACGACTGGCGCCATATTTGATTTGCTGAAAAACCATCTGGCGACAAGTTTCGTCCAGGAGACTTCCTGCCGGCGCTCGCATGACAAGAGATGGCATCAAATATTCGAACATCGAGCCGGACCAGGAGATGAGCGCCGCGCCATATCCGACCGAAGCCATCGCGCGCCCAAGCCGGAACCAGTGACGCGTTGGCAGGTCTCCTTTGGCGATTGCGACAAAGCTCGCAAGCCGTGCTTCGGACGCGAGCAAATCGTAGCAATCGGTGTCGAGGCTGCCGTCCTCGACCCTGTAGCCGATAGAAAGCAGTTCCCGTTCCGCGTTGAAGAGAAAGCCGAACTCCATGCCGTCGAACAGGCTTCGGGCGATCTGGCCCGCATTGACGAGACGCGCGCTCAAAGCATCCGCCGCAAGCGCGGAGGCCTCGAAAGCCGCGATCAGCGAGGTCAAATTGCGATAGGAGTTCTCCCCACCGGCGCCGTCGGCTTCAAGTTTGCCCTTCAGCGGCTCCAGTAGATGGATCGCGGTTGCGCAGGTTTCCGGAAGAGCGGAGAGCGTCGGCATGACCCGCAACAGCGCCGCCAATTCGACGCCTGCGCCAGCTTGGGTGTTGGCCCCGAACAAAGCTGGATCGGCATTATCCGGGTCGAGGAGGGCCGCCCAGGGGAGCAAGGAATCGATGCATCGCCGATTGTCCGCAATACAGGCGGAGATCGCCTCCGCCCATAAGAGCGCTCCGCTATCGCGCTCGCAGCGTCCTTCGACATAGACTCGGGCGAGACGGGTGATGCTCGCGGAACGTAACGCAAGCTCATTCGCGCGGACGGCGCTCGCAAAGGGAGACGAGGGGACTTCGAGGAGCGCAAGGAGCAGGCTGTCGACAGCTTCCTTCAAGGGGCCCTGGCGCGTCGAGCCAGCCATATCGCCATCCTCGCGAAGGCTCTCGCGCAGCAGTTCCGTCGGATCCCTGATTCCATCGACCCACTGTCGACCCACCACCGGACGAAATCGAATTTCCTTGCAGGCGTTCCATAAGGCGATCAGGTGACCCGCGAGATTCCCGCTGTCGACCGAGGAGATATATTTTGGAGTCAGGGGCCGAAGATCGAGAGTGTCGTACCAATTGTAGAAATGTCCCCGGAAGCGTTCGAGCCGTTTCATCGAACCGAGCGTCGCCTCCAGCCGATCCGTGGCCTGGATCACGCCGATCCACCCAAAGTCGCCTGCTGCGATCACCGACAACAGATATAGACCGAAATTAGTGGGAGATGTTCGATGGGCGATTACAGGCGCCGGATCTTCCTGAAAATTGTCGGGCGGAAGCATGTGGTCCTTCGCCGTCACGAAGGTCTCGAAAAAGCGCCAGGTCCTGCGCGCAATCATGCGCAACGCCCGCCTGTCCGCGGGCAAAACAGCCAGACGGCCCGATCCGGACGACGGAAGACTGACCCATCGCGCAATGGCGGGCGACAAGAGCCAGAGCAAGAGGAAGGGCGCTGCAATCGGCCAGGAGGCCGGCGCAACCCAGACTACAAGACCCGCCGCCACGATCGCTAGAGCGACTCCACCAGCCATCTGCTTGTAAAAACCCGGCAGATCGAGTGGAGGCGACGTTTTCGCCTGTGCGGCGGTGACCCATTCCAGAAGATTTCTGCGCGAAACTGTCAAACGGAAAAGCGTCAGAAGGATCGCTCCCGACATGACCCGGGCCTGATGCGCGAGGAATGGGACCTGCAATATTGTTTGGGAAACCGCAAGTTTCAAATCCGTGTAGATTCCCCAAAGGTGCATGCGTTTCGAGAGTCCAAGCCGTCTCGGCAATAGGGCGGAGAAAAATGGAATGAGAGACGGCGTCGCGATGGTGACGACTATGAAAGCAGTCCAGCGGTCGGCGGAAACGAATGGGAATATCCATCCCGTAACGAGAGCAAGAAAGCTGAAAGGAGTGGAAATCGAGCGGCGAAGATTATCGATCATTTTCCATCTGCCGACCAAGGGAATCGCTTGACGCCGCCGGACGGCGTCGGAAGACCAGCCCTGACCGAAAATCCATGGCAGTAGCTGCCAGTCGCCGCGCACCCATCTGTACTGACGGGCTACGGCGACGTCGTAGCGCGCTGGAAATTCGTCGACGACCTCGATGTCGGACACCAGCCCTGCGCGCGCATATATGCCTTCAAGAAGATCGTGGCTAAGCAGCGTATTGTCGGGGATGCGTCCCGCGAGCGCCGTCTCGAAAATGTCGACATCGTAAATTCCCTTGCCGCAATAAGAGCCTTCGCCGAAGAGATCCTGATAGACGTCGGATACCGCGCAAGCATATGGATCGATGCCGCTCGTGTTCGAAAATACGCGCTGAAATATCGACCCATCCAGACCTGTGGGCAGGGCGGGCGTCACCCTGGGCTGCAGCACTGCATAGCCGTCTACGACCCGACGGGAAACAGGATCCAGCGTCGGACGATTAAGCGGATGGGCCATTTTGCCAACGAGGCGCCGGGCCGCGCCTCTAGGAAGTCGCGTGTCGCAATCCAGGACGATGACATATCGCACTCCGGAGGGCGTGGCCGGCGCACGCCCGCCAACCGATACAAAATTCGTATCCATCGCCCCGCGCAACAGGCGATCGAATTCATGCAGTTTTCCGCGCTTGCGCTCCCAACCGGTCCAGCAATTTCCTGCTTCATTCCAGCAGCGGCGGCGATGAAGCAGAAGAAACCGGTCCCCAGCGGGACCAGATCCGTATTCGAGGTTCAAGGCGGCGATATTTTCCTCCGCGACCTTCAACAGGCCAACGTCGTCGGGCATGTTCTCGCAATTGGAGTCCGTCCAGTCCGTAAGCATGGCGAAGAAAAATTCAGCGTCGGAGTTCGCGAGGTAATGAACCTGCAGTCGCTCGACCTGCTCAATGATCGCATGGCGTGAAGTGAGAAGGGTCGGTATGACGATCATCGTGCGCAGCGCGGGCGTAATGCCCTCGGCGAGTTCGAGGCATGGCAGAATCTTTGAGTCAAACCGGTAGGTCGCAACGAAGTTCACGAGCGCTATCGCCACGTCGGAAGCGAGAAAGAAGGCGAGAACAGTAACTAGCCAACCTTCCCAGCCAGCGGCCGCTTCAATGCTGGAATGCAGCATCGCCGCGGCCAGCAGAAATGTAACGCCGATGACGACCGCGATATAGCCGGCGATGCCGATATTCGTATTTGCGCGGACGATTCGTTCCTTGAAGGTCAGCCGAAACCCGATCGCTTGCTCGAACGCCGGGCGTCCTTTGGCTATCAGATAATAGCCGGGTTCACGCTCCTGAGCGGAGCTTACGCTGTCTTCGTCGCCTGCACGCTTTTCGGCTTCCCGCGCAGCCTCGATCGCTAGATGAGCCACATCGATTTCAGTGTGCTTCGAGCCCCGGGCCAGAATTTCGATCGAACGCCGATAGGACTCTCTCGTGGGAAAGTCGAGCGCTGCAAAGTCGCTGTCGGCGCTCAAAATCCTGTCGACAAGACTGACGCTTTCGAACAATTCCCGCCAATCGAGGGAGGAGAGCATGCGCATGCTGGTGATCACGTTGCGGATCGTCACATTAGCGGCGCCCTCGCGTTGTTGTTCGGCGTGGACGGCGTCGTCCGCCGCGCTTCCCTGCGCCGCGAGGCGTTTATTCAACCAGTCGAGCGCGGGAACGACCAGTGGATCCTGCTCTCTCAAGCGCCGCACAAGTTGCGCCGCGAACGCTGCGGACAACGCGCCGGTCCTGTCGGAAAAGACCCTTCCTGTCGGCTCCGCGACGCATTCGACTCCAAGCAAGCGATCGGCGCAAGAATTGGCTTCCTTGCGGGCTATCTGGCAATTGACGATGTCGTCGGCCAGACGACGCAGGTTTTCGACCAGCACCACCCGCAATGTGATTGAAATTGCCCAGAGCTCGCCAATGGTCAGCGGCTGCACATGTTGATAGGCGCGCAGGAAGCGGATCAGGCTTTTCGACTCCAGCCGACTGTCTGTGTGGGCGACCAGAGCCCAGGCGAGTCCGAATACGCGAGGATATCCCTCGAACGTTCCATCGACGAGTTTTGGAATTTGACGGTAAAATCCCGGCGGAAAATCGGTGCGGATTGCAATTACCTGTTCGGCGAGAACATGGAAATTGTCGATGAGCCACTCGGCGGCGGGTGTTGTGGATCTTGTGTCTCTGGACGCTTTGATGGCCGTCAGATAGGCGAGGCGTAACGCTTTGTCGTTGTCTCGAAGGCGCGCTTCGAGGCGACGGTCGATGACCGGGCTCAAGGCGATGCGTTGGGTTCCCGCCAGACATGCGGCGTGTTGCTCGAGCCTCTCGATACCGAAGAGTTCTTCACGTATGGGAGCGAAACCGACTTGGGTCTGGGAACGCGGGAAGCGCCGAAGAAAGCTATAGATTGAAGAAAACACCTTCCGCCGCGTATTCCCATGGCGAGCGATCTCTAGTGGAGGTTTCGCAGGATTTGTCGAACAAGCCTCGAGCACCGGGATGTGCTGCTCATTGGGAGGCATATTCATCCGCGGTCTCCGGTTAATTCGATGGCGAGCGGCGACTCTGCTAATCCCTCGCGGACTTGGAGTGGTCTTTTCATCGAACTGATGTCGGAGAGTAGAATGGAGGAGGTTGAGGCCGCCAGCCTCGGAAATTACGCAGTCCGCAGGCGAATGCGCCTTCAATCGCGCCGGGCAATGCGATAGCCAGATACGATAAAGAGTATATTCCGACTCTATGATCGCCAATATCTCGGCGCCTATGATAGAAAGTCTGAACCGCGCTGATCCAGGCCTTTCTCTCGCCCGACAGACGACGAACCTGTCCTTCGGTCTTAAGTCGAGACTTGGACCGA
>Ga0181534_10002566_pt1 | contig 11159 bp, 8 predicted proteins | sample PEATcosm2014_Bin_37_FD_119758 | JGI IMG/M metagenome (GOLD analysis project Ga0181534, IMG submission 119758) | Peatland microbial communities from MTU Mesocosm Facility, Houghton, MI, USA - PEATcosm2014_Bin17_10_metaG | ecosystem: Environmental > Terrestrial > Soil > Wetlands > Peat | place...
ATGGTTCGAATCCATGTCGGACAGCCATTCTGGACGATTTTGCGAACTTCTCTTAAAGTCCGCTAGTTCATAAACTTCCAGCTCAATTTTTCCAGGCGTGGCATTGATTTGCTTCAATAAACACCACATGGTTTCGGTCTTTTCCTGTGGAGTTATTGTGGCGGTGTGGGCAGTGCGGCGCTTTCTAATGAACTAAATTTAAGCGCGCTTTCAGGGCGTGACAAGCACCCGGTAAACACGCTGCGGGCTGGCGCCGGTGGCATTGTCGGTGGCGCTCAAATTCAAATTCGTCGCCGTCACCGTCAAGCCGAGATTCGTCCACGCCGCCGACAGATTGTTTCCATATGCTCGGATTGACGCGATGAAACTCGATTACTCAGTCCCTTCCCTGTGTGCGAATCTGGCCGTTTCGCCCAGCGGCTACTAAGACTGGCAAAAGCGGCGCACCCTGCCAGGCCCATGCGCGGTTGCCAATGAACCCTGCTTTGTTGACTGCCCTCAAGCTATCATCACCCTGCTGCTCTGTTCGGCAGATAAATACGCCGCATAAATCACATTCACGCATTCCACGGCAAGGTCAATGCCGGAGCGTGGTTCCCGATTTTCGCGGATCGCGCCCACGAAATCCTCCATCTCCTGCGCGAAGCCGCGAAACCAATCTTCGTCGCAACTCGGGCGGTTCCAGCCCGACTTCGTCTCCAGCTTTTCCGTGAAATATTCGCCGGAAAATGCCGATGCGTCTGGCGCGTAGGTCTCAATCGCGTCGTTGGCGGTCATGTTGGCCTTGATCACGCCGTCAGTCATGAAGGCAGTGACGCGGGTGTTCAATCCGCCCAGCGCCACGTCGCTCACGACAATGTTGCCCCGCGAACCGTCCTCAAATCCGATGATCAGATTTGCCCAGTTTTCCACATCCACCGGGTCGGCGCTGATCCAGCGGTTTGCGCCCGCCTCGCTGGCCCGTTTGGCGGCGCTGCTGTGGATCAAATCGGCGGTGTCCGCCAGCACCGACACGGGCCGGATTCCTTTGCCCGTTCGCAACTGGCCCTCCCATTGTTTCAGGTGCAGGCATGCGCCAACGGAATGCACGCCCATGCGCAGCAACGCGCCGCCGCCGGTTGATTTCCAATCCCGCGAAAATACCGAGTTTGAGCCTGAATGATTTTCCTCCGCGCGAAGTTCAAGAATCGAGCCTTTGGAAGCCGCGATCAGCCGCCGCATTTTTTCGATGGGCGGCGCGTAAATCCAATTTTCCGCGTAGCAGAATTTCACGCCGTTCCGGCGCACCGCTTCGCGCACGGCTTCGGCATTGTGGCTGGCACCCTCCCGCATTCGCGCCCGCGACACCTGCGTGCCAATCGGCTCCGGGTCGCCAGCCGTTCCGAAGTATCCGGTGAGCGGCTTCTCCATGATGATGTGCTTGCCGGCGTCCGCCGCGCGAATCGCAAATTCATGGTGCAAGGCCGGCGGAACGCAGATGTCAACCACATCAATGTCATTCCGGGCCAGAAGCGAAGCGAAGTCGTCTGTGGCAAACCCGATCCCAAATTCGCGCGCCAGCGCGCCGCCACTTTCCCTGGTTCGGGAGCAAACGCCCCGGACTTCCACGATGTCATGCGGCAGCCTGGCGTAATTTGCCAGATGCATCCGCGCCCCGTAACGCGCGCCCACCAGACCGATGCCGAGAGCCTTCATTTGTTCTTGGATATTTACTCACAATTCACCCGGCTTGCACAATCCTGTTCTGACCCGCCGAACATCACGAAGGGAGGTGGTATTCAAAATGGACATGCGGTCTCGTGCTGGTTTGGCCTTTTCAAAAATTGGCAGACGTGCATAATGAACTTGTGTCCATTGAATCCAAATCATTTTCACAACGGCTGTGCGGCCTTGTTCTCCTTCCGACACTGCTCGTTTTTTCTATTCCCAGCACGGCGGCGGCAAAGCAGTTGTCCGTCGTGACAGCGGGCGCGATCGGCGATGGATTAACTCTCAATACAGTTGCCATCCAGAAGGCGATTGATTCGCTGGCCACGAACGGCGGCGGGACGCTGGTGATTCCCAAGGGTGAATTTTTGTCGGGCGCGATTTATCTCAAGCCCGGAGTGAATCTGCGTCTAAACCCGGGCGCGGTGCTGAAGGGTTCGACCAACATTGCGGATTATCCGGAGCAGATGACGCGCATCGAGGGGCATTTTGAAGTCTGGATTCCGGCACTGCTCAACGCGAGCAACGTGGATCATCTCCGCATCACGGGTGAAGGCACGATTGCCGGCGGCGGCCAGCCGTTTTGGGATGAATTTTGGAAAGCCCGCATGGCGAATCGGCTCGTCACGAATCTCGCGGTGAAGCGTCCACGGAACATTTACATTCAGGATTCGAAGGACGTGCAGGTCAGTGGTATTTCGCTGCGCGAATCGGGTTTCTGGAACATTCACCTGTTCCGCTGCACGGATGTGCTGGTGAAAAACGTGGACATCCGCACGCCCCTCCGATCGCCCAGCACCGACGGCATTGACGTGGATGCCTGCCAGAAAGTGGCGATCAAAGGTTGCTACATCTCTGTGGATGACGACAACATCGGCCTCAAGGGCAACAAGGGAACTTTCGCGCTGGACGACAAGACGGTTCCGCCCGTCGAACATATCCGCATCTCCGGCTGCACATTCGGGCTTGGCAATTCCGCGCTGACGCTCGGCAGTGAGAATACACGGGTGCGCGATGTGGTCATCGAAGATTGCAAGCTGACGGGCACGAACAAAAACTGTGTCCTGAAGCTCAAGCTCCGTCCAGACACGGAACAGCATTACGAAAACATCACCGCCCGGAATATCACGGTGCAGAATCCGAATGTGCAATTGGTTTCAATCCAGGGCTGGACGCAATTTTTTGATTTGCAGGGCAAGCCCGCGCCAAGCCAATGGGTCAGCAACGTGACCCTGGCAAATATCACCGGCACCTTGCATGATTTCGGCCGGGTGGACGGGCCAGCCAAAAGCACCGTGGACAACCTCACTTTCAAGAACATCAACATTGCGCTGACAAATCCTGCGGTGGTGACTCGAAGCGTGAAGAATTTGAAATTTACAAAGGTGAAGATCAACGGCGTTGCCTATGTCGGCGATACGGAAACACCCATAAAGTAAAAGTTCGCGTCCACACCGTGTCGTGCAACGCTTCCACTTGCGATTAGGCAAATGGGAATGGAAATTCCCGCTCTGCCTTTGATGAGAAATGTCAAATGTTCTAGGTTTTCAAGTTTTGTAAATTCTAAAACTGCACGCTTCGCAGACTATACAAAGAGGGCGGCTAAAATTTCTAGAGCGTTTCAATAAATAGTGTAGCCATTCTTGGAGGGACAGTGTAAGGTTTGGGCATGCGAACGTTATCACTGGATTTGCGTGAGCGAATCCTGGCCGCCTATGACAGCGATGAGGGCACCCGCCCCGAGATCGCCCACCGTTTCCGCGTCTCCTTGGGCATGGTCAAGAAACTCCTGCAGCAACGCCGGCGCACCGGCGACATCGCCCCGCGCTACCGGTTCTGCGGACGCAAGCCGATGATTGTTGGCACCCACCGCAGTCAGCTGCGCTCGTTGCTGGCCAGAAAGAACGACCTCACCCTGAAAGAATTGCGGGAGGCGACGGGTCTGAAGTGCTCCTTGCAGGCCATCAATGTGGTGTTGGGGAAGCTGGGATTGACATATAAAAAAAGACACTCCGCGCCAGTGAACAAGACCGCCCTGACATCGCCCGGGCGCGTCGCCGCTGGCGGAAGCGCCAGGCGGGCTTCGACCCGGCCAAGCTGATCTTTCTGGATGAATCGGGCGCGAAGACCAACCTGACCCGTCTCTGTGGTCGGGCGCTCAAGGGGGAGCGAGTCCGTGCCAGCGCGCCTTGCGGCCACTGGCAGACCACCACCATGATCTCGTCCATCCGGTTGGACGGCTCGACCGCCTGCATGGCCCCGGAGGGAACCACCGACACGGAGAGCTTTCGCGCCTACGTCAGCGAGGTGCTCCGCCCCACACTGCGGCCGGGCGACATCGTCGTCATGGACAACCTCTCGCCCCACAAAAGTGACCCGACCCTGGCCCTGATCACGAACGCGGGAGCGCAGGTGCTTTTCCTGCCGGCTTACTCGCCGGATCTCAATCCCATTGAAAAGATGTGGAGCAAAGTCAAAGGCCTGCTGCGGGGGGCGGAGGCGCGGACACCGGCGGACTTGATCACCGCCATCGGCCAAGCTCTGGCCAGGGTAACTCCCCAAGACGCCCTCGGTTGGTTTGCCTCATGTGGCTATAGATTTTGTTGAAACGCTCTAAAGGTCATTCCTCAAGGTCCGTTTCGCAAGCGCTGTTGTCGTCTGCATTCAACTCCAAATCCTTTGATCCGTTTGCGCCCCAACGTTTCAGGTAAACCATGAGAATACTGATGTCGGCAGGCGAAACGCCCGAAATTCGGGCAGCCTGGCCAATTGTTGCCGGACGGATCTGACCGAGCTTCTGCCGCGCCTCCAGCCTGAGACTCGGAACGGCTGAAAAATCAAAGGTATCAGGAATCGCTTTGTCTTCCAGTGTTTTGAATCTGTTCACCTCCAATTCCTGACGTGCAATGTAGCCGGCGTATTTGATGGTTATTTCGACTTGCTGGACGACATCATCAGTGAGTGCTGCATTACGATTGGGCAAATCTTTATATCCTATTTCCGGCCTAGAGAGAATTTTTGCCAGAGGATATAATTCATAATATGTTTTATACAAACGATTTATCTCATTATTTATTGCATATTCTTTGTCTTTATAAACTCGATGGTTATGATCCGGCAGTAGGCCAATATCATGACCCTTCTGGGATAAGCGAAGATCAGCATTGTCTTGCCGTAATAAAAGACGATATTCAGCACGCGATGTAAACATCCGATAAGGCTCCGTCGTTCCTTTGTTTATCAAATCATCAATCAGAACTCCGATGTATGCTTGGTCTCGCCGAAATGTAATGGAATCAAGTCCCATGACACGGCGAGCCGCATTGATACCAGCCATCAGTCCTTGAGCGGCAGCCTCCTCATATCCAGATGTGCCGTTGATTTGACCAGCCAAAAACAGGTTCCGACAAACTTTTGTTTCGAGTGACGGCTGTAGTTGTGTCGGAAATGCAAAATCGTATTCGACCGCATACGCAGGGCGCATAATCTCAGCCTTTTCACATCCGATGATTGTGCGAACGAGATCAAATTGCACGTCAAATGGCAAACTCGTTGAGAAGCCATTGATATAAATCTCGTCTGTCTCAATTCCTTCTGGTTCGAGAAAAATCTGATGCCGTTCCTTGTCTGGAAACTTAACAATTTTATCTTCAATTGAAGGACAATATCTCGGCCCAACCCCCTCGATTATACCAGTATATAACGGTGATTTATGGAGATTTTTACGTATAGTCTTTGCTGTTTTTTCAGTCGTAAAAGTGATAAAACAAGGCAATTGACCATTAATCCTATCAAGAATCGAGCCGACAGGATATTTTCCACCCGAACGAGTGGCTACAACAGGCTTTGTTCTCGAATGTTCCATGTGGAACAAATCATCCTTCCAGAACGTAAAGTAAGGAACCGGCTCGTCCCCTGACTGTATTTGAAGCTTTGAGAAATCTATTGAACTGCGCAGCAGTCGTGGTGGTGTTCCGGTTTTTAACCTCCCAAGTTCCAGCCCAAGCTCCTTAAGGGACGAAGAAAGATTCATGGCTGCGGCATCTCCCGCGCGCCCGCCAGATTGTTGGTTGAAACCGATGTGCATCAACCCGCGCAAGAACGTTCCAGTTGTGACCAGAATTACTGTGCCTATATATTGAACGTCCAGCATTGTCTGAACGCCGAAAGCTACTTGATCTTTATATAAAATTTTTGCGGCTTGGCCTTGTTTTACGTCAAGATTTGGTTCGGATTCGCAAATCCATTTCAGCCTGAACTGGTAAGCCTTTTTGTCACATTGCGCGCGCGGAGCCCAGACTGCCGGACCTTTTTTGGTATTCAGCATCCTAAACTGAAGCCCGGTCATGTCGGTGGCTTTGCCCATCTCTCCACCAAGCGCGTCAATTTCCCGCGCCAAATGCCCCTTGGCCAGGCCCCCAATTGCAGGATTGCAGGACATCTGACCGATCGAGTCTGCATTTATGGTCAGAAGCAGGGTCTTGCAGCTCATACGTGCCGCAGCCAGTGCTGCCTCCACTCCAGCGTGACCCGCGCCGACAACAATGACGTCGTATTGCTTGGGATAAACGAACATGAAAACTCAAGTCAGGCTGTATTTCGCGATGAATGGCGATCCCGCTGGAAGCTTTTTGAGGTTCCGATCCTGATTCAGCGATAGGTGTTCGCAAATCTTGAAAATTGTCTCGATCTGATCGTCTGCTTCAATCTTACTCCCAATTTCAACCACAGTGAACGGTTGTCGTGGATGCTTTGAAAGCAACTCCAAAATGCGGCGTTGAATTGCGATGACGTTGCCTGCCGCCTTCTTGCCGGCTTCAACGCCAGGTTGATGATAAGCGTTGATGTTGACCAACGAGGCATAGAAGCCAACAGCCCGTTCAAACAGGGCAATCAACATCCCAACCGCAAATGGGGAAACTTCTTTGATTGTGAGTGTCATGGACTCACGGCCGCTTTCGGCCAAAGCCTGACGCGTGCCCAAATAAAATCCATGGAGAAAATCACCACTTGTGACGTCAGGCTCAACTATCAAGCTCGGATGACGTTCATCCTTCAGCACCTCAATGAAAGACACAAAGAAATTACTTAATCCATCTCTTAGTTGTTGAATATAAGAATGTTGATCTGTTGAACCCTTGTTTCCAAGCACTGTGATGCCTTGATTTACTATGTGCTTATCCAAATCCAGTTCTTTTCCTAGTGATTCCATCAACAGTTGCTGAAGATACTTTGAAAATAGATCCAAACGGTCTTTATAAGGCAAAACAACCATATTTTTTGCTCCTTTACCGTTACCGGATTCATGCCAAGCTAGCGCAAGTAGAGCGGCTGGGTTCAATTTAACATTCGGTGTTCTGGTTAATTTGTCGCACTCACGAGCACCGGTAAGTAAACCGTCCAAGTCGAATCCCTGTAATGCCGCCGGGAGCAGGCCAACCGCCGACAATTCACTGGTGCGGCCGCCAACCCAATCCCACATTGGGAATCTGGGGAGCCATTTGTTTTCAACCGCATATTTGTCCAACTCGCTGCCTTGTGTGGTAATGGCAATCGCGTGTTGCCCAAATTGCAGGCCGACCTTCTCAAAGGCGGCCTTGGCAATCAGCATTCCATTCCGCGTTTCTTTCGTGCCGCCGGATTTTGAAACGATGATGCAAAGGGTCTTGTCTAAATCCAGGCCGATTGTGGCTAGAACGCGGTCCATGCCGTCGGGATCTGTGTTGTCGAAAAAGAACGGTTTGAGCTTGTCCGTGCGCGGGTCTCCCAAGGCGTGGGCCACAAATTGCGGACCCAACGCGGAACCACCGATGCCGATGAGGAGATAATTCTTGAACGCGCCGCCCGCACCGCGAATCTTGCCAGCATGAATTTGAGCCGCGAAATCCTTAATCTTTACAAGTGTTTCCTCGATTTCCCGGCGGATTTCCATTGTCGGCGCAAGCGCCGGGTTCCGCAGCCAATAATGCCCGACCATGCGATTTTCATCGGGATTGGCGATGGCGCCATTCTCCAGCGCGGCCATCGCTGCGAACGCCTTTTGCATCCGCGGTTCCATCGCCGCGAAGAACGCTTCGTCCACGTTCATACGGCTTAAATCCATCGCCATGCCGAGCTTAGGAAACTCGGTGTAATACTTTTGGAACCGTTCCCACCATTCCTGTTTTGAATAATTCATAATTTCAGAAACCCCCTCGGATAAACGCGACGGCGAATCAAGGCAAGAAAATAGCACAAGGATTTTTACGCACAACGGCGTAAATCACATTCCGAAGGAAGACCGCACGAGGCCCGAATGGATTTTGGAGGGATTACTTCAACGGCAACAGGGCGCGAATGCTTGTTCCCCGTCCGATTTGGGACTTGATGCGAACGCTACCGCGATGCGTTTCGATGATTCGACCGACGATGGCCAGGCCAAGCCCGGTGCCCTTGGCTTTCGTTGTGCTCAAGACTGCCGTGAACGCGCGCTTCTGCAATTCCTCGCTCATTCCCTTGCCGGTGTCTTTGAATTCCACCGCCAAATGCGTCGGCTTTTCGCTCATGCGCGGCTGGCGGACGGCGCGGGAGCTGATGGTCAGCGTGCCGCCGTCCGGCATCGCCTCGGCAGCGTTGAGAATCAAATTCAAAAATGCTTGCTCCAGTTGCGGGGCGTCGCCCATCACGCACGGTAAGTCCGGCTGCAATTCGCGGATCAGCCGGATGTTCTGGTTCGCCAGCTTGTGGCGCACCAATAGTCCGAGTTCGTCAATTAAATCGTTCAAGCTCACCGGCGCGAATTTCGGTTCCGTCGTGCGCGCGAAATCGAGGATTTGCTCCACGATTTTATTCATGTGCTCGATTTTCGCGTCAATAATCCGCGCATCTTTCGCGCGCGGGTCACTGTCGGGAAATTTCAAATCCAGCGAGTGATACAACAGCTTCATCACCGTGAGCGGATTGCGGATTTCGTGCGCGACCTCGGCGGCGAGCAGGCCGAGCGCGGACAGTTTTTCGTTCTGCCGCAAATGTTCCTCCACATCCACGACGCGCTCGTAAAGCCGCGCCTTTTCAATCGCGATTGCGGATAATTCCGCCAGCGCGCCCAGGATTCTGATTTCCTCGTTGGAAAAATTGTAAGGTCGCCCGGTATAAACATTCAGTGTGCCGATGACCTGACTGGCGAAAAGCAGCGGCACGCTCAACAGCGAAATCAGCCCCTCACGCCGCGCCAGTTCCACATTTTGATAACGGGTGGAGGTTTGGACGTTTTCCACCTGCATCGGCTTTTTCCGTCGCGCCACGACGCCGAGAACGCTTTCTTCGACGCTCAACCTCGGCTTTTTCAGATAAGCCTCGCCCGCGCCGTGGCTGGCGCGTAAATCGAGCCACTCGCGGCTGTCGTCCAGCATCATCAGCGAGCACATCCTCGCCCGCATCAGCACGCACGCCTCGCGTGTGATGGCGCGCAATGCCTCGTCCAGGTTCAAGGTGGAATTGATGGTGCGGCTCACGCTGGCCAGCGACTCGAACAGCCCCGCCTTCAGCCGCAACTGCTCGTAAAGCCATGTGTTCTGAATCACCTTCGCCGCCTGCACCGCCAGTTCCTGGAGCAATTCCTGGTCGTCCGCGCTGAAAGCCTCCGTCTTGTCCGAATCCATGTTCAGCACGCCGCGGATTTCGCCGTTCACCTCCAGCGGCACAGCCAGCTCCGATTGCACGCCGCGCCGCGCCGCCACGTAGCGCGGATCCTGCTTCACGTTGCCGACGCGCGCGGGTTTGCCGGTGCGCACCACCCAGCCGGTGATGCCCTGGCCGACGCGCAGCTTCAGCTTCGTCGCCGCAGACGGCAGATTGTGCGACGCGTGAATCTCCAGAAAACCCGACGTGGGATTGATGAGCACGACCGAGCCGGACGACGCCCCCATGAGCCGCACCGCCTCGCTCACGATTAATTGCAGCGCCTCCTGCGGCTCCAGCGTCGAGTGGATGACGTTGCTCACCTGATAGAGCAGCTTCAACCGCTCGTGTCGCGAAACCAGTTTTGATAGCTCGTCGTTCACAAACTCATCGCACGCGTGTCGTCAGCCACAATCCGGCCCCGGCGAAAACAATGTTGGGTAGCCACGCCGCCAGCCACGCGGGCAGATACCCGCCGGAGCCGAACGCGAGGCTGAACTGTTGCACCACAAAAAATCCGAAGCAGACAAAAATACTTCCCGCCACGCCAAAAAACAAATTGCGCCGACCTGACGCCGCGCCAAACGGGATGGCGATGAGCACCACAACCAGGCACTCCCACGGCTGGGCCAGCCGCCCGTCAAACTTCGTCCAGTAGTAACTGGCGCGGCCCGGCTGCAAGTCGGTGGGATGCGCCCGCAAATACCACCATAGCTCCGCCAGCGGGATGTTCAACTTCTTCGAGTTGATCATCTCGTATCGGCTGAACCGGATGTCGCGCTCGATGTCCCTGGGCGTTTCCTTGAATTCCTGCATGGCCAGCATGTTGCTTTCCAGAAGAGGCGCCTCCGGCGCGGCCTCGCCAGCCTGTTCATACTCGGTGGCGTTAAAAAACGTCCAGATACCGTTGGTAAACACGGCGCGTTCGGCCTTGATTTCCCGCCACGAACCGTCTGACAGTGGCCAGTTCACCTTCGGGCCGGCCATCTCCCAGGTTTTGGCGCGATATTCCGTGAATTGCCACATCCGCCGCGCGCCCGCGTTGAAATAGCCCCGATACCCCTGCTGCGTTCCCGCGTCATCCGGATTGGGGACATACCGGTGCAGAATCCTGTCCGCCCAGGCCGCGCCGCGCGGCACCAGCAATTCATTCAGCGCGAACAGCACGGCGCTCGCAGCCAGGCCCACGGCAAGATACGGCGCGCAAATCCGCCACAAACTCACGCCCGCCGCGCGCATGGCGGTGATCTCGTTGTGGCGCGCGTGATTCGTGAGCGTGAAAAGCAGCGCCAGCAGCAGCGCCACCGGCAGTATCGTCACCAGGAACTCTGGCGTCCTCGCGAGCGAATAGCCGAGCACGTCCAGCAGATGCAGCTTGAACTCCTGCAACCTGTCCAACTCCGTGAACAGGTCGTATGAAATCCAGAAAATCAAAAACCCGCCGAGGCAATAAGCCAAAGGCGTGAGCAATTCGCGGAACAGATACCGGTCGAGTAGCCGCATGGTGCAGAGGTTATTCCCGCGCGGCACGGCGGGGCAAGCCTTGTTGCTGGCCGGATATCCTCAAAGCGAAAATCATCGGCAAAGGAATTGGCGCGAAAGAAGGTTTGCCCGTAGCTTTACTTGCAGACACAATCACCAATTGTAATGAGCAACATTTCAACCGCGCCCAACCTGCCAGCTGCCGAACCCGTTTCAGCGGCCGGGACTTTGCCTGATTCTTCGCATCCGGTCCGGCGGCCGAAAAAGGGCGTGCTCAAACTCATGGGCGAAGTTCTAAATCATGGCGGGCC
>Ga0181534_10002569_pt1 | contig 11148 bp, 6 predicted proteins | sample PEATcosm2014_Bin_37_FD_119758 | JGI IMG/M metagenome (GOLD analysis project Ga0181534, IMG submission 119758) | Peatland microbial communities from MTU Mesocosm Facility, Houghton, MI, USA - PEATcosm2014_Bin17_10_metaG | ecosystem: Environmental > Terrestrial > Soil > Wetlands > Peat | place...
AACCATGGTCGCGCAAGGACGACGATGCATCGCGCGCTAAGGCGATTGGTTATCTCGAAAGAGCCGTGGCGCTGGACGATCATTACGCGGATCACTACGCGGAGCTGGATTCACTTTATCAGGCCTCCGGTGCGCCCGTGGAAAAGCGGCTCTCGCTGCTGGAACAACATCAATCTGTCGTGGTGCAAAAGGACGAAGGCTTGGCGGCGTTGATTTGCCTGAAGACTTTTGCGGGAAAACCTGATGAAGCCATCGCCCTGCTGGAAGGCCGGACGTTCAGCCTCTGGGAGGGCGGCACGCGCTTCAACACCGGCGAAGCCTGGGCGGACGCGCATCTTGTCCGCGGATTGAAACGATTCAACGCGAAACAATTCAGCGATGCGCTTGCGGATTTCGAGTCTGCACTGAAGCCGCCGGCAAATCTGCGCGCCGAACAGCCCGGCGGTTCGCATCAGGCGGAACTCGCCTATTGGATAGGCTGCGCGAACGAGGCTCTCGGCAATTTGGAGCAGGCGCAGCAGTCATGGCTTGCCGCCACCGTTACAAATGCGCCGGAAAATCGTCGCGGTAATCCGCTTGTCGCCCATGCCGCACGCTACTTTCAGGCGCTTGCGTTTCAGAAGCTCGGACAGGGCGAAAAGGCCGGACCGATTTTTCAGGATCTTGTGGACGCCGGAACCGCAGCGCTAAAACCCGCCGCCGATGATACGGCTTCATCTGTTACACAACCTGCAAACTTGCGCATTGCGACGGCCCATTATCTCAGCGGCCTTGGCCATGCCGGTCTCGGAGAAAAAGAAAAGGCGCAGGCGGAATTTAACACCGCGCTCGTGGCCGAACCGGATCATTTGGGAGCAAAAATCGCACTGGCCATGTAGAATCAGAACACACCCCTTGACATGAAGCCGATGAAATCCAAACTATCCATCCTTTTTCTTGCGCTTGCCGTCGTGCCCGGAATTTTTGCAGCAAACGGTCCGGCAACAGGAACCAATTCAACTCCATCGTCGGCCCCGATCACCAGCGGCGGTGCCGAATATGCGGCGGTGGTGCGCAATTCCAACGGAATTTTTTTGCGCGAAGGCGGAGCGCAACTGCCGCCTTACCCGCTGGTGGCCCGCAATGAATCGCAGTCCGCCCGCGAAGCCCGCATGAAATGGTTTCACGAGGCGCGCTTCGGCATTTTTATCCACTGGGGCGTCTATTCTGTTCCGGCGCACGGCGAATGGTATATGAACAATGCCAAGGTTCCTGTGGCGACTTACAGGGCGTTCGCCAAGGATTTCACCGCCGACAAATATGATCCGCAGGCCTGGGCGCAATTGTTCGCAGATGCGGGCGCGAAATACATGGTCATCACCGCCAAGCACCACGACGGTTTCACCATGTTTGATTCCAAGTTTTCCAACTGGAATGCGGTCAAGGGGTCCGCCGCCGGGCGCGATTTGCTGCAACCGCTGGCTGATGCCGTTCGCGCCAAAGGAATCAAGTTCGGCCTGTATTACTCGCAGTCGCAGGACTGGAACAATCTGGGCGGTGGCACGGGTAACAAGCCGGCGTGGGACGACGAGCAAAAGAAGGGCGACTTCGACACGTATCTCAAAACCATCTCGCTTCCGCAGGTCCACGAACTGTTGGACAAATACCATCCCGCGTATCTCTTTTTCGACACCGAGTATTCGATGACGCCTGAACGCGCCCGGCCGTTCTTTGATCTCGTCACGTCCTATCCCGACGTGATCATGAACAACCGCCTCGGCGGCGGCGTGCTCGGTGACACCGCCACGCCTGAACAACGCATCGCCACCGATCCGTTGGGACGCGGGTTTGAGGTCTGCATGACCATCAACAATTCCTGGGGATACAACGCAGGCGACGTCCGCTGGAAATCCGCCCAGCAGCTCATCCACAATCTTTCGGACATTTCCAGCAAGGGCGGCAATTATCTCCTGAACATCGGGCCGACCTCCGAAGGAATCATTCCGCAGCCGGAAGTTGACCGCCTGCTCGCGATTGGCAAATGGCTGAAAATCAATGGCGAGGCCATCTATGCCACCGAAGCCGGGCCTTACGTTGATGGGCTTCCATGGGGTCGAGTGACGCAAAAGGTACTGCCCAACGGCGGCATGACCTTTTATCTTCACGTCTGGAACTGGCCCGCCGACGGCAAAATTCTTCTGCCGGGTGTCAAGCAGTCCGCACATTCAGGCCGGATGCTGGCCAACGGCGCAGCCGTGACCACGGCGATGATCGACGCCGGCCTGGTCGTGACACTGCCCGGCTCCGCACCCGATCCCGACGCTTCTGTCGCCGCACTGGAATTTGACCAGCCCGTTCAGATTGGCACCTTGCCGGAATTAAACATGAAGCAATTTTAAATGGAGTGGCGATACAAAAACAAAATTTCCTATATGGATGCCAAATGAAAATCACTTCTAAAAACCCGATTATCAGGCACAAGGCAATGACGGCTTTGGCCTTGTTTGCTTTTTTGCTAGGCGCGACCAATGCACAGGCCGGGGTGAAACTTGCCAGCCCATTCACCGACCACATGGTATTGCAGTGCGACAAAAAAGTGCCTGTCTGGGGCACTGCGGACCCCGGCGAAAACGTGATAGTTGAATTCGCCGGCCAGAAGAAATCAGTCAAGGCCGGGGTTGACGGTAAATGGCGCGTAAATCTTGATTCCATGCACGCTTCGGATGAAAGCCAAACTTTGACCGTGACCGGTTCCTCTTCCAACGACACGATCAAATGCGAAGATGTCCTTGTCGGCGAAGTCTGGCTTTGCTCCGGGCAGTCAAACATGGATTTCACCGTCGCCAAGACCACGAAGCATTATTTTGCCGGCGTGAACAACGAGACCCAGGAGGTTGCGGCGGCCAATTATCCATACATCCGCATGTTCACCGGCGACTGGCGGCGCAGCTACGAGCCGCAGTCCACGGTCCCGGGAACATGGCTTGTCTGCACACCTGAAAACGCAAGAGAGTTCTCCGCCATAGGCTATTTCTTTGCACGCGATATGCAGAAGGAATTGAAGGTGCCCTTCGGCATCATAACGGAAAGTTTCGGTGCGAGCACCGCCGAATCCTGGGTAAGCCGTGATGCACTTGCGGCGAAACCGCAATTGAAGCCGCTGCTGGAACGGTTTGACACCAATGTAGCGGCTTACAAGGCGAATCCACCTGACATGACCGCAGCCATGAAAAAATGGGAAGAAGCTGCGGCCAAGGCGAAAGCCGCCGGCAAGACCGCCCCGAGAAAACCAGGTGATCCAAACCCCACACAAGACCAACACAACCCGACCGTGATGTTCAACGGCATGATTGCCCCAATCATCCCTTTTGCCATCAAGGGTGTTCTCTGGTATCAGGCTGAAGCCATCAGTGGCGGCACCAACGGATACAAACTTTATCCGCTTCTGCAAGCAACTCTGATACAAGACTGGCGTCAGCGCTGGGGCGAAGGCAATTTCCCGTTCTACATCTGCCAGCTAGCCCCGCTCAAATTGTGGCCCAACCGTCCGGACACCTGGTATAACAACCCCGACGTCCGCGAAGCGCAAGCCACGGTGCTTTCCATTCCCAACACCGGCATGGCCGTCACCATTGACATCGGCGATCCGGTCAACATACATCCCAAGGACAAGCAGGACGTGGCTGACCGGCTGACACGCATTGCGCTGGCCAAAACTTACGGCCATAAGATCGAGTATTCCGGCCCGATGTATGATTCAATGAAAGTCGAGGGCAACGCCATCCGCATCAAGTTCACCCATGTCAGCGAAGGGTTGGTGGCAAAGGGCGGCGACCTCAAGACCTTTATCATCGCTGGTAAAGACGGCATGTTTGTTCCGGCGAATGCCCGGATTGACCAAGGTTCTGTCGTCGTCTCGAACCCGGAAGTGACCGAACCGGCTGCTGTTCGTTACGCTTGGGAGAATTATCCTGATGGGTGCAACCTTTACAACGGCGAAGGTTTGCCCGCCCCGCCGTTCCGGACGGACAAATGGTGAGGCCAGACAGCCCGATGAATCCTGAAACCCTGCTGACGATCCATGCGTCTGAAAACAAGCAACCACCAACCTTTGATGAAAAACCCATACTCACGCCGCAAATTTCTTAAAACCTCCGCACTCGTCACCGGTGCCGGTTTGACCGCGCCGGCCTGGATTCCCCGTGCGCTTGCACAACCCGCCACCGTGCCGGCCTATTCCATTGCGCCCGGCCCGTTCCAGCCCACTTGGGAATCGCTGGAGCAGAATTACAAGCTGCCTGACTGGTATCGCAACGCGAAGTTCGGCGTCTGGATGCACTGGGGTCCGCAATCGCAGCCTCTCGACGGCGACTGGTATGCCAAATACATGTATGACCAGGGCCGGCCGCAGTATGATTTTCATGTTAAAAAATACGGGCATCCGTCGAAGTTTGGTTTCAAGGACGTCATCAACACATGGAAGGCGGAGAAGTGGGATCCGGCGGCTCTGCTTCAACGCTTCAAAGGCGCGGGCGCGAAGTTTCTGGTCTCGATGGCCAATCATCACGATAACTTCGACAATTTCAATTCCAAATATCAGCCTTGGAATTCCGTCAACATCGGGCCGAAAAAAGACATCGTCGGCACCTGGCAAAAACTCGTGACAGCAGCCGGCATGAAGTTTGGCGTCAGCGTTCACGGTGCACGCGCCTGGAACTGGTATGAAGACGCTCAGGGCAGCGACAAGACTGGGCCTCTGGCCGGAATCCCCTACGATGGCAAACTGACCAAAACTGACGGCAAAGGTTTGTGGTGGGATGGACTAGATCCACAGGATTTGTATGCACAGAACCATGCCATTGGCGCCGAACCGGACGCAGCTTACGTGGCCAAGTATTTCAACCGCATCAAAGACCTGATTGATGGTTATCATCCCGACCTGATTTTTTTTGACGACTCCAAGCTGCCGCTCGGCGACACGGGACTAAACCTTGCCGCGCATTTTTACAACGCCAATAAAAAATGGTACCGCGGAAAACTTGAAGCCGTCATCATTTCCAACGGGAATTCCGTCACCGAGCAACAGGCCATTACCAACAACCTCGAACGCAACATGACGCTCGACCTGTTGCGAATCCCGTGGAACAAGGGCAGCACCGTCGGCCCGTGGCATTACAGCATCGCCGATTACAACAAGGGCTATGCAAAATCCGCGACGTGGATTCATCTGCTCGTGGATGTGGTCAGCAAAAACGGCACGCTCCTGCTTTCGTTCCCGTTGCCCGGCTATGGCGAGTTGGACGACAAGGCCATCGCGGTTCTTGACGACATGACCAGTTGGATGGCCATCAACAGCGAGTGCATTTACGACACGCGCCCGTGGGTGATTTACGGCGAAGGCCCCGTGGTAAAAAACGACGCCACCGCGAAAGAGACCGCCGGCAATCCGCCGCGCGGCCTCGGCCCGGCATTGAGCGCGAGCGAAATCCGCTTCACCACCAAGGGCGATGTGCTTTACGCGTCGGTGATGGGCTGGCCCGACGGCGGGAAAACCACCATCAAAGCCCTCGCCACCAACTCGCCGAATTACAAAGGCGAAATCGGCAGCGTTCAATTGCTGGGCTCTTCCGGCAATCTGGAAATTGCCCGTGACGAAACCGGGTTGACTGTGACGCTTCCGGCGAAGAGGACGCAAACCGACGATTTCGCCGTCGCCCTTAAAATCATACCGAGAGTCTGAATCGCTTACAATTCGCCACCGCAGGATTCACAATAAATCTACGCACCAAAATTCATCGCCATGAAAATTCCATACACACGCCGTAAATTCCTGAAAGCATCCGTGCTCATCGCCGCCGCCGGCGTGAGCACGCCCTTGTGGCTGTCCCGTGCCCGCGCAGCCGATTCTCCCGAGGAACTAACCAGCGTTCTCATCGCGACGAATGCGACCAATGCTTCCGCCAGCGCAGACCTTTGGCGGCACGACACGCCTGAACTGGTCGCCGCCGCATTGAAAGACATCCCCACCGCCGGGCCGGGACCGTTTCAGGAAAGCTGGGATTCAATCGGGCAGAATTACAAAGACCCCGACTGGTTTCGCGACGGCAAGTTCGGTATTTATATGCACTGGGGCATTTACTCCGTGCCGGCGCATGCGAGCGAATGGTACGTGCGTTATATGTATGGCGGCAACAAGGGCGTAATGGACTGGCACACGCAGCATTTCGGGCCGCCGACCAAGTTCGGTTACAAGGATTTTCTCCCGATGTTCACCGCCGCGAAATGGGATCCCGATGCGTGGGCGGATTTATTCAAGAAGGCCGGCGCGAAATATGTATTTGCTCCCGGCGAGCATCACGACGGCTTTTCAAATTGGGACAGCAAGGTCAATCCATTCAACGCCAAAAACTACGGGCCGCACCGCGACCTCGACGGCGACCTCATCGCGGCGGTGCGCAAAGCCGGCTTGAAGACCGGCATCTCGGATCATTCGTTTTTTCATTTCCAATTTATTCCGACGCCACCGCCCGGCAGCGATTTGTTGAACAGCGATCTCTATGACCCGAAGTGGAAGGATTTTTACACCGTAGCCGACCGAAGCAATCAAGCCCGCGTCAAATTCATGCACAACTGGGTCGCCAGACGGATTGAGACCATTGACAAATACAATCCCGACATGTTGTGGTTCGATATGGGCACCGACCACGCCACGGATGCTTTGAAAATCCGCGTGGCCGCCTACTACTACAACCGCGCCTTGGAATGGGGCAAGCAAGTGGCCATCAGCGCCAAAGGAGCCGCATGGGTAACCGGCCAGATCATGGACTACGAACGCGAAGGCCGCGCGCCGATGGAATTGACCGACTGGGTCTGGCAGCCGGATGATCCCATTCAGGACAAATTCGGCTACGTCGAAGGTATCCATCCTAGCCCGCCGGGCGGTTACGTCGTAAGAATCGTCGAGAACGTAAGCAAGAATGGCAATTATCTGCTGAACATTTCGCCGAAGGCGGACGGAACCATTCCGCAGGAACAACAGGACGTGCTGCTCGCAATCGGCAAATGGCTCGGAGTAAATGGCGAGGCAATTTACAACACGCGCCCGTGGACAAAATTTGGCGAAGGTCCTGTTGCCGACGCGTGCGCGGCGTCAATGGTCAAGCTGCGTGCTGCCGGAAATTTTGCCGGACGCCTCAATGGACAAAACATGAGCGGCGACGGAGTCGGCGGCGGTGGCGTTTCGCGGAATGGATACACGCCAAAGGACATCCGATTCACCACGCGCGGCGACACGCTCTACGCGATGGTGATGAAATGGCCGGACGACGCATCGGTCGCCGTCACCTCGCTCGCCACGAGCCAGCCGGTGAAGGGAAAAGTCGGAAAGGTCGAATTGCTCGGCCATGGCGAGCCGCTCCAATTCACGCAGGACGCCGACGGATTGAAGGTGAAATTCCCGGCGGAAAAACCGTGCGATTATGTTTATGCGCTGAAAATCACCGGACTTAAACTGACGTGATTGAATTGTTTTGAGAAACCCATTATGAAAAATAAATTCTCCCGCCGCAGATTTCTCAAAACATCCGCGCTCGCCGGCGCCGCCGGTATGACCGCGCCATTCTGGACTCGCCGTGCGCTCGCCGCGCCGGGTTCGTTCATCACAACGCCGGCGGGACGTAAGATCGCCGCCGGTCCTTTCGAGCCGACGTGGGAATCGCTCGTGAAAAATTACGAATACCCGGACTGGTATCGCGACGCGAAGTTCGGCATCTGGGCGCACTGGACGGCGCAGTGCGTGCCCGAACAGGGCGACTGGTATGCGCGCAACATGTATATCCAGGGAACGCCCGCAAACGATTATCACGTCAAGACCTACGGACATCCGTCGAAGTTCGGCTTCAAGGACATTGACCATATATGGCGGGCGGAAAAATGGGAGCCGGAAAAATTGATGGCACTTTACAAACGCGCCGGCGCGAAATATTTTTTTGCGCTCGCCACGCATCACGACAACCTCGACTGCTTTGATTCAAAATATTCGGAGTGGAATTCCGTCAACGTCGGCCCGAAAAAAGACATTGTCGGCACATGGGCGCGCGTCGCCCGCGCGAACGGCCTGCGTTTTGGTGTAAGCAATCATTCGTCATGGGCGAACCGCTGGCTGCAACCGGCATATGGATACGACGCCGAAGGACCGATGGCTGGAGTGCGCTACGACGCCTACACTTTGACCAAGGCCGATGGCAAAGGCCAGTGGTGGGAAGGTCTCGACCCGCAGGATTTATACACCGGGAACGTCGTGAGGATTCCCGACGGCATTAAAACCGCCGCCGAGATGCGCACATGGATCACTGCAAACACCAGCCTCGCGAAGAGCAACCCGATGCCGCCCGCGCCGTTCTGCGAAAACTGGTTTCTTCGCTGCCGGGACTGCGTGGACAAATATCAGCCGGATGTTCTCTATTTCGACACCAACGAACTGCCGCTCGAACAACCCGGCCTCGACGTGGTCGCGCACTATTACAACCTGAGCGCCTCTCGCAACGGCGGCAGGGCTGATGTCGTTGTAAACGGAAAACACATTTTACCGCAACACATCGGCGCATTCGTCGAGGACATTGAGCGCAGCACGGCCAACGCCATCCGCCCCGAACCATGGCAGACCGACACCTGCATCGGCGACTGGCATTATAGCCGCGCCGTCTATGAAGAAAATCGTTATCAAAAAGTCAGCACGATTGTCTCCATGCTCACCGACATCGTGAGCAAAAACGGCAACTTGATGCTTAACATTCCTTTGCGTGGCGACGGTTCGCCCGACGAGCGTGAATTGGAATTCCTCGCCGGATTGACCACGTGGATGGACGTGAATTCCGAGGGCGTTTTTGCCACTCGGCCCTGGACGATTTATGGCGAAGGACCGTCCACGACGGCCCCGCCGGTTCGCGGTTACGGACGCACGCCGCCGCCCTTCACCGCCGAGGACATTCGTTTCACCACCAAGGCCGACACGCTTTACGCGTTTGTCGGAGCATGGCCTGGATCGGGCAACGCCACGATCAAAACCCTGGCGGACAATTCGCCGCAGGTCGCCAACCGGAAGATCGCGGATGTTTCGCTGCTTGGCTACGGCGGCAAACTTGAATGGACGCAAACCGACGACGGCCTGAACGTGAAGCTGCCGGAAAAGGCTCCAAGCGAATATGCCTTCACGCTGCGTATCAAGGGACTGCTTGTTTAACTGAACCCGCGACGCTGGCCGAGGCGCGACGGCGGCTGCTTTGCCAGCCTTTTCCTGAGCGTTTGCAATTCCTTCGTCCGTTTTTCATCGGATTTTGGAAAACTCATCTTCAAGTCCTTGAGCGTTTCGAGGACAATCCTGGAAATGATCAGCCGCGCGTTCAGCTTGTCATCGGCAGGAACAACAAACCACGGCGAGTGCCGGGTGCTTGTTGCTTCCAGGCAATCTTCATAGGCCTTCATGTATTGCTTCCAGAATCCGCGTTCCTGGATGTCGGCAGCGCTGAATTTCCAGTTGCGCTTTGGATCCTCGATGCGCTTGAGGAAACGCCGGCGTTGCTCCTCCTTGGACAGGTGCAGGAAAAATTTGATGACGCGCGTGCCGTTGCGATGCAGATGCCTTTCCAAGTTCGTGATGGAAGTATAGCGCTTCTCCCAAAAATCTTTCCCGGCCATCAGTTCAGCCGGGATGGCCTGCGCCTGTAAAATCTCCGGATGCACTTTAACAATCAGAACTTCCTCGTAATAAGAACGGTTAAAGATGCCGATGCGCCCACGTTCCGGCAGGCATCGTGTCGTGCGCCAGAGAAAATCATGTTCCATCTCTTCCGCACTCGGATGCTTGAAGCTGTAGACCTCGCAACCCTGCGGATTGATGCCGGACATGACGTGCTTGATCGCGCCGTCCTTGCCGGCGGCGTCCATCGCCTGAAAAATCAGCAGCAAAGCATAACGATTGTCCGCATAGAGCAAACTCTGCCGTTCGCTCAATTCCTTGATGTGTTCGGCCAGGATGTTTTTGTAATCCTCCGGCGACTCATAATAATCTTTTATCTTCGTAGGCCATCGCTTGAGACTAACGGTCTTGCCTTCGCTGACGCGGAAATCCTTGGGTGAAATTTTCATTGCAAGAGTCTGCCCCAGCCGGAAGATTTAATAAAAGTAAATTTGGTGCTGCCATGGCAAGACCCGATGTTTGTTGGATCAGTCACCATTAATGGTTCACTCCTTTGGTTTGCTGTCATCCTTGTAATCTTTCCAAAGAATGCCTATGACCAGCCATGCGCTTCCGCCCGTTGCGATCAGGAAACAGATCATGGCGATGCCGGGATAGCCAAAAATCTGAAACGCGGAATTGATCCGCATCATCAACGCCGCCCCTACAATCAGCGCGGCGAGAATGATGCCGGTGGTGACGCGGTTGGCGATTTTCTCGAAGCCGTTGAGCAGATGCCGCGCGTCGGGGGTCTTGACGTTCACTTCCAGTTCCGAATTGCCAATGACGTCCAGGATCTTGTTCACGCGCCCCGGCAGGCCGCCGACAAAGTCCTTCATCTCCAGAAACGAGCCGAACAAATGCCCCGGCGTGGCGGCCTTGCGCATGCGGGTCGTCATGATTTCGGCGACGTTATGGCGCACGGAGGCGCTGGGATTGAATTTGGGGCATAACGTTTTTCCGACCTCCTCCAGTTGCAGCAAGGTTTTTCCGAGCAGCGTCAATTCGGTGGGGACATACAGACCGGTCTGCGCCGCCGTGCGGGAGACTTCCATCAGGGCCCTGCCAACGTCCTGATGGTTCAACGTCTGGTCGCGCTGTTCAGAGACGAACGCCGTCGCCTTTTTGCTGAACTCAGCCTCGTCGAAATCTTCGGCGGTCTCGCTGATGCGTAAGATGATTTTTACCGTTTCGTCGCCGTTGCCTTCGCTGATGGCCAGCAGCAATCGAAGCAAACTTTCCTGCATTGCGGAACTTAACCGTCCGGTCATGCCCAAATCCAGCAGCGCCACGCGCCCGTCGTCCGTGAGGAAAACGTTGCCCGGATGCGGGTCGGCATGGAAGAAGCCGTCAATCAGCACCTGCTTCAGATACGCCTTGAACAATTCCTCGGCCAGAACGTCGCCGTTGATGTCCAGTTTCACGACGGGGCT
>Ga0181534_10002571_pt1 | contig 11138 bp, 10 predicted proteins | sample PEATcosm2014_Bin_37_FD_119758 | JGI IMG/M metagenome (GOLD analysis project Ga0181534, IMG submission 119758) | Peatland microbial communities from MTU Mesocosm Facility, Houghton, MI, USA - PEATcosm2014_Bin17_10_metaG | ecosystem: Environmental > Terrestrial > Soil > Wetlands > Peat | place...
GAACTGCCGGGCTGCGAGCCGATCAAAATCCTTTTTGAAGACCGCTCAGTGCTGGCCATTGACAAGCCGCGCGGCTGGATGCTCGTGCCGGATTCGTGGCGCAAGACAAACTGGAATTTGCAGACGGCGATTGATTCGTCCATCCGCGCGGATGATTTCTGGGCGCGCTCGCGCAATCTGCGTTATCTCCGGCACGTTCACCGGCTGGACGCGGACACGAGCGGCGTAATGCTCTTCGCCAAAAGCGAAGGCGCGATGCGCGCGATGGGCGACATGTTCGAGTCGCGCCGGATGGAAAAAACCTACCTCGCCGTCGTCGAAGGCGTGCCGCACGAAAAGGAATGGAAGTGCGAACTGCCCATCGGCGCTGACCCGAAAAATTTCGGCAAGATGCGCGTGGATTACACGGAGGAGGGCCGGGAATCCGAAACGCATTTTCGCGTGCTGCAAAGCAACGAGCGGTTCACTTTGATCGAGGCGAGTCCGTTGACGGGGCGCACCCATCAAATCCGTCTGCATCTGGCGGAGTCGGGCAGTCCGATTGTTTGCGATGAAATTTATGGGCGCGTGCAAAAAGGTTTTCGCCTCGGTTTGCGCGCGGTGCGGCTGGCTTACAAGGACACGTTCACGCGCAGGCCGGTGACAATTCTCGCGCCAACGGAAAATTTCCTGAAGGAATTTGGTTTCACGCTTTCAAAAGAATTGCAACAGGAAAAATGGGTGCGGCGTGCGTTTGTGAAAAAAGAAAATAAAGAGGCGGTGACGCAACAGCCTCCTGCCAAAATTTAAGCCGGATTCTCTTTTGCACTTCGCGTCCGGCGCGATATTCTTCATCCATGCTTTGGGCGTTCACAAAATACCACGCATTGGGCAACGACTACATCGTCATTGACCTGAAGAACCTGCCGTCGCCGCTGACGACCGCGCAGGTCAGGACGATTTGCCACCGCAATTTCGGCGTCGGCTCGGACGGGATTTTGCTCGGGCCGTTGCCGTCGAAAAAGGCGGAGTTCGGGCTGCGCATCTTCAATCCCGACGGCAGCGAGGCGGAAAAAAGCGGGAACGGCCTGCGGATTTTTTCGCGCTACCTGTGGGACAAAAAACTTGTCGGGAAGACAGAATTTTCCATCGAGACGCCTGGCGGAGTTGTTCATGCGACGGTCATGGAACGCGGCAAAATCGTGCGCGTCGAAATGGGCAACGTCAGTTTCTGGAGCAATGAGATTCCCGTGGCAGGACCGCGCCGCGAAGTCATCAACGAGCAGATCCATCTGCGCGGGCAGAAATTTAATTTTTGCGCGGCGACCGTTGGAAATCCGCACTGCGTTTTGCCGTTGCCGAAAATCAGCGAGGAACTGGCGAAACAAATCGGGCCGCTGCTGGAGACGCACGCGCGCTTTCCGAACCGCACGAACGTGCAGTTGATGAAGGTGCTCGACCGCAAAAATATCCAGATCGAGATTTGGGAGCGCGGCGCGGGCTACACGCTGGCGAGCGGCAGCAGCAGCAGCGCGGCGGCGGCGGTGGCGCACAAGCTCGGCCTGTGCGACCGCGAGATTTCCGTCCAGATGCCGGGCGGAATAATTCAAATCGAGATTGGCGACAATTTTTCAATCCGCATGACAGGCGGCGTGACGAAAGTTGCGGAAGGCGTGATGAACAAGGAGATGTTCGGGACAATCATTCCGGATTGAACTGATTTGTCGCTAGAAGGATTTTGACTCGCAAAGTTCGCTTCAGTTTTTCACTGGCTGCAATTTTCCGCGCAGGACGTGGATGAGGGCTTTGACGGTGAGTTCGATGAAGAGGAAGGGCTTGGCGATGAAGTCGTTGCCGCCAGCCATCATGGAGCTGGTGCGGTTGTCGAAGTCGCTCAAGCTGGTGACGAATACGACGGGTGTCTTTTTGTGCATCGGCAGGGCGCGCAGTTTGGTGCAAAGCTCAAAGCCGGTCATGCCGGGCATGTCCACGTCGAGGAACACGAGGTCGAAATGATTTTCTGAAAGGAGCTTGAAGGCGGCCTCCGGATCCTCGGTGCTGACGGATTGCAGGTGCCCCTTTTCGAGCGCGTAGATGACGGCGCGCCGCGAGATGGCCTCGTCGTCCACGACCATGATGTTGGCGGCGGGGATTTCCTGTTTTTCGGGCAGCGTGCCGTATTGAAAGAGGAAGCCGAGGAAATCCACGGTGGCGGCGACGGTGCGCAGGGTGGAGGCGTTGATGTTTTTCGGTTTTTCGTAAAGTTCCTTGAGCAGCGCCTCGAGGGCGGCGCTCATGTGCGCGATCTGGACAAGCCCGGCGATGCCGGCGTTGCCGTTGAGCGCGTGGATGCGGCGGAAGAGTTCGTAAATTTCCTTGAGGCGGGCGATTTCGTTGTCGGTCTTGATGAGGCTTTGCAATGAGGCGCGCAGGGTGTTGAGCGTCGCGGGCAGGCTGTCAATGAAAGTCTTGCGCAGGTCGGCCTGAAATTCCGAATCGGCCTCGCTGCCGAGCGCGGCGGGCCTGGGTTTTTGGGAGTGCGTGCCCTGGATCGTCGGGAGCGCCTGCGGAATCGCGCCGCTGTCGCCGATGGTGTGGCGTACCACGTCCAAAACTTCCTTGGGCGAGCAGTTCGACTTGGAAAGGCATTTCGTCGCGCCGGCCTTCCACGCGTCCTGGATCAGGTTGGTCAGGTAAGTGTTGGAAAAAATGATGATGGGCGTCTTGGAAAATTCATCTTCAGTGCGGATTTGCTTGATGACCTCCACGCCCGACATTTTCGGCAGCATGAGGTCGAGTATGATGAGGTCGGGCTTGAGCGTCCGCATCGTCTTCAGCCCGGTCTCGCCGTCGAGCGCCAGCTCGGCGTGAAAACCGTCCACCGCGAATTTGTTCCGGTAGACATTGGCGACGATCTGGTCGTCTTCGATGATGAGGATTTTTTTCATTTTAAGCGGCGGTCACATCGGCGTCGCGCCGGGCTGCGCGGCCAGAAAATCTTTTATGGCCTTGAACTCGCGTGCCGCATCTTCGCAAATCCGGGTGGCGTCCGTCAACTTACCCGATGCCCCCTCTTTTTCAAGTGCGCGCATCATCCCGGCGAACCGCATCATGCCGAGCGTCGCGCTCGCGCCCGCGCAGCTGTGCGCCACGCGGCGGACGTCGTCGGTCTTGTTCGCGAGCACGGCGGCCTCGAGCTGCGCGAGCTGCTGCGTGGTCTGCTTGTGATACATCTCGACCAGCTCGCGAAAACTGTCCGCGTTGCCGTCGGTCAGGTCGTTGAGCCGTTCCATTTCCACGGGCGGCTCGGCGGCGGACGTTTCAATTTTCGCAACTGGTGCGGGTTTGGTTTCTCCTGGCTTGGTTTCTTCTTTCATAATTGGTTGCCCCCATTTTTCAATGATGCCGCGGATGTCACTGGGACGGATCGGCTTGGACAAGTAATCGTCCATGCCGGCTGCGAGACAGTTGTCGCGGTCGCTTTGCATGGCATGCGCGGTCATGGCGATAATGATTATGCGTGAATTGTAATTCGGATGCGCCACCGCGTTTTTTTGGCGCGCACGGATGGTCTGTGCGGCTTCAAGCCCGTCCATTTCCGGCATCATCAAATCCATGAAAACCAAATCATAGGGCCTTTGGTCGATCGCGGCGATCGCCCCGCGCCCGTTGTCCGCGAGGTCGGGATGATAACCGATCTGGTGCAGGATGCGCGCGGCGACTTTTTGGTTGATGGCATTGTCGTCCACCAAAAGAATTCGCAGCGGCAGCCGCTCCGCGAGAAGCTGGCTGTTCTGTGATGGCGCGGACGGGGCGGTTTTTTTCGGGCTGAACAATGCGCGTTCCAGCGCGGCGGAAAATTGCGCGGGCTTGACGGGTTTGGCGATGCTGTTGGCAAAGGCGATGTGCGCATTGGCGGGCGCGTCGGTGCGGACGCCGAGCGGCATGAGCAGGATGAGCGGCAACATTGCCGCGCCGGGCAGTTTATGGATTTCCGCCGCGAGCGCGATGCCGTCCATGCCGGGCAATTGCAGGTCAATCACCGCCACATCGAATTGGTCGCGCCGGAGCAATTCAAGCGCGCGTTGCGGAGTCTCGACGCTTTCCGGAATCATTTTCCACCTCGATGCCTGTTCGGCGAGCGTCCGGCGGCTGGAAATATTGTCGTCCACGATCAAAATCTTCAGGTCGGCGAGCTTGGGCTGGCCGTTTTCACGCGCGGCCTGCGGTTCTGCCTGAAAATTCGCGGTGAAATGGAACGTCGAGCCTTTGCCCGGCACGCTTTCCGCCCACATTTTTCCGCCCATCAATTCGACGAGCCGTTTGCTGATGGCCAGTCCCAAACCGGTGCCGCCATACTGCCGCGCGGTCGAAACGTCCGCCTGCATGAACGGCTTGAACAGCCGCGTGAGTTTGTCGGGCGTGATGCCGATACCCGTGTCCTGGACTGAAAAATGCAGATGAACCGGGTTCGGATTTTTTTCATCCGCTGCCGGCGAAGAAAGCAGTTTGATCTCGACCGCAACGTCGCCGTCGTCGGTGAATTTGAGCGCGTTGCTCAAAAGGTTCGCCAGTATCTGGCGCAACCGCAGCGGGTCGCCCTTGATTTTGGACGGGATGAGGTCGTCCATCTGATAGACGAGGTCGAGGCTTTTTTCCACGGCCTTGGCGGACATGAGGTCGAGGGTTTCCTCGACGCACGCGCGCAGGTCGAACGGGCGCGAGTCCAGTTCCATCTTGCCCGACTCGATTTTTGAGAAATCCAGAATGTCATTGATGATGGCCATCAACGATTCGCTGCTCGTGTGGATGGTTTCAAGATAGCCGTGCTGCTCGGCGGTCATCGGCGTTTCCATGAGTAGGCCGGCCATCGCGATGACGCCGTTCATCGGCGTGCGGATTTCGTGGCTCATCGCCGCGAGAAAATCGCCCTTGGCGCGCGCGGCGGACTCGGCGGTGGCGCGCGCCTGAATCAATGCGTGGTTGTGCTGGAGCAAATCGTCGTAATGACGCTTGGTCTTCATCGCCGCCCGCAGGCGCGCGCAAAAAACCTCCGTGTCTGGTTCCTTGCGGATGCAGTCCAGCGCGCCGAGTTCATACGCGCGGAGTTTTTCCGCCTTGTCATCCTTCGGCGTGAACGCGATGACGAGCGGGGATGGCATCGGCGGACGCTCCTTCAACTGGCGCAACAGTTCAAAGCCACCTGCCTCCGGCAATCCCAGATCCACCAGCACGAAGTCGGTGGAGCTTTCGCCGAGAAATTTCAACGCCCCGGCGGGCGTGGGCGCGGACTGGAACACGACCCCGTCCGCCGCCAGCGCGTCAGACAGCGCCGCCAGCAACTTTGCATCGTTGCCAACCATCAAAATTTGGAATTCCGTCCGGCTCATAAGCTGCAATCTCAATTCATCCCTGATTACTGTCAAGGTTCGGCATTAAACACGATTTTTCGCGGCTGGCCAATCCGTTTTTTTTGCGCAAAAATTTCCGTCAGGAAAGAAACATTGCTGGCGCGCGATTTCCGCGATAAAATTCCGCCATGCTGCAAACGGTGCTCGACGCCAAACCTGCCAGCGACACCGCCACGGCGCGCGACACGACGCTCGCCGCGTATCGTTTCATGCTGCTCGCGCGCTTGCTCGACGACAAGTTCGCCGGGCTTTACCGCGCCGGAAAAATCCATGGCGGCGTTTTTCTCGGACGCGGACAGGAGGCGTTGAGCGCGTCCATCGGCGTTTCGTTGAAAAAAACCGACGTGTTTGCGCCGCTTATCCGCGACGCCGCCGGACGGCTGGCATTTGGCGAAACCGTTCTGGACGCCGTGCGGACATATCTCGGCTCGCCGCTCGGCCCGATGCGCGGTCGCGACGGAAACGTCCATCGCGGCAAGCCGCAGGAAGGTTATCTGCCGATGATCAGCCACCTCGGCGCGATGATTTCCGTCGTCAACGGCGTTTTGTTCGCGCGCCGTCTCAAAAAAATTTCCGGCACGGTCGGCGCGGCCTGCGTCGGCGACGGCGCGACTTCCACCGGCGCGTTTCACGAGGCATTGAATCAGGCCGCCGTCGAAAAACTGCCGCTCGTCCTGGTCGTTGCCGACAACCAGTACGCCTACTCGACGCCGACTTCGCACCAGTTCGCCTGTGAAGATCTTGCCCAAAAGGCCGCTGGCTACGGCGTCGAATCTCATTCCGTTGACGGCACGGATTTGGTGGCATGTTTGAAAATTGTTGGCGATGCGGTTGCGCGCGCGCGAGCCGGAAACGGCCCGCAACTCGTCGTCGCAAAATTGCTCCGGCTTTGCGGCCACGGCGAACACGACGATTCCAGTTACGTTGACCCGAAATTGAAAACGCTGCCGATTGGCCGCGACTGCCTGAAAACCGCCGAGGAATTTTTGCTCCAAAAAAAATGGTCGGACGCCGCGACGCTCGCGACTTGGCGCGGCGAAATCATCCGCGAGATCGAGGAAGCCGTCGGGCAGGTCCAGCGCGAACCCGCGCCCGACCCGTTCGCGGAAAATTGGTCGGCGATTTCATCCGAACACTTGAGCGAGACCCACAAAGAAGATGGGAACTGAAATCACCTATATTGACGCCATCCGCGAAGCGCAGGCCCATGCGCTGCGCGACGACCCGCGCGTCTTCATTTACGGCCAGGATGTCGGCGCGTTCGGCGGCGCGTTCAAGGCCACCAAAAATCTTGCAAAGGAATTTCCCGGACGCGTTTTGGACTCACCGATTTCCGAGGACGCGATGGTCGGTCTCGCTGTCGGCGCGGCGATTGAAGGATTGCGGCCGATAATCGAAATGCAGTTCGCCGATTTTTCCACCGTCGGTTTCAACCAGATCGTCAACCAGGCCGCGACGCTTTTCTGGCGCACAAATGTTCCGTGTCCGATCACCGTGCGTCTGCCGTTCGGCGGCACGTCGGGCGGTGGGCCGTTCCACAGCCAGTGCATCGAGACGATTTACGCACATTATCCCGGACTCATCGTGCTGACGCCCGCGACGGTCGAGGACGCTTACTCAATGCTGCTCGAAGCCGTCGCGCTCGATGATCCGGTGATTTTCTGCGAGCACAAATTTCTCTACCGCCATTTGAAAGCGGAAAAATTGCCGAGCGAAGCATTGCCCATTGGAAAAGCTGGCATTGCCCGCGAAGGCCGCGATCTGACCATCGTCACTTACAGCGCCATGGTTCACGAAGCGCTTGAAGCGGCGACGGAACTTGCGCCCGAAGGCTGGGAGATTGAAATCGTGGATTTACGTTCCGTCAAACCATTGGACACCGACACCGTTGTCGCGTCGGTTGCGCGCACGGGAAAATTGCTTTGTGTCGGCGAAGCGTGGCCGTGGGGCGGCGTCACCGCCGAAATCATCGCGCGCGTCGCGAGCGAAGGCTACGGTCTGCTCGACGCGCCGCCGCAGCGCCTCAACGCGAAGGACACGCCCGTGCCGTATCATCCGAATTTGTGGACGGCGCATCGTCCGACCGCGCGCGCCATCGCCGCCGCCGCGAGAAAATTGTTACGAACATGAAAATTCCCATCATCATGCCGCAGCTTGGCGAATCCATCGCCGAGGCGAACATCATCAATTTTCTCGTCAAGGCCGGCGACAACGTCGAAGCCGACCAGGATTTGATCGAAGTCGAGACAGACAAGGCCACGATGACCGTCGCGGCGCCGTGCAAAGGCAAAATTGAAAAGTTCACCGCGAAGTTGAATGAAAGCTACGCCGTCGGTGCGACGCTGGGACAGATTGAAGCGACGAAGGGAGAAGCTGCGCGTTTGGGTTTCGACGTTGCTCCGGCAAAAATTTCCGACACGCAGCACATCTCAAAATCCGATGAAAACCGCCGGAGCGGACGCGTGCAGCCGACCGTGCGCGGATTGCCCGTGCCGGCGAATGCGGCGGGCGCGAGTTATATGTCGCCGCGCATGAAGGCGCGCATGGTCGAACTTGGCCTGCAAGCTGCCGATCTGGCGGGCATCGCGGGCAGTGGCGCGGCGGGGCGCGTGACAATCGAGGATTTTGAAAAGTTTCTCGCCAGCCTCGAAAAGCAAAAACTGACACCCGCATCATCCATGCGCGTGGCCGTGGCCGACGCGATGCGGCGCAGTTGGACGCGCCCGCTTGCGACCGTCGGTTTGCCGGTGACGCTTGACGCGGTTCTCGCGCACCGGAAAAATTCAAATCCAAAACCCGGTCCGGCGCTTTACGCGTTGCGCGCGCTGGCGATCGCGCTGGCGGAAAATTCCGCGCCTGCCGGTCGGCTCGTCGGAAATAAAATCGTTCATCCGAGTTCCATTGACGTCGGTTTCGCGGTCGAGGCCGAGGACGGTGTGCTCGTTCCCGTTTTGCGCGGCGCGGACAAAAAATCCCTGTCGGAACTCGTCGTGCGCTACAACGAACTGGTGGAACTCGCGCGTCAAAGGAAATTGCCGGCGGATTCCACCGGCGGTTCCGTCGCCACCGTGACGAACTTCGGCACGTTCGGGCTGATCTGGGCGACGCCGATTCCGCTGCCGGAACAGACGCTCGTGCTGGGCATGGGCGCGGGGCGCAAAATGCCGCATTGGGATGAGGCAAAGAGTCAGTTCGTGCCGGTGACCGAGGCGTATCTCACGTTGAGCTTCGACCATCGCGTGCTGGACGGCGGCGCGGCGGGACGATTGCTCCAGCGCATTGCGGAATTGATGTCGAGGCCGGAGAAATTGTAACTTCTAAAGATTTTGAATTACGCGGCGAACGTCATCATGGTTGCCGACAAAGAAAAATTCCAAAGTGTTTCCGTTTTGCCTGAACAGCAGACGCACTTTCAATCCGGCGCGGCACTCAAAAACATTTTTCCGCAGCCGCCGGATGGAAATCCCGCTGTGCGTATGCGGATGGCCGAAGCAGTCGGGAATCGCCTGAAGCGCGGCCTCGACGCGGGCGAAATCCGCATCGCTCAAATGCTTGAGCGCGGCGTGAAAGCGCGGGCTTAACAGGACGGCGGGTTTAGGCACGCTTCAGTTTTCCGGTGAAGGGTTTGAGCCGTCCGGCTTTGCGGTCGGCGTCCAGTTCCTTGTTCACGCGTACGGCAAACTTATCCAAATCGTCGCTGGTCACGCCGTATTCATGCTCGGCGTAATCTTCCGAATAAATTTTCACGGGTCGGAACGCAACAATCGCGCCGTCAATCATCACGCCGACATCTTCGCCCTGCAAAGTTCGCTTGAGCCAGTTACCGAGGTTTTGCCGTGCGGCAGTAACAGTTAGAGTTTTCATAAAAGCATTTTAATGTCATTATAGCGTCTGTCAAGTTTGATAACTTTTTTAATTTACATTGAAGGCCGCGACGATTGGCCGGTGGTCTGAACCGATGCCCCAGTTCGGAATCGCGGGAATGTAAGTCCCGGCCTTCACCCAGTCGCGCGCCATCGCGGGACTCAACAAAATGTAATCTATGCGCGAGTAAGTGTCGTCCGCGCCGTAGAAATAGGTCCACGCCACATTGCGCGGCTCGAAATACGGCGGCGGGGCGGGCGCGTTGTCGCCGTTGCGCTCGGCGGGGCGCGTGTCGGTGAGCTTGAATCTGCCGTGCCCGATGATTTCCTTCGTCGAGTCGGAATCTTTCGTGTCGTTGAAGTCGCCGAGGACGACCAGCTTCGCGTCCGGGTTCGCCTCGAAATGTTCGTCAATGATTTCACGCAAAACTTTTGCCTCGCCGAGGCGTTCCTCGGCTTCGTCGGCGTTTGGCGTGGCGAGCTTCGACTTCAAATGTCCGGCGATGAGCGTGAAGGTGAAGTTCGGCGCGGCTCGAATCTCGACTTCGGCGAATCCACGGCTGACGCGGAAACGTTTTCCGTCCAAAAGAAATTCTTCGTTTGTGTGCGGATGGCGCGCGACGATTGGAAATTTGCTCAACACGGCGACGTGGATGTTCGTGTCAGCGCCGCTGACGTGTTCCCAGAACGGAAAATTCAGTCCGTCGGCCTTGAGCGACGCGCGCAATTCCAAGAGCGCGTTGGTCGTGCCCATTTCTTCGAGTGCGATCACGTCGGGATTGAGCGCACGGATGCTTTCGCGGATTTTCGCCTTGGCTTCGGCGGATTTGACATACGGGCGCGATTCGGTCGGTTGATCCAGATAATTTTCGACGTTGTAAGTGGCGACGCGGAACGTTCCGGCGGCGGACGCGCCGCAACAAAGCAACGCCAGCACAAGCGTAAAAAAGAGACCGGTTGAAATTTGTTTCAGCATGGGCGTCAACCCAAAGCTTAAACGGCAAAAGTGCGGTCTGTCTCAACGGATATTGCCGGAACATTTTGCCAATTTTTGCAAAGCTGCTATTTTTCCATCATGCCTCGGACGAGCCGAAAAAATTCCGCCGCGCATCTGCACGACAAGCAGAGCGAGCGCGACACTCGCGAGCTGCGCATTGACAAGGTGGGCGTGCGCGGGCTGCGCTTTCCGATCCGCGTGCGCGACAAGGCGCGCGCCTATCAAAACACCGTCGCGACCATCGGCATGTTCGTGGATTTGCCGAAGGAATTCAAAGGCACGCACATGAGCCGGTTCGTCGAGGTGCTCAACGCGCACGGCAGCGTAATCCACGTCGAGAACATCAACGAGATTCTTCGCGAGCTGCAAAAAAAACTGAACGCGGCCACGTCGCATCTTGAGATTCAGTTCCCGTATTTTATGTCCAAGAAATCGCCGGTGTCGCGGCTGGAAAGCTTGATGGATTATGTCGCGCGGTTCGACGCGACGGCGTGCGGCGCGGAGATTGATTTTGTCCTGACGGTGAAGGCGAACGTGACGACGCTTTGCCCGTGCTCAAAGGCGATCGCCAAATACGGCGCCCACAACCAGCGCGGCGAGGTGACGGTGAAGATTCGTTCGACGAAATCGGTTTGGATTGAAGATTTGATTGTAGTGATCGAAAAATCGGCGAGTTCGGAACTTTACGCGCTGCTCAAGCGGCAGGACGAAAAGGCGGTGACGGAGCACGCGTATGAAAACCCGGTGTTCGTGGAGGATCTGGTGCGCAACGTGGCGCTGCGGCTGAACGCGGACGCGCGGGTAAGCTGGTATAAAGTCGAGGCAGAAAATTTCGAGAGCATCCACAATCACAACGCGTATGCGTGCATTGAGAAGGGGTGAAAATTA
>Ga0181534_10002574_pt1 | contig 11130 bp, 9 predicted proteins | sample PEATcosm2014_Bin_37_FD_119758 | JGI IMG/M metagenome (GOLD analysis project Ga0181534, IMG submission 119758) | Peatland microbial communities from MTU Mesocosm Facility, Houghton, MI, USA - PEATcosm2014_Bin17_10_metaG | ecosystem: Environmental > Terrestrial > Soil > Wetlands > Peat | place...
GGCACGGACCGGGTGAGGGGTGTGATCGGAATCGCGGAAGTAGGCAGCCCCGGCTGCGATGAATTGCCGCTCGCGCTCGGTTTTGACACTGAGCCGCTGGGCACGGGCAATCTCTTTCCGTCCCTTGCTCAGATCCTCTGCGTCTGGGAGCCCCCACAACTGGTGCCAGTTGACCATCGCCAAGCCCCAGTGTGCCATCGCGCACGAAGGGTCGGCCTTGGCAACGTCGGCAAACCCCTTTTCCGCGGCGTCGTATGCGAACGAATGCAACAAAGCAACCGCGCGCTCGAAGTCGTGCGCAACGCCTTCGCCACAGGAAGTGGCAAAGGTGACCGTGCCGAGCCTTTCCGGCGGCGGATGCGAATGCTCCGCTGCGCCTGCCTGCCCACCCCAAAACAGGCCAAGTGAAATCCAGGCAAAAGTTCGATTGAGTCGCACTATCCAGGCATCCCCGCTTGAATTCGGCTCGCGCCGAGTGTATCACTGTACCTATAATAATCTTAAGAAAGCTGATCTAATCTCTGTCGTGCACCCTGCCTATCGTCCTGACATCGACGGCCTGCGCGCCGTTGCCGTACTCAGTGTCATCGCATTCCACGCCACGCCTCACTGGATGCCCGGCGGCTTTGCCGGAGTGGACATATTCTTTGTCATTTCAGGTTACCTGATTTCGTCCATTGTGCTCGCGAGCGTTGCGCGCGGGACTTTCACGCTCGGCGATTTCTATGTCAGGCGCATCAAGCGCATCTTTCCAGCTCTGCTTCTCATGCTGGCCACCGTATTCGCAGTCGGCTGGCTCGTGCTCTACCCGGATGAGCACGAGCAACTCGGAAAGCACATCGCTGCCGGCATCGGATTCGTCTCCAACCTCGTGCTGTGGCGCGAGTCCGGTTATTTCGATGTGAGTGCCGAGCTCAAACCCCTGTTGCATCTGTGGTCGCTGGGCATCGAGGAGCAGTTCTACATTCTGTGGCCATTGCTGCTCGCGCTCACATGGCGTTGGCGGTCCATTCAGTGGCCATTGCTACTCGGCATTGCGGCAGGATCTTTCATACTCAATCTGCTGCGCGTGTCCGGGCATCCGCAAACCACGTTCTATCTGCCTCCCACCCGCATTTGGGAGCTGCTGGTCGGCTGCCTGCTGGCCTACGCCCAGCAATTCAGGACCGAGCCGTTGGATCGGTGGCAGACCCGGCTGTTCGTCAACCGCGACTGGCAAGCAGCGGTAGGATTGGGCCTGATCGTTGCCGCGCTGGCTCTACTCGATCGCCATCGCGTGTTTCCCGGTTGGTGGGCCTTGCTGCCGACGGCCGGCGCATTTCTCCTGATCAGTGCCGGCCCGACTCCGTGGGTCAATCGGGTGTTGCTCGGCAACCGGCTGCTGGTAGCCATTGGACTGATCAGCTATCCGCTGTATCTGTGGCACTGGCCCCTACTGTCGTTTACGCGAATCATCTCGCCGGGCGAACCGACGCCGAAGGTGATTTTCGCAGCGGTGGTGTTGGCGTTTGTATTTGCCACACTGACTTACTGGCTCGTCGAGCGTCCGATCCGCTCCTATCGCCACGGAACGCGTGTTGTAATGCCACTCGCCGCGATGGCTGCCGGGCTCGGCGTGTTTGGTCTGATCACTTCCTTCAGCCTGATGCCACCCCGATCGTCGAGTTTTGATGTTGCGAAGTACCTGCGGCCGTCCAAGGAGCGGGCTTTCCCCGGGCCGAATCTGCAGCTCATCCCAACTCGCGCCGGACAACTGCTCGCCCAGGGGCCCGCCCAGGGGCGGATTCTCTTCATCGGCGACAGCAACATCGAGCAGTACTATCCACGACTCGATTGGCTGTTGACCCGCAACCCCGAGTCCGGTCGTGGCATCGTCTTTGCGAGCAGCGGCGGGTGCGTTCCCATACCGCACGTCACGGAAAGCCACCATCCGGGGTGCGCAGGAATCATCGAGCGCGGCTTCAACTACGCGAATCAACCGGATGTGAAGACGATCGTCGTGGGTGCCGCGTGGTACGCATACTTCGTCGAACCTGAGGATCAGTACTCCTACTATTTTGATGACGGCGCGATCGCTGGCTCCTTGGCGCTCGGAACTCAATCAGCGCAGCGCGCATTCGAGACCCTGGAGGTCCGGCTGCGCGAGCTCACTGACAGCGGCAAACAGGTCTATCTGTTATTGCCCATACCGGCTCACGACACGGCGAATCCCCGCGGCATGGTCAAGCGCAGCCTCACCGACCTGAGCTTTCGGATCGAGGCTCTTCCGCTCGATCGCGTCGCCTTGTCCAAAGCGTATGACCCTCTGAAAACGCAGCTGATTGAGATCGGTCAACGCGCAGGAGCGACCCTCATCGATCCCTTCGATGCGTTGTGCCGGGAATCCACCTGCTCGACCATCGACGCGAATGGCGAGCCGATCTACATGGACGGCGCGCACCTGAGGCCTTCCTATGTCCGGGAGAACATCCACTTCCTGGACCACATCGTATTGCCGAAATCTTAGCTTCCTGCGTACGATTGCGGCCCTGTTCTCAGGTACGCGGAAAACGGCAATGGTCATCGGAAGATTCGGCGTCAGGCACTATTTCTTTTCAGCACTGGCGACGTTGCCGATGGTGTGTTCGGCCGCACCCGCGCCACACAACGTCATCCTTTTTGTTCCGGATGGTCTGCGCGCGGCGATCATTGATCAACACACCGCGCCCACGCTGGCAAGACTGCGTGACGAAGGCGTGAATTTCGTCAACAGTCACTCTCTCTTCCCCACTTTCACAACCGCCAATGCCTCCGCGTTTGCGACCGGACACGGTCTCGGCGATACCGGAGATTTCAGCAACACCCTCTACACGGGCGTCGCCTTCTCAGGTTCGGTGACGCCTTTTGTCGAAAACGACCAGACGCTGCGCGAGTTGAATTTGCATCTGGGTGGCAACTATCTCAACGAGACCCCCATCGTCACGGCCGCTCGCAACCAGGGCGGTGTGTCAACTGCAGCGATCGGCAAGCTCGGTCCGGTCGCGATCTTCGACGGCGCGGCGTTGCGGGGCCAGGCGGGCCTGGTCATTGACGATGCGACCGGCACTCCGGGCAAAGGCGTGCCGTTGCTGCAGGAATGGCAGAAGGCCATCGAAGACGCAAAACTCCAGGTCAAGGCGGCGGGGCGCGGCGAGAACGGCAACGCGGGAGATGCCCAACATCCAGGCACCTGGGTGGCGAACTTCTCCCAGCAACAGTACTTCCTGGAACAGACAATCAAGGTGGTATTGCCGAAGTTCAAGGAAGCCAACAAGCCGTTTGTGCTGGTTTACTGGTCACGCGATCCGGACGGCTCGCAACACAACCAGGGTGACGGCAACATCAACGGCCCGACTTCCTTGTCCGCCATCCGCGCGGTGGATAGTGCACTGGCGGCGATCGAGCAGAGCCTGAAATCACTCGGGCTGTACGATTCCACGGATATCATCGTCGCCGCCGATCACGGCTTCTCGACCATCGACAAGAGCAGCAAGACGAGTCCGGCCGCCGCGGGAACCTATGCCGATACGCGGGAGCAGGAGCTGCCGCCCGGATTTCTGGCCCTGGACCTGCTGAGCGCGCTGCGCAAGAGCGACTCGACACTGCAACTGTTCGATCCCGATGATGACAACAAACCGGTTGATCCGAAAAGCACCCATCCCGGCAATGGCAACGGCGTCCTGGCCTCCGATCCGAAGCAGCCCCAGGTGGTCATTGCGGCCAACGGCGGCTCCGACCTGATCTATATTCCGCAGGCGGTGACTGATAAGCGGGCGCATGAGCTCGGCGCGCAGTTGGTGCGCGCGTTGCTCGAGCAGGACTATGTGAGCGGCCTGTTCGTAAACGAAAAGCGGATCGGCAAACAGCCGGGGGCACTGTCCATGAGCGATATCGGATTGCTGGGCACCGCGCTCACGCCGGTGCCGACGATCGTCGTGAACTTCCGCTCGTTTGCTTCGGACTGCCAACGCACGCGGGTGTTGTGCGCTCGGGAAATTGCCGACACCCGGCTGCAAAGCGGTCAGGGCATGCACGGCAGCTTCAGTCGCGCGGACACCTGGAACTTCATGGCGGCGCGCGGGCCCGACTTTCGCCAGGGATACGTTGATGCCATGCCCGCGAGCAATGCCGACATCGGTATGACGATTGCGCACCTGTTGGGTGTTCAGTCAGTCGCGAAGGGCAAGCTGAGCGGCCGGGTCCTGCGCGAAAGCTTTCGCGAGAGCGCCGAGAGCGCCGACGTGTGCTCGATCACCTTGAAGTCGGAGCCCGCTGCCAACGGGCTCGCGACCATCCTGAAAACCCAGCGTGTCGGATCGAATGTGTATTTCGATGTTGCGGGATTTTCAGGGCGTACGGTGGGTCTGGAGGACTAGGCGCCGCCCTGCACCGTCAATTCAACATCAACATTGCCACGCGTGGCGTGTGAGTAAGGGCAGATCTTCTCATGCGCCTCTTTGGCAAACGCCTCGAGCTCGGCCTGCGGCACGGCCTTGTCGACCACGTCGAGCTTGACCGCGAGGCCGAATCCACCCGCGGTGCGGGGGCCGATTGTGACGGCGCAGGTCACCTGAGCGCCTTTCGCATTCACTTTCTTTTGGCTGGCGACGTAGTCGAGCGCCCCGCCAAAGCAAGCCGCGTAGCCGGCAGCAAACAAATGCTCGGGAGTCGTCGTTCCCGGCTTCCCGGGCCCACCCATGGCCTTCGGAACCGACAAATCAACGCTCACCGAGCCATCGTCGGCTTCCGAGTGACCATTGCGTCCGCCTACGGCCGTAGCCCTCGCAGTGAACAGCGGCTTGATTTCCATCGACAGCACCTCTTTGCAAATCAGATTGAATGAGACGAAAGGGTACGCCGGGCGCATGACCCGACACAAATTGTGAACACGAGCATCGACTGGGCCTTACGCGTGAGCGCCTGCCGCATCCCGCCACTGGCTGTAGGGATGGGCTGCCAGGTTGGAATTGTAGTAGCGGCTGTCATGGGTGACTTCCCTGCTCAGCCACGGCGGCCGACTGAAAGGTTGGTCTTCCGAGGTGAGCTCGATTTCGGCGACCACCAGACCGGCGTTGTCGCCCAGAAACTCATCCACCTCCCAGCGGAATCCTTCATGTTCGATGACATGCCGGTTCTTTTCCACGATCGGTCCGTCACTGAGCGTGAGCAGTTGCTCGGCATCCTGCACCGGGATCTCATATTCGAACTCGGCGCGCGTGGCACTGCGGGTCGCGCCCTTGATGGTGAGGAAAGCCTTGGCGCCGGCAATACGCACCCGCACGGTGCGCTCCTTGTCGCGGTTCAGATAACACTGACACAGTCGCTGCCGCGCACCCTGGCGCCACCCCTCCCCCTGCACCAGAAATTTGCGCTCAATTTCGGAACCCATTATTGACATCTCCTCGCTCGTTGACGACACCATAGACACATGACATCCCCGGCGTCCACGTCCGAAACGGCTGAGATCTCCGCCGGCGACTTCCTCGACTGGCTGCAGCATTTTCGAGCTTCGTTGCTTGGGAATGCAGGGTCGCAGGTACCCTGCGGGGATTGCCGGGGCTGTTGCATCTCCGGTTATTCGGTGCAGATCCGCCCGCATGATGCGGGCGCGCGGGTTTTGATTCCGGCTGAGTTGCTGGTGAGCGCGCGGGGCTTTGCGCGTGATGAATTGACCATGGCTGCGCGGCCAGACGGCACGTGTCCCATGCTGCGCGATAACGAGTGCAGCATCTACGAGGCACGTCCCCAGACCTGTCGCGACTACGACTGCCGCGTTTTCGCCGCCTCCGGCATCGAGCCTGGTGGCCCGGACAAGGTTGTGATCAATCGGCGCGTGCGCCAATGGCGCTTCAACTATCCCACCGAGTTAGATCACGCTGCCCACTCGGCCGTGATGGCCTGTGCAACTTTTATCCGTACCAAACGCAGCAGCTTCCCCAACCAACGGGCCCCCATCGGCCCCTCAGGCATCTCCGTTCTCGCCTGCGAAAGCTACACTGTCTTCCTCCAACCCGAGATCCACACCCAACCCGACCCGGAAATCGCCCACTCAATCCTGGACGCCAGCCATGAGTTCAAAAGCGCTTACCGATCGACAACACCATAGTTGACAGCGTCGCTCGGATGCTCTGAAATCATCTGGCTCGGTCGGAGCATCCACGTCCGCGGAAAGGGCTGCGCCCACGACACGAAGACTTGCCCGTGAGGGTCCGAGTTTTCCCTTATCTGCCTGAGCGGACGCAGGTAACCGATAAGGGGAATCCATCGTGGCCGATCAGCTCGGTTCGTATTCTCAGTTCCGTCTCAATCTCGAACAGCAACGCAAGCGCGCCAAAGAGCTGCTGAAAGCGGCGCGCGCGGGCGTCCCAGCGGCGCGTGTGCGGTTTAAATCGCTGCCGCAACTGGCCGAAGCTCAACACCTGATTGCGCAGGAGCTGCGCTTCAGCAATTGGACTGCGCTCAAGCAGCACATTGCGGCAATGTCCAGCGAGCGGGACTCTATGTCGACACTCGACGGCGACTCGAGGACCCTGCATATCCGCTGCGGCAGCGATCTGGCAGAGCCACTACGACAGGCCGGCTTTAGTGGTGACTTCTACGAGCACAACTATCCCTACCTGATTGGTCCCGTTCGCGAGGGCCCGGGATGCCTGGAACAGAGAGCCCGGTTCATCGTCGATGCTTACTCCGACTCACCCCGTCGGATTGAAGCCGAGCTGCTCGGGCTGCAACGCGCCGAGCAACTCCTGCATGACTCCGCAGGGTACGACCGTGTCGTGATCTGGTCCGAGCTCGACTGCTATGACCAACTTGTGCTGGTGCGATTGCTGGGGCACTACGCAACACAGCCCCGTCCAGCCCAGTTGGAATTAATCAACGTCGGAGATTTTCCGGGCGCGGCCCGCTTCATCGGCCTGGGGCAACTGCCACCGGAAGCATTACGCCTGCTATGGGCAACACGCAGAGCTGCAACCCCTGCGATATTGAAAGTCGGATTGGAGACCTGGCGCGCGCTCGTCAACCCGGACCCACGTGCCCTCGCGGCCATCATGCGCAGCGGCACCCCGGCATTGCCACTGCTTGCCAATGCACTGCACCGGCATCTGCGGGAGCTGCCATCGACTGTCAACGGCCTGTCCTTGACTGAAGAGATGTCACTGCAACTACTGCTCGCCGCCGGCGAGATGCCTCTGATGCAACTCATTGGGCGCCAAGTCGACGAGCTCGACCCCCTGCCCGGCCAGGGAGACTCGAATGTCCGTTACCGCTTACTCAGCATGGAAGGCGCGAGCGCCCGCGTCTTCGAGCGCCATCCAGGGATTGGGCTGGATGTCCAAACACCGTGGACCGACAGGTTGAGTATCACGGACCTCGGGCGCGCGGTACTGGCAGGAGAAGTCGACTTTCGATCCTTGCAGCCCCCCAATCGCTGGGTCGGCGGCGTAGAGATCGGCCGTGGCCAGCCGGATTGGCGTTGGAATGAACGAGCGCGGGAACTGTCGTGATCAGCGGCCTCCTGAGACACAAATACTTCACGCGCCCCGGCTATCCTGCCGCCGTGCCATTTTCACGGTTTTTCTGGGCAGCAATCTGGCTGCTCCTCGCGACCCCCTGCCTGTCGTGCCCACGCCCCGCCCCGGGAAGCGTGGTGAGCGAGCCCGAGGACCTGCGCAGCAAAGACGGGGTCCTCACGGTCGATCTGGCCATTCGCAATGAAGCCCAGCCGAACGGCTCCCTGCGGTTCTGCTACGAGCTGCCCGATGGCAACCAGTCGCCCACCCTGAGATTGAAGCCAGGCGATCTGCTGATTCTGAGGTTGAAAAACGAGCTGTCGGGGCCCGTCACTGCCAACGGACACGCGCATGGCAAAGCGAACGACCCCTGCACCCGCGCAATGATGTCCCTGACATCGGCGAACCTGCACTTCCATGGGCTGTCGATCCCGGCCGTGTGTCATCAGGACGATGTCCTGCGTACGTCGATCCAGCCCACCGATCCGCCGTTCGAGTACCGCTTTCGCATACCCGAAGACCAGCCGCCAGGGCTGTACTGGTATCACCCGCATATCCACGGGTTCACCAGCCCGCAGGTTTCCGGTGGCGCCTCGGGCGCCCTCATCGTGGAAGGAATCGAGCGCGCCAATCCTGAGCTGGCGGGGCTTGCGGAGCGAGTGCTGGTGATTCGGGATCAGGACCTGATCAACCCGAACGCCACGGCCGGCGGAGCCACCACGCCGGTGCTCGTCGATCACGATGGCGACGCTCTCAACACGGGCACCGGGATCGGCAAGCCCGCCAAGGACCTTTCGGTCAACTTCGTACCCGTGCCCTGGCCCGATTACCCGACCGCCCGGATCGCTCTGAAGCCCGGCGAGCGCCAGCTGTGGCGCATTCTCAATGCCTCCTCGGTCACCTATCTCAACATCGCCTCGATGTTCAAACGCGGCCCGAGATTCCAGGCTCAACACATTGGCCTGGTGGCGGTGGATGGCGCGCCTTTGACGATTGCGGGCAGCGCGGGCCACGCCATCGAATGGCGCACCAACGTGATGATCTCGCCCGGTGCGCGTGCGGAGCTCATCGTTACAGCGCCACCCTTGGGAATCGAGGCCATGTTGGTCACCCGGGCCGTCAATACCGGGCCGGGCGGTGAGAACGACCCAACCCGCGCGCTGGTGTCAATTACAGCTGTCAACGACGCCACACCTGCGCACTCGACGCTCCCAACAAACCCTATGCCGCTGCCGGCACAGCGCCCGTGGCTGGGGGGCATCGCCCCCGTCCGAACCCGCAAACTGTATTTCTCCGAAAGCCCGGACGGGCGGCAGTTTTATCTCACCGTCGACGGTGCAAAACCAACCGCCTTCGACCCGATGACGACCGAACCCAACATCATCGCCAGGCAGGGCGATGTTGAAGACTGGATCATCGAGAACCGTTCCACGGAGCTGCACGCCTTCCACATCCACCAGGTTCACTTTCAAGTTGTCGAGTGGCTGGGCCTGACCGTCAACGAGCCTTTCCTGCGGGACACCATCAACATCCCGTTCTACGACGCTACGATGGCGCACTTCCCCAGTGTCCGGCTACGCATGGATTTCCGCGATCCGAGCGCAGTGGGCACCTTCGTTTATCACTGCCATCTGCTCGATCACGAGGACGGCGGCATGATGGGTTTGATCCGGGTAGACCCCCGTATTGACCGCAAGTGAAGAAACGTCAAGAGCACTGTGGTTACAGTCATCCCATGTTCACGAGATGGTCATAGTTGCGGCAGCGCTCCGTTCTAAAATTCGCGGCTTCCTCGAACCAAAAAGAACCGGGAGCAAACAATGAATTCCATCAAGTCCGTGGTGCTCGGAGTGTTGGCCTCAGCCGCCGCGGCCAACGCCGTGGCAGTCGAAGGCCCAGTGCCCGAAGGCGTCGCGCGTCTGGATCACGTATTTCTCATCATGCTGGAAAACCACGGCTTCCAGCAGGTCGTGAACAATCCGACCATGCCGTACATCAACAGCCTGATCGCCAATCACAAGGTGAACCTCGCGACCAACTACTTCGCTGTCGGTCACCCGAGTCTCACGAACTATCTGGAAATCGTCGGTGGCTCCAACTTCGGCGTGCGCAGCGACAACACCCCGGATTGGCACAACCTCAACTGCAAGCCGAACATCGTTACGGGTGTGCCCAACGCCGACAACGACAACGCCCCGAATCCTCCGCCCTACCCGATCGAAACCGGCGATGTATGCCCCATCTCCGGTCAGGGAATGGACGCCAAGACCGAGGCGGTCGACACCTGGAACGAGACCGAGCCCGGCTTCATCAACTTTCTGCCCAACATTGACGGCGTGAAGTCGTATCCGGCTGCCAACACGACCGGCAAGACGATTGCCGATCAGCTGGCGCGCGCCGGCCTGTCGTGGAAGACCTACCAGGAAAACCTGCCGGTCGCCGGTGCGGATCAGGTCAATTCGAGCAACGGCACGGCCACCAATCAAACGACCTTCGACGCCACCAAGTCCCTGTCACCCACCAACCTGCCGCCGCTGACCTCGGATGGCGTGCTCCACGCCTACGCTGTGAAGCACAACCCGTTCGCGTACTTCCGCAGCACGCAGGAAGGCACCTACGACAACAGCTTCCGCAATATGGTTGGCTTCGATGGAGCGCATGGCCTGTACGCCGACCTCTCCTCGGGAGAAGTGCCTGCGTTCTCGTACATTGTGCCGAACCAGTGCAATGACCAGCACGGCCAGAACAATGCGGACGCCTTCTGCGCCGAAGATCAGGGAACCCCCTTCTACCAGAAGCAGGGACAAGCGTTGACCGACGGAACGCAGGTTGGTCTCAACCCGGGTCTCTCCGCCCAGGCCGATACGATGGTGGAGAAGATTGTCACCAGCATCGAGCATTCGCCGGCCTGGCATCGCGGCAACAACGTAATCGTGATCGTGTACGACGAGAACGACTACAGCGGCACTGCCACCGCGCAGAAAGACAACACGGTGTGGCCTGCCCAGTATCTCAACAAAGTCATTCTGACGGTCGAAAGCAACGACGAGCATGCTCGTTCAGGCCTGAAGAGCACCACCTACTACAACAGCTTCTCACTGTTGCGCACCCTGGAAGGCGCGTTCCGGCTGGGATGCCTCAATCACGCATGCGACAAGGACACGCGCGTGATGTCCGATCTGTTCGACGAGAGCCGGTACCAGTAACCGGCCGCGCGGCAGGGGCTCGGGTCCGCTCGGGGGGCCTCAGAGCCCCCTGCTCTGCGCCAGATTCTCGACCTTCTCAAACACTAGCGACGGCTTGTCGCCGCCTCGGGAGTACTGGTGCCGGCGGCCCATCTCGACGAGCGCGGCGTCGCGCTCGGCTGGTGTGGGGTACCAGTGGAGCTTGTGCCACTCGGGGCCGAGAAGCTTCCGGAAAGGGTCGCCCGGCGGCAGGCTCACGCGGATCCCAAAGGGACGGAGCTTTTCGATCGGGGGGGTACGAAGGTTTTGCGGTTGGCTGATTCCCATGGCGGAATTTTACTAAAAGGTACGTCCCAGGAACAAATAGAAGGCGCGCTGGCCCTGATAGTCGAGGCCCGAGGCGCTATAAACGGGAC
>Ga0181534_10002577_pt1 | contig 11127 bp, 12 predicted proteins | sample PEATcosm2014_Bin_37_FD_119758 | JGI IMG/M metagenome (GOLD analysis project Ga0181534, IMG submission 119758) | Peatland microbial communities from MTU Mesocosm Facility, Houghton, MI, USA - PEATcosm2014_Bin17_10_metaG | ecosystem: Environmental > Terrestrial > Soil > Wetlands > Peat | place...
TCAATGGCGCATGGCCCGGCAACAACGGCAACCTTTTCGCCGCCGATCGAAGAGCCGTTGGGAAACTCGACCACCGTACCCTGCGGACGAAATGCGCGCCCGGCCAGTTTGTAAGGCGCGGTGATTCTGTGAACATACAACACCCCTGAAAGCAGTTCGAACTTTCTCAGGTCTACGCCGGCGGTGGGACCCACACCGGCAAGTATGGTTTGGGATGCCCCCGTGGTTCGATGGACATTGACCCCGGCTTCCACCATCGCATCGATTACTAAATCGATCTGTTCTTCGGTGGCCTTCTCCTGCATCGCAACAATCATTGCTTGTTCCCTGTCTCGGCGTCCGCAGCGCCAATGCCGTGGCCCAGATCATGCGCCTGGGCGTTCCTCTCCGATGCCAGCTCGTCCCTTTGCAGGGCACGCATCACGTCGATGATGCGCTCGTAGATATGCGTCAGTTCAATGTCTGGCAAGGGACCCTTGTTCGCCGCACGCACATTGGCGTAGATCACCTTTTCGCGCGCCGGCTCATACACCGGCAGCGACGTGGCAGCCTTCAGGTGACCGATCATCTGCGCCGCGCGCGCTCGTTCGCTCAGCAATGCCACAAGCTGGCGGTCCAGAACATCGATTTGGTCTCGCAATTCTTCCAGCGTCATTTCATCCTCGTAGTGCGTCCGGCGCGCAAAAAACAGCACCGTATGCATAGGAACAAGAGTTGATCTTGTGCAAGCGGCTTCAAGCGCCGCCGGCGGGGGGCGTCTTTATCGGGCCAGCGCCGCTTGAGGCAGGCGAAGGCCCTTGATAAATCGACTGACCGCGCCGGGCGCTGCTTCAGAGTTTGACCGCTCGATCAACTCGACAATCGCGCTGCCGATCACCGCCGCATCGGCGAACTGGCCCACCTGGGCAACGTGTTCGCTGTTACTGATGCCAAAACCCACGGCCACCGGCAGCGTACTCCATCGCCGGATGCGCGCGACCAATGTGGAAGCGTCGGAGGTCAGGCTGGTTTGCGTACCGGTTATGCCAACACGCGAGATGGCGTAGATAAAGCCTTTGGAGTGCGTTGCAATCGCTTCCAGCCGTTCGTCGGGACTGGTGGGCGCGGCCAGAAAAATTGGCGCAAGACCAACGCGAGCCATCTCGCTGAGATACTCGCCAGCCTCCTCGACAATCAGGTCGGTCACCAGAACGCCATCTGCGCCAGAGGCCGCTGCGGCATCGGCAAACTTCGTCAGGCCGTAGCGCAAAATAGGATTCAGATAAGTAAAAATCACCAGACCAGCCTTCGGTCGCGCAGCGCGAATCTCACCGGCCAGTTTGAGCACATCGCGCAGGCTGACTCCGCGCGAAACAGCTCGTTCCATAGCGCGCTGAATCACCGGACCATCGGCCAGCGGATCGCTGAAAGGCACGCCCAACTCAATCACATCGGCCCCCGCGTCAATCGCCGCAACCGCGACCTCGCGCGTGGCATCAAGGCTCGGATCGCCCGCTGTCAGATAAATCACCAGGCCCGGTTTGTGATCGAATTGAATCGCCATAGAAATCCCGTCGTTACTGATCCTGACCTACATGATCCCATCAAAATAAACCTGTCATCCTGAGCGGAGCGCAGTCGAAGGACCTGCGGTTCGTACTCCTCACTCACGCTCCCTGAATCTTCAGCTCCCGCGCCAGAATTCCCATGTCCTTATCTCCGCGCCCGGACAAGTTCACTACCAGTATTTCACGCGGAGTCATGGTCGGTGCCAGCTTCAGCGCCTCGGCCACCGCGTGCGCGCTCTCAAGCGCCGGCAAAATCCCCTCCGTACGCGCCAGCTTCACCACTGCATCGAGCGCCGCCGCATCATCTTGCGAGACGTATTCGGCACGCCCAGAATCGTGCAGCATCGCGTGCTCCGGCCCAATCGACGCATAGTCCAACCCCGCCGAGACCGAATGCGTCAGCGCGATTTGCCCATCTTCATTCTGCAAAACATAGGAGTACGTCCCCTGCAAAACTCCTGGCGAACCGCCGCGAAAACGCACTGCATGATCGCCCAGCGCCGTCCCGCGCCCGCCCGCCTCCACGCCAATCAATCGCACCTCGCGGTCTTGAAGGAATGAGTAAAACGCGCCAATCGCATTCGACCCGCCGCCCACGCAAGCAATCACGGCCGTAGGCAGCCGCCCCTCGCGCTCCAGAATCTGCTCTTTCATTTCCAGGCTGATGCAGCGATGGAAATCGCGCACCATCGTCGGATAAGGATGCGCGCCCAGCGCCGAGCCCAGCAGATAATACGTCGTCCTGACATTGGTGACCCAGTCGCGCATGGCCTCGCTGATGGCGTCTTTGAGAGTTTTTGAACCCGACGAAACTCCGCGGACTTCGGCTCCAAGCAGACGCATCCGCAGCACATTCAACTCCTGCCGCTCCATGTCCACATCGCCCATGTAGACCACGCACTCTAGCCCCAGCAGCGCACAGACCGTAGCCGTAGCCACGCCGTGCTGTCCCGCGCCGGTCTCGGCGATAATGCGCTTCTTGCCCATGCGCCGCGCCAGCAATCCCTGTCCCAGAGCGTTGTTGATCTTGTGCGCGCCGGTGTGCAGCAGATCCTCGCGCTTGAGGTAAATCTTCGCCCCGCCCAACTGCTCGGAGAGCCGCTTGCAATAGTAGAGCGGCGTGGGACGGCCCGCGTAGTTCTTCAGAAGATCGGCCAACTCCGCCTGAAATGCCGCATCCACCTTGGCCCGGTCGTACTCCTGCTCCAGCTCCACCAGCGCCTTCATGAGCGTCTCCGGCACATACCGCCCGCCGTAAACGCCAAAGCGGCCCGCCCTCGACTCGGATGGAATTGCCGGAAGAATAATCGATGCCATAAGGCCTCCTGCGGGTAGGAACGAAGAATAGGGAACTATTCAGTGTACAAGGGTATGGCAATAGACGCCGGAGTTGGGTAGTGTCGTGTCTCTGTATTGTCAGTGAAAACCAGGAAGTCTCTGTGAACGGAATCACAAGTTCAGCGATCTTTGGCGATCCGGGGCTTGCGCCAGCCAAAAATAGACCGAAAACTACATGAGGACTTTATTGCCGATACGGGCAATTCCGCAACTTCCGGGGCCGTCCCGCCCATGAAGCTACCGCAGTGGCCTGTCCGTCCACAGCGCCTTATCGGCGATCGATTGCACCGGGTACAACCGACCAGCCAGCAACTGTTCGGCTTTGTTCTGGTTGATGTCCTGCGCAAAGAGCCACTTCCGCTCACCCGTGCCCCAGATCTTTGCCAGCTGTTCTTCGTTCAAAAACACCTTGGGCGCATCGGTATAGCAGGAGCCCCACAGCATCGACGAGCCGTCACCGTGCGGTGAGCAGGCCTCGCCCATCAGCAGCGCAGGCTTGCCGTGGAAGAAGTCGTGCGCGTAAAAAACCACCGAGGAGGCATCCGACTGGTCGCCGTAAATGATGAATGAGTCAGCCGGTAAGCCTTTCTGGATGATGGTGTCGGCCAACTGCTTGGAACTCAGCATCGGCTCAAAGCGGGCAAAGGCGATATGCGCGGCAATCAGAAAGACGGACGAGGTCAACGCGACACTCACCGTGGCAGCGATGTGCTTGCCCTTCAACCGCAGCAGCCACCCTGCGGCCGGACCGATCAGCAGAGCAGCGGCGGCCAGAGCCGAGGGCAGCCTCAGCGCGGCAAACGACGGTCCGGTCAAATCGAAGATGTGCGACATCGAGAGTGTGTAATCGCCCACGCCGCGATGTGCCAGCAGAGTTCCAACATCTCCGACAAAGGGCAGTTTGCGCGCCTCCCACAGCCCCCAGCCAAGGGTCGAGGCAGCTACCACGCCCACCACGGCAAAGACCGCCTGCGCGCCGGTCAGCCAGGCAGTCGAAAGCAGCGGCTTGCCGTCCTTTGCCGTCTGTTTCTCCTCGATCCCGGCCAGCACGCCGCCAATCAAAACGAACAGTGGCGGCCAGGCCGGAAAGGTATAGTACTCCTGATTGGTTGAAATACAAAAGAAGAGCAGAATAAAGCCCGCGTAGAGGCTCAGCAGCCAGATGGTGCGACGGCGGAATTTGAGCAGGGAAACGTAGTGTGCCGCGTCCTCGCGAGCGCCAGAACCCAAATCGTTACCCAGGCCGGCGCCGAGATAAAGATCCAGCGCCTCCACCTCGGCGCGCAGATGCCGCATCCACTGCCGGCGGGTCTTCCAGGCAACAGCGGCCACTGCGGGCACAAACAGGCTCCACGGAAAGAGCCAGACCAGATGCAGCAGCCAGTAAGCCAGAAAGGGCAGCTTGTTGTAGTCGTGCGGAAAGCGCCCGCCAGTGAAGCGGAAGAAGTGCTCATTCAGAAAGTAGAAATACCAGAAGCCATGCACGTTGCCGGGCGTGGGATGGTTGCCGATCGGGTTGCCCTGTCCGGGATTGGCCAGCCCCGCCAGAATGTGCCAGGGCGCGGCGATGGCCAGAAACAGCAGCAGCCCGGTGACCGGCTTCATCTGCCGCCAGCGCCGCCCTTGGCCACTCAACAGCAGCAGCGGAACAGCCGCAGCGGCAAAGAAGATAGGCGCAATCAGCCCTTTGGTCAGCACCGCCAGCGCCAGCGCCGCCCACATCCCGTAAAATCGCAGCCCGCCGCCGGCTTCAAAACCGGTCAGCAAACAGTAGAGAGCCAGCAGCAGCAGAAAGCTCAGCAGCGCCTCGGGAATAGCGAAGCGCGTAAAGAGAAACGGGCCCACCGAAGTCAGCGCGCCCAGCGCCGCATAAAAGCCAGCCCGGCGTCCAAAGGCGCGGCCGGCCCACAGCCAGCCCAGCCAGGCGCTGCCCAGCAGCGCCAGCGCATTGGGCAGGTGCGTTGCAAAGGCGTTCTGGCCAAAGACCCGATAGAGCGCGGCATCCATCCAGTAAGGCAGCGGCGGCTTCTCCAGGTAGCGCAGTCCATTGACCTTCAGCGTTACCCAATCGCCGCTCTCGGCCATATGCTGCGCGGCCTGCGCGTGGCTGGCGTCCACATCGTCCAGCAGCGGCGGCGTAAACAGCGAGGCCAGAATGACAGCGGCAAAGATAGCCGCCAGAAGCGTCCATGCGGCGCGCGCGGAAATCGGTTTTTGCGGGGCTTCCAGAGCGTTGTTCGGATTCGTCATTAAGGAATCGGAGATCAATTCAAGAATACCAGCCGGGCGTCCAACCGATGCGGCATCTTGATCGGCCAATCCGCGCCTGCCGGGTGTATTGTTGGAAGATCCGCAAACTCTGCAGCTTGGACTCCGTCTAATTCGCCAGACGGGGGAAATCCGCCCCATTGAAAGGACTCCGCCATGCAAAGGCATCGTCTGCTTCTTCTTTCAGGGTTACTACTAACCGCGATCTGCGGGCTCACTGGCGCGCGCGCACTGGCCGCCTCCGGACCAACCATCACCGCCACTGGCCTCACCATGCCCTCCAGCGGCAACGGTTCCAGTTCCTACACCATCACCGGAATTCCCGGCGCAGGCACCGTGATTATGAACTGCTTGTTCACCGGAACTATCACCGAGGCCAAGATTCCCTTTTGTGAAGGCGGCCCGGTCGTTTCAATCCCCGTCACTGCAGGTCAGACCCTCACCGGCACCGTCACCTTCTATCCCTACGGAACAATAGTTCCAGTGAGACTCCACAGATCGCCGCGCACCAATTGTCTGCCTGCCGCGGGCCTCGCGCTGGCCGGCGTTTTGATGCTTGGCTTCGGCCTCCGCCGCAAGTCCCCGCGCTGGGTTGTTGCGATTCTTTTTGCCGTGGGCGCATTGGTCGGCGCAAGCGGAATCAGCGGCTGCGGCGGCCTCAGCAAATCCATGACGCCCGGCACCTACCAATACACCATCGTAGCCACTTACCAGGACACCGCCACGCCAATCCTAAGTGCCATCATGGAAACTAACATTGAGGTCGCAGTGCAGTAGCATAAGGACGCCTCTGCATAAGAAGATGCTTTGAAAGGGCACGACTTCATTCGTGCCGCAAAACGCGCAAAATTAAGGTTGGGCTTTAGCCCCTGAGGGATGCTTTTCGCCAATGTGACTTTTGCCATGGGTTGCTACGTCACAGTTCGGGAACACCCGCAAAGCTATCTGCGTACCTTTGATGCATGAAGCACCTGCGCCCTTGTTTACGCTGGAGTTTATTTATCGCTGCGGTATGGCTCGTTGTCTGTATAGCCATAGGCATTCTGGCCACGGAGATGGCGCTGCGTCCGTGGCATCGTCCGGTGGAACCGGAGTTACAAATCGAGGCTCAGGCCGTTGCGAATCGCTACCACGCAAAATTGGCCGAGGTCTCTGTTATTGCCAGCGACGGAGTTATACTGCGCGGCTGGAGCATGAGGTCTGCGCAAGCCAACGGAGCCGCCGTGATCCTGATGCATGGCGTGGCGGACAATCGCGCTGGCATGTTGGGCAATGCGGACTTGCTCCTAGGTCACGGCTATTCCGTGCTGCTGCCAGACGCGCGTGCGCACGGAGTTAGCGGCGGCGAGATGGCCACCTATGGCGTAAAGGAAGCCGGCGACGTGCGGCGCTGGTATGATTGGCTGCAACAAACGGAGGCTCCGCGCTGCATCGATGGTATGGGCGAATCAATGGGAGCCGCGCAACTATTGCAAGCTCTTCGCACGACTCCCGGATTCTGCGCCGTCGTGGCCGAGTCTTCCTTTGCAGATTTTCGCGAGGCTTCTTATGATCGCCTGGGAGAGAAGCTTCATGCTGGCGCATGGGCCGGGCGCACTCTATTGCGTCCTGCCGTGGAAGCGGGCTTGCTCTATGCGCGCTGGAAGTACGGAATCGATCTTGCGCAAGCCTCACCTGAGAATGCAGTCGCTGCCAGCCGCGTTCCTGTCCTGCTGATTCACGGCAAGAAAGACACAAATCTTCCCGCGTACAACTCTGAGATGATCCTGGCGCACAACCGTTCGCGCATTCCCGCTGTCATATTGTGGGAACCCGCCGAAGCAGACCACTGCGGCACGGCCGGAGCAGAACCGCGGGAGTTTGAACGGCGGGTGATTGGATGGTTTGAAAGCCACGATGCTGCGGGACAACAATGATCCCTACTTGCCCCTCCAAATCTCACCGCCACGCACAATCAAATCCACAACGCTTTGCCGCATAGTGCGCCCTCGGATGGAAGACAGCGCCGGCACAACCCAATCAGGGTTGCTTTGCATGGAATGGAATGGGCTTATACCAGTTGTGAAAAAAGCGCATCAGCGACCGCTCCACAATCAGGTAGCAAACCACACCGGCCACCACGCAAGATAGGATTCCCTGGAATACGCCAGCATCCGCGCTTGGGCTTCCAAAATGGCGCCAGAATCGTCCAATAACATCCAGTGCCCGAATGGTGCAAAGGTAGATTGAATAGGATGCATCGCCCAGAAAAACCAGCAGGCGCGCGGGCACAGAGCGCATGGCGGGAGCGCAGAAGATCACGCCACCTACCAGCAGTGCGCTGGGCAACCCCCAAACCGCCACGCGCAGCCAGCAGTCCTGCCCGGCCGGAATCGACGTTGCTGCACTTTTGATCCGGTTCATAAATACTGTTAAGCGGAATAGGCGACCGGCGTATCTCTGAAAAAGGCCTTTACGCTGCCAGGGATAAAAACAAGTTCGTCCATGTGAAGTGCGGCAGCAATTTGAATTTTGGCATTGTTACCATCGGCACCTTCGATCCCATGGCGTGTCTCAAGCTCTTGCCGCTCCCCCAAGACTATCGACTGCCATTTTTGGGTTGAATTTGGAACAAGCGAGTAAAGAGGCAGATAGAGCACATTCATTAAAGTTTTAAGATCAATTGCCGCACGGCTTTGATCTTGAGCAAACTGCAAATTGACCATTTTTACCGTTCGAAGCCCGTTTATCCATTCTGGGAGCGGCCTTCCAAAACCGTACCCGATATGTCTGACAACCTCAACTGGAGTGCTGTACAGTAAGGGAAAAGCCTCGAAGGAGATTCCCTTCAGTGACACTTGACGATCTGATAGGTTGGCTCAAGCAGATCCCTTGGGGGTTTTGGTTTACTCTGGCAGTCTTTCCCTTGTCGTGGTATTGGCTTTATGAGAAGCGCCAGGCCGCGTTGTACAAGGAACGCGTGGCTGAGAATTGGCCGATCGTAGAGGGCAGAGCATGGTCCACAGTTGGCTCGGGGCTTTCACTGGGAAAGGACACACAGGGATATAAGGCCTGCTTTACCTATAGCTTCAGCGTGGTCAGAAATGGCGAGACCGAGTATTTGTCTGGTAACTTTTCCCGCATCTTTTCAGATGGCGCCATAGCCCAGGAGTGGCTCAGGCTGGTCCGCTCGCAAGAGATACCCATCCGCGTCAATCCGGAAGATCCCAGCATCTCGGTTGCTCTCTTCGCCGATCTGATTGCCAAATTTCCTCTGCCCATTCCGGCGATTCTGGAGGGCGAACTGCAAGACCCCGCGGCCAATCCCAAACAGCCGCATATTCTGCGCTGGCCTACTGAGATGGTCGCATTGCTGGTGGCGCTGGGCTTCTGCCTCAGCCTGGTGGATCATCTTCTTCGCGTGCTTGCCGATGCGCCGCTCTATCCCAAGCTGGCTCCCACGCTTTGGATAGGATTCGCGGTTGTGGTGATTCCCTTCGAGATATGGTTCTACCTGAAATCCAAGACTCCATCGTTCAAGCTGCGCGTACCACAGGCCAAAGGCCCCAGCAACCGGCGCCTTGCAGTCTACGCGCTCAACCTTTACGCTTTTTTTTACCCGCTGATCACGGGGACGCACTTTGTGGAATATTACAATCTGCACTGGAATATGAGGCGTTTTGATCCTCTGACCAACGGCGCGTTTCTCACGATTCTGCTGGGTAACTTTGCCGCCTTCTTATACGGCAGGCTGGAGAACATTGAAGACTCGCCCAGCTTCCCGGCGTCGGCCTCTCCTCGTAATTGAAGGTGAACTGTCAGAGCAAAACATTGCGGGGCACTCGATTACTTTGCCTCTCCGCCCGGCGCGTAGTAGCCTTCGCGCGTGACTACGGTAAGGTCGTCCTTGCTGGCCTTGAGCGCGATCTTGTGGAAGCCGCCTTCGCGATCTACCGCATCCGGCGTGTAGGTCAACAGGTATTGGCCGCGCAACTCCTCGGCAATCTGGCTATAGATCGCTTCTAGCTCGTCCTTCTTTTTAGCCTCGAAGTAGCGGCCTCCGGTGCGCGTGGCAATCTTCTCCATGATCTTCTTGCCGTCCACCTCCGTCTGGCTGGAACCGCCTCCTCCGCCACGACGTCCACCACCGCCTCCTCCACCAGGCCAGCCACCGCCACCGCCGCCGGGATAACCGCCATGATGTCCGCCACCGCCGCTGGGATTGCCGTTCTCGCCGTGCTCCTGTTCGCCCTTGAAGTAGATGGCGTAAACGGAGACATTGGCCCGGTCGGCGGCATCAACCGCGTCATTCAGATCCATCTTGCTGCCGCGATCCACGCCGTCGGAAAAAACAATCAGCGCTTTGCGTCCCACTTTGGGCTTCATCAGATCGTCTCCTGAAGCCAGATAAATCGCATCGTAAAGCTGTGTGCCTCCACGGCCGCCGTGTCCCTGGCCGTGCGGCTCTCCGTCGCCGTCGCTCTCGCCTCCGCCGCGCTCTCCTCCACCGCTCTCGGAAGCCCGAGAATCGTTCTGCGCGGCCCGCGTCGGCCCCATCTCGTCCAACTCGCGATGCAGCTTGGCGCGCGATGTGGTAAAGTCCTCCAGCAGCTCGACCTCGCGGTCAAAGTGGAGGAGGAACGCTTGGTCGACACTCGGACGGGTAGCCGCGCTGGGATTGGCAAAAGAGTTATCCGGCAGCATCGTATCCACGAATTTGCCCACCGCCTTGCGTTCTTCCTCGATTGCCCCGGAGACGCCGCGACTGGTGTCTACAAGAAGCCCCAGCCGGAAGGGTAGGTCAGTCTCGCGGGTAAAACTTTTGATCTTTTGTGGGCGTCCATCTTCAGTCAGGGTGAAGTCGGTGGCCTTAAGGCTGGCTACCAGCGCGCCCTTTTTGTCACGCACGGTAACTGGCAGCACGACCTCGCGGGACTGTGCCTTCGGCGTTGCGGCCGGCTGGTCAGGTCGTTCGGAGGCAGGCTGTTGGGCAGGACTGACCATAGGCAGGCAGGCGAGGGTGAGCATCGAAAGAACGAGGAGGGGAACAAATTGGATTCGCATGGACTTAGAGGAGAAGCTCCTTCCTCCATTAGACGCAGGCAAATCCATCCTGTTGACGAGTTTGGATCGGTTTCTGAAGCACGACCCGCTCGGCTTCGATGATCTTGCAAAAGCTCTCGGAGGTGGTTGCCCAGTCCACAATGTCCACCTTGAAGGACAGATTGGATTCGGAGAAATCTTGAGCCAGATTGGCCAGAATCTAGAGCGGTAGGGGTGTCAGGCCAAGAATAGCCCGATCGAGGTCCGAGTAGGTCTTGGCGGCCTGCCGAGCGCGGTAGCCGAAGGCCCACACTTCGCGGTCAGCCACATGCTGCAGCACCAATTCGCACACAATATTCAATTCTTCGGGTTGAAGCTCAACTTCAGGCAACTTCATTCCTCAATCTGACCTTGCAATTTACGCAGCAGGAATTGCGCCTCGGCCAGGAACGCCGGTATGCCCTGTACAACCTCCAGCGCCACGGCTTCGTCGTTGGTATGGCTGGATCGTCTGCGCATTTCGCGATAACGCTTCCAATCGGTCCAGTTGCCCAGCAGCAAGCCTTGCTCATTGGCAGTGCGGCTCAGATCGGCAAAGGAGATGACATCAAAGTCGGCAGGATTGGCGGAAGCGGATTCAAGATAGCGCTTGAGCATCTTGTGGCTGATTTCATAGGTGAACGCGAAGCGCAGAATCAGGCCGTCGCGAATCTGCGTGTCTCCGGTGTCGGAGCGATCGCGATCAAGCCCCTCGGCTAGACGTCCCAACACATTGGCAAGGGAGGAAAGACCCTGTTTCATGCCGATTTCTCTTCCGTTGAGGCCGCAACTCTCCCAAGGAACATCTTCACACCTCCGCCGGAATCATGGTTAGTTCGAAGCCGAGTCTTCTGGCTTGGTGGCGGAGGCGGTTCTCGTTGCGCTGTTTGTTTTGCGCTTCTTGTTGAGCGAA